>Ga0302311_10004205_pt1 | contig 15588 bp, 14 predicted proteins | sample III_Palsa_N1_3_FD_200449 | JGI IMG/M metagenome (GOLD analysis project Ga0302311, IMG submission 200449) | Peat permafrost microbial communities from Stordalen Mire near Abisko, Sweden - III_Palsa_N1_3 | ecosystem: Environmental > Terrestrial > Soil > Palsa > Peat permafrost | place: Sweden... | reverse complement strand
CCCGGGCGATGGCCACCCGCTGCCGCTCGCCGCCCGACAGCTTCACCCCCCGCTCGCCGACCAGGGTGTCATAGCCCTTGGGCAGCTTGGCGATGAAGTCATGGGCGCGGGCGCGCTTGGCGGCGAGGATGATCTCGTCGCTGGTTGCGTCCGGCCGCGCATAGCCGATGTTCTCGGCCACGGTGCGGTGGAACAGGGCCGGATCCTGCGGCACCGCGGCGATGGACCGGCGCAGGGTGCCCTGGGTGACATGGGCGATGTCCTGGCCGTCGATCAGGATGCGGCCAGCCTGCACGTCGTAGAGACGCTGCACCAGCTTGACGAAGGTCGACTTGCCCGACCCCGTGGGTCCGACCAGGGCAAGCCGCTCGCCCGGCGTGATGTGCAGGCTGAAGTCGTCATAGATGTCGGTGTCCGCCGACTTGTAGCGGAAGCTGACGTGATCGAAGACGATCTCCCCGGCCATGCCGATGAAGGTCTGCGCGTCCGTCCGGTCCGACACCTGCGGCTCAAGCCGCGCATAGCCGGCCACATCCTCCACGTCGGCCAGGCCGCGCTGCATCATGCGGATGTTGTCGCCCATGTTGCGCAGGTAGCCGCTCATGATCAGGAAGGTGGTGATCACGAAGGCCACGTCGCCGGGATCGGCCTTGTGGTCGAGCCAGCGCAGGATCAGCAGGCCGGTCAGGCCGCCCTGGAGCATGGCCAGGAGCAGGTTCTGCACCAGCCACACCTCGATGTAGCGGTTCCAGGTCGCCTGGGTCGCCCTGCGCCAGGCGAGCGTCACCTCGGCGAAGCGGCTTTCCTCGCGCGCCTCGGCCCCGAAGGACTTCACCGTCGGGTTGGAGGAGATGGCGTCGGCCAGGGCGCCGCCGATGCGGCTGTCCAGCGCCACCGACTTCCGGTTCGCCTTCATCACATAGTAGTTGGAGGCCAGGACGTTGGCGGCGATGTAGAGCGCCACCATGAACAGCGAATAGACGCCGATCAGCGGCCAGCGCAGCATCATCTTCACCGACAGCACGGTGAGCACGATCAGCGCGGGGCCGATCCACATGACCACCGCGTCAGACACCACATCATAGCCCCACATGGCCCGCGAGATGCGCCGCACGGTGGCGCCGGCGAAGGTGTCGCCATGCCAATCCGATGAATAGGATTGCACACGCTTGAACGCCTCGTTGGTCATCTGCTCCATGTTGTTGGCGGCCAGGGTGTTCCAGAAGAACCGGAGGCCCGTGATGCGCACGACCGAGTAGGTCACGTAGACGCCGACGAAGAACAGCCAGGCCTGCCAGGCGATATGGGCGCTGGCGGGGATGTGGCGCGTGGCGTCGACCAGGGCCTCGGCGGCCCTGGGCATGGTGGATTCAAAGCCGATAGCCACCAATGTGGTGGTGACGGCGCCGGCCAGACGCACGGGCTGGCGCGTCCAGTAGCTCGAGATGAATTTCAGGACCTGGAGGTTGGACAGGGTTCGCTTGCGGAACTCGCCTGTGTCCTCGTCAAAAACTTCGCTCATGGCTTCGGTTTCCTGGCCCGCGAAGGGCCAGGCGCAAGCCTGGTGCGAGCCTTATTGAGTCAATGTCGTTGGTACGAGCCGCCGAAGTCGGCTTGGCCCGCAAAGGCGGCGAGCGCTGAAAGCAGCGCGCCACGGTTATGGAAGGTGCAGGCGGTCATGGCCCCATCGTCGTCCGCGTCGCCGCCGTGGTCAACAGCAAGGTTGCGGTCGGCGGGATCGGCGCAGTCGGGTGTAGCCAATTGGACACGGCCCTGGGCGATCATGGCCACGGCGTAGGCGTAGCCGTCGCCCTCCTGCACCGCGATGGCGAAGGCGGGGCGGCCATCCTCCAGCGCCATGGGCGTGAACAGCGCCCGGCGCGTCTCGCCGATCGTGCCGTTGGCGTTGAACCGCTCGAACCGGTACCCGCCGTCGGCGGTCTCGGTGACCTGGAACCGATCGGCCGGATCGCCGTCGCGGACATAGATCCCGTCGAGCAGGGGCTGGGCCGCCTCGTCGGTGTCCAACAGCATGCCGTGGGAGGCGTAGCAGGCGGCGAGCAGAAGCCCGCATAGCAAGACTGCGAACGCCGCCGCTTTCCTTACCCCTCCGGCTCGAATAGGCATGCGGTTTGTGATGCGGGCGGTGAGGCTGGCCATGGGCGCCGATCCTATAACCGAAAGCGGAAAGCCGGTCGCCAAGCCGTGACGACCGCGCCGCTTCCAGACGCCGTGCCCACCAACTGGGTCGACCGGCATGCGCCACAGGCTTTGAGGCCCTGGCTGAAGCTTGGCCGGTTCGATCGGCCGGCGGGGATCTGGCTGCTGCTGCTGCCAGGGTGGCAGGGGATAGCGCTGGCGGCGGCGATGCAGCGGCATTTGCCGGACCTGCGCCTGATCGTATTGTTCGCCGTCGGCTCGGCGCTGATGCGGGCGGCGGGGTGCGCGTTCAACGACATCGTCGACCGCGACATCGACGCCAAGGTCGCCCGCACCGCCGCGCGGCCGCTGGCTTCTGGCCAGATCGGCGTCAAGGGCGCGCTGGCCTACATCGCCGGCTGCTGTCTGATCAGCCTTTTGATTTTGCTGAGCCTCAACTGGGCGACGATCGGCCTCGGCGTCGCGTCGCTGGCCCTGGTGGCGATCTACCCCTTCATGAAGCGGATCACCTGGTGGCCGCAGGCCTGGCTGGGCCTGACCTTCAACTGGGGCGCGCTGATGGGCTACTTTGCGGCCCAGAACCTGAACGGGCCAATGGACCACCTTCTGATGCATGGGCCCGATCTGCGTGGCGGAAGCGTTTTGATCTACACGCCAGGCTTCGATTCGTTGTTCCGCTGGACCATCGATAACAACAGCATCTATGGCCTTCCCGCCATTCTCCTCTACGCCGGCGGCGTGTTCTGGACCCTCGGCTACGACACCATCTATGCCGTGCAGGATCTGGAGGACGACGCCCTGGCGGGGGTGAAGTCGTCGGCGCGGCGGCTGGGTGCGGCGGCGCCGCGAGGGGTGCTGGTCTTCTACCTGATCGCCATCGTCCTGGCCTTCGCGGCGGCGCGCTCGGCCGGGCTCGGCCCGCTGTTCCTGCCATTGGGCGTCCTCTACGGCGTCCACCTGTTCCGGCAGGCGCGCAGGCTCAAGGTCGACGATCCGATGCTGGCGCTGCGGCTGTTCTGGTCCAACCGGGACGCCGGACTGATCCTCCTGGCGGCCGTGATCGCCGGCGCCTGGCGCGCCGGGCCGGCGTGGTTCGGGTTGGCGTTCTAGCCCCTACCAGCGCAACACCAGCGGCCCCAGCAGCGCCCCGACGCCGCCGCAGGCGACGATGCCGAGCGTGTACCAGACCGCGACGAAGGCGGCGGTGGTCTCGCGGCACCAGAGGGCGTAGACGCTCGCGCCCACGCCGCCGGCCAGCAGCCCCGCCGCCAGGCCGGCGCGGGCCAGGTTGGTGGGCGCCATGCCGCGCAGGGCGATCATGATCGCCACCATGGCCGGAATGGCGCTGATGGTGACGGCGATGGGGCATAACAGGGAGCTGCGCCCCATGACCGCGTGCATGCGCCCGTCAGGCGCGGTCACAGCCAGGTTGATGGCCGCGAGAACCGCGATGGCCGCCAGCGCGCCGATCAGCACCAGCCGTCCGGTGGTCGCCTTGGCGCCCGGACGGCCCATGCGGTCGACCAGCATGAAGGCCCCGACCGCCAGCCAGGTGGTGTAGGCCGGCTTCATCCAGAACGGCGCGGTCCTCATCTGCAGCGCGTAGTCGTGCCTGAACCCCAGCACGCCGAACACCAGCGCCGCGGCGCCTACGGCCCCGATCAGGCAGGCGAGCAACAGCCGTTGGCGCGCGCGCCCGGGCGGCGTTGGCGTCGTGGCGCCGGCCAGGATGGCGATCAGCTCATCCGTCCGCATCGCGCACCCTCTTGGCCATGATCTTCAGGCCCCGGTGAATGCTGACCTTCACCGCCGAAACGCTCATGCCGGACTTGGCGGCGGCTTCCTCCATGGACAGGCCCGCGAGCTTGACGTCCTGCAGCAGTTGGCTCTGGCGGGGCGGCAGGCCGCCCAGCAGCTTGCCGAGGTCGCGGCGCACGGCGCCCTCCTCGGCGTTCTCGGTCGCGAACAGCTCGCCGGCGTCCTCAAGCGGAACCATGGTCCGGGCGCGATCCTTGCGGAAGTGGTCGAGCATCTTGTAGCGCGCGAGCATATAGGCCCAGGGCGTAAACGGCTGGTTCGGGTCGTAGGTCTCGCGCTTCAGATGGATGGTCAACAGCGTGTCCTGCACCAAGTCTTCCAGTTCGGCCGCGCCGGCCCCGAGCCTGCGGCCGAAATAGCCTCGCAGATAGCGGCTCATCAGCGTCAAAAGTTCACCGTGGGCGCCGGCGTCGCCGTCCAGCCCCCGCAACATCAACGCCTTGAGCTTCGCTTCCTCGCTCACGCCCTATCTTTCGCCAGTACGCCGCGGCCGCGTGGTTCGTTACACGACGCGATTGCCGCAGCCATGAAGCCTTGTCGGGTGAATTGCAACGCCGGCCGGGTCGGGCCCGTCGCGCGGGCTAGTGTCGGTCGCGGCCCAGGACGTCGGGCGTGCGCGCGGCGGGAAGCGGCTCGCGGTCCCGCTGACTTGGCGGATCGCCGTAGGGCGGGACCGACGGCAGGTTGCGGATGAGGGCGTCGGCGAGGAGGTGCGGGTCGCAGCGAACCTGTGGAACGTCGCCGAAAACGGCGGCCCAGAGTTCCTCGATCGCTTCGCGCGGACTGTTACTCGAATTCGGCATCACGTCTCTCATGACAAGCGGACTTCAAGCGGTGAGAGGGGCGAAAGGTTGCAACGCCCTAGGTCGTTAACCACACTATCCGTTTACGATTAATGCTCGATCAACAAGATGGAGAGATGCTGCGTTAACAGAGCGTCGCGGCCACAAGTGTTGGTATGGCCGGCGCCCAATATTGAGTTGGTCCATGACCGAAGCGTTGCTGCGCTCACTGTCGATCGATGCCGCCGGCGCGGTGCGGCGAAGCGCTCATGAAACGGTCGAACTCGCGCTTCCGGCCGTGCAGGTCATGCTCGGCGAAGGCGGGGATTGTCGCCTGGCGCTCGACCCGGTGACCGGCCGCAGCCGATACGGCTGCACCGCATCGCCTGATCCTGGTCCGGCCGACTTCGGTTCGGCGACCGCGTCCATCGTCTCGCCGCAAGGGTTTGACGCCGCCAGGGCGCTGCGCCGGCGCCTCGCCGAGGCCGATGGCCGCGAGCCCCGCGGCGCGACCTATGCCCGCGAGCTGCAGCGGCTGCGCGACGAGCTGGTCGAACTCTGCGGCCTGCGCGATGTCGCCGGCCTGGACGTGGTGTTCGCGGCCTCCGGCACGGACTTGCATGTCATCGTCGCCGAACTGGTCTCCGGGACGGCCGCCGCGCCCACCGTCTGCATCAACATCGAACCCCAGGAGACCGGCAGCGGCGTGCCCGCCGCGCTCGCAGGACGGCATTTCAGCGGCTGGACGGCGCTCGGCTCGCCTGTCAGTGAAGGCGCGGCCTCCGGCGTCGGAGGCGGTGAGGTGGTCACGCTGGCCGCGCGGGCGCCGGACGGGGCCTTGCGCCCGGCCGGCGAGGTCGAGGCCGAGTTGAACGCCGTCGCCAAGGCGGCCGTGGACGCCGGCCGAAAAGTCCTGCTCACCGTCGCCGACGCCTCCAAGACCGGCCTGATCTCGCCGGGGTTGGAGGCCGTGGCGGCCTTGCGCGAACGGTTCGGCGAGCGGATCGACGTGCTGATCGACGCCTGCCAGTTCCGCATCGCGCCGCAAACCTTGCGGGCCTATCTCCACCACGGCTTCCTGGTGGCTGTGACCGGCTCGAAGTTCCTCACCGGCCCGACCTTCTCCGGCGCCCTGCTGGTTCCAGGCTCTGCCGCCGACCGGCTGCGGGCGCGCCTGCCGCGACCGGGCCTTCGCCCCTATTCGGCGCGGGCGGAGTGGCCGGCGGGCTGGGTCGCCGGCGCGGCGCTCACCGACGTGGCCAACTACGGCCTGTTACTGCGCTGGGAAGCCGCCCTGAGCGAACTGCGCGGCTTTCGCGCCCTGCCCGAGGCTGCGATCGAGGCGGCCGCGCGCGGGTTCGCCGACGCCGTCCAGACGCGGCTGGACGCCGATCCTTGTTTCGAGCGGCTGGAGACCCGGCCGCTCGACCGGTCCGCCCTCGGCGCGGGCGGAGGTTGGGACGCCGCGCCAACCATCTTCCCCTTCCTGCTGCGCGGCGACGCCGGGCGCGGTGGTTTTCTCAGCCTCGCCGCCCAGCGGGACGTCTATCGCGGGTTGATGGCCCGGCGCGTGCGGCTCGGCCAGCCGGTCCTATGCGGCGAACGCGACGGGCGGCCGATCAGCGCGCTGCGGCTTTGCAACAGCGCCCAGCTGGTGGTCGAAGGGGTGAAGGCCGGGCAGCCGGTGATCTCCCGGGCGCTGGCTGCGTTGGACGCCGTGGCCGAGGCGGCCGAAGCGATTGGGGCGCTCGGTCGGCGGTAGGGCCTGGTCCAATCTGCGAAACCACATGTCCCGATCGCTGGAGATTTCCGTAACCCATCGCCGGTTACATCCCATCCTGTGGCGACAAACCCTGCGCGAGCGGTTGGTGCAGCGCGACGCCGGCGATGACCATGCCGACGCCGAGGAGCTCAGGGACCGAGGGAACCTGCCTGAGCACCAGAAAGCCGATCGTGGTCGCCATGGCGGGCAGGATTGACATCATCAACGCAAAGCTGGCTCGCGGCAGGCGAGCCATCGCCAGCTGATCGGTGACGTAAGGAATCACCGAAGACGACACGCCGACACCAACGCCAGCCGCGAGCAGACGAGGATCGCGCAGGGCGGGCGCGGCCTGCGCCAGGCCGACGGGCAGGGCGGCGATGGCGGCGATGAGCATGGCTAGTCCCAACCGGTCGATCCCGCCGTCTCCGGAGATGCGGTGGCCCAGCACGATGTAGAGGACGAACAGGGCGCAGTTGGCGAACGCAAAGAGGTAGCCCAAGGGCGCGCCGGCCAACCGCACGTCGGTGAGGATGGCGACACCGGTCACCGCGATAATGACAGCCAGCACATTGCGCGGCGTTCGCGCGCCCAAGGCGGCGAGCGCGATCGGCCCTAGGAACTCGATCGCGCCGACGGTGCTCAGCGGCAAGAGGTGGATAGCGAGGTAAAACAATGAGTTCATCGCCGCCAGCACCAGGCCGAGCCCGATAATGGTCCATCGCTCGGACCGGTTCAGCGTCCGGAAATAGCGCCAGGGCCGGCGCCACAAGGAAAAGACCATGGCCGCGCTCGCGATGCGCAACCACGCCACGCCGAGCGGCTGGACGGCGGCGAACAGCATGACCGCGAAGGCTGGCCCCAAGTAGTGGAAGATCGCGCTGACGACGAAGTAGGTCTGTGGCGGTACGCGGTCGATAAGCCGGGTTTGGGGCCTTGTGGCCGTGTGAGCGTCCATGCCAAATGATAGTTAGGCGCCGACTTGAATGGCCATGGCAATTTGAAGATTTCCACGTCGAAGTTCCTTTCAAATGAAAGCAATGCCCGTGCCAAACCTTCCGACTCTGACGTTGCTCGACCCGACGAACCTGATCATCCTTCGGCTGCTCTCGGACAATCCGCGGATCGCGAATTCCAGGTTGGCCCGCGCCGTCGGCATGTCCGGCCCGGCCGTCCGAGAACGCGTGCAGCGGCTTGAGGACGCCGGGGTGATCCGCGGCGTGCGGCTCGATCTGGATCCAAAGCTGCTTGGATATCCGGTGGCTGTGGTGGTCCGCATCCGCCCCATGCCAGGGCAGATTCCGAAGGTCATCGAACTCGCCCAGAACACCCCCAGGGTCGTCGAATGCCATCGGATCACCGGCGAAGACTGTTTCATCTTGCGTCTTCACCTGGAGACGATCGAGGCTTTGGACAGCGTGCTGGACGCCTTCCTTATCTACGGCCAGACGACGACGTCGATCATCCAGTCCTCCCCGGTGGCGCCAAGAGCGCTGCCGCTGCCGAACGGCTCGCGGCGCTAACGCGCCGCCATGGCGCGGGCTGGGGCTGGGTTCAGAAGCTCTCGTGGCTCAGCCGCTCGCTCCAGCATGGTCTGGAAGGCTTCGAACACGGTCTTCATCTGCGGCGCTTTGTAGGGAAACAGGTCCGGCGGATCCATGTCGTGGACGATCATGGCCACGTCCGCCTCGAACAGCAGCAGCCGTCCGTCCCGGGTCTCGCCGCAATCGATGGCGAAATAGTCCAGGCCGACGCGGGCGGCGAGAGCGTCGAACGCCGCCTTGTGCCTTACTGCGAAATCCTGGTCGAAGTTGCGCATGGTCAGCGCCTCCTCGGCCCGGTTCTCCGCGCACTCCAGCATGGCCGCGTTCATATAGTGGACCATCCAGTGGGCGGAGACGGCGTGGTGACAAAGGAACGGCCGGCCGGCGATGAAGGCGATCCGCTGCTTGCGGTAAAAGCCGTCATCGCGGGCGTAGTCGATGAAAGGCGAGACGTAGAAGCGCTCGCAGGGCTGGCTTTCCAGATAGGCGCGGACGGCCGCCGCGTCGTCCAGCTTCTCCAGCCCCCGGCCGGCGTGGGAGCCGATCGGGCGGGCGATGATGGGAAAAGCGGCCAGGCTGGCGAGTTGGCCGCGGTCCAGCCGGTCGGCCATGGGCGCGAGCAGGCCGGGCGCGCCGGCCATCAGGTCGGCCACGCCATCGCGGGTCAGGCCGGCGATGCGGGCCGGATCGGCGTTCAGGATCGGTTTCGGCCAACTGGCCAGGTGAGGGCCAAGGGCGTCCAGGATCGGCTTGTTGGCTTCGGACTCGCCCACCGCCAGGAAGGCGACGTCGTGCTCGGGCACGGTGTCGGGCAGAGGATGGTCGGCGGTGACGTAGAGGCTGATCAGTTCGATGTCCGAGCCGGCCAGCAGGAAGTCGATGGGCGTATTGGCCATCAGATCGCCGGGCACCGAGATGGCCAGCAGGCGAAGGCCGGCCGGTTCCGCCGTTGCGCGGCGATAGAGCCGCTGCCGCTGCAGGGCCTGCGCCTGCAGGTCCAGACCGCCCGCCATGTCCCCGGTGAGGATGGCCAGGGTGGACAGGTCCAGGATGGCCGAGGCGTCGGTGAGGTCCTTGGTCGCCTTGTCGATCAGGCCGCCCCAGACCGGGGCCAGGTCCGCCTGCTGGAACACCATCCGCGACAGCGCGGCCAGGCCAATCGTCGATGGAGCGCTGGTCATGCGGCGGCCTCCTTGGCCGTTCTCGCCCGCCCGAAGGCCAGCACGCCCTCGATCAGGGCTTCGATGTCCCGCGATTCGGTGCGGTGGTTGAACAGGGCCGCGCGGATCGCCGTCTTGCCGTCGATTGTGGTCAGGGATGGCGCCACCGCGCCGGCCTCGTGCAGATCAGCGACGATGGCGCGGTTGACCGCATCCGGCGCGCGATAGCGGAAGCAGACGATGCTCATCTGCGCCGGCGCCAGCAACTCCAGCTCCGGTTCGGCCTCGACGCGGGCCTGCAGCGCGCGGGCCAGGGTGCAATTGTGCTCGATGGCGCGGGCGATGGCGTCGGTCCCCAGCACCTTCAGCGTGAACCAGACCTTCAGCGCCTTGAAACCCCGTGACAGGTCCGGCCCATAGTCGCAGGGCCAGAACTCGCCGCCAGCCAACCCCCGCGTCTCCCGTGTCAGATAGGCGGCGGAGGTGGCGAAGGTGTCGCGATGCAGGGCGCCGTCCCGCACCAGGATGAAGCCGGCGTCATAGGGAACATGCGCCCATTTGTGGAAGTCGAAAGCCAGCGAATCCGCGCGCTCGATCCCCTTCAGGCGCGGCGCGATCTCCGGCGTCAGCATGCCCAGCGCCCCGAACGCGCCGTCCACATGCAGATGCAGGCCTTCGGCTTCGGCGAGGTCAGCCAGCGCGTCGATGTCGTCGATGGCGCCGGCGTCCACCGTCCCGGCGTTGGCGACCAGCAGGAAGGGGCGCAGACCCGCGGCGCGGTCGGCGGCGATGGTCTCCTTGAGAATCTCAAGATCGATCCGGTGCAGGCGGTCGACCGCGATCTGGCGCAGGTTCTGCGAGCCCAGGCCGGCCATGTCCATGCCGCGCGCGACGCAGCCGTGGGTCGCCGTCGAGGCATAGGCGGTCAGGCGCGCGCCGCTGACGCCGCCGCGCCGTCCGGCGATCCCCAGCACGCTTTGGCGGGCGACCAACACGCCGATGAAATTGGCCATGGAGGCGCCGGTGACCATCAGGCCGGTGGCCGTGTCGGGGAAGCTGAACAGCTCGTGCATCCAGCCCGTCACCTCCTGCTCGATAGCGATGGGCATGTGGTCGCGGCCGCCGAGGTTGCCGTTGAGACCCGCCGCCAGCATTTCGGCCAGCACGCCCACCGGCGTGCCCGCGCCCTGGACCCAGCCCATGAAGCCGGGGTGCAGATTGCCGCCGGCGTAGGCCAGCATGTCGGTCAGATAAGTCTCGTGCGCCTGCGCCAGCGACCCCGGCGCCGTGGGCAGGCCGGAGCGATGCCGTTCGCGGACCTTGGCGGGAATCGGCCGCCAGGCGGGCTGATCGCGCAGGCCCTGCAGGTGGTCGAACAGTTCGTCGAGCATGCGATGGCCCTGGGCGCGGGTCCCGTCCCAATCTTCAGGGTCAAGGCTGGCGTTGGCGGCCACGGATGCTCCTCGCCAGATGATTTGGCGTGAGCCGCATCGTGGGCTGGGGGGCGTTCCTTTATGGTTAACGAGCCGTTGCTTGCGGCAACCTCGCCGGATCGAACCGCGCCAGCGAAACCCGCCAGGCCGCCAGCGCGCCCAGGGCCGTGAGCGGCAGGAAGGCGGCGAACAGCCACAGGCCGCCGGCCCGCGCCCGCTCGATGTCCAGTCCGTGGCCGAACCCGAGGAGGTTGGCGATCACGCCCGAGGCGGCCGAGCCCACCGCCGTGCCGATGGACTGCATGGTCGGGGCGGAGGATGACGCGATCGCCTGTTCATCGGCCGGGGCGTTGGCCACCAGCCGGGCGATGTTGAAGGCCCACAGAACGCCGAACGAGGCCCCCTCGACCACGGTGCAGATCGGGGTCAGCCACAGACCCCCGCGCGGGATGAGCAGGGCGAAGATGGCGACGCCGATGACGATACCCGCCCCGCCGGTGCGGATGAAGGCGCCGGAACTGGCGCGGCCGGCGACCAGGAAGGCGGCCACGGTCCAGGCCATCGCCTCGCTGACCAATATGTAGCCGGCCAGGATCGGGGTCGCGCCATAGAGGGTCTGCAGCAGCGCCGGCAGATAGGCGGTGATGCTGGCGGTGCCGGCGCACATGCAGAAGATCACCATCAGGCCCGCGCCGGTTCCGGTCCTGGGATCGGCCGCCTCGGCGGGCACCAGCGGCGCGGCGGACCTGGCGTTCAGCAAAAAGAACCCAGCGAGCAGGCCGATTCCCGTCGTCGCCAGCAGCAGGGAGGCGGCGACCCCGCCGGTCAGGCCGGCGGCGCCGATGGCCAGGATGGCGGCGGTGAGGGTCGCCAGGGCGGATATCGAGATGCGCCCCGCCGGCGGCGCTTCCTCGCCGGGCGTCGGCGGCGGGACGAGAACGGCTGCGGCCACCACGAACAGCAGCCCTTGCGCCGCAAACAGCCAGAAGGCGCCGCGCCAGAAGCCGGCCTGGGCGAACAGGCCGCCCACCAGCGGGCTGATCAGCGACGCGACGCCCCACACGCCGGCCAGCGCGCTCAACACCCGCGACCACAGGCCTTGCGGGAACAGCCGCGTCACGGCGACGAAACAGAGGCCCGTCACCCAGCCGCCGCCAATTCCCTGCAGCAGGCGTCCGGCGATGAAGAACCCGATGCTGGGGGCCAGCGCCCCCGCCACGCAACCGAGCGCATAGGTGATCCCGCCCAGCGCCAGCGACCGCTTCAGTCCGAATCTCAACGCCAGCCGCCCGGCGCTGGCGCCGGCGACGATCGAGCCCACCAGATAGATGGCGACCACCCAGCCGAACCAGGCGTAACCGCGGATGTCGCCGGCGACGCTGGGCATGATGGTGGCGGTCATCATGGTCTCGGCCGCGTTCAGCCAGACGCCGGTGCAGATCAGCGCGAAGCGCGGCAGGCGCTCGCCGGAGATCACATCTCGCCAGCCGGCGGACGCCGGGGTTTCTGTTGGCATGGCGGTCATCGCCCGGCTCTAGGCGATCCGGCGGCGCTTGTCAGGCCTACCAGCAGCCCAGGTGCAGAATGTCGCGCCTGGGTCCGTTGACCAGGAAGGCGGCGTAGGCGGTGGGCGCATAGCCGGGCCGGCCCCGCACGATCTCGCCCTTGGGCGTCACCTGGGTGAAGCAGCGCAACAGCGCCGTGGCGTTCACGCGGCGATCAAGGTCGACCACCAGGCCGGGTTGGGCGAGGTCGGCGCGCCAGGAGCCTTCGCCGGGGGGAAAGCGGTCCCGTTCGACCAGTTCAGCGACCGGCGCCTTGATCACCGCCTGATCCGAGAGCTGGCTTGCGACGCCATAGCTGAGGGTTCCGATCCAGGCGGCGTGGTCCGCGGCGCGCGCGGCCTCGACGTTCCTGGCGAAAGCTGGCCAGTCCCTGACCTGTTCGCTGGGATCGTGGACGCGCTTCAGGTCGGTGAAGGGCAGGGCGAGGTGGAGCATCGCCAGGGCGGAAAGGCCAAGACCCAGCGGCGCGGCGATCCGTTTGAGGAACCCCTGAACGCCCGTCTGGGGCAGGGCCTCGGCGGCGATCGCCGCGCAGATCGCCAGGCCGGGATAGAGCGGCGCCGGCCAGTGGGCCTGGACCCGGTCGTGCAGGCTGTGCAGGACGAGGTAGATGGCGAACGGCGCGGAGGTCGCCACGATCAGGGTCAGATCGCCGCCAACCCGCTTGCGCCAGTTCCAAAGGCCGCGGCCGGCGAACCAGGCGATCGGCGGATTGAGCAGCAGGATCTGGCCAAGGATCAGCTCGAGCAGGAACTGCGGCGCCAGGCGCCCCGGCGCGACGCGGCCGAACTGCTTGGCGAAGGACGCCCAGTGATGGGCGGCGTTCCACTCCACATTGACGCCGAAGATCGCCGCCGCGACCAGGCCGGCGAGCCAGGGCCACGGGGTGAGCAGCTGGCGCAGGCCGCCCGGCCGCAGGGCCAGCCAGATCAGGATCCCTGGGCCGAGGAACAGCGCCGAATATTTGCTGATCGCCGCCAGCCCGGCGAAGGCGCCGGCCGCCAGCCACCAGCGCGCCGCATGACCGCGCTCGGACCGGGCCAGGGCCCACACCGTCAACACCCAGAACGGCGTGGCGGCCGAGTCCGGAGTGGCGAGGAAGCCGCCGGCGCCGATCAGCAGGGTGGCGTTGAACCAGATCGCCGCCCGCTCGGCGATCTTTGCGGAGGCGCCGAGGCGCTGCGCCAGGTCGAACGCCAGAAGGCTGGTCAGGCCGCTGGACAGGGCCGGCAAAAGGCGCACGCCCAGCGGCCGGTCGCCGGCCAGGGTCATCCCCGCCCGGATCCACCAGGCGATCATCGGCGGGTGATCGTAGTATCCGAACTGCAGCGACGACGCCCAGAGCCGGTAGTAGGCCTCGTCCTCGGTCAGCGGTATCGCCGCCGCCAGCACCAGGCGCGCCAGCGTGATCGCCGCTACGAACAACAGCAGCGTCCGCGTCGGCGGCGCTATCGATCGGTGGTCTTCCGCAACGTCCCCCAAGGCGCGCTCAGGCGACCTTGATGCGGTCTTTTGGGGCGCGGGCTTTCGGCGCGGGAGACAGGCGTTTGACGGCGGCGGAGACGCGGTGGCGGAACTGTTGCCAAGCTACGGTGCGGTTGGACGCGACCCAGTTCATCTGCAAGACCCGGCGCGGACCCGCGAACGGCTTGTGGCCGTGCCAGGAGTTGTCGGAGCGCTGGAAGATCAGCAGGGTTCCGAAATCGGGCGGGACTTCGGCCACCACATCCTCAAGGTCCTCGCCGCCCCGCAGCAGCCGCAAACGACCGCCGTCCGGCGCCCAGGCCTCGTTGAGGTAGAGCAGGACAGTGATGATCTTGCTCTTGGAATCGGTGTGAATCTGGCCGTCGTCCGCGCCGCAGACGCCGCGCACGGTGAACATGGTCGGATGCCCGGACAGGTCCAGCCCGAACTTTGTCTCGACGGCGGCGCGGAACTCAGGCCCGTCCATCTCCGCGATCAGGCCGGCCAGGCTGCCGCGAACGTTCACATCGTCCAGGGTGAAGGAGCCGGGCTTGTCGATCGCCGGATAGTCGCGGCCGATGGCGGCGGCCTGTTCGGGACGGACGAAGTCCTTCAGGATCAGAAAGTCGAACGGTTCACGGACGAGCGGCGTCGCGGCCAGGGCCTCAAGGTTCAGATAGGTCATGCACCGTCCCTGTGAGGCCGTCCCGAAGGCCGACCGAACGCCAATGACGCGTATTATCGGCCAAAAGATGGTGATCTGGCCAGTCCGGAGCCATCAGACGATTGACCGCGCGGCCCTTCTCGGTCACGCCGTGGGCCAACGGCCACACCTGATCCCGAGCTTGTTTTGGCGATCCAGCCCTTCCTTCCGCGCAATCCGGTCCGCGCCAACCCGGCGGGCGAGCCCCTGGCGCTCACCGCCTGGTCCATAACCACCGGCGAGGCGGGCTTCCGCACCCAGGCGAGGGGGCTTGCCAGCCGCATCGCCGCCGATGTGCGGGAACTGACCGTCGATGTGCGCAAGCCCTGGCGCTATCTGCCGGCGGGCCTGCTCCCGGCGGCCCTGGACCACCTGACCGCTTTCAGCGACCGGCCCACGCCGCCCTGGCCCGATGTGCTGGTCAGCTGCAGCCGCAGATCCGCCGCCGTGGCCATCGCCGTCAAGCGCGCCAGCGGCGGGCGAACCACCGCCATCCATGTGCAGAACCCGCTGACCGATCCCCGCGCGTTCGACCTGGTGGTGGCCATGGAGCACGATGGCCTATCCGGCCCGAACGTGATCAGCGTGCCCACCGCCCTGCATGACGTGACCCCGGCCCGGCTGGGCGAGGCGGCCAAGCTGTGGCGCAAGCGGCTGTTCAAGCGCGGCCGGCCCCTGGTGGGCGTGGTGCTGGGCGGCACGAACAAGCATCAGCCCTTCACCCTGAAGATGGCCGGCGACCTGATGGACGGCCTGCTGCGCCTGCGCCGCGAGACCGGCGCGGGCCTGGCCATCACCCCCTCGCGGCGGACGCCGGACGAGATCAAGGCGGCGTTCCAGACCCGCTTCGCCGGGGACCCCGACGTCTTCTGCTGGGATATGCAGGGGGACAATCCCTATCTGGGCATTCTCGCCCTGTCGGACCGGCTGGTGGTGACCAGCGACAGCGTCTCGATGATCTCCGAGGCCCTGGCCACGGACAATCCGGTGGAGGTGTTCGGACCCGACGGCGGCCGGCGCCACGCAAAATTCCTGCACGGTCTGGTGGACAAGGGGCTGGTGCGGCCGTTCACTGGCGAGCGGCTGCCGCCGGCGCCGGGCGGGCCCATCGACTCCACGGAAATCGCCGCCCAGGCGGCCAAGGCGCTGATCCTGGCCCGCGCCTGATCACCGGCGCCGCATCCTGCGCGGATTTGT
>Ga0302311_10004204_pt1 | contig 15589 bp, 15 predicted proteins | sample III_Palsa_N1_3_FD_200449 | JGI IMG/M metagenome (GOLD analysis project Ga0302311, IMG submission 200449) | Peat permafrost microbial communities from Stordalen Mire near Abisko, Sweden - III_Palsa_N1_3 | ecosystem: Environmental > Terrestrial > Soil > Palsa > Peat permafrost | place: Sweden... | reverse complement strand
TATCCTGACAGCGTTCGAATACTCCGCCTTTTCAGGCCGCTTGCCTCCGTCAAGGACATTGCTATATCCGATTTTTCCGCCACCTTGCGTCCCTCACCGCGAAGCGAGATCGATCATGACCGCGAATACCGATACCGCAGCCGTTTCCCAGCCATTCCAGGCCGAGGTCGCCGAACTGCTGCACCTGATGGTGCATTCGGTCTATTCGGAGACCGATATTTTCCTGCGCGAATTGATCTCGAACGCGTCGGATGCCTGCGACAAGCTGCGTTATGAGGCGATCGCGGCCCCCGATCTGATCGCCGACGGGCAAGCCCCACGTATCCGCATTGCGCCGGACAAGAAAGCCAACACGCTGCGCGTCATCGACAGCGGCATCGGAATGGACCGGCAGGAGCTGATCGACAATCTCGGCACCATCGCGCGTTCCGGCACCCGGTCGTTCCTGTCGCGCCTGACCGAGGCCAAGGAAGGAGTCGGCCTGATCGGCCAGTTCGGCGTCGGATTTTATGCCGCCTTCATGGTCGCCGATCGCATCGTCGTCACCAGCCGCCGCGCCGGCACCGACCAGGTCTGGACCTGGTCGTCTTCGGGCGGCAGCGGATTTGAAATCGCGCCTGCCAGCGAGGAGGACGCCCGCCGCGTCACGCGCGGCACGGAAATCGTGCTGCATCTCAAGCCGGACGCCGCGAAATATCTGGAGACCTACGAGATCGAGCGCATCGTCGGCGCCTATTCCGACAACATCCAGTTTCCGATCGAACTTGTGCCTGAGGAAGGCGAGCCGCGTCAGATCAATTCGGCGAGCGCGCTGTGGCAGCGGCCGAAATCGGAGCTGACGCCGCAGGATTATACCCAGGCCTACCGGGCGATCGCCGGCGCCTTCGACGATCCGGCGATGATTCTGCATTATCGCGCCGAAGGGCGTCAGTCCTATGCCGTTCTGTTGTTCGCGCCCTCGACCAAGCCGTTCGATCTGTTCGAGCCGTCGCGCAAGGGGCAGATAAAACTCTATGTCCGCCGCGTCTTCATCGCCGACGATGCCGAGCTGTTGCCGGCCTATCTGCGCTTCATTCGCGGCGTCATCGACAGCGAGGATCTTCCGCTCAATATCTCCAGGGAGATGCTGCAGAACAATCCGCAGCTCGCGCAGATCCGCAAAGCGGTGACCGGTCGCGTGATCGGCGAACTGGAAAGCCTGAGCGAGAAGGAGCCCGAGAACTTCGCCAGGATCTGGGACGCATTCGGTGCGGTGATCAAGGAGGGCATCTGGGAGGATTTCGAACGGCGCGAGAAATTGCTGGCGCTGTCACGCTTCACCACCACCGCAGGCGAGAAGCGGTCGCTGAAGCAATATGCCGAGGACCTCAAGCCGAACCAGACCGAGATCTATTATCTCACCGGCGACAGTCTCGAGCGGCTGAAATCCAATCCCAAGCTGGAATCGGCCACCGCCCGCGGCATCGAGGTCTTGCTGCTGACCGACCCGGTCGATGCCTTCTGGACCGCGGCACCGCTCGATTTCGGCGGCAAGCCGCTGAAATCGCTGAGCCAGGGCGACATCGACTTCGGGCTGATTCCGCTGCTGGACGACAAGGTCCATGACGACAAGCCATCCGGTCCGGATGAGGCCGCGACCATCGCCGCGATCAAGGAGGTGCTGGGAGAGCGGGTGTCCGACGTGCGGGCGTCGCAGCGGCTGACCACCAGTGCGTCATGCCTGGTGGCGGGCGGAGCGGGCCGGGACCGCCAGCTCGAGCGATTGCTGGCGCAGCAAAACAAAGGGGCGGGGGTCAAGCCGGTCCTCGAGATCAACATGCGCCATCCGCTCGTCACGGCCATTGCCGGCGCAGGCGACGCGGCTGCGGACCTGTCGTTTCTGCTGCTGGAGCAGGCGCAAATCCTCGACGGCGAATTGCCGGAGGATACCGCCGCGTTTGCCGCCCGGCTCAATCGGCTGGTACTGCGCGGGATGGCGTAGCCGACTGAAAATACGGTCGCGGGTTCACACGGGACAATTCAGGCGATTGCCCTGAATGCCCTTTCTGCCGCGAAGTTTTTTGTATTGAATAGGTCGACGCGAACCCATCTTCAGATTTGGCCGTATCTTTAGCCGTACCGAGCAACGGTCTCAACTCCGGACGGTCCCGCGCCAATGACCACGCCAGGCGGAAGCGAAAAATTCTACGGCAGCATTGCGGTCTTTCGTGGCTTCGCCAGCCTGATGGACCCGGCGCTGTATTCGCCGCTGCCGGATGACTGGAGCATCGGCGTCGCCGATATTGTCGAGTCGACCAGGGCGATCGCGGAGGCGCGTTACAAGGCTGTCAACGTGGCCGGTGCCGCGGTCATCGCTTCCGTCGCCAATGCGCTGGGTGGTCGCGAATTTCCGTTTGTGTTCGGCGGCGATGGCGCCAGCTTCGCGGTGGCGCCGGACGATCTCAATCGCGCGCGTGAGGCAATGGCGGCGACCGCGACCTGGGTCAAGGAGGATCTCGACCTTATCATGCGGGTGGCGCTGGTGCCGGTCGCCGCGGTGCGAGCGCAGGGCCTTGACGTTCGCGTGGCCCGCTTCGGGCCGTCGGCCAATCTGTCCTATGCGATGTTTTCCGGCGGCGGCCTCGGCTGGGCCGAAGCCGCGATGAAGCGCGGCGAGTTCGCGGTGCCGATGGCGCCGCCGGGCACGCAGCCCGATCTCACCGGGCTTTCCTGCCGGTTCGAGGAAATTCCTTCCATGCGCGGCCTCATCCTTTCGGTGCTGGTGGTGCCGGCGCGCGGCGCCGATCCGAACGCCTTTCGCAAGCTGATCGAAGACATCATCGCGCTGGTCGAGCGCAGTCCGGATTCCGGACGGCCGGTCCCCCCGGGCGGCCCGCCGCTGCGCTGGCCGCCGGCCGGCAACGAACTCGAGGCGCGCACCAAGCGAGGGGGATCGCTGTTTCGGCGGCGCGCCTTTGTGCTCGGCTACACGCTGTTCGCCTATGTGGTGATGCGCTTTGGCATCAGCGTCGGCGGCTTCGTGCCGAAAACCTATGTGCAGCAGGTGGTGGAGAATTCGGACTTCCGCAAATATGACGACGGCTTGCGGATGGTCCTCGATTGCACGCCGGAACTGGAGCGCGCGCTGACGCAACGCCTCGCGGCCGCAGCCTCGGCGGCGATCGCGCGATACGGTCTGCACCGGCAGGATGCCGCGATGATGACCTGCTTTACGCCCTCGGCGCTGCGCAGCGACCATGTGCATTTCATCGACGGTGCGCGCGGCGGTTACGCTTCGGCGGCGACGGCGCTGAAGGCGATGCCGGCCTGATTTCAGCGCGTGGTGCGGCTCCAGGTCTCTCCGCCGCAAAACCCGCCGACGCAGCCTTCGACCTTCAGCGTGTCGGGTCCCGCAACCGCGATGCTGCTTGCATAGGTCTTGCCGTCATCGGCGTTGTAGATCTGGCCCGACCATTTGTTCGCCCCGGCGGGCCGCATGCCGGCGAACAACGAAAGCCCGATGATCGGACGTTTGGCCAAAGCCGGGTTGGAATTCTTGTCGTCGATCTGCGGTTTCCCGGTGGCGGGATCGATCGGGTCCTTCAGCCAGACCACGACGCCGCAAATCCCTCCACCGCATTTGCTGACGCGCACTTTTGCATCACCCGCCTGCGTGAGCCAGATTCCATCCGGTCCGCCGGCCTGTGCCTTCGCCGGCACCGCGGCAAGCAATGCCGTCAACATCGCAATCATGAAACCAGATCTGCAAGCCATCAACCGCTCCTGAAGAGACGGAAATGCATAGCAATAAATCGAATTTGTGCAATGCCAGATGCCGGGGGGCTGTCGGTCATTTCGCCCAGCTTGTTTACTCCAGCTCATTTGTCGCAGCGTGTCGGGCGAATCAGCAAGGCGATGCCCAGGCCGAGCCTGACGCCAGCCCTGCAACATGCCTGGTCGTCACCATGGCAGGCCGCAGAGGTCGATGACCCCGGTCGGCGGCGCGCGCTTGATGTGGTAGACATAGGGCGCGATGGCCTCGAAGCGAATGCGACCCGCGGGCTGTTCGCACCAGATTTCGCCGTCGAACGGCTTCCAGCCGCGGCCGATGTAGAACGGCGCGTTGTGCGGTTCGCAGAACAACAGCCCGAAATCGGTGGCGCCTTCGTCCTTCAAGACCTGAACCGCGGCATTGAGCGCGATGCTGGCATAGCCCTTGCGGCGCAGATCCGCGCGGGTCGCAACGCCACCGATACCGCCGGCCTTGAACTTGCGGCCGTTCCAGGTGACCTCGCGGCGATAGATGCCGACATGGCAGACCACGCCTTCCGGCTCGGCCTGCACCAGCACGCGCAGGTCGGCATGGGCAAAGACAATGCCGGCCCAGGGCAGCGTTGCGACCATTTCGGGCGGCCAGACCGCGTTGAACAGCGGTTCGGCCATCGGCCAGGATGCGTCTCCGTTCAGAACGTCGATCTCGATGCTCATTGTATTTACCCCCGCGCGCGCTGCGCGAGCCCTTCATAAGCGTTACCAGGATGGCAAGTCACCGATTGCGATGTCACAACGGGTATATTTTTGGGGTTCGGGCCCCCTGGCCGGCACGGGCGGGATCGGTGATCGAGATCACAGACAGCGGCCGACGTCTTGCTGTCATATTGGCAAATGATATGGTTTCTGCGACTGGAACCCGGGAATAGTGATGCGCCGGCTCGCCGCCCTCGTCGCTGTTGCGTTGGCAGGTTGCCTTGCCAGCCAATCCGCCTTCGCGGAGAAGCGCATTGCGTTCGTGGTTGGCAACTCCAATTACCAGAACGTCGTCGCGCTGACCAATCCGGCCAATGATGCGCTGGCCATCACCGAGATGTTCAGGAAGGCGGCGTTCGACGTCGTCGAGTCCCGGCGCGATCTCAAGAATGCGGAAATGCGGCGTGCGCTGCGCGACTTCACCGAGAAGGCGCGGGACGCGGATATCGCGGTGATCTATTACGCGGGTCACGGCATAGAGGTCGACGGCACCAACTATCTTGTTCCGGTCGACGCCGCGCTCGAACGCGACACCGACGCCTATGATGAAGCGATTTCGCTCGACAGGATTCTTCAGGCCATCGAGCCTGCCAAGCAATTGCGTCTGGTCATTCTCGACGCCTGCCGCGACAATCCGTTCGCCAAGAATATGAAGCGGACGGTGTCGTCCCGCTCGCTCGGCCGCGGTCTTGCGGGCGTCGAACCGGCCCGACCGAACACTCTGATTGCGTTCGCCGCAAAAGGCGGGTCGACGGCTCTGGATGGCGACACCAGGAACAGTCCGTTCACCACCGCCTTGCTGAAATACCTGGCCAGGCCAGGTCTCGAACTCGGCAAGGCATTCCGGCTGGTGCGTGATGATGTGATGAATGCCACCGGCAACAAGCAGGAGCCCTTCGTCTACGGGTCGCTCGGCGGCAACGACGTAGCGCTGGTTCCTGCGCCGGCATCGCCGCCGGTCGCGAGCGCCAACGTGGATACTCGCCGGGACTATGAACTGGCCGAGCGCGTCGGAACCAAGGAAGCCTGGGACTCCTTTGTGGCTGCCAACCCGTCCGGCTTCTACACCGACCTTGCCAGGGCCCAGCGCAACAAGCTCGCCGCCGAAACCGCGCGGATCGCCGCGACCGAAAAAGCCCGCGGCGCCGCCGAAGAACAGGCGAGGCTGACCGCGGAAAAGAAAAAGCAGATTGAGGAGGCGAGGGCGGCCGCCGCGCAGGCCAAAGCCGCCGAAGACGAACGATTGGCGGCCGAGAAAGTCCGGCGCGAGGCCGAGAAGGCGAAAAAGCCGGAGGAAGCAAAAGTTGCGTCGGCCGAGCAGGCCGGGCCGACAGAAGGTCGGCCCAATGCCGACAAGCCTGCCGATCCCGCGGTCGCGGCGCTGACGCCCCCGGGCCAGGCTACCCCGGAAGCACCGAAGGCCGACCAACCGGCAATGCAGGATATTGCCCGCCAGCTGCAGTCCGAACTCAAGCGGGTCGGATGCAAGACCGGCGAGATCGACGGCGAATGGAACGCCGCGGCCCGTCGGGCGCTTTCGTCCTTCAACGACAGGGCCGGGACCAGATTCGACGTCAAACTCGCCAGTCTCGATGCGCTCGATGCGGTCCGCGCCAGGACGGGTCGGGTTTGCCCGCTCGATTGCGACCGTGGATTCCGCGCCGAGGGAGATCATTGCGTGAAGATCACCTGCGATAGCGATCAGGTTCTGGGGCCGAACGGGACCTGCCGCCCCCGCCCGGAACGCGCACCAAGGGTCGAGGCACATCGCGAGCGAAGCTCACCCGCGTCATCGGGGCGCGGCAAATGTTTTGCCTTCAACGGCAAGCAGGTTTGCGAATAGCCCAGGCTTGCGAATAACCGACGTGATTTCGATTTTGGGTTAGCCGATTGGGGCCGCGTCAACCAGGTCGGCGCGGCCTTGTTGGCCTATCCGGCGGCGCTCAATAGGCGCTGCATTCGCTGTGCGTGATTTGCGGGCGGGCGCAATATGAAAGTCCGGACCCGTTGTAGAACGTGTACTGCCTCTTGCCAGGCTTCAGTCTGTTCTCGATGCTCATCGAACACGCGCTTCCGCGCACGGTCATATTGATGATAATGACTTTGTTCGGATAATCGCGAACCGCGCGAAGGGTGTGTCTGCCGAGGACGTGGAGGGATGCCGAACCACCGGGTGCCTCCGTCGGGGCAGCGCCCAGCGTGGCGTTTAAACGCACTTTTCCCTCCACCGTCGAGTCCATATCAAGCGTGGCGCTGCGGTCGACGGAGAGTTCGCCAGTGCCTTCACCGTGGACCGGAAAATTCCGAACGGGCGGATTGTCGCAATTGGCGAGCCCGTCAAAGCTGAACTTGGCGCGAAGCAGGGTGCCGGCCGCTTCACTCGCCACCGGCATCATCAGGGTCGAGGCCACAACGGCCGCGGCGACAGGGATGGTTCTGTATTTCATGGGTTCTGATCCCTTAAATATCTCATTCCCAATAATCTTTTGAGTTTAATTCGACGCGGCGAGATTTGACAATATGTGCGCCGCCGCCGATCCGGGCGCCATATGCGTTTCCAGAAGCCCCGCGTTTCCCGAAATTGCTGTGTTTAAGATCGAAGGAACCTTCTATAAGGGTTCCCGTTAAGCCACGTCTCCCATCATTTCGGACATGACCCATGACCTTCACGCTTCCCAACCTTCCCTATGCCTATGACGCGCTTGCGCCCCATATGTCGAAGGAAACGCTGGAATATCATCACGACAAGCATCATCAGGCCTATGTGACCAACGGCAACAATCTGCTGAAAGGCACCGAATTCGAGGGCAAGTCGCTCGAGGAGATCGTCAAAGGCTCGTTCGGCAAGAATGCGCCGCTGTTCAACAATGCCGGCCAGCACTACAACCACCTGCATTTCTGGAACTGGATGAAGCCAAATGGCGGCGGCGCCAAATTGCCCGGCCGTCTGGAAAAGAAGATCACCGAGGACCTCGGCGGGCTCGAGAAATTCAAGACCGATTTCGCCGCCGCCGGCGTCGGCCAGTTCGGTTCGGGCTGGGCCTGGTTGTCGGTCAAGAACGGCAAGCTTGAAATCTCCAAGACGCCCAATGGTGAAAACCCGCTGGTGCACGGCGCCACGCCGATCCTCGGCGTCGACGTCTGGGAGCACTCCTATTACATCGATTATCGCAATCGCCGCCCGGACTATCTGAAGGCGTTTGTCGATCATCTGGTGAACTGGGAATATGTCGACCAGCTGTTCTCGAAAGTCTGATCTGACCTGTTGGAAATCCGAAAAGGGGCGGCGGCATCGGGCTTGCCGCCCTTTCGTTTGTCCCGTTGGAGGCTGCTTGCGGGGATCACGGGCCGGCCTCAGGCTGGTTCGCCATCTGGCGTGAAACCTGCGGATTGCGCCCGTCGCCTCCGTAGACAGAGGTAATGTTATAATATAACATTCCTTCATGACGCCTTCCGATCCCCATCACCACGGCCATGATCACGCCCACGCCCACGCCCACACGCATGCGCACAGCCATGGCCCGGCCTCGCCGCATCCGGCGCAGGTGGCGCCGTGGTCGATTCTGCGCATGACCGTGGTCTCCCGCGTCGGTGCGGCGCTCGCCGTCAGTGCCGGGCTGTGGGCCATCGTCTGGCTGGCGATGAGGTGAGCATGGCCGCGCAATTGCAATTCCGTGATGTCACGCTGGGCTATGACCGGCATCCGGCGGTGCATCACCTCAATGGCGAGGTCGCCCCTGGCGCCTTGCTCGCGATCGTCGGCCCCAACGGCGCCGGCAAGTCGACGCTGTTTCGCGGCATCGTCGGCATCCTCAAGCCGCTGGCGGGCGCCATCCTGACCGGCGATCTCGATGTCAGGGATATCGCCTATCTGCCGCAGAGCGCGGATATCGACCGCAGCTTTCCGATCTCGGTGTTTGACTTCGTCGGCACCGGGCTTTGGCGCTCCACCGGGTTTTTCGGCGGCATGGGCGACAGCCGGTCGCGCGAAAAAATTGCGCAGGCGCTCGCGGCGGTCGGCCTCAGCGGTTTCGAGAACCGCAGTATCGGTACGCTGTCCGGCGGGCAGATGCAGCGCCTGCTGTTCGCCCGGGTGCTGCTGCAGGACGCGCGCCTGATCGTGCTCGACGAGCCTCTCAATGCCATCGACGCCAAAACCTCGGACGATCTGCTGGCGCTGGTGCGGCGCTGGCACACTGAGAAGCGCACGGTACTGGCGGCGCTGCACGACATGGATCTCGTGCGCGCGAACTTTCCCGAAACCCTGCTGCTGGCGCGCGGGCCGGTGGCGTGGGGCAAAACCGCCGACGTGTTGACCGCGGAGCATCTTCTGGAGGCCCGCCGGATGTGTGAAGCGTTCGACGATAGTGCCGGCGCCTGCCTGGTCCACGATGTGCCGTCGCGGGCGGCCTGAACTTCATGAAACGACAGCATGATGATCTATGATGCGCTGATCGCGCCCTTTACCGAATTCGAATTCATGCGCCGGGCGCTGGCCGCCGTGATCGCGCTGGCGCTGGGTGGCGCGCCGATCGGCGTGTTTCTGATGCTGCGGCGCATGAGCCTGGTCGGCGACGCCATGGCGCATGCCATCCTGCCGGGCGCGGCAATCGGTTTCCTGCTGTCGGGCCTCAATCTGTTTGCGATGACGGCAGGCGGATTGATCGCCGGCTTTACGGTGGCGATTCTCGCCGGTGTGGTGGCGCGCACCACCGAGCTGAAGGAAGATGCTTCGCTGGCTACCTTCTATCTGGCGTCGCTGGCGCTGGGCGTGACGATCGTTTCGATCAAGGGCACCAATATCGATCTGTTGCACGTGCTGTTCGGCAACATCCTGGCAATGGACGACCCGACTTTGCTGGTGATTGCGTTCAACGCCACGATTACGCTGATCGTGCTGGCGGTGATCTATCGTCCGCTGGTGATCGAAAGCGTCGACCCGGTGTTCCTGCGCACCGTGAGCCGTGCCGGCGCGCCCGCGCATCTGGCGTTTCTCGCGCTTGTGGTCGTCAACCTCGTCAACGGCTTTCAGGCGCTCGGCACCCTGCTGGCGGTGGGGCTGATGATATTGCCCGCAGGCATTGCCCGGTTCTGGTCGCGCGACATTACCGGCATGATCTGCATCGCGGTGACGAGCGCGATCGTCTCGGGCTATGCCGGACTGGTGCTGTCGTTCCAGACAAAAGTGCCGTCGGGACCCGCGATCATTCTGGTGGCGGCGGTTCTGTATATGGGCTCGGTGTTGTTCGGCAGTGTCAGCGGCGTGATCCGGCAGATGTTTCCCGGCCGCCACCTTGAAGCGTAGCGGCGAACCGATGCGGCCGCTTCGACTTTGGCTGATTTGTCTGGTGCTGGTGTCGACGGCTCCGCTACGCGCGCAGGAGCGTCTGAACGTCGTCGCCAGCTTTTCGATTCTCGGCGACTTCGTCCGCAATGTCGGGGGTGAGCGCGTCAGCGTGACCACCTTGGTGGGGCCCGACGGCGACGTGCACGTCTATACGCCGGCGCCGGCGGATGCCAAAAAGATCGCGGAGGCGAAACTCCTGGTCATCAACGGTTTCGGTCTGGAGGGCTGGCTGCCGCGGCTGCTGCAGGCCGCGGGCAGCAAGGCGCCGATCGTCATCGCGACCAAGGGGATCGCGCCGCTCAAACTGGGCTCCGATGCCGATCCGCATGCCTGGCAATCCGTCGCCAATGCGAAGATATATGTCGCCAATATCCGCGACGCGCTGGTCGCCGCCGACCCGGCGGACGCGGAAATTTTCCGCGCCAATGCGGAAAATTATCTTAGGCAACTCGACGCGCTCGATCGCGAGGTGCGCCAGGCCATCGCGCGTATCCCGCAAGGTCGCCGCAAGGTGATCTCCACCCATGATGCCTTCGGCTATTTTGCCGCCGGCTATGGCATCGATTTTATTGCGCCATTGGGCGTTTCCACCGAATCCGAGGCCAGCGCCCGCGACATTGCCGGGATCATCACCCAGATCAGGAATTCCGGGATTCCGGCGGTGTTTCTTGAGAATATCAGCGATCCCAGGCTGATGCGCCGGATTGCGGCCGAGTCCGGCGCCAGGGTCGGCGGAACGCTCTATTCCGACAGCCTGACCGATGAAAAGGGCGATGCCCCCACTTACATTGACATGGTCAGGCACAATATAAAGGCGCTGACGCGTGCGTTGGCGGACTAGGGCAGGGGCCCTCTTTCCACGGCAGGGGCCCTCCCTGCCGCCGGTGCCCGCGAATACCGTTCCGGAGTAATTATGCCAGAATTGACGTCTTCAAAAATTCCCGTGACCGTGCTGACCGGCTATCTCGGCGCCGGCAAGACCACCCTTCTCAACCGTATCCTGTCGGAAAACCACGGCAAGAAATACGCCGTCATTGTCAATGAATTCGGCGAAATCGGCATCGACAATGATCTGATCATCGGCGCCGACGAAGAAGTCTTCGAGATGAACAATGGCTGCGTCTGCTGCACCGTACGCGGCGATCTCGTGCGCATCCTCGACGGCCTGATGAAGCGCAAGGGCAAGTTCGACGCCATTATCGTCGAGACCACGGGTTTGGCCGATCCGGCGCCGGTGGCACAGACCTTCTTCGTCGACGAGGATGTCCAGAAGAATGCGCGGCTCGATGCGGTCGTGACCGTGGCCGATGCGAAATGGCTGAACGACCGGCTCAAGGACGCGCCCGAAGCCAAGAACCAGATCGCGTTCGCCGATGTCATCGTGCTCAATAAGACCGACCTCGTCTCCAAGGCCGAACTCGCCGAGGTCGAAGCGCGGATCAGGGCCATCAATCCCTATGCCAAGCTGCATCGCACCGAGCGCTGCCAGGTGGCGCTGTCGGACGTGCTGGAGCGCGGCGCGTTCGATCTCGATCGCATCCTGGAGATCGAACCGGAATTCCTCGACGCCGGCGACGGCCACGATCACCATGACCATGATCACCACCATGGCCATGATCATCACCACGATCACGGCCACAGCCATGACAATCATGGTACCGGCGGCCTCAAGCACTACCATGACGAGGACATGCAATCGTTGTCGCTGCGCAGCAACAAGCCGCTCGATGCCACCAAATTCATGCCCTGGCTGCAAAACCTCGTCGCCAGCGAGGGCCAGAAGATCTTGCGCTCGAAGGGCATTCTTGCCTTCACGGACGATGACGAGCGCTATGTGTTCCAGGGCGTGCACATGATGCTGGAGGGCGATCATCAGCGGGCCTGGAAAGATGGCGAGGCGCGCGAGAGCCGTCTGGTCTTCATCGGCCGCGAATTGCCGGAGCAGACCATCCGCGACGGTTTCGAGAGCTGTATCACCACGTGATGAAAGAGTTCGATCCGGGCGAGGCCGCCTCCATCATTTCCGTCACCGACAAGGTGCGCCCGGTCGCGATCGGGATGCCGGTCACATCGGTGCATTTCATCGGCGATCACGCCGTCTTCGTCGGCGCCGAGAAAAGCGTTGCGATGGTGAGCGGGCAGGGAGAAGTCTCCCGTGTGTCCGTGCATGGCGGCGGCATCCTGTGTGCGGTATCCGACGGCAGGCGCATCGTCATGGGCGGCGATGACGGCAGACTGGTTGCGCTGGACGCCAAAGGCGAGATCACGCTGCTTGCGACCGATGCCAAGCGGCGCTGGATCGACAATGTCGCGCTGCATCCCGAGGGTGCTGTGGCGTGGTCGGCGGGCAAGACCGCCTTTGTCCGCAGTGGCAGGGCTGAGGAAAAATCCTTCGACGTGCCCTCGACGGTCGGCGGTCTGGCGTTTGCGCCCAAAGGCCTGCGGCTGGCGGTCGCGCATTATAACGGCGTCACGCTGTGGTTTCCCAACATGGTGGCGACGGCGGAAGTTCTGGAATGGGCGGGCTCGCATCTCGGCGTCGTGTTCAGCCCCGACAACAAGTTTCTGGTGACCGCGATGCACGAGCCGGCGCTGCATGGCTGGCGGCTCGCCGATAACCGGCACATGCGCATGACCGGCTATCCCGGGCGCGTCAGGTCGATGTCGTGGAGCGTGGGCGGCAAGGCGCTGGCCACGTCAGGGGCCGACACCATCATCCTGTGGCCGTTCGCCAGCAAGGACGGCCCGATGGGCAAGGAGCCCGCGATGCTGGCGCCGCTGCAGGCGCGCGTGTCGGTAGTGGCCTGCCATCCGAAGCAGGACATCCTCGCCGCGGGCTACAGCGACGGCACCATTCTGATGGTGCGGCTGCAGGACGGCGCCGAAATTCTGGTGCGCAAGAACGGCACCGAGCCGGTGTCGGCGCTGGCCTGGAACGCCAAAGGCACGCTGCTGGCCTTTGCCGCAGAGGATGGCGACGCCGGGCTGCTGGAACTGTAGCAACTGGGTTCCCTTCGGAACCATGTGCTCCGGTATCGGTTGGTACCGCGAACAATTTCGCGGTGACCGATATGATCAGGGACGACAGGAAACGCGCCACCAGGGATTTCTGGCTTGCGTCAGTGGTGGTCGCGACCGGGCTGGTGATGTCAGGTCTTTCGCTGACGGAGCTTTCGGCGCGCAATCCGCAAATGGCGCAGGCAACGCAACCGTTGCAGGCGTCGCCTCCTACCGCGCCGGACAATGTTCCCGCGGAGTCCAAGCCCGGCGGTATGCGCCCGACCACGCCGGCGCCCGAGCCGGCTCATCCCGGTGCAGGCGCGCAGACCACGGGCGCGGCGCCGGCATTGCCACCGGCGCCGGCGGAAAAGATCGCCCCGCCGATCAGGGAAAAATAGCTTTCCCTCCAGAACACCGCGCCTCGTTTGACGGCACGATGACAATGGCCGTGATCCGCGCCCGGATGCTGCCGATTATACAGCCTCGATTGTAGCCATCGACTGTCGCATACTGCCCGCCTTGAAGCACGCGATCACGCGGATGCACAGACGAGGCAGGTAATGAAGATCGACGATGTCAGGCGAAACGCCTATTCGATGCCGCTCACCAATCCATCGTTCCCGCCGGGGCCTTATCGTTTCTACAACCGCGAATATTTCGTCATCACCTATCGCACCGATCCGGAAGCGCTGGCCGCCGTGGTGCCGGAGCCGCTCGAAATCACGGATTCCGTGGTCAAATATGAATTCATCCGGATGCCCGATTCGACCGGCTTTGGCGACTACACTGAGACCGGGCAGGTGATTCCGGTCCGCCTCAATGGCGAGGACGGCGCCTATACCCACGCGATGTATCTGGACGACGACGCGCCGATCGCGGGTGGCCGCGAGCTGTGGGGATTTCCCAAAAAGCGGGCGACGCCCAAGATCGAGGTCGAGAGCGACGTGCTGGTGGGAACGCTGCATTACGGTTCGGTGCTCTGCGCTTCCGCCACCATGGGCTACAAGCACCGTCCGGTCGATCATGACACCGTGCTCAAAGGCATGAAGGCGCCGAACTTCATTCTCAAGATCATTCCGCACGTCGATGGCAGCCCGCGGATCTGCGAACTGGTGCGCTTCAGCCTCGAGGATATCACCCTGAAAGAGGCCTGGACCGGTCCCGCCGCGCTCGGCCTGTTTCCGCATGCGCTGGCGGATGTGGCGCGGCTGCCGGTGCGCGAGGTGATCTCGGCGCTGCACTTCAAGGCCGACCTGACGCTGGGCCTGGGCAGCGTGGCGTTCGATTATCTGGCGAAGTGACGCAGTAGTCGTCGCCGATCTTGCCTCTGTCGTCATGCCCCGCGAAAGCGGGGCATCCAGTATTCCGTGGCATTTATCGGAATCGAGACGCCGGCGGTTACTGGATCACCCGCTTTCGCGGGTGATGACAGCGGAGAATTTTGGAACAGCGTACGCTTATCGCGCGCGCCTCACCGCACCAGCACGTTGCGGAACTGCCAGGGATCCGAGGTGTCGATGTCTTCCGGGAATAATCCCGGCCGGTCCGAAAGCGGCGTCCAGTCGGTGTAGTAGCCTTTCACCGGGCCGAGATAGGGCCGCTGGATTTCGAGGCAGCGGCGGAAATCCATTTCGTCGGCCTCGACGATCCCGGCGGCGGGATTTTCCAGCGCCCACACCATGCCGGCCAGCACCGCCGACGACACCTGCATGCCGGTAGCGTTCTGGTAGGGCGCGATGGCCCGGGTTTCCTCGATCGAGAGCTGCGAGCCGTACCAATAGGCGTTCTTGCCGTGGCCATAGATCAGCACGCCGAGTTCGTCGATGCCGTCCTCGATCTCGTTTTCATCCAGGATGTGCCATTTCGGCTGCATCTTGCCGGTCGCGCCGAAGATTTCGTGCAGCGACAGCACCGCATCATTTGCGGGGTGATAGGCGTAATGGCAGGTCGGGCGATAGATCACCTTCTGGCCGTCGCGCACGGTAAAATAATCGGCGATCGAGATCGACTCATTGTGGGTGACGAGAAAGCCATATTGCGCGCCCGGTGTCGGGCACCAGGAGCGCACCCGGGTGTTGGCGCCGGGTTGCAGCAGATAGATCGCCGCACCGCAGCCCTCGGTATGGGAGCGGCCATTGTCCGGCATCCATTTTTCGTGGGTGCCCCAGCCGAGCTCGGCCGGCTGCATGCCCTCGGACACGAACCCTTCCACCGACCAGGTGTTGACGAACACGTTCATCGGCTTCGGCTTCTTGGAGCGCTGGGTGTCGCGTTCGGCGATGTGGATGCCCTTGACGCCGAGCTTGTGGGCGAGTTGGCCCCAGCCCTCCCGGCTCTTCGGATCGTTGAACGGCGTATTGGTGTCGCGGGCGATGTCGAGCAGCGCCTGCTTGACGAACCAGGACACCATGCCGGGATTGGCGCCGCAGGTGGAGACCGCGGTCGGGCCGCCCGGGCTCTTGTGCTTGGCCGCCAGCAGCGTCTCGCGCAGCGCGTAATTGGAGCGCTTTTCGGGGCCGATATTCTTGTCGAAGTAAAAGCCGAGCCACGGCTCCACGACGGTGTCGATATAAAGGGCGCCGATCTCCCGGCATAGGGTCATGATATCGACCGAGGAGGTGTCGACCGACAGATTGACGCAAAAGCCCTGGCCGCCGCCGGCGGTCAGCAGCGGCACCAATACGTCGCGATAATTGTCTTTTGTCACCGCCTGCTTGATGAAGCGCACGCCGTGCT
>Ga0302311_10004202_pt1 | contig 15601 bp, 14 predicted proteins | sample III_Palsa_N1_3_FD_200449 | JGI IMG/M metagenome (GOLD analysis project Ga0302311, IMG submission 200449) | Peat permafrost microbial communities from Stordalen Mire near Abisko, Sweden - III_Palsa_N1_3 | ecosystem: Environmental > Terrestrial > Soil > Palsa > Peat permafrost | place: Sweden... | reverse complement strand
CCCTCCCCGCTGTGAATATCCTCATCGTCGAAGACGAAGCCACTTCGCGCGAAATGCTGCTGAGCATCCTCAAAGCCGAGGGTGACCACCGCATCATGACCGCGGCCGACGGCGACGACGCGCTGAAGCTGATGGAGGACCCGCAGCACCCGTTCGACGTGGTGTTCCTCGACCTGATGCTGCCCTCGATCTCGGGCCTGGACCTGCTCGAGCGCGTGAGGGCCACGCCGGCGTGCCGTTACGTGAGGGTGATCATTTGCACGACGTCCACGGACAGCGCGACGGTGGTGCGCGCGGCGCGCCTCGGGGTGCGCCACTACATGGTCAAGCCCGCGGACAAGATCCGGGTCTACGAGCAGCTCAACATCATCAAGGCCGAGATCGCCGGGTTGCAGAAGATCGAGAAACCCGAGGAGGCCGCAGGCCGCCTGGGCCTCGACCTTCCGTCCTACAAGGCGAAGGTGAGCAACACGCTTGAGACCATGGAGCGGTGGCTGACGCACGCCAAGGCGAGCTCGCAGACCGTCGACCGCCAGCAGCTTGCGGCGGACACGGGCAGGCTGAAGGTCGACGCCCTGGACCTGGGCCTGCGCGAGGTCGGGCGCCGGTTCTCGACGCTGGAGACGAGGCTCTCCATTGAGACCAAGGGCGATGTCCCGGACTCGAGGGCGATCGAGATCGCCTTCATCATGAGCCACCTTCACGGCGAGCTGAACCGTGTCCGCTCGGTGCTGAAGATCATCGTCCCGGACAAGGCTTAGGCCCTCCGGGGCCGCCCCGTCAGGGGCCGGCGTCGGGGACGCGCTTCCAGAACCCGACCCGCCTGCCGTCCTCGTCCTGATAGGTGAGGATGTCGCACCAGACATACTGCGGCGAGACGGCCGCGTTGATCTTCGTCCACATCTCCGGCGTGTCGCCGGGCCGGTACCAGAGGACGTAGTCGATGCCCTGGGCGACGAGCCAGTTGCCGGCATCCGGGATGCCGCCGGCGTAGAAGAGCATCAGGCGGTCATGGCGCCGGCGGATGTCCTCGCGGTTCTCGCGCCAGAGGAGCTCATGGCCCCACCAGCCGAGCCACATGCGCTGGCCGGCAAAGAGGGGGATCACGGCGGAGTTGACGAAGGCGCCCTGCTCGTCGGGCCTCTCGATGACGACCCCGGGCTTCTCCACCTTCAGGCGGCCGAGCATGAGCCTCGGGAACTCGTCCTTTGTCAGGTAGTACGTCCCCTCGATCTTGCCCCGGGAATCCTTCGGGCCGTACCACATGGGCTGCCACAGGTCGTACACGTAGAAGCAGGGATAGAGGCAGAAGAAAAAGCCCACGAGCCGGACCCATTTGCGCTTGGACTGCTCGAGGACGACGGGTGCCAGCGTCATCAGCGTGCCGGCCATCACCCAGGGCCACCACTTGAGGGTCGTGTTGAAGCGGTCGAAATGCCCGGTGTACTCGTCGTCCACGTAGAAGAATTCCGTGAAGAGGAGCAGCGTGAGCCAGAGGACGGCGAGGCGGCGGCCCTGCGACGTGCCCGAGGCCAGGCCGAGCAAGATGAACGCGATCGTCGGCAGGAAGAAGAGGATGAACAGGAACGGCGGCGTGTGCTCCACCGCGGGGACAAGGCGGACGGCCGTGTCGTAGCCCGAGGCCGCGGCCGTGAACGCGGACAGGTAGACCCATGCGGCGAGCCAGACGATGGCGGCGCCCCCGGCGACGGCCGGGACCAGCCTCTTCCAGTCGCGCCAGTTGACAGCCATCCACATGAAGACGGCGAGGCCCTGGAGAGGGAGCACCCAGGTGTTGGCGAGGAGCGTCCAGGTCAGCGTGGCGCCCACGATGCCCGCGTACCTCGACAGGCGGCTGCGGGTCCACATTAGCATGCCCATGGCGCACAGGCCGAGGAGATAGTACCCCGAGAGCGGCGCGTGGTAGTCGCCGAGGAAGACGACGTACGAGTAGATCTCGCCGGGCAGCTCCATCACGAACGAGTGGTTGTCCCCCTCGGGCATGATGTACTTGTAGTTGTACGCCCTCAGGATAGGACCGAGCGGCGGCTTGTCCATCTGCGCGCTGCCGATGTACCGCATGTTGGTCCACGGGGTGACACTGGTGTCGGTGAAATGGTCGAGGATCGTCACGCCCGTGCCGCCGATGACGAAGCAGGCGATGACGGCGGCTCGGGTCCACGGCCTGCGGGCCACCATGCACACGGCGCCCGAGAAGGCCGTGCCGCCGAGGGCGATCAGCAGGCAGTAGCCGATGTTGTAGGCGGAGCCCGGGGGCAGCAGGAGCACCCGGCCCATGAGCGCCGCGCCGTAGTGCTGGAAGCTGTAGTACTGCGTCGAGAGGTACGGGCTGAACCAGGCGTCCGGCACCGGGATCGTCGCGCCGGTGTAGTAGCTGCAGATGTAGGAAAAGTCCGCGATCTTCTCGGACGATCCGTCGATGTCCGGGTAGATGAACCGCCACGACATGGCGTAGAGGAAGATGAGGGTGCAGGCGCTGAAGCAGCCGCGGAGGCGCCTGAGCGCAAACTCGGCGCGCCAGGCCCGCAGCAGGGCGAGACAGCGCCCCGTGACCCTGCGCGGCTCCCACTTGACGGCGCTCATCACGATCATGGCGATCGAGACCAGCGTCGAGAGGAGGCCGAGCCCGGGCAGCGACGGCCCGAGCCCGTGGTGGCACTCGATCGCGTAGATCGTGGTCACCGCGAGGATCGGCCCCGCGGCGAGCGCGAACCACCGGTTGCGCCAGTACACCCCGGCGATCAGCATCAGGCCCCACAGGTTCACGGCTAGGAGCGTGAGCGTGAAGAGCAGTCCTAGGTATTGCATGCGGCTGGGCTCGGGGAGGGATTGATGCGCCTCCCACAATGGGGGAATGCCCCGGACGGGCAAGGATTGTCCGGCAGCGGCTAACGCTCGGTAAGCATGAACCAGGTCTGCCACGTGAGCCGGCCCGTGAAATAGGCCATGGCCGCGATCGCGCAGACAAAGGGAAACGGATCTCTGTGCCCCGAGAACCAGGCGATCGCCCCGAGCGGGATGTCGATGGCTGCGAGGGAAAGGCAATAGACCTTGATCCGCCGCCTCCTCGCGAGGTCCTCGCCGGGCACGACACGGAACCAGCCCCGCCTGACGTCGTGCTCCAGGTTTTGCCTGAGGATCTCGTGGACGTCGCGCGGGGCAACCTTTTCGTCGGGCACCGTGACGGCGAACGCGTCCTCGGGCACCCCGGCAGGCTCGTTCAGCCGCTCAAACTCCTTCGGCTTGAACGCAAAGTCGGCGCGCGGGGTGTCGTCCTCCTGGCCCATGGGGGGGAACTGTGGCGCGGGGGGAGCCCGGGGCCAACACCGAAACCGGCGTCAGCCCTTGGTCGTATAGAGGGCCACGAGCGCCGCCCCGATCGCCTGGGACAGCTCGCCGAGCTCGGAGGCCGCGAACTTGATCGTGGCCCGCTGCGCCGGCCAGAGGAACGGCATGGCAGCCTCGCGAAGGACGTTGATGTAGCGCTCCCGGAACTCGGGCGTCGTGGCCTCGTGGTCCATGAGCCCGCCGCCCACGACGACGAAGCCGGGGTCCAGGGCGAGGCAGAGCGAGGCGGCGTGCAGCCCGAGCGCCCGGGCCTGGAAGTCGAAGATCTCGGTCGCCAGCGGGTCGGCCTTCTGCGCCAGCGTGCGCACGGACATGGCCTTCTCCTTGGACGTCATCGGCGAGCGGGCGAGCTCGTGGTCGGGATGCCTCTTGAGAAGCTCCTCGATGAGGTAAGGCATCCCCGAGAGCGTCGTGTACGCCTCGATGCAGCCCCACGTGCGCCCGCAGCCGCAGGGCAGCGGCCTCATCCCCAGCAGGTGCAGCGGCGCGGCGATGTGCGCGGCCTCCATGCCGGCGAGCGTCTCGCCGTCGAGGGGCAGGCCGTTCGCGTCGATGTAGGCGCAGCCGAGGCCCGAGCCCGGGGCCAGCATGAGGACGGAGGCCTTCTTGCCCGCGCGGACGAGCTTCGCCTCTGCGACGCCGCCAAGCTTGCCGTCGTTGCCGACCACCAACGGGATCGCCCGACCGGCGGCGGCCGACAGGGCCCGGCTGTAGTCATCGTGGAAGTTCCAGCCGTCGAAGCTCGCGGGCAGGTTGGCGGTGCGCCCGAGGACGCCGTACCTCTGGTAGGGCCCGGGGATGGCGAGGCCGACGCCGCGCACCTGGTCCCACTTCAGGCCGTTCTCGGCCAGGAATCCCTCGACGCCCTGGACCCAGCCCTTGACGACGGCCTCGGTCCCGGCCTGTGCGTTCGTGGAGCTTTGCCTTAGTTTCATCGAGACCATTGAGCCGTCGGCCCAGACGCCGCCAGTCTTCGAGGTCGTCGCACCGCTGTCTGATCCAATGAATACGAGCTTGGAGGAGGTCATGGGGTCCCGAAAATCACAACATGACGCCGACCAACTGCAAGTCCCGAGGAACGCGAATCAACTTTCAATGGCAACCGAATGCCGGGATAGTGGTCAACAAAGGGCATATGTCGGCAAATCCAGTTCCCCCCGATCTAGACCTGACACTCCGCGTGGGGTGCAGGCTCTCCTATTATTCGAGGGGACCCGCCTCCATCATCCTGGACATCCAGCCGAGGATCGACGGCCGGCACAAGGTGCTCTCGGAGCAGCTGGTGCTGGGGTACAACCTGCCGTCCGAGGCCTTCACCGACAGCCACGGCAACCTCTTCTGGAGGCTGATCCTGGCGCCCGGGGAAAACCTCATCCGCCACGACGCGATCGTCGCCGTCTCGTCGAAACCCGACAACTTTGGGATGGGCAGCCCGGAGCCCCTGGCGCCGGAAAAGATCCCGCACCACCTGCTGCGCTACACGCTTCCGAGCCGGTACTGCGACTCCGACAAGCTGATCAACTTCGCATGGGAGAAGTTCGGCTCGGTGGAGCACGGGTGGCCCCGGGTGCAGGCGATCAGCAAATGGGTCCACGACAACATCGAGTACCGGTTCATGTCGGGGCGGCCGGACCTGTCGGCCTGGGATGTGCTCCAGCGCGGGTACGGCGTGTGCCGCGACTTCGCGCACCTCGCCGTGGCGCTCAACCGCACCTTCAACGTCCCGTCGCGCTACGTCACGGGCCACCTTCCCGACATCGCGTTCCCGGACCCCGAGGGCCACATGGACTTCCACGCCTACGGCGAGGTGTACCTCGGCGGAAAATGGCTGACGACGGACGCGCGCTTCCATGTCCCGAGGATCGGCCGCGTCACGGTGTCCTGTGGCCTCGACGCGGTCGACGGGGCCTTCTCGACGATCTACGGCCTGGCGGACCTGAGCTATTTCGAGGTCTATGCGTACCAGGTTCCGCGGGGGGCCGTGAAGGTCGGGGACCCCGTGGACCTTTCCCTGCGCCTGGACAACCTCCCGGTCGTGCAGTTTGACCAGGTGAGCTGAGGTTGTGCTGGTCTTTGGCGCGGAAACGTGCGGGGTTGGCCTTGAAACCCTGAACCGACCATGCACCCACCCGCGGCGGCGCTCCCATGAAAATAGTCTATGGTGTCTCGGGAGAGGGCCTGGGGCACGTCTTCGAGGCGATCCAGGTCATCGGGCGGCTCAAGGAGGAGGGCCACGTGGTCAAGGTCCTCACCTACGGGGACCGCGCCTTTGACTCGCTGGCGGCCCTGGGGCCCACGCGCATCGAGGGCATACACCTCTATTTCAACGAGCGGGGGATGTCCCTGGTCGACACGGTGACGCGGAACCTCGGCATCATCCCCTTCTACCTGAGGAACTGGGCCAGGCTCAGGGATGAGCTGGCCGCCTTCGATGCGGACGCCTTCATCACGGCCTACGAGCCTTTCACGACGGTGGCGGCGCACGTGTTCCGCAGGCCGCTTGTCAGCATGGACAACCAGAATGAGATGCTCCACGTCGAGCCCCCCGCCGGGACGGACATGTTCGCGTTCCGGCTGGCGCGCCTGGCGACGCGCATCTGCACCCACGGGGCGGACCACTACGTGGTGAAGTCCTTCCAGAAGCCCGCGCGGCACACCGCGAACGTCCACTTCGTCGCCCCCGGGATCCAGCGGGAGATCAGGGCGCTCAGGCCGACCAACGGCGGGCACGTCCTTGTCTACCTCACGAAGGCCAACCCCGCGCTCGTCCAGATCATGAGGGGCATCGACGAGACGTTCATCGTGTACTGCAACAACAGGGTGGGGCAGGAGGGGAACATCACCTTCAAGGCCAAGGGGGAGGCCTACCTTCCCGACCTGCGCGACTGCAAGGCGATCATCGGCACGACCGGCTTCTCGCTGATCGCCGACTCCATTTTCCTGCAGAAGCCCTATTTCGGGGTGCCCCTGAAGAAGCAGTTCGAGCAGACCTACAATGCGCAGTTCCTCACGCTTTTCGGATGCGGCGACTTTTCCGAGGACACCACGCGGGCGGACCTGCTCAGGTTCCTCGGGGACCTGCAGCGGTTCCGCCGCAAGCTCGAGTCCCACCACCTCGACCCCGCCGAGCAGGAGGAAACCCTCCTCGGGGTCCTGGCGATGATCCGCGCGGAGCAGGGCCGCGAACGCCCCGCGCTATAGGGCCTTGCCCCGGAAACGCAGGAGCAGCAGGCGGTACACGTTCATGCACGCGAGGAACAGGACGAATGCGACGGCCTGGCCCGCGAGGACTGAGGAGAGGACCTTGTCCCCGCGCTTGAGCATGTGGTCTGACGTGAGGTAGATCGAGGGGTCGTAGACGACGAAGCCGAGGATGATCGCCGCGGGGGTGAAGTAGCCGATGTCGCTCGCGAGGGCCTTCCTGTCGAAGGCGCTCCTGCGGGTCTTGTCGTAGATCCGCGCGACGAGCCAGAACAGGGCGCCTCCCATGAGGGTCCCCGCCACGGCCGAGCCGGAGATCAGGGACGGGTTCGACGTGAAGCGCGAGACGACCCACGCTGTCGGGTTCGCGGCCAGGAGGGCGCCGCATTCCCCGAAGAGGATCTCGCGGTTGAAATCGAGCGTGGATTTTTGCAATGCGTCGGGGGGATGGCGTCCTAGGCGTCTCTCAACGCCGTCCCGCTGAGCCCAAGGCGCTTCGATTCAAATAGGATCCGCGCCAGCTTGCGCGCCGCGTCGGCCGGTGCAAGCCCGCCAGCCCTGATGTTTGAGACACAGTTGCGGTCGGCGTCGGAGCGACCGGGACCGGGCGCGAACGTGAGGTAGGCGCCCAGGCTGTCATGCGCGCTCAGGCCCGGGCGCTCTCCCAGGAGGATGAGGCTCAGGCGCGCGCCGAGGATCCCGCCCACCTCGTCCTGCAGTTTCACGCGGGCAAAGGGGGCGATGAACACCGGGTGGATCGTCATGCCCGCCCCCCCGAGGATCGCCGTGAGCCCGGCGAGGGTCGGCGCCGCATGGACCACCGCCGCGGCGGAAAGCCCGTCCGAGACGATGAGGGCGAGGTCGCGCGGTCCCAGGATGGAGGCTAGTTCGCGGAGGCGCGCGGCGGATTCCGGGGCCAGCCTGCGGCCGAGGTCCGGCCGCGCGAGGTAGGAGGCGCGATCGTGCGCCGCCGTGGAGAGCATCTCCGTGCCGAGGCCCAGGGACTGGAGCTGGGACGCCAGTGACGGGCCGTCGAACGGCTGGTACACCGCGTCGCGGGCCCGGGCGTGGGCCACCTTGAATTCCAGGAGCGACTCCGTCCTCAGGCTTCCGCCCGCGCGCCCGAGCGCGATGCGGGCGTCCGTGTGGGCGCCGAGAGGGTGCCATGAGTCGCGGTTCGCAGGCCGGCGGGAATCTGCCGGGACAGGGGAACTGCGCTGGGCCTCAGGATCCGCCACGGCTGAGCAGGGCGTGGGCGCTTCCGCTCGGCATCAACTGGCCGTCGCGGGAGGAGATCGCCATCTTCTGGAGCCACGCCTCGAACTCGGGCGCGGGCCTGAGCCCGAGCACCTGGCGCAGGTAGTGGCTGTCGTGGAAGGACGTCGACTGGTAGCCGAGCATGATGTCGTCGGCCCCGGGCACGCCCATGATGTAGTTGCAGCCGGCCACCCCGAGGAGCGTCAGCAGCGTGTCCATGTCATCCTTGTCCGCCTCCGCGTGGTTCGTGTGGCAGACGTCGACGCCCATCGGCAGGCCGAGGAGCTTGCCGCAGAAATGGTCCTCCAGGCCTGCGCGGATGATCTGCTTTCCGTCGAAGAGGTACTCGGGACCGATGAATCCCACCACCGTGTTGACGAGGAGCGGGGCAAAGCGGCGCGCGACGCCGTAGGCGCGCGCCTCGAGCGTCTGCTGGTCGACGCCGTGGTGCGCGCCCGCCGAGAGTGCGGACCCCTGGCCCGTCTCGAAGTACATCACGTTGCGGCCCACGGTCCCGCGCCCGAGGGCAAGGGCACCCTCACGCGCCTCGGCCAGCATCCCGAGCGTGATGCCGAAGCTGCGGTTCGCGCCCTCCGTGCCCGCGATGGACTGGAATATGAGGTCGATGGGCGCGCCTCGGCCCAGGGCCTCCATCTGCGCCGTCACGTGGGCCAGGACGCACCCCTGCGTCGGGATCTCATAGCGGCGGATCACGTCGTCGATCATCCGCAGGAGCGCGTCGAGGACCTCGGGCCGGTCCGTCGCGGGGTTGACGCCGATGACGGCGTCGCCGCAGCCGTAGAGGAGGCCGTCGACCATGGACGCCGCGATGCCGCGCAAGTCGTCCGTCGGATGGTTGGGCTGGAGGCGCACCGAGAGCCGGCCGGGAAGCCCGAGCGTGTTCCTGAACGCCGTGACGACGCGGCATTTGCGGGCCGCGAGCACCAGATCCTGGTTGCCCATCAGCTTGGAGACGGCGGCCGCCATCTCGGGAGTGATCCCCGGCGCCACCTCGGAAAGGACCTCGGATCCGGTCCCGTAGTCGAGCAGCCAATCCCGGAAAGCGCCGACCGTCATCCCGGAGAGCCGCGAGAACGCGTCCGCGTCGTGCGTGTCCACGATCAGGCGCGTCACGCAGTCCGACTCGTAGGGGACCAGGAGGTCCGAAAGGAAGCGCTCGAGAGGGACGTCGGCGAGGCAGACCTGGGCGGCCGCGCGCTCCTCGGCGGACCTCGCGGCGACGCCGGCGAGCTCGTCGCCCGAGCGCCTCGGGGTCGCGCATGCCATCAATTCGCGCAGCGTTTCGAATTGGTGCGTACGGCGGCCGACCGTGCAGGACCATCCCGTCATGGTTGGAATGGGCGGCAAAACCCCCACGCGGTCAATCTCCTCCTTGGCGTGCGCCGAATCTTAACCCGCTATCGCAGACGCACCTGCCACGGGACTCACGAATCCTGCCACTTTTCCCACCCCTGCCGTGTCCTTGGGGATATCGAACCCATGAGAACGCTCGTTGCCCTCCTCCTGTACGCGATCCTCCTTGTCCTCTGCTGGCCCCTCGCAGTCTTTTTGCTCCTGGCGTGGCCCTTCCTCTGGCTCCTCTCGATCCCCTTCCGGGTTGTGGCGACCGTGATGGCGGCGCTGCTCGCCCTGGTCAGGGCCATCCTGTTGTTCCCTGCCCGCGTCCTCGGCCGTCCCTGACGACCTTCACTCGTCTTCCGAGACGAAGTGGCAACCCTTGCTCACGGGGTTGAGCGCCGCGGCGTGGACCACCAGCAGGGCAGTCTGCACGGCGTTCCGGAGCTCCACCAATTCCCGGGTGAGGGCGCACCCGCGGTAGAAGCTCTGGATCTCCTCGCGCAGCTCGAGGAGGATCCGGCGCGCGCGCGTGAGGCGGCGCGGGGATCGCACGATGCCGGCGTAGTTCCACATCGTGTGCTGAATCTGGATCATGTCCTGGCGCACGAGGACCGGGTCGGCCTTCCGCGTGGGGCTGTCCCAGGGCTTGGGCTCGGGGAGATGGAAGGCACCGGAGGCGATGTCGCGCGCGTCGGCCGACGCGCAGAACGTCGCGCTGGTCAGGCACTCGAGGAGCGAGGTGCTCGCGAGCCGGTTCGCGCCGTGGAGGCCCGTGCACGCGGTTTCGCCGATGGCGTTCAGGTTGCGCACGCTCGTGCGCCCCTCCAGGTCGGCGTGCACGCCGCCGCACGCGAAGTGGGCCGCCGGCACGACGGGAACCAGGTCGCGCCCGATGTCGACGCCATGGGCGAGGCACCGCGCGTAGATGTTCGGAAAGCGCTCGCGCGCGAATCCCGGCGCCATGGCAGAGAGGTCGAGGTAGGCGCAGGGCTCGCCGCTCGCGGCGAGCTCATTGCGGATGGCCCGCGAGACGACGTCGCGCGGCGCCAGCGATCCGCGGGGATCCGCGGTGTCCATGAACCGCTCGCCTCGGGCGTTCACGAGGAACGCGCCCTCGCCGCGGAGGGCCTCCGTGACGAGGAAGCGCGGGGCGTTCTTGCCCGCGAAGGCCGTCGGGTGGAACTGCACGTACTCGAGGTCGATGAGGCGGGCGCCGACCCGGTAGGCCATGGCCACGCCGTGCCCGACGCTCCCGGGCTGGTTTGTCGTGTGCAGGAAGATCTGGCCGAGGCCCCCGCTGGCGAGGACCGTCTTCTTGGCGACGACGGCGACGGTCTCGCCTGTCGCGGTGTCGAGCACGTAGGCGCCAAAGCACGTGAGGGGATGATACTTGTCGGCCGGGTCGGCCGCGTTGTGCGACAGCGTGAGGAGGTCGATCGCAACCCACCCTGTGCGGCGCGTGATGAGGGGCGTGGCGTCGACCCGGCGGGCCGCCGCGGCGAGGATGGCGTGTCCCGTCTCATCCTTCACATGGATGATGCGTCGCTCGCCATGGCCCCCCTCCTGGGTCAGGTCGAGGTGGCCCGAGGCGTTCGTGTCGAAGGCGACCCCGAGGTCCTCGATGAGGACCTCCCTGACGATGCGGGGCCCCTCGTGGACGAGCTGCTGCACGGCCGCCTCGTTGGACATGTGGTCGCCGGCGTCGACGATGTCCCTGGCCAGCGACTCGGGATCCGAGCTCGTGTCGTAGATGATGCCGCCCTGGGCCCAGTCGCTGTTCGCCCGGAACGTTCCCGCGAGGCTCAGGAGCTCGCAGGTCATCCCGGCCTTGGCGGCCTGGAGCGCGTAGGCCGAGCCGGCGAGTCCGGCCCCAATCACCAGGCAGTCCGTCCGCAAGACGCGCATCGGTCAGCGCCGTCCGGGCAGGAGGGTGAGGCTCAGGTCCGCGGCCGGCGCGGAATGCGTCAGGGCGCCTATGCTGATGACGCCGACGCCCGGGATCGCGTAGCCCCGCACGGTGTCAAGGCGGACGCCCCCGGAGACCTCGACGAGAGCCTTGCCGTGGATGAGGGCGAGGGCCGCCCTGACCTGGGCCGGCGACATGTTGTCGAGGAGGATCGCGTCCGCGCCGGCGCGCAGGGCCGCGCCCACCTCCGCCATCGTCTTCGCCTCGACCTCGATGCGGGCAATGTGGGGCGCCGCGTGCCGCGCCAGGCGCACGGCCCTGCCGACCGAGCCGGAGGCCGCGATGTGGTTGTCCTTGATGAGGACGTGCTCGCCCAGCGAGCTCCGGTGGTTGAAGCAGCCGCCGCACCGGACGGCGTACTTCTCGAGGGCGCGGAAGCCCGGCGTGGTCTTGCGCGTGTCGACGACGCGCACCCCGGTGCCCTTGACCGCGTCCGCGAAGCGGCGCGACAGGGTCGCGATCCCCGAGAGGCGCTGGATGAAGTTGAGCGCGGTGCGCTCCGCCGTGAGGATCGAGCGGGTCGGCCCGGCAAGGGTCATGACGCGCTTGCCCGTGGAGACCCGGTCGCCGTCGCGGGCGAGCAGCCGCACCTGGATGGCCGGGTCGACGCGCGCAAAGACATGGGCTGCGACCTCGGCGCCGCACAGGACCAGGTCCTGGGACGCCTCGATGTGGCCGCGCGAGGCATGGCGCTCGGGAAAGACCGCGCGGCTCGTCAGGTCCCCGAGCCCGGCGTCCTCCTCGAGGGCAAGGTCGATCAGGTGCTCAGTCCTTGGGAGCAAGGGCGAACATCCTTTCTATGCATTTCTCGGCGCGGACGCGGAGGCCCTCGTCGAGGGTCACGACCTGGTCGGGCCGCGGCGCCGCGAGCGCGTCCCGGATCTTCTCCAGGGAGTTGAGCTTCATGTAGGGGCACAGCCGGCATCCGCCGATGAAGTTCTTTTCCGGCTCCTCGACCTCGAGGCGTCCGACCAGGCCGCACTCGGTCAGCATGAGGAAGTAGGGCGCGGCCGTCCTTTTCACGTAGGCCATCATCGCGCCCGTGCTCCCGATGAAGTCCGCCTCGACGGCGACGTCGGGCGGGCATTCCGGATGGGCCGCGATGCGAAGCCCTGGAAACTGCGCGCGGGCCGCGTGCACCTGCTCCACCGTGAACTGGTCGTGGACCATGCAGGTGCCGTCCGATGCGATGATCTCCTTGGCGACGCCCCGGTGCCTGAGCTCGGCGCGCAGGTTCTCCGCCATCAGCCGGTCCGGGACGAAGATCACGCGCGGGGAGGGCAGCGCGGTCACGATGTCGTAGACGTTGCCCGAGGTGACGCACACGTCTGACTCGGCCTTCACCTCCGCCGTGCTGTTGATGTAGCACACGACCGTGGCGTCGGGATAGAGCGCCTTCAGCCTGCGCACGCCATCGCCGTCGATCGAGTCCGCGAGCGAGCACCCTGAGCCCCGGTCGGGCACGATCACGGTCGCGCTCGGCGACAGGACCTTGGCGGTCTCGGCCATGAACACGACCCCCGCGAACACGATCACCTTCGCCCGGGATTCGCGGGCCTTGACGCTCAGCATGTAGGAGTCGCCCCTGAAGTCCGCGACGCCATAAATGATCTCCGGCTCGACATAGGAGTGGGCGAGGATGACCGCGTCCTTCTCCTTCTTCAGGCGGTTGATCTCGAGCGTCAGCGGCGCGATCCCGAGGCAGGACTCATAGTTCCAGGTGCGCCCCCGGGGGTCGCATTCCACATGCATGAGGGCCTTCAGGAGGCGCTCGGCCTCCTGCTCGATGGAAAGGGCGTCAGTTCCCATGGGACCACAACGTAACCGCCAAAGGCGGCGTGTAAAGGGCCTGGGGGTCGCGGAAAACACTGTTCGTTTTTTTCCCGTGTTTGGCTATGTTGGCCCCTCAACCCCGCACCCTGCTGACATGAAGACCCCCATGTTCCCGTTCCGCCTCCTCATCGCCGCGTCGTGCCTCGCCGCGGCGGCCGCCTTCGCCGGCCCGCTCGACGACGTTTATTTCCTCGGACCCGACTCGGAGCCGCATGCCGGCGTGCCGCAGGGCGTCGTGACGCCCTGGGAAATGCTCCCGAGCCAGGCCTACCCGGGCACCCTGCATGACTTCTGCGTCTATGTTCCGGCGCAATATGACCCGGGGACGCCGGCCTCGCTCATGGTCTTCCAGGACGGCCAGGCGTGGCTGCGGGCGACCGGCGAGATGCGCGCGACCTTCGTCCTCGACAACCTGATCTACCGGCGCGAGATGCCGGTCACGATCGCCGTCTTCATCAACCCGGGCCGAAAACCGGAGCAGCCGGTGGCGTCCCAGACCGAATGGGGCGACAAGTCGGCCAACCGGCCCCAGGAGTACAATGCCCTGGACGACAAATACGCCCGCGTGATCGTGGACGAGCTGCTGCCGGTCCTTAACAGCCGCTACAACATCTCCAGGAACCCGGACGACCGCGCCATCGGCGGCGCCAGCTCGGGCGCCATCGCGGCCTTCACGGTCGCCTGGCAGCGGCCCGACCAGTTCCACAAGGTCCTCTCGACGATCGGCAGCTTCACGAACATCCGCGGCGGGGACGCCTATCCCGACCTCATCCGCGCAGCCGACAGGAAGCCGATCCGCGTGTACATGCTCGACGGCCTGAACGACAACCGCGGCGTCAAGGCGGCGGACCCGGCCAGCCCGTACAACCCGCGCAAGGATTGGCACGCACAGAACATCAGGATGGTGGCGGCGCTGACGCAGAAGGGTTACGACCTGAACTACTGCTTTGGGATCGGCACCCACAACAGCCGGCAGGCGGGGGCGGCCCTGCCCGAGATGCTCCGCTGGCTCTGGCGCGACTATCCCCGGGTGGACGACCCCCGTGACGCGTCCCAGCGCGGCCTGCTCGGCGCGCCGGCGCCCGCGGCCCCCAAGTCCTAAAGCGAGGCGAGCATGCCGGTGGAATCCCCGATGCGGGGCACCCCGGTCACGCCCATGCGGTCCGCCATGCTGAGGTAGAGGTTCGTCATCGGCACCGAGTCGTAGTGGATGCTTCGGCCCGTCCTCAGGGTTCCGCCGCCCTGTCCGGCCAGGACCACCGGCAGGTTGGTGTGCGTGTGACGGTTGCCGTCCGAGTTGCCGCAGCCATAGACGATCATCGAGTTCTGGAGAACGGACCTGCCGTCGGGATCCTTCATGGCGTCAAGCTTGCCGAGGAACCGCGCGAAATGCTCCATGTAGAACTGGTCGATCCTGCCCACCTTCTCGATGAGATCCTGGTTGCCGTGGTGGTGGGAGCAGTAGTGGTGCCCCTCGGGAATGCCGATCTCCGGGAATGCCCGGTTCGTCCCGTCGCCGGCAAGGAGCAGCGTGCCGATGCGCGTCGAGTCGGTCTGGAACGCCAGGGCAAGCAGGTCGTACATGAGGTCCATGTGGTCGCCGTAGTGCGCGGGGATCCCCGCGGGCGTATTCGCGTCGGGCTTGGGGAGCGGGCCGAAGCTCTCCACGTGCTGCAGCCTTCGCTCGATGTCGCGCACGCTCGAGAGGTACTCGTCGAGCTTGTCCTGGTCGCGCGGGCCCATCTGGTCCTGGAGGCTCCGGGCGTCGTCGAGCACGAAGTCGAGGAGCGACTTCTGCGTGCGCATGCGGATCTCGTAGTTGCGCTGGCGCTGCTCCGGTGGCCCCGAGCCGAAGAGCCGCTCAAAGACGTAGCGCGGGTTGGGCTCCGGGGTCATCGGCGTCGACGGCGACTGCCACGAGATATTGTACTGGTAGGCGCAGGAGTAACCCGTGTCGCAGTGTCCCGCCTTGTGCACGGCATCGCACGAGAGCTCGAGCGAGGGGAACCGCGTCGCCTGGCCGACATGCTTGGCTGCCACCTGGTCGACGGAAACGCCGACGTGGATGTCGCTCCCGTCGGTCTTGCGCGCCCGGACGCCGGTCAGGAAGGACGCGTTCGCGCGGGCGTGGTCGCCGCCGCCGTCGTTGCCCGGCTCGGCCTCGTGCAGGTCGAGGCCGCCGACGACCTGGAACTTGTCGCGCATGGCCGCGAGCGGCTGCATTGTCGGGCCAAGGGTGAAGTCGGAGCCCGTTCCCTGCGGCCACCAGTTTGCCTGGTTGGCCCCGTTCGGGAAGTAGACAAACGCCATGCGCAGCGGCGCTCCCGTGGCCGTGACGGCGGGCTCCGGCAGCGCGGTGCCGGTCGCCGCCTTGACCGACGCGGGAAGGACGGACTCGAGGACCGGCAGGCCGAGGCAGACGCCCACGCCCTTGAGGAACAGCCGGCGGTCGACCTGCAGCCTGCTTTTCGGGGCGGGGTCCTTGGATGGGGTCTTCAAGAGTTCAATTGGGTTTCACCGAGGCGTCGCGGACAGGACCAGCCTGCGCCATGAGGCTCGGGGGCGCAAGCGGCCGCTTCCTTTGGAAGGGGGCCGAGTCGATGACGCCGAGGAGTA
>Ga0302311_10004201_pt1 | contig 15602 bp, 10 predicted proteins | sample III_Palsa_N1_3_FD_200449 | JGI IMG/M metagenome (GOLD analysis project Ga0302311, IMG submission 200449) | Peat permafrost microbial communities from Stordalen Mire near Abisko, Sweden - III_Palsa_N1_3 | ecosystem: Environmental > Terrestrial > Soil > Palsa > Peat permafrost | place: Sweden... | reverse complement strand
CCGCGTTCGGCCGCCTGGGAGACCTTGCCGAGCAGCAGGGCGGCCACGGCCGGGTCGCCGACGGCTGACATCAGCCGGTCGACGAGGTGCTGGGAGGCGGCCAGTTCGGCGGTCGCGAAGCGGACCGCATCAGCGGGGCGGTCGAGTTCGATCAAGGTGACCACGGTGTGCAGCCGGTTGGCGGATTCGTGCGCGGTTGCCGAGAGCGCGTTGGCGAAGCTCCGGGCGGAGTCGAGTTCTCCGGCCAGGGCGCGCAGCTCGGTGTGGTCGCGCAGGGTGACGACGGTGCCCAGCGACCGGCCGCCGCTTCGGGCGGGTGACTGGTTGACGGCCAGGATCCGGTCCGCTGCCGTGTAGGTCTCGTCGTGGGCCTCGAAGCCCGAGTCGAGGAGACGTTGCAGGGCCGGGTCCAGGGCCAGGTCGGCGACGGCGCGTCCGGTGGGGTCGGCGTCCAGCCCGAGCAGGCGCTGGGCCTCGTCGTTGGCGAGCAGGACGGTGCGTTCGCGGTCCAGGACGATGAGCCCCTCGTGCATGGCGTGGAGCACGGCGTCGTGGTGCTCGTAGAGCCGGGTGATCTCCTGCGGGCCCAGGCCCAGTGTCTGCTTGCGCAGTCTGCGCGACAGGGCCCAGGTGCCGAGTCCCACGATCGCGACGGCTCCGGTGGCGATGGCCAGGATGAGCGGGAGTTCGCGCTGCGCGGTCGCGGAGAGCTGTTCGAGGGTGATGCCCACCGAGACCAGACCGACGATGCGGTGGTCCGGGCCGTAGACGGGGGCGACCGAGCGTACCGAAGGGCCCAGGGTGCCGGTGTAGGTCTCGGTGAAGGGGTGTCCGGCCAGCGCGGGCGCGGTGTCGCCGAGGTAGTGCTTGCCGATCTCGCTGGGGGTCGGGTGGGTGTAGCGGATCCCGGCCGGGCTCATGACGACGACGAAGTCGACGCCGGTGGCGTGCTCGACGGCCAGGGCGGTGGGTTCCAGCCGGGCGGTCGGGTCGGGGCCGGTGACGTCAGCCGCGATGCCGGGGGAGTCGGCGACGGTCTCCGCGAGCGCCAGGGTCTCGCTGCGTGCGTGGGCGGTCTGGGTGGAGTGCGCGGCCTCGATCGCGGTGGCCGTGCCGCCGACGGTGAGCAGGGCGACCGTACCGAGCTGGAGCAGCAGTACCTGTACGGCGATGCTCAGTCGTGAGGCGCGGGCTCTCATGATCCGGTGCGGGACGAGGCGCGGCATGCCGGTCAGTGTGGCATCCCGCCCCTGGTTCGACCAGGTTGCCCGGCGGCGGTCGTGCTCACGGATGTCACGCGCACGACGGCTGCTTGTCATGCGCGTAATGCGCGTAACGCAGACCCCGCGGTGTTCCGCACGTCACATTCAGTCCGAGCCCGACCACCGACCGCCTCGCGGGCGGTCGCGGATCTTCCATGGCAGGACCCACCAGGCGGTGACGGCAGGGACGCGGTCACCCGAGGACTCCAGGAGTTCAGATGCCCGTGTCAGCGATGGTGCCGACCAGCCGGTCGGCCTGGTACCGCAAGCTCTATGTATGGGTCCTGGCCGGGATTGCCGCCGGTGTGGTCGTCGGCGCGGTGTGGCCCGGAACCGGTGCGGGGCTGGAGCCGCTGGGAACCGTGTTCGTCAACATGATCTCCACGGTGGTCACCCCGATCATCTTCGTGACCATCGTCGGGGGCATCGCCGGGGTGGCCGACCTGCGCAAGGTCGGCCGGATCGGGATCAAGGCGCTGGTCTACTTCGAGGGCATGACGACCGTCGCGCTGCTCCTGGGTCTCGTGGCGATCGACGTCTTCCACCCCGGCACGGCGATCCATGCCAACGCGGCCTCGCTGAAGCTGACCGGTACGGCCGCCGACTACGCGGCCGCGGGGAAGGCCCAGGGCTTCTGGTCGATCCTGACCGAGATCGTCCCCTCCAGCGCGGTCAGCGCCTTCTCCAGCGGCAACGACCTGCAGGTGGTGTTCTTCTCGATCCTGTTCGGGGTGGCGATCAAGCTGGTCGGCGAGCCGGCTGCCGGGATCGCGGTCGGGGTGGAGAAGCTGGGCACGGTGATGTTCGCGGTGCTGCGGATCGTGATGTACGCGGCGCCGGTCGGTGCGTTCGGGGCGATGGCCTTCACCGTCGGCAAGTACGGCATGCACACCCTGACCAGCCTTGGCTCCCTGATCGGGCTGACCTACGCGACCAGCGCCGTGTTCGTGCTGGTGGGTCTGGGGACGGTGTGCGCGCTGTTCCGCCTCAACATCCTCTTGCTGCTGCGCTACATCAAGGACGAGCTGCTGATCGTGCTGGGCACCTCCTCCAGCGAGACCGTGCTGCCGCAGCTGATGCGCAAGATCGAGAAGGCGGGCGTGCCGGAGGACGTCGTCGGCCTGACAGTGCCGACCGGTTACTCCTTCAACCTGGACGGCACGTGCATCTACCTGACGCTGGCGGCACTGTTCATCGCCCAGGCCACCGGCACGCACCTGTCGCTGGCGAGTCAGCTGGGCATCCTGGCGATCATGCTGTTGATGTCGAAGGGGGCAGCCGGGGTCACCGGCTCCGGGTTCATCGTGCTGGCCGCGACCCTGGCGTCGACCGGCTCGATTCCGGTGGCGGGCATCATGCTGATCTTCGGCATCGACCGGTTCATGTCCACCTGCCGTGCGTTGACCAACGCCTGCGGCAACGCGGTCGGCTCGTTCCTCGTGGCCGCGTGGGAGGGCGTCCTGGACCGCGAGGCCACCGCCCGCGCCCTGGGCGGCCGCGGCGCACTCGCGGTCGACGAGCCCGCCGTCCAGCCCGCCGCCCTCGACAGCGTCTGACACTCCGGCAGCAGTGGTTGCTCCGGTCGGCCGGACGCTATGCCTGGTGGGTGGTGGGGTCGGTGTCGAGCGGGGGCGGGGGGCTGGTCCGTCCGGCGAGGGCGTCGGTGACGCTGGCGTAGTGCGGGAAGCGGGTGTCGAGGTGGGCGGCGGCCAACAGGGTGCCGATGCGGTGGCCGCTGTAGACCAGGCGCAGCCAGCCGCCCTCGCGGTCGGCTCTGCTGTGGGCGGTGCACAGGATCCGCAGTGCCGAGGTGTCCATGGAGGTGACCTCGGCCAGGTCGACGACCAGGTGCTGGACGCCCTCCTGGCTTCCCCAGCCGTCCAGGTCGAACCGCAGGACCGCCGCGGTCGCCGGGTCGAGCTCGCCGCGCGTGGTGACGACGCGGTACCGACCGGCGGAGATGTCCGGCTGCTTGTCTTCGTTGTCGATGTTCATGTGTCCGACTCCTGGGCCTGCACGTGGTTCACGGTGACAGGTGATGCCGGGGTCCCGGGCGTCGTGGAGCCGACCCTAGGGGGAGTGAGGGGGCGCACGCGTCCGATTCACCACGGACGGACGGATTGTCGGACGGGGCGGACCACTGCAGCAGGAAGCGCAGTGCCTCCCGTGAGGGGGAGTCCGGTGGGGCGGTGTAGGCGACCAGGTGCTGGTCGGGCTGGGTGTCGACGGTCAGTTGCTGGACGTCCAGGGTCAGGGCGCCGACGATCGGATGCCGGTAAGTCTTACTGAGCTGCCGGGGGCCGCGAATCCGGTGGCTTGCCCACCAGGTGCTGAAGTCCTGGTCGCGGACGCTAAGTTCGCCCACCAGTGCGATCAGGGCGGGGTCGTCGGGGGTGCGCCCCTGCTCCAGACGCACCACGTAGTCGACGCTGACATGGGCGAGTTGGGCCAGTTCCTCGCGGCGCAGACCGGGCACCCGGCGCAGGCGGCCGTCGTCCGGCAGGTTCAGGCGGTCAGACGTCACCTTCACCAGCGCCGGCCTGAGGCTCGCCGGACACCTCCACACACTGGTCGGCCGCACACTCGCCGACCAGGCCGAAGGCCACCGCCCCGCCATCGTCGTCGCCCACCCCATGAGCGGGGTGAAGGAGCAGACCGCGGGCCTGTACGCCGCCCGCCTGGCCGACGCGGGCTTCGTCACCCTGGCCTTCGACGCGGCCCACCAGGGCGAGAGCGAGGGCCTGCCGCGGCTGCTGGAGGACCCCTCCCAGCGGGTCGAGGACATCAAGTCCGCCGTGACCTTCCTCGCCCTGCGCGACGGGGTGGATCCGGCGCGCATCGGTGTGCTCGGCATCTGCGCCTCGGGCGGTTACGCCGTGCCCGCCGCGGCGACCGACCACCGGATCGCGGCTACAGTACCTGCCGACCGTGATCGCAAAGCTGACCGGCTTCTTCGAAACCCATCTGGGCGGGACCGGGCGCACTGTCGCCCTATCCGGATGATTGCGTTCTGCCGTTCATAAATTTCTACAATGCGTCAGCCTCTTGCAGGCAATCATCCGGCTCATCTAATGTGCGCGTCAGGTATCCGTCATCTCGGCGAAGCGCATCAGCCACGTCGAACACGGTCGGCGCAGCTGAACAGGTGCAGAGGCGTGGCGCACGAAGCGCGCAGGAATCCGGGGGGAGTACCGGGCCACCGGCGCGCCGCACTGAATCCCACCCGCAACAGCTTTCACGTTTCCCAGGAAGGCTTCTGTCTTGTCTGATCCCACAAGGACCCACAGCTCTGTGGACGCCCGGGAGCTGGGCCGCACGCACGGGGCGCGGCGCGCGGCCGGCGGCCTGACGGCCTTCGCGCTCGCGGCCTCCGGCCTGTTCGGCATGGGTACCGTCGTCCTGGCCTCCGGCCCGGCGTCCGCCGCCGCACCGGCCGCGCCTGTGTCGGCCTTCAGCCCGTCCTTCCACGCCGGGGCGAACATCCCGGGCTTCGCGGAGTACCTCGCGACCGGCCCGAACGCCTCCACCGACGGGTCGGTCATCGGCCCCGACTACACCCAGGGGGACCTGGCGACGGAGGCGGTCGGCCGCGAGGCCGTCCAGCTCACCGCGCCCGGCCAGTACGTCCAGTTCACGCTCGCCAAGGACGCCAACGCGTTCGACCTCGACTACGCGCTGGCGCAGGGGGCCGCCGGCACCCTGTCGGTGTACGTGAACGGCCGGCGTCTGCCCACCGAGCTCTCGCTGACCTCGACGTACAGCTACATCACCACCCCGAACATCTACGGCAGCACCACCCACCACTTCTACAACGACGTCCGGCTGCTGCTCGGCCGTGAGCTGCACCCCGGCGACACCGTGCGGTTCCAGGTCGGCGCGCAGGACACCGCCGTGCCGTACACGATCAACCTGGCCGACTTCTACCAGGTCGCCGCCCCGCTCCAGCAGCCGGCGCACTCGATCTCGGTGCTCAGCGAGGGCGCCGACCCGACCGGGGCCACCGACTCCAACGCGGCCTTCGCGGCGACCATCGCCGCCGCGAACGCCGCGCACAAGACGGTGTGGATTCCGGCAGGGAACTTCGCGATCGACTCGCCGCTCCAGATCAACAGCGCCACCATCGAGGGCGCCGGGAACTGGTACACGCAGATCCGGTCCGACGAGTTCATCGACAACACCTCGGTCGTCCCGGGCCCGGTGAACCTGGCGGACTTCGCGATCCTCGGCAGCACGGTCGGCCGCCACGACGACAGCACCGAGAACGCGATCAACGGGTCGCTCGGCACCGGCGCGGTCGTCAACGGCCTGTGGATTCAGAACACGAACGTCGGGTTCTGGCTCCAGTACGGCAACACCGATGTGACCGTGAAGAACAGCGAGGTCTTCGACACCGACGCGGACGGCCTCAACCTCAACGGCAACGCCACCGGGGTCACCGCGACCAACGACTTCATCCGCAACACCGGTGACGACGGCCTGGCCATCTGGTCCTACCCGGCCGTGGACTCGCACGACACGTTCAGCCAGGACACGGTCGAGCAGACCAACCTGGCCAATGGGATCGCCGAGTACGGCGGCACCGACAACACCATCAGCCATGACGTGATCGCCGACACCAACGCCCTGGGCAGCGGTCTGACCATCTCCAACGAGCAGTTCGCCGGTCCCGGTTTCACCACGCTCGGCGGCACCATCACCGTCTCGCACAACACAGTGCTGCGGGCCGGCGCGATGAACCCGAACTGGGGCCACCCGATGGGCGCGATCCAGATCGACGCCTACGACTACGCGGTCAACGGGGTGAACATCGACTTCCACGACACCAATGTGATCGACAGCCCGTACAGCGCCTTCGAGTTGGTCTCCGGCGACGGCACCGGGCTCCCGGTCAACGGGCTGAACATCGACGGCGCTGAGGTGCGGAACGTCGGCACCGTGGTCTTCCAGGCCGAGACCGCGGGCAGCGCCCAGGTCTCCAACGTGCACGCCACCGGCGTCGGAGTGGCCGGCACCGTTCAGGACCAGTACCCGCCGGCCACCCCGGCGTTCACCTTCAACCTCGGCTCGGGCAACTCCGGTTGGGGCCTGACCCCGACCCTGCCCTACTTCCCGAACCCCAGCCCGGTCGTCCCGTAGCCGATGGCCGCTCCCACCGCGCAGGCACCGAAGGGTGCCTGACGGACCGTCATAATCATGGAACCGCCCGGCGGAAACTCACTCCACGAGCTTCCGCCGGGCGGTTCCGCTGCTGCTTCGCGGCGGGCGTCAGGACTCGGAGAGACGGATGCAGCCGGTTCGTTTGACCGGGCTGAGGATCCGGGTCACCTCCAGTCCGCGGACGTCGTCGATCGATCCGACCGTCCCGGTCAGGAAGCCGTAGAGCCCGCCGAGGTCCTCGGCCGCGACGGCGACCAGCAGGTTCGCCGCTCCGGTCGTCGCCGCGACGAACCGCACCTGCGGATGCCGGCTCAGTTCGCGTCCGATCGCCTCCAGGCTGCCGGGAGCGGTGGCGATCCACAGCAGCGCGTCGGCGTCGACGCCCAGCAGACCCAGGTCCACCTCGCACGCCAGGCGCACCATGTGTCCGGACACGAGCAGGTTCAAGCGGCGGCGCACAGTCGAGGCCGAGGTGCCCAGCCGCGTCGCCAGTTCGCTGTAGCCGGCTCGCGCGTTCACGGCCAGCTCGTCGATCAGCGCGTTGTCGAGCGGCTCGATATCGGGCCTGTGGCCGGGCTCGCGGGAGAGCGGGGTGAGGGAGTCGAACTGATCGGCACTCAGCATCCCGGCGCTCCAGGCGAAGCCTGCGGGAAACACCTTCAACAGGTCGTAGGCGTCCCAGGACTGGACGTCGGCCGTGGCGGGCAGGTCGCGCAGCAGCAGCGAGGTCCGGGCCTTGGGGCCGTCGAGGAACAGCACGCTGCTGATCTCGTCGCCACCGCCGAGGATGTCGACCCACACGGTGTCCGGCCGCCGGGCCAGTCCGGCCGCGATCGCCTTGATCCGGGTGGGTCGGCACCGGATCCGCAACGCCATCGGAATCAGCCGGGGGAACCGGTCGGGATTGCGGATCGCCGTGGGGCGCAGCGTGCCGTCGTGCAGCAGCGGCGTCGCACGGCGCACGATCGTGCGTTCGGAGAGGCCCAGGACGTCTGCGACCGTGCGCCAGGAGGCTCGCGGTGACGCCATGAGCACGGCGGCGATCCGGCGCTCCGTCTCGTCCAGCTCCCGCCGCATGCTTCTCACATCCATCAGAGTTCCGGGATCTATGGCGTACATCGTGCAGAGAAGGCGGGTTAATCGCGCCTTTCCGCCACTCGATGCTAAACCAGAACCATCCCCGCCGGAAGAAAGGTGGCATCTGATGAACGAGTTCGATCGCCCGATGGTCGTGACCGAGTCGGGACGCATTCAAGGGACCGACGAGGGCGGTGTGGCCGCGTTCCGTGGCATACCGTTCGCTGCTTCGCCGGTGGGGGACCTGCGCTTCGCCGCCCCCGCGCCCCACCCGACATGGCCCGGTGCGCGTGACGCCGACCGCCCCGGTCCCTCCGTTCCGCAGGGCCCCTCCCGCCTCGAAGCGGTCATGGGACCGCGCACGCCCGACTGGGACGAGGACGGCTCGCTGAACCTCAACGTCTGGACTCCCCGCTCGCCGGGCGAAGGGCCCGCTCCGCGCGCCCTGCCGGTGCTCCTGTGGTTCCACGGCGGCGGGTTCAGCAGCGGGTCCGGTGGCTGGGACTGGTACGACGGCCGCAACCTGGCCGCTGCCGGCGAGATCATCGTGGTCACCGCGAACTACCGGGTCGGCCCGCTCGGCTACCTCCACCTGCCCGAGCTGGGTGTCGAGAACCTCGGTACGCAGGACCAGGCCGCCGCCCTGGACTGGGTACGGCGCAACATCGCCGCCTTCGGAGGGGACCCCGACAACCTCACCGTCGGCGGCCAGTCGGCCGGCGCCTACTCCGCCCTCTACCTCGCGCTCGACCCGGCCACCGGCCCGCACATTCGCCGCGTCATCACCCAGAGCGGGCCGTTCGGGCTGGACGCCCAGAGCCCCGAGGAGGCGAGCGACCACGCACGGCGCTACCTGGCGATCCTCGGCCTGGACGACCATCCGGACCCGCTCCCCGCTCTGCGGGCCGTCCCGGTCGAGCGGCTGCTGTCCGCCTACCAGCAGCTCGCGAGGGACCTCGCCCAACCGGGCAACGTGGCCCCGCCGATGTACCCCGTCCTCGGCGCCCGCGGCATGCCGGCGGCATGGCAGGAGGCGCTGGCCGACGGCCGCCTCGACGGAAAGCAGCTGCTGACCGGCACCACCCGGAACGAGATGACCTCATTCCTCGCCTTCGACCCGTACATCCGGGCCGCCACCGCCGACCAGGCGCGCTCGCTCGTCGCCGGACGGATCGACGCGGGGGCTGAGCGCTTCGACCGCACCGCCGCCCTGCTGCCGCAGGCCACGCCCGGTGAGGTCCTGACCGAGGTCGAGACCGAACTGGTCTTCCGCGACGGCACCATCGTCATCGCCGATCACCATGCCGCAGCCGGAAACGCAAGCTACGTCTACGAGTTCGACTACACCCCGCCCGGCGACCCGGCGCACCTCGGCGCCGCGCACTGCGCCGAACTGCCCTTCTTCTTCAACACCATCGACGCCTACCCCGACAGCCCGATGCTCGGTGAGGCCACTCCCGCGGCCCGCGCCCTGGGCGACGCCTTCTCCCTCGCGGCCGCGACCTTCGTGGCCTCGGGCCGCCCCACCGCGCACGACTGGCACCCGTACGAATCCGCCGACCCGGCGACCGTCCGCCACTTCGCCTGACCCACACCGTTCGGCCGCTTCGCCGCACTGACGACCGGCTGCCGGCCGACGGTGCGGCCCGCGCCACGGATGGGGTCCGTGGCGCGGGCAGGCCCTCAGGGGGCGGGCTTCCAGCTCAGGATCGAGGTGTTGGGGCTCTGGATCCCGGCCGCCGAGACCAGCGCGGCGGGGATCTGGCTGGACGAGGTGATGTCGGTGTTGTCCTGGATCAGCACCGACTTGGCGTTGTAGTCGGCCGGACCGTCCGGCCAGAAGTTGCCCTCGATCTGCAGCGGGTCGTAGGTGCCGTTGTTCAGCGTGTAGTTGGTGTGCTTGCTGCCCCACACGTCCGCCGCGATGTTGTACTCGGCGTTGCCGCTGATGGTGATGTAGCTCGCGCCGTTGTCGGTGTAGATGCCGTGGCCGGTGGCGCTCAGCTGGTCGTGGATGAGGTTGCCGGTCAGCTGCTCGCCGGTGGCGAGCGAGGAGCCGGTGATGCCGTTGGTGTAGATTCCGCCGCCGTCCGCGAGCACCGACATGTGGTCGTAGATGAGGTTGTCGGTGAAGGCGTTGCCGTTGGAGTAGTTGGGCTCCGCCGGGAGGTCCACCTTGTCCGGCCAGCCGCCCCAGCCGACCGAGATCCCGGTGTAGGGCACGTGGTCGATCTGGTTGTTGAGGAAGGTCGAGCCCTCGGCGTAACCGACGTCGACGGCCACCCCGCCCTGGTACTCGACCGAGGTGTTGTAGAAGTGGCTGTCCTTGACCGTGTTGCCGCTCGTGGCCTGGACCCCGCTCGGCTCGTTGAGGTCCACCCCGCCCAGGTCCAGGCCGTTCCCGGAGATGTCGGTGAACACGCACGCGGTGACCGTGTCGCCCTGTGAGCCGTCACCGAGGTCGAGACCGGCCGCGCCGAGGTGGACGAAGTAGTCGTGGTCGAAGTGGATGTTGTGGTCGTAGGTCAGGTCCACGTTCCCCGGCATCTTCGTCCAGTTGCCGTACGGGCAGGTGCCGCCGGAGACGAACGTGCACAGGCCCTGGGTCGCGTACCCCTTGCTGCCGCTGATCGTGTAGGTGGCCTGGATCTCCGAGAAGCCGGTGCCGGTGTCGGGGGTGGTGTAGCCCGCGTAGGAGAACTGGATGCCCTGGAAGACGACACCGTGGAACTCGGCCGAGGACTTGCCGTCGGTGGTCAGCAGCGTCTGCACCACCGGGGCCTCGACGTCCGCGGTCGCCAGGTCCTGCCCGGAGAGCGGGATGTAGTACACGGTGTGGGTCGACTTGTTGAGGTACCACTGGCCGGGGGTGCTGAGCAGCTCATAGGCGTTCTCGACCGAGGTCGGCGCCTCGGTGATCGACTTGCTGCCGACGAGTTCGACGGTGCGCCCCGAGCCGTCGGTCCGCAGGACCCGCTGGGTGGAGTTGTTCCAGCAGGGCTGCGCCATGGTGATCACGGTGGAGGTGATGGACGCCACCGGGCAGCGCGGCTCGGTCCACTTGCCGAGCCCGCCCTTGTAGACGAATTCGACGGCGCTCTGGTTGGCCCAGGAGGCCATCGGGTCGCCGGCGGCGGTGGTGTAGCCGGTCGCGGTCTGGGTCACCGCCACCGGCAGCGAACCGGTGGCCCGGGTCGCCCGGACCCCGTTCACATAGAGCTGCCTGGTGTCCGTCAGCGCGGCGGGAGCCGGGGCGGACCAGATGTTCCTGGCCGAGTCCGCCAGAGTCCAGCCGGTTACCTGGGCTCCGCCGCTGACCACGGGGAACGCCCCCGGCTCGGCCTTCCACCAGATGTCTCCGGCGGTGCCGGTGGAGGAGTCGGCGGCGGTGAAGGTCAGCGGCTGCGTCTGCCGGTAGGTGCCTCCGGCCAGGTTCACGGTGATCTCGCCGGAGCTGGCCTGGTCCACGCCGCGCACGGCCTGCTGGGCGCGGGCGAGGGTCTGGAACGGGCTGTCCGCGGTCGTCCCGGCGTTGGTGTCGCTGCCGGTGGGGGCCACGTAGAACTCGACCGCTGCGGGCGCGGCATGGGCGGTGGGCGCGACGTACATGCTCCAGGCCGTCATGGCCAGGGCGAATACCGCGCAGAGGGAACGTAACTGCCGTGGTCGGGGGTGTGGAAGGGCGTTGGGCAAGGGGTGCTCCCGAGGGTTCGTGGAAATCACCGCGAAACATAGGATGACCCCATACGCATGTCAAGATGCTTAACTAAAAACCCGAAGGATGATTCCTGCTATAAGCCGCAAAGGTCGTGAATCATCCTCCGTGAACATGCGCGCCCGCGCTCTTTCATCGGATTAATGGCGTGCCGGGCCCCCGGTCATGACGGATCATCAGCCGGTGGAGAGCATGAACTGGCTCACCGGGAGCGCCCGGTTGACGATGCGCACATCGCCGATGCTGCCGTTGAAGATCTGGTTGATCACGCCGCCGTACTCGTAGCCGCCCAGCATCCACGGGCGCTTGAGCGTGGTCAGGCCGACGGCCGGGGTGGACGGGTTGCGCGCGACCTCGCAGCCCTCCAGGTAGAGCTTGGTGTGCGTGCCGTCGTTGACCACACCCACGTGCCACCACGAGTCCAGCGGCAGCTCGTCCCCCCAGTTGGTCGAGGAGCCGGTCTGGTTGAGCGGGTAGACGCACCACTGGAGCGCGGGGTTGTCGGACAGGCTGAGCGTGACGATCGGCTCCTGCGGGTCGGTCGATCCGCCGTGCTTGCCGGCCTCGCCGCTCATGCCCCAGCGGCTGAGGATGCCGGTCCAGGCGTTCTGCGACGGGTCCCAGTCGGCAGGCACCTTGAAGAACGCCTCGAAGGTGTAGCCGTGGGCGAAGGTGGCGTCGTTGACGGGTGCGGTGGGCACCGTCTGCAGCCAGTCGCCGAGCACCGGCGAGCCCTGGCCCTTGAAGACCAGGCTGCCGTGGCCGGGCTGGTCGGGGTGGTGGTCACTGGACCAGGTGAGCGCGTCGGCCGCGCTGCCGGGCACGCCCTGGCAGACGAGGTCGTTGCCGAGGCCGGTCAGGTCCTTGACGACCTGGGCCTTGCCGAAGGCACTGCCGTCGTCGCCGCCGTCGTCGAAGCGCCAGTAGGCCAGCGTGTCGCGCACCAGCATCTGCTTCGCGGGCCGTGCCGGGCGCGGGGCGACCGGAGCGAAGCCGGCGAAGCGGGTGTCGAAGTCGATCGCGACCGAGAAGCGGTCCACCGACGAGGTCAGCTCGATCTGCTGGGAGGCGAGCAGGTTCATCTCGCCCGCCGCGGCCAGCTCGCGTATCCAGGGCGAGAAGGTGGACACGTCGATGGTGCCGCGGTTCATGTCGAAGCGGTAGCTGCGGATCATCGCCGCGCCGCCGTAGTAGAGGTCCTGGTAGTTGGTGATGTGCAGGTGGACCTCGTTTCCGGCCTTGTTGGTCAGCGTGGTGCTGCCGGGGGGCCAGAAGTGCCCGTTCAGCGTCAGTAAGATCTGGTCGTTCTCGTTGATCAGCCCGTCCCACAGCTGCTGACCGTAGGCCGACAACGTGGCCGCGCCGGTGTCGTCGGCGGAGACGATCTCGTGCGTGGTCACGATCACCGGGAGCGTGGGGTTGGCGGCGATCACCGCGTTCGCCCAGGCGAAGCCCGCGTCCGACAGCCGCCAGTCCAGTGACAGCAGCATCCACTCGCGGCCCGCCGCACGGAAGATGTGACAGGTGTTGTAGCCGTCGGGGCTGGCGCTGTGGAACGTGGACGAGCGGGCGGCCCTGGCCGGGTTGAAGGTGTCCAGGTAGGGGGTGCTGCCGCGCTGGTCGGTGGTCGACGAGTCGATGTCGTGGTTGCCGGCCAGCACTCCGTAGGCTGCGCCCGCCTTGTCCAGCATGGTGAACACCTTGGTGGCCGCCGCGTACTCCTCGGCCAGTCCGTTCTGGACCACGTCGCCCAGGTGGGCCATGAAGACGATGTTGTCGTCCTCGCCGCCGGCCCGCGAACCGCCGCCCAGGACGTAGCGGAACGACGCCTCCAGCGGGACCGGGTGGATGCGGTCGTCGTCGAACAGGTACTGCGTGTCGGGCAGCACCATGACGGTGAACTGCCGGCTCTCCGGGTCCGGGCTCCACCGCCCGCGCGGGGCCGGGGTCATGGCGGTCAGGTCGTAGGGGTCGGACGGCTCGCGGTCGGCCGCCATGGCCGGCGCCGCGCCGAGCAGGCCGAGGGCCGAGGCTCCCGCGCCGGCGCCCAGCAGACCCGCGCCGCGCAGGAAGGTCCTGCGGCCGGCCGCGGCCGGTCCGTCACCGTCGATGTCCGCGGTGCGGGGGCAGGCGCAGTCCTGCGCGTGCCCGGAGTGGGCGGCCTGGGGCTCCGCCGGGTCCGAAGCGGTGCCGTGGTGGGCGTCGTCGCTGTCGGTGTGCGTGTTCCGCATGGTCTCTCCAAGCCGTGGGACTGGTTGCCCACAGGCTATGGAGCCGAGCGGAACCGCAGCCCGTCGACGTGGGGACGGTCCGTCAAACATCCAGCCAACAGCGGAATGTCCGCCACCGCTTGCCTGTGGCGGCGAACCCGGCCTGCGCCGGACGGCCAGGAGCCAGATGTCGGGCGGCTCGCCGCAGCGCCGGGGAGGCCTGTTGACCTGGATGGATGCGATATCTGCCGGCCACACCGTCCGGCCGCGTTCGGAACGGGCTGCCCAAAGTATTGACCGAGCGCATGGTCAGTTATAGCTTTCGCGACAGTCGGCGGGAAGCCCCGCGGTACTCGAACAGGAGGCTGGCATGAACGATCAGGTGGAGCCGGAGAACGGCTCATCCCTCGACGGGCGGGGACTTGTACAGGCGCGGGGGCGGGCTCTCGGCCGCAGGAACTTCCTGGTGGCCGCCGGGCTCACCACGGTCGGCGTCGTGTGGGCCGCCAACGGCGGCACCAGCGAAGCCGCGAGCGCGCTCATGCCCAGGCCCGCCTCCAGGCCCATCGCGACCGCCACTGGCGGGACCGGTACCTTCGTGGTGCCGCTGGACAGCGTGCAGCACACGCGGACCTGGATGGCGTGGCCGGACAGCACCGCGATCTACGGGCGCAAGCTGTCGGGCATGCAGGCGAACATCGCGTTGATCGCGAACACGATCGCCACGTACGAGCCGGTGTTCGTGCTGGCGAACTCGGGGAGTGCCGCGGCCGCACGGAAGGCCTGTACGGCGGCGGGCGTGACGGTGATCAGTTCGATTCCGGTGGACGACTGCTGGATGCGGGACTCGGGTCCGGTGTTCCGTACGAACGGTGCGGGTGGCCTGGACACGGTGGGGCTGAACTTCAACGGCTGGGGGAACCAGCAGACCCATGCGAACGACGCCCTGGTGGCTTCGCGGGTGGCCGCGTATCTGGGGGTGCCCTTCACGGCCGCGGGCCTGGTGAGCGAAGGAGGGGCGATTGAGGCGGACGGCGTGGGGACACTGATGGCGACGCAGTCCAGCATCATCGATCCGAACCGGAACCCGGGGAAGACCCAGGCGCAGTTGGAGTCGGCGATGTGCGCGGCGTACGGGGCGTCGAAGGTGATCTGGTTCACCGGGATCTCGGGCCAGGACATCACCAACGACCATGTCGACGCGACGTCGCGGTTCCTGGGAACCGGGAAGGGCCTGGTGCAGACGCCGAACCCGGCAGACCCGGCGGACATCTGGTCGAACGACGAGAACCAGCAGTACGGCGTGCTGTCGTCGTCGACGACAGCGCTGGGTGGTCCGATCGCGGTGACCAAGCTGGAGGCACCGGACTACAACAAGATCCGTGCGACAAGCGAGGACTTCGTGGACTCGTATGCGAACTACTATGTGTGCAACGGCGCGGTGATCTCGGCGCAGTTCGGTGACAAGACCGCGGACGCGAACGCGAAGGCGGTGCTGACCAAGCTGTTCCCGGGGCGGACCATCGTGCAGCTGAACATCGACAACCTGGGCAACCTGGGTGGTGGCATCCACTGCGTCACCCAGCCCCAGCCCGCACCCTGACGGGCGGACAGCCGGCCGGTGCCCCGCACACGTGAACGCGGGCCAGCCCGCACCGGGCCCCGGGCACTGCCCGGGGCCCGGTGGCCTCAGAGGAAGTAGAGGCGGCTGAGGACGACGGAGTCGGCGGGTTCTGAGCGCAGTGGTTGGCCGTCGAGGGAGACGAGTCCGGTGTGGGTGTCGACGTCGACGTGGCCGGTGCGGGTGTTGCGGATCAGGTCGCGGGGGCCGATGCCGCGGGTGTTGCGGACGGCGACGCGGCGGCGGCGGGTGGGGAGTTGGTCGCCGTTGTGGATGGCGGCGGTGGAGACGAAGGCGACGGAGATGTCGGCGGCGGTTGCTCCGTGGGCGCCGAACTGCGGTCCCAGGACCAGTGGTTCGCAGCGGTCGGTGGAGGCGTTGGGGTCGCCGGTGACTCCGTAGGCGGGGAAGCCGGATTTGAGGACCAGTTGCGGTTTGGCGCCGAAGTGGTCGGCCCGCCACAGGACGAGGTCGGCGAGTTTGCCGGTCTCGATGGAGCCGATCTCGTGGGCCAGGCCGTGGGCGATGGCGGGGTTGATGGTGAGTTTGGCGATGTAGCG
>Ga0302311_10004197_pt1 | contig 15606 bp, 14 predicted proteins | sample III_Palsa_N1_3_FD_200449 | JGI IMG/M metagenome (GOLD analysis project Ga0302311, IMG submission 200449) | Peat permafrost microbial communities from Stordalen Mire near Abisko, Sweden - III_Palsa_N1_3 | ecosystem: Environmental > Terrestrial > Soil > Palsa > Peat permafrost | place: Sweden... | reverse complement strand
GCGATGGACATGGGCGGTGTGCACTCCTTCCGACGGGGCAATGAAGGCGTCTGTTGCACCTGTCAATCAGTACAGACGATGACTTGATGCGGTGTAAACGCTGCCACGGGTCGTAATGTGTCTGCAATAGCTATGATGAAACGTTGTACGGTCGCGTCATAAGTCATTAGTTTTACAAGACGTGGGCGAGTTTTGTAAAAGTTGTAAATTGCTCCATAGCCTCGCTGTCAACGCATCTGGGGTGCGACGCCGGTGCGCCGAGAGGACGGCGTGGGCGACGCGACTTGAGTTTTTTGGGGGGGGTACGGCGTCGGCTGCGACGGCGTCAGGGCGCGGTGGGGACCGGCCCAGCGTCCGCGGCGGGCGGAAGAGCCGCTTTCCGCTTCGGGGTCGCCGCGCCACGGCACGTCCGGCACCAGGGCTGGTTCCGGATGGCTCCATCCGGCATCCGCCGGAGGCCGAATTGCGCCAGGGGGCGGATGTGGTGGCACTTCAAGCACATCAAGGTGATGAGCACTTCATTGCCCTCGCCGTCGAAGATGGAGGACGGACGGCGCCGGCGAGGCTTTGTTTCTCCGCGGACTGGAGTGAGCGGCGTGCGCGCACCCCCCGGGGCCATCGCCGGGGTGACCTTGTAGAGCATGACGGCCGAGCAGATGAGCAGGCTGATCTGACACCACCGAGCCGCTGTCCCTGGCCGGGACGCCCTACCCCGCTCCTACGGCGCGCAGTGCGCCGCCTTCCCTCGCAGGAGCTCCGTCCTTCCCGAAGGCGGTGCAGCCAGGGGCTGCCCCCGCTGGCCCAGGTAGGCCGCCAGGGCGTCCCTGAGGTTGAGGGGACGCCGCTCGCCCATGTCGCGCCGCTCGGCCGGCACCGCACCCATGAAGGGCTCGAGACCATCGCCTCCACGGGCGAGGTAGTCCGGCAGGACGACGCGGTAGAGCCGCCCGTCGACGAGCGGCGTTCCGTCGGCGAGCGTGAGCTCCATCACCTCGAGGCCGGACGGGCATGCACCCACCGCGAGCCGCAACCCCGACTGCTGCGGCACCCGCCCGTGGGCGACGATGGCCTTGAGGAGACCCCGCAACTCGCTGGCCGTGAGACGAAGCGTGGCCACCATGTTGTCGAAGGGAAACGTCTCGTAGAGGTGGCCGTAGGTGAGCGGACCAGCCGTCAGGTCGGCCCTCAGGCCGCCCGAATTGAGGATGGCCACGTCCGCCCCTTCCATCTGTCGCAGGGCGTCGGAGGTTGCGTCGCCCAGCGAGCTCTCGCCCGTGCTGTCGCGGCGGAGCGTCACCGGCACCTCGACGCCCACGGACTTCGCCTGGGCCGCCGCCACGCTGGCCAGTGCCGGCGCGAGGAGTGCCTCCATCTCGGGGTCCCGGCGAAGCGGATGGCCATGGTAGGTCGCCGGCACGAGTGGTTTCCCGCTGGCGAGCACGGTCGGGTCGCACTTGGTGGTGCCCTCCACGACGCGCTCGCAGAGGGGCACCTCGGCTTCGATGTGCGTCGCGCTGGGAATGGGTTTCCGCGTCACGGGGTCGAGCTGAAGGGAGATGAGGCCAAAGCTTCGGCCCAGGGCGGAGGTCTCGATGACGGGCGTCCCGTTCACGAAGTGCCCCACCGCCCGGTGGGTATGACCGGCCACCACGGCGTCAACAGTGCCGCGGGGAAGCTGGTCCAGCATGGCGAAAATTTCCTCTCCCGGATGACAGTGCGTCCCGTCGTTCGGGTCGCGGAGGTCATCGCAGCGCCCGCCGGCGTGCGCCACCACCACCACCACCTCGGCCCCTTGCGCCCGGAGCCGCTCCGCCGCCGCCTTGGCCGCCGGGGCCAGGGGTAGAAACCTCAAACCCGCGACGTTGATGGGGTTGGTGGTCCGCGGTGTCTCCGGCGTCGCCAGGCCGATGATGCCCACCCGGATGCCGCCCACGTCGCGCATGGCAGTGCCCGAACCGAGCCAGGCCGGCGCAAGCCCGGTGTCCGCGTCGACGACGTTGGCCGCGAGGAAGGGGAAGTGGGCCTGTGCGATGCGGGCCTTGAGGGCGCCGACCGGGTCCTCGGACGGCGTGGTGGGGACCACCGCCGGTCCGACCGGTCCGTAGTCAAACTCGTGGTTTCCGACCGCCACCGCATCCATGCCGAGCGCATTGAAGGCGTCCACCATGACCGCGCCCTCGCTGAGGTTGGACACGAGGGTGCCCTGGAAGATGTCTCCCGCATCCACCACCAGGAGGCGTCCGCCGGTCTCGGCGCGCAACAGCTTCACCACCGAGGCGTAGAGTGCGAGGCCGCCCTCGTCCACCGCCGAGCCGTCGGCAGCGCGCGCTTGGTGCGGTTGCGCCCAGCCATGCCAGTCGTTGGTGCCGAGGATGGTGAGCGGTAAAGGCGCAGCGGACGCCGCATTGGAACGAGGCCCGGCCGGGGTCGCCGTCTGGCAGCCCAGAAGCGCGAGGAGCTGCGCGGCGATGAGGAGACGTGCGGCGAGGGAAGGCACCAGGACGCTCCGGGTTACCACGGCCTGCGGGGAGGCGGCTACCTGCGGCGACGCGGCAAGAGCAGCGGCAGAAGCAGCGTCAGCAGGACGGGCGCGCTTCCAGCGCTGGAGCAGTTGCAACTGTTGGCGCTGGGGGGGAGCGCTCCGGGACCGGGTGCGATGATGGGGACTCCAGGGTTGCCGCCGGCGTCAATGCTGACGCCCGAATCTGCCGGCGGCCCAGCATCGACGGTGGGGGTGGTGGTGACGATGTGCAGCCACGGGCCGATGCCTCCGTTGATGTCCTCGGTCACGAGCATGAAGGTTCCCGACGGACTCAGCGAGGCGGCGGCGGGAAACGTCGTGCCGGCGTCCAGGGCCTTCACGATGAATTGCTGCAAGACGAGGCTCCCGGCGCCGGCGTCGGCGTCGGCGTTGAGGATGTAGACGCCGCTACTCACACCACCTGCGGCAATCTTCCCGCCATCCACGAACGAAATGCCCTGGAGCTGGCTGAACCCACCATCGGTCGTTGCGTAGTAGCCGCCGTCGCCATTCGTGACGTCGAGGGGGAACGAATACAGCGTCCCGAGGTTGGTGCCGTCGGACAGGAAGATGAGACCGTCCACAGCGTCGACCGTCATACCGTAGACGATGCCGGTCGGGACGGAGCGGGAGTTGAGCGCGCCCACCGTCACCATCCCGGTGCTGCTGTTCACGTTGATGGCCTGCTCGTAGAGGTACTGCGGGGCGGCCGAGGAGTAGTAGACGTTGATGGGAGAGACCGTCCCGTCAATGGCCATCGCAGTCGCGTTGAAGACGGGCGTGACGATGGGCGATGCCGGGGCCTGAAGCTGGAAGCCTCGGATGGGGTCCCAAAAAAAGATGTCCAGGCACACCGACGTTGTGCAGAGGCCGGTGCCGTACTCCGACGCGACGACCAGCGTCGTGGTGGTCGAGGCCCCGATGATGACGGGCTCGTAGACCGCGAAGGAGACGAAGTAGCCATTGGGAGTGGGTTCGAGCTCAGGGTGCTCGCCGCCGTCCAAGTCGTACACCTGAATCACATAGCCGGCGTTGGCCATCGCATACGCCCCGCCGTCGCCGCTCGAACCACCGGTCACCCAATAAGCGGTGGCCAAGGAAGTTCCTGAGTCGGACATGAGAATGCTCTGGCTGGCGGTGACTGTTGACGCAGTGACTTGGCCAAAGGCTGCAATGGCCCACAGCCCCAACACCAGAGGAAGCACTCGACCGCCCGTCATCGCCAAGAGGCTACCAGCGGGCCAGGACCCCGCCAAATTGGCGTCTCTAAGAAAATGGCCCGGAAAATCCGCGGACAGGCGCTAATTACGTACACGCCGTTCGGGTGGTGCGTCCATCAGGCACCCGAAACGCTCCGGTAGACGTTCAAGAGGTGCTCGCCGACCCGGGCCCAACGAAACCCGGAAGCATGCAGGCGGCCGGCTTCGGCCCGCGCACGGCGCTCGTCCGGAGACTGGAGAAGCCGCTTCAGCGCTGCAGCCAGGCCCTCGGCATCATCCGGGCGAACCTGCACCGCCGCCTCCCCACACACCTCGGGCAGCGCGCCGGCGGTGCTCACCACCACCGGAGTGCCAAGCGCCATGGCCTCGAGCGGCGGCAGGCCGAAGCCCTCGCCCCGCGACGGGAAGACGAAGAGCGTGGCCCGCTGCATCAACGCGTGGAGGAGCGGCTCTGGCTGAAAGCCCAGCGCCCGGATGTCGTACCCGGCGCTGCGCATCTCGCGGATGCGCCGCTCGAGCGGGCCCGCGCCGTACCAGCGCTGTCCCACCAGGACGAAGGGCACCCGTCGCCATGCCTTGAGCCGTTCGAGCGCATCGAGGACCAGGCCAACGTTTTTCCGCCTGTCCAGCGCTCCGACGTAGAGGAGAAATTCGTCCGGCAGGCCGAGGGCTTCGAGGAACGCCCGGCTGGTGGCGTCGAGCTGGAGTGGCTGCACGTGGTCGACACCCAGGTGCACCATGCTCACCGACGCCTCGTCGAGCCGGTCGAAGCGTTGAAGAAGGCTCTCTCGCGTCGTCGCACTGTCGCAGACGACGGCGTCGGCAATCCTGAGACTGCGCTCGAGCCACAGCCGAAACTGCCAGTGAAAGCCCGGTGACACGGTCTCGGGAAGCTCGAGCGGGATGAGGTCGTGGACGGTGAGGACGTAGGCCGTTCCGCGCAGCTTTTGCAGCGGGAGGTCGAAGTTGCCCACGGCGTGGAAGATGGGTGGACGAAGCTTGGCCAGTGTCCTTGGAAGCTCGGCAAGCGTGTAGAGCGTCCGGCTCCGCAGCCGACGGGGGAACTCGCCCGACGTCCGCGCACCCAAGCGAAGCACCGAGACCCCGAGCTCGCCCAGCGTCCGGGCGACTTGCCGGGTGTACAGGCCGATGCCGGTGGTGGGCTCGTCCCAGAGCATCGCGTCGAGGGCCACCGTCGGCGGAGTCATGGGCACTGTGGAGGGGCGTTCTCTCTCGAGGAGCCTCTAGCACGGCCGTGGCTTGTGCTACAGGCGAGGCCCTCCCTCGCCCGATGGCCGTCGTCCACCAGCTCTTGAGCACGTTTCGCCGCGGCGAGCCGGCCACCGAGTCGGCGTTGCGGCTCCAGGTCCTGCTGCGACGACTGGGACACTGGGGGGAGCTCATGGCGCTGACGCCGACGCCTGAGTTTGCGGCCCTTGTCCGCCCAATCGACTCCGTCCGGATGCGCCGCTCCGACTGGCTGCTCGGCCACCATGCAGGCCCGTCCGCGGTGACGGCCCGCTTGCTTCTTCTCGGGTGCCGGCGAGCCCTGGTACTCGACGCGCAACCCGCCGGCAATGCCAGCTCACGGGCGCAACTTCGGGCGCTCGCTCGCGTGCTGGCGTTCTCGCTCGCGCCTTCCGATGCCGCCGCGAGTGCGCTGCTGACCGCGGGACATTCGTCCGTCTTCACCTTCGCGCCCTTCGTCGAGGCGGACCGCTTCGAGGAAAGCCGAGCCGATCCCCGACTCCTCGAGTTGCTGCGCCGCCGGGGGCAGCCCTTGGTTGTCTGCACCGTTGCCTCCGGCACAGATGCGCGCGACGTCGTCGCCTTTCACCAAGAGCTCGTCCGCCTTCGGCCCACGGCGCAGCTCGTCGTCCTGGGCGAGGTGGCTCGCCGGTCCTCCGCGCTCCGCGGCCCCTGGCGCGGCGCGGCTCGGGGAGTGCTTTTCCTCGGAAGCTGTAGCCATGCCGAGCGCGTCGCCGCGCTGCGAAGCGCGCAGGTATTTCTCTCCGTGTCCGAGGAGGACCTCGTCGGAGTCGCGCTCCTCGAGGCCATGGCCGCAGGTGCCCCCGTCCTCGCCTACGCGACTGGGGCCGTGCCCGCAGTCCTCGGTGGGGCGGGAGTGGCCTTCACCGAGAAGCGCTTCGCCTTCCTCGCCGAGCTCTGCGTCCAGCTCGCCGAGGACTCGAGGCTGCGGAAGAAAATCCTCGCGCGACAGCGAGACCGACTGGCTCGCGCCTCGCCCTTGGCGGCGGAGTCGAGCTTGCAGAGAGCGCTGTCGGCGGCCGGCCTCGAACCGGAGAGGGCAGTGTCCCACCGCCAGCGCCCGCGCGTCGCAGTCGTGGTCCAGCGCTATGGCGACGTCACCGGAGGGGCCGAGGCGCTGGCTCGCAGTGTCGTCGAGCGCCTCGCACCCCGTTGGGACATCACCGTCCTCACCAGTTGCGCCAAGGACCATCTCACGTGGGAAAACGTCTTCCCGCAGGGAGCCTCCACCGTCGACGGCGTCCCGGTGCGGCGCTTTGCGACGCGCCTTCCCCGGCGAATGATTTCCTTCAACGCCCTGTCACGGCGTGTCTTTGGCCGCAGCCTCGACCGAGGCGAGGAGGAGCACTGGCTGGCGATGCAGGGGCCGCTCGTTCCCGGGTTGTGGCGCCACCTGGCCGAGGAAGGCTACCTCTACGACGGGCTGCTGGCCTTCACCTACCTCTATGCGTCCACGGCCTGGTCGGTCCCTCTCACCGGCAAACAGACGCTTCTGGTACCCACCGCGCACGACGAGCCGCCGCTCGCCTTTGGCTGCTACCGGGAGGTCTTCGAGCGGCCGCACGTTCTCTTCGCCAGTACGCCCGAGGAGCTCGACCTCATCCGCCGGCGCTTTCCCCACCACGCGCGAGGGCGAGTGGTGGGGGCTGGCATCGAGGTTCCCACGCGACTCAATGGACGCCGCTTCCGGCGGCGGTTTCAGGTGTCGCGTCCGTACTTGCTGTACGTGGGCCGGGTGGAGGCCGGCAAAGGCATCCCCGAGCTCCTCTCGTTCTTCGGTTCGCTGCGCGGAGCCGAGCCCGAGGCCCCGGACTTGCTCCTCGCCGGAGACGCGAGCATGGCCGTCACCGGCGTCGGGGTTCGTGCCCTCGGCCGAATCCCCGAGCAGGACAAGTGGGACGCGCTTGCCGGCGCCCTGGCCGTGGTGGTTCCCTCCCCCCTCGAGAGTCTCTCGCTTCTCGCGCTGGAAGCCTTCGCCGTCGGCACCCCGGTGGTTGGCAACGCCAAGGGCGACGTGGTGCGGGGACAGCTCGAGCGCAGCGGCGCAGGGAAGGGCTATACGGACGCGCCCTCCTTCCGGGCAGCGGTGCAGTCCGTCTCACGAGGGCGCGCAGCCTATGGGGCAAAGGGGCGTGCCTACGCCAGGAAACACCGCTGGACCAACGTGGTACAGGCCTACCGCGAGGAGATGGACCGGCTAGCGGAGGGACGATGAAGCTGCTCGGGCGAAGCATCGACGGCAAGCGACTCGTGGAAGAAATCCGTGCGCGACTCGCCGCGCGCGGAATCCGCGAGGACGCCCCCGACCCCCCCCTTGACGACGAGGCTCCCGTCGAGCCCTACGCCTACCTCGTCCAGCTGCTGGAGGAGAACGTCGACCCGGCGCAGTCTGTGCGCACGCCGTCGAGTGCCAACTCGCTGCGCGGACTGGTTCGTTTCGCGGCCCGTGGCCTTCTCGAAGAGCTCTTCGGCCGACAGAGGGCTTTCAATGTCCACGTCCGCGACCTCGCGGCGCAGCTTTCGAGCGAAGTCATCACCCTGCGAGCCCGTGTGGCCGAGCTGGAGCGGCTCGCGGCCTCGGCGCCAGGTCGGCAGGGTCAACTCCCCAAGAAACAGCGCGCTGGGCGGCGCCCGGCAAAGCCACGCCGACGTTGAAGGCGCGTCCCCTGGGCACCGTGCATCGCCTCGCCCTTTGCCATATGACGCGCCCCGGCCGATGATTCGGAACTTCCGCGAGCTGTGGCAGTACCGCGCCCTCCTGTGGAACCTGACGCAGCGCGAGTTGAAGGCGCGCTACCGGGGCTCCGCGCTCGGCTTTCTCTGGACATTCCTCAATCCGCTGCTGCTGATGGCCGTCTACGGGCTGGTCTTCGGCGTCATCCGCCGCAGCGACATCCAGCACTACACCTACTTCATCTTCGTCGGCCTTCTCCCCTGGCTTTGGTTCTCGTCGAGCGTCGGGACCGGTGCGAGCGCCATCAGCGACCGGCGTGACCTCCTGACGAAGGTTCGCTTCCCTGCCCAGGTGCTTCCGGCCACGGTGGTGGCAACGAATCTGGCGAACTACCTGCTCACCTTACCTCTGATGATTGCTCTCGGCGGTGCAGCCGGTATCTGGCCCTCGTGGCATGTGGTGATGTTCCCGGTTGTCCTCTTCGTCCAGCTGGTATTCACCATTGGAATCACGTTCTTGATCTCAGCCTTGAACGTCGCCTTCCGCGACCTTCAACAGATCGTCGTAAACTTCCTCACCCTGTGGTTCTTCGTCACGCCCGTCCTCTATCGGCCGGACGATATCCCGGCCTCCTTTCGCCGGATTTTTCTCATCGCCAATCCCATGTCGGTCATCATCACCTCGTACCAGGGCATCTTCTACGAGCACCGACTCCCTCACTGGCGAGCGCTGACGGTGGTGACGCTCGGGTCCTTCCTCCTGCTCTGGCTGGCGGCGCGTGTTTTCGAGAAGCGACGCGAAGAGTTCGCGGAGTTGATCTGACCGATGGATGCCATCGTCCTCCGCAACGTGACCAAGGAGTTCCGCAAGAACACCATCCGGCGTGAGTACACGACCTTCAAGTCCGAGATCGTCCAGTTCTTGAAGCAACCGCGAGCCTCCGAGATGCCGGCGTCCGTCATCTCGGCAGTTCGGGACGTGACGCTCATCGTCCCTCGGGGTCGAACCGTGGGCCTCGTGGGTCGCAACGGCTCGGGAAAGAGCACTCTGCTCAAGCTCGTCACCGGGATTTATCGACCGACGTCCGGGACAGTGGAGGTCAACGGCCGCATCTCGGCGCTCCTGGAGCTCGGAGCCGGGTTTCATCCCGACTTCTCCGGGCGAGAGAACATCATCGTCAACGGCATCATCCTCGGCATGTCGCGTCGCGAGATCCGTGAGCGGATGGATGAAATCGTCGCCTTCAGCGAGCTCGGCGATTTCATCGATGAACCGGTCCGCACGTACTCGAGCGGCATGTATGCCCGCCTCGCGTTCAGCGTGGCCACACATGTCGATCCCGACCTGCTCATCATCGACGAGATTCTTTCGGTCGGCGACGAGCACTTCGCGCGGAAGAGCACCGCCAAGATGGACGAGTTCCGGCGAGCCGGAAAGACCATCCTTCTCGTGACGCACGACCTGGGGACGCTGCAAGCGCGCTGCGACGAGGCCGCCTGGCTGGATGCGGGCGTTCTCAAGGCTTACGGCGACCCCGCGTTCGTCGTCTCCGAGTACCGCCAGGCAGTCGCCGAATCCGAAGTCCAGGCTGAGACCACCCCTGGACGTGTCGAGACCCCATCGCACCCGGTGGGCAGGCAGCCCCGCACCGGGCCTCCGGCGGAGACCGGCCGACGGTGGGGAACCTTCGAGGCCGAAATTGTCAGCGTCCGTCTGCGCGGCTCGGACGGCGTGGAACGGGCCGTCTTCACCGCCGAGGATGACTTTCAGGCGAACGTCGAGGTTGCTGCGGACGCGTCGCTGGTTGACCTCACCGTCGAGGTGTCCTTCCTCTCGCAGGACGGGACACTTCTCTGGCGGGATTCACACCCGCTCGTCTCCGGCGGGGCGGCTGTCGCCACCCTGACGTTGAACCGGCTCGGTCTGGCGGATGGCAACTACCGCATCGACGTTGCCGTCTTTGCCGAGCAAGGACGGGTGTGTTGCGACTTTCAAAAAGGGCTACACGGCTTCGCCGTCCGGAGCGCCCTTCCCAGCGCAGGTCTCTTGCGGCCGCTGCACCAGTGGTCCGTGCACGCGGCCCCTCCGGTCAAGGCGTCCGTCTGAGGATTGCGGCCATGGGCCCCAAGCAGAGTCAATAGTTCGGCAACCTCAGTGCATCGGCAAGCAGGGGCGCGGCCGCATCCTTCGCAGACAGCCGCGGTTGCTGGATGGGCCATCGAATCCCCAGCGCGGGATCGTCCCACCGCACCGAGCGCTCGCACTCGGGGGCATAGAAGTCCGTGCACTTGTAGAAGAAGTCGGCGGACTCGGAGAGCACACAGAAGCCGTGTGCAAATCCCGGTGGGACCCACAATTGCCGACGATTTTCCTCCGTGAGCTCCGCGCCCACCCACTTCCCGAAGGAGGGTGAGCCCCGACGGACGTCCACCGCGACGTCCCAGACGGAGCCGCGAAGCACATGCACCAGCTTTCCTTGCCCGCGTGGCTCCTGGAAGTGCAAGCCACGAAGCGTCCCTTCGACAGACCGAGAGAGGTTGTCCTGGACAAACGGGCCCGGGATGCCCGCCGCAGCGTATCGCTCAGCCTGAAACGTCTCCAGGAAGAAGCCCCTGGCGTCGCCGAAGGCGGTGGTCTCGACGAGCAGGACCTCGGCGAGCTCGGTGGGCGTCACCTTCACCGGCGAGCACCCCCGGTCCTGATGAGCTCCAGCAAGTACTGACCATAGGCATTCTTCCGCATCGGCTCGGCCAGCTTGGCCAGCCGGGCGGCGTCGATGTAGCCCATGCGAAATGCGATCTCTTCGACACAGGAGACCTTGAGCCCCTGCCGGCGTTCGACAATCTCGATGAAGCTCGACGCGCTCTGGAGCGCATCGTGCGTCCCGGTGTCGAGCCACGCATACCCTCGGCCCAGGAGCTCGACCGTGAGCTGTCGGCGCTCGAGATAGACCCGGTTGAGGTCGGTGATTTCCAGCTCCCCGCGGGCCGAGGGTTTGAGGGAGGCCGCGATGTCCAGGACTTCGTTGTCGTAGAAGTAGAGTCCGGTCACGGCGTAGCTGCTCTTCGGCTGGGAGGGCTTCTCCTCCAGAGAGATGGCCTCCCCAGCTGGACCAAGCTCCACGACGCCGTACCGCTCGGGGTCACTCACGTAGTACCCGAAGATGGTGGCGCCGCGCGTCTTTGCGGTTGCTCGCTGGAGCTGCTCGCTCAGGCCGTGCCCATAGAAAATGTTGTCGCCGAGGATGAGGGCCACTCGGTCCTTTCCGACGAAGTCGCGGCCGATGAGAAAGGCCTGCGCCAGTCCGTCGGGCCGTGGCTGCGGGGCGTACGAGAGCTTGAGGCCCCATTGCTCCCCGGCACCGAGCAGCTCCTCGAACCGCGGGAGGTCCTGCGGCGTGGAGATGATGAGAATGTCTCGGATACCCGCCAGCATCAGCGTGCTGAGCGGGTAGTAAATCATCGGCTTGTCGTACACCGGCAGCAGCTGCTTGCTCACCACGCGCGTCAGTGGGTAGAGCCGCGTACCGGAACCACCGGCGAGGATGATCCCCTTCATGCGCCTCTCCCCTCGCTCGCTTGAACGGATTGATGAAACCGGGCGAGCGAAGCGCCAAGTCCAATCGGCCGAGCTGTGAGCTGGGCGGCGGCCTTGTCGGTCCTCAAGCCGCTTCGCTGAGGGCGCGGGCTCTTGAGCTTCGCATCCGCGAGCCGTGATGGGATGAGCCTGGACGCGTCGAGTCCAAACTCGGTGCACAGCGCTTGTCCAAACTGCACACGACTCACCACCTCGGCTCCGCAGACATTCCAGAGGCCCCCGAGACGTCGCTCAGCAAGCTCGGTCAGCTGCTCGGCAACGCTGTCGGCGAGGCTCGGAGAGACAAACTGGTCCTCGAACAGGCGGACCGATTCGCCCTTGCGGAGGGCGCCGAGGAGCCAGCTGCCAAAGTTTGGTCGTCCCGCCGGCGGCCAGCCGAAGACCACCGCGGTGCGGGCGATTGCCCACGAGGAGGCAAGCGCACGCACCGCCTGTTCCCCGATGTGTTTCGTCAGTGCGTAGACGCCGCGTGGGTTGGGAATCGCGTCCTCGGCGTAGGGTCCGCTCGCACCGTCGAAGACGTAGTCGGTGGAGACGTGCACCAGATGCGCCCCGACGGCGGTGGCCGCCAGGGCCAGCGTTCCAGGCGCCACCCCGTTGACGCGAAAGGCCTCGGCGGCGGCGGTCTCGCAGCCATCGACGTCGGTCATCGACGCGGGATTGACGATGACCTCCGGCCGCGAAGCCTCGACTGCCGAGCTCAGCGCTTGCACGTCGCCAAGGTCAATCGACAGGTACTCGAAGCCTCCTGGGAGACGCCTCGTGCCGCGGCCGAGCGCCGTGACGGTGTGGCCCCTCGCAGCGAGATGCAAAGCGAGTCGGCTTCCGACGAGACCATTGGCACCGGTGACCAGAACCTTCATACGCGTCACCCTGCGGGCGCGTCGAGTCGGACGCGATACTGGGTGTCGTAGTACTGCTGGTAAGCCCCGCTGTGGATGTGCTCCCACCACGCCGGATGGTCGACGTACCACCGGACCGTTTCCGCGAGCCCTTGCTCGAAAGTGTGAGCCGGCTTCCATCCAAGCTCTGCGCGAATCTTGCTCGGGTCAATCGCATAGCGGCGGTCGTGCCCTGGCCGGTCCGCGACGAAGCGAATCAACTCCTCGCTCTTGCCCAGGAGCCCGAGAAGCCCACGGACGAGGTCGATGTTCTTCCGCTCCGCACCGCCCCCGATGTTGTAGACCTCGCCCGCGCGTCCGCGTTCAAGGACCGTGAGCAATGCTTCACAATGGTCCTCGACGTGCAGCCAGTCGCGCACGTTTCCTCCGTCGCCGTACACCGGCAGCGGCTTGTCATGGAGCGCATTCACGATCATCAGCGGGATGAGCTTTTCCGGGAACTGGTAGCGGCCGAAGTTGTTGGAGCATCGGGTCACCACGACGTCCAGCCCGAACGTGTGCCCATAGGCCAGCGTGATGAGGTCAGCACTGGCCTTGGAGGCTGCGTACGGGCTCGACGGCTGAATCGGTGAGGCCTCGATGAAGGCACCCGTGGGGCCAAGGGAGCCGTACACCTCGTCGGTCGAGACCATGACGAACCGCTGGACCTTCGCAGCCCTGCATGCGTCGAGAAGCACCTGGGTTCCCAGCACGTTGGTCTGGACGAAGACGCCCGGACCGAGGATGGACCGGTCGACGTGGCTCTCGGCGGCGAGATGGAGGACAGCTTCGATGCGATTCTCCGCGATGACTCGGTCGACAAGGACACGGTCGCAAACGTCGCCACGAACGAAGATGTGCCGCTTGTCACGCTCGAGCGCCGCCAGATTCTCGAGGTTTCCTGCGTACGTCAGCTTGTCCAGGGTGACGACCGTTTGGGCCGGACGCTGAGCGCGCAGGTAGTGGACCAGATTCGATCCGATGAAGCCGCACCCGCCTGTGACGAGAACGTTCATGTCTAGGAAGCTGCGATCACCGAGCGCGGGCCCATGGCTCCTGACCCATACAACGGTCAGGCGGGGAAGAGCCAGATTGGCTTCAAGGTTCTTCGAGCCGTCGAGCGACGAGTCGGCGGAGTCGGCGGTGAAGGCCGGGAAACATCGCCTTCAGCGCCGAGTTCACGGCATCCGCGGCGCGGTGGCGTAGAAGCGTCGAGGGTCGCCAGGGCTGTTGTCTCAAAGGCCGGCGGAGCAGTCGGACGGGCAAACCAGCCGCCGTCTCTGCAGCAAGCTCCGGCTCTGAAATCGCGTCGAACCGGAGCTCAACGCTGGGCGGTCCGTCGACTTCCATCGGTTCCGATGCTCCGAAGAGCGCCGGAAAGAGGCTGTCCTGCCAGGCTCCGCCTCCGCCGCGAAGGCGCAAGTCGAATGGAGCCAGGCGGACCCGGTCCACCATCAACCGACTCGGCAGCACCTGGTCGAACCTCGGCCAGCCACGCGCGCTCCAGCCCTGGTGCGGAACCTTGGCCTCGACATAGGACGCGGCGCCTCCGCTCACCAAGGCTCGCTTGGCGTTTGCCAGGGCACACCCTTCCTCGCTCGAGAGCAGCGAGGCGTGAAGCCGCGAGAGGTGTGCCGGGAAAGCCACTGCGTTGCTTGCAAGGAACGCGACGTAGCGACCCCGGACCCGGTCCAGACCAGCATTGAGCAGCGCTGCGTCGCTGGCCGCTTCAGGGACGACGACGCTGACCAGGCTGACTCCCACCGCACTCGCATCCCTTTGCCAGTCGTTCTCCGGCAGCTGCGCCTTGCTGGGGCCGAGACAGAGCAGGACCTCGCGAGGTGGCAGATCCTGGTGCAAGAGAGAAAAGAGGACTTGGTCGAGCTCCTCGGCGACCGGGGTTCGCGCCCAGACCAGGACACTGACGCCTTCTGGAGGTGAGGCGTCTCCGGCACTCGGCATCGGGCCGACTCGCACCAGGACGTACTCCTCGAGGGCAGAGGGCCGAACCTGCGACAGAAGTGTCGTCAAGTCCCTCGACAGCCCAGGCGGAGGGCCGTCAGGACCCCAGCCCGAAGAGCGATGGTGCGGTCCCAAGCCAGCTGCGGCGAGAGCGCTCGCCACCGCACCCGGATGTACCGGCGCAACGCCAATGAGGGGCTCCGCCGACCAAGCCCTCAGCAAGAGAGAAGCGGCGGTCGCGTTTCTGTAAAGCACATAGAGCGGAAGTCCGACGCGCTGAAAAATCCCCCCCAGCGCGCCACGTTGAGAAACCTCCATGGCGAAGGCTGCATCGAGAACGACCGCCTCGGCACTGGCTTCTCGGCTGGCTGTCAGCGCCCACTCGAGCAGCTCGCCTTCGGGCGGATGCTTCACCGCCAAAGCTGCCGAGGATTCGAGCGTCCAGGCATCCGCGCGGAGCAGCACGAGCGTCCTGGAGAATGGCAACTGCGCCGAGAGCCACCGAGCGAACGTCACCAACGCGGCCTCGCGAAATAGAGCCCGTCCTTGAAGTCCGCAATACCTTCCGGAAGCGGCTCGGCTCTGGCGAATGGAAGTTCCGCCGGTTCCCCTCCCTCGTCGAGATATGCCCGGCGGTGCACACGTACGAAGGCTGCCGACTGGTACTTCTCGCCGAGCAGGACAGCGCTTCGGTGCACCGCTTGCTCCCGCCACCGCCGACGAGCTCGTTCCTCAGCGTGGTGGAAGGCCAGCGCTCGGTGCGCGACGTGTAGCGAGAAGCCCGCGGCGCGGGCTCGCCAAGAAAGGTCGACGTCTTCGCAGTACAGGAAGAAGCGTTCGTCAAAGCCACCCACTTTCTCGAAGAGTGCCCGGGTGATGAGCAGGACCGTCCCAGCGCACCACTGCGTTTCGCCAGTCGTCCTGTCGTAAGGCTTCGGATGCTCTTCCGGGAAAAGCCGAGCCTCGACCAGGCCGACTCCGTTCCGCGCCCCAACGAGGCAGAGCTCGCGGAGACAGTCTCGATGAAGGGTAGCGTCTGGGTTCACGCAGACGTACGCGTCGACACCCCGTGCGAACGCTGCGGCCATGAGCGCATTGTGGCCTGCCCCGAAACCCCGGTTCCTCGGGTCCCAAGAGACGGAGGGCCCGAAGTCGTCCGGCCACCTTGCCTCGGTAGGCGAATGGCTTCTCCAGAAAACGTCGCTCGCTTCGGGAGACGGCCACGCTCGGTCGATGGAGCGCTTCGCTCGAAGAAGCTGCTCCGGCGAATTCTGGTAGGCAACGACGCCAACGGCAATTCGCATGAATCTCCCGAAGTCGCTCTGGCTCTATACCATCGCCTCGCTGGCGTCCGGTTGATGGTTCACTCCCATCGGCCTCGTGCCACCTGTGTCGGATGAGGGTTCCGGCCTTTCTTCGACTTCATCCGGAGTGCCGGCACTTTCCTGGATCGGGTCGCTGAGAGAGGCGGCATCGTTTCTC
>Ga0302311_10004196_pt1 | contig 15607 bp, 14 predicted proteins | sample III_Palsa_N1_3_FD_200449 | JGI IMG/M metagenome (GOLD analysis project Ga0302311, IMG submission 200449) | Peat permafrost microbial communities from Stordalen Mire near Abisko, Sweden - III_Palsa_N1_3 | ecosystem: Environmental > Terrestrial > Soil > Palsa > Peat permafrost | place: Sweden... | reverse complement strand
TCCCGGCCCCATCCCGCCCGTTCAACGGCGGCGATACACTTAGTAAAGGATGGCGCATGAACTTGCGTTCCAGGCTCGCGGCCATTGCGGTCGCGGCAACATTTATCGCAGCGCCGGCAGTGCGTGCGGGATCGCCCGCCGCCGTCCCGGATGCGGTACCGATGCCGTCGCTTGCGCCGATGGTCAAGCGTGTGTCGCCCTCAGTGGTCAACATTGCCACGCGCGGCACGATCAAGGAACAGGGCGGACAGCACAATCCGCTGATGGACGACCCTTTCTTCCGGCGGTTTTTCGACGTGCCGCCGGACGCCAAGCCGCGCGAGCGGCAATTCCAAAGTGCCGGGTCCGGCGTCATCGTCGACGCCAAGAACGGCTACATCATCACCAACCACCATGTCGTGGAAAACGCCAGCGAAATCACCGTCACCTTGCTCGACAACCGCAGTTTCTCGGCCAAGGTGATCGGCAGCGACGAAGGCGCGGACATTGCCGTGCTGCAGGCGAAGCAGCCCAATCTCGTCGCCATCAATCTGGGCGACTCCGCGCGCCTCGAGGTGGGAGATTACGTGGTCGCGATCGGAAACCCGTTCGGGCTGCGCCACACGGTGACCGCCGGAATCGTCAGTGCGCTCGGCCGCACCGGGATCAATCCGGACGGCTTCGAGGACTTCATCCAGACTGACGCATCCATCAATCCCGGCAACTCGGGCGGCGCGTTGGTGAACCTGCGCGGAGAACTGGTCGGCATCAATTCGGAGATCCTGTCGCGCAGCGGCGGCAACATCGGCATCGGCTTCGCCATTCCGGTCAACATGATCAAGGGAGTGATGGATCAGCTGATCAAGTACGGCCAAGTCAAGCGCGGGGTGCTTGGCGTGAACATCTACGGCGTGACGCCCGACATTGCCAAGGAATTCGGGCTGAGCGAATCGACCGGCGCGCTGGTCGCGGGGGTGGTGCAGGGCTCGTCCGCGGACCGTGCCGGCGTCAAGACCGGCGATATAATCGTCTCGATCAACGGCGTGCCCATGAAAGACGCCGCCGAGTTGCGCAATACCATCGGCATGCTGCGGATCGGCGACAAGGTCGAAATCGGCCTGCTGCGCGACGGCAAGCCGCGCAAGGTGACCGCGCTGATCGCCGAGCGCGGCGAGACCGAGACCGCCAATGCGGCCGAGATCAACAAGGGCCTGGAAGGCACCGAACTTGCGGACGCGCCGGACGGCGGCGGTGTGCTGGTGAAGGCCGTGCAAGAGGCCAGCCCGGCGGCTGAGGCGGGGCTGCGCGCCAATGACTTGATCATAGGCGTCGGCCGCACGCCGGTGGCTAACATCAAGGCGTTCCGCGAGGCGGCACAGAGCGCCACGGTGCTGGTGCTGAACGTGCGGCGCGGCGGCGCCCAACTCTTGATTCAGATGCGCTGAGGCAATGCGGCTCCTATCGATATGCATTCTCGGCGGCACCGGGTTCCTCGGAACCCGGCTGGTCGCGCGCCTGATCAAGGACGGGCACCGCGTGACTGTGCTGTCCCGCGATCGCGAGCAGCACAAGCATCTGCTGGTGCTGCCGGGGCTGAGTCTCGAGAATTGCGACGTCTATGAGGAAGCACAGCTCAGCGAGCGCTTCCGCGGCAACGATGTGGTCATCAATCTGATCGGCATTCTCAATGAGCGCGGTTTCGGCGGAAACGGCTTTCGCCGCGCGCATACCGAAATCACCCGAGGCGTGCTGCGGGCGTCGCGATCCGCGGGAGTCGCGCGCCTGCTGCAGGTATCCGCGCTCAAGGCTTCTGCGCAGGCCCCGAGCTACTATTTGCGCACCAAGGGCGAGGCGGAAAGCCTCATCCGCGAGCACGGCGGCGCGCCGGACTGGACCATATTTCAGCCGTCGGTGATCTTCGGCCCGGGCGACTCGTTGCTGAATCGATTCGCGGCGTTGCTGGCGGCGATTCCCTTGGTCTTTCCGCTGGCCAGGCCAAATGCCCGATTCCAACCGGTGTTCGTCGACGATGTGGTCGAAGCGCTGCGCCAGTCGCTGCATGGCGGAGCCTGCAGCCGGCAGACCTACGAACTCGGCGGGCCGCAGGTGTACAGCCTGCGCGAGATCGTGTCCCTGGTGGCCAAGCTCACCGGCCGGCGCCGCTGGATCATTGGATTACCCAACTTCCTGGGCCGCTTGCAGGCGCTGCTGATGGACTTCGTTCCCGGCCGGCCATTCTCCAGCGACAACTATCGATCCCTGAGCGTCGATAGCATCTGCGCCCGGGACGGTCTGGACAGTCTCGGGATCAAACCCCACTCGATGCTGGCATCGGCCCGGCAGTATCTGGGTTCGCTCGAAGACAATGCCCGCATGAGCCACAACCGCGCCGCCGCCGGCCGCGCCCTGCACCGTCCCTGAGGGCTTCGTGCTAACGTTGAGTGATGAAACAGCAGCTCGGCATTGGTGTAGCTATCCTGGCGCTCGGGTTTGCTGGCAGCGTGTGTGCTGCTGCGCATCGGAACGATAAGGTTTATCAGGCGGCGGTGGCCGGCCGCGAGAGTGCGCTCGATCTGCTCAAGAGCATCGTCAACATCGATTCGGGCACCGGAGATGTTGCGGGCGGAGCGGCGGTCCAAGCCGTGCTGGCGCCCCGGCTGGCGGCGATCGGGGCCGAGGTGCGCCACGAGCCCGCGGAAGCTGCAGGATTGCCGGACAATCTGGTCGCGGTTTTCCACGGCACGGGTAAGGCGAGAATTCTCATCATTGCCCACATCGACACGGTATTCGGCCCGGGCACCGTGGCGGGCCGCCCATACAGCGTCGAGGGTGAGCGCGCGCATGGACCCGGCGTCGGCGACGAAAAGGGCGGAGTGGTGAACGCGATCGCCGCGCTGACCATCCTGCATGATCTTGGTTTCAAGAATTATGCGACCATCACTCTGCTTCTCGACGACAGCGAGGAGCGAGGTTCTCCAGGCTCGACCCGCTTGATCAGGTCCCTGGCCCGGGACAGCGATGTCGAGTTCAATATGGAGCCGGGCGATCCGCCCGACGCGCTCACGGTCTGGCGCAAGGGCTCGGCCGGCATTCGCATCCTGGTCAAGGGTCGCGCCGCGCATGCCGGCATGTATCCGCAAAATGGGCGCAACGCCGCATCCGAATTGGTGCACCAGCTCTCCGCCCTGGAAGGGGCTTTTCCGCATTCCGGAGACGGCATCACCGTCAACCTCACCCTTATGAGTGCTGGCGAGCGCAGCAACATCATCCCCGACACCGCCGAGGCGACCCTCAACGTGCGTTACCGCAAGCCCGAGGAACTCGATGCGGTGCTGGCCAGAATCGAAGCCGGTGCCCGCACTACGCAGATCCCGGACACCACGGTGACGGTGACGCGCGATCCTGCGTACCCGCCGCTGACCGAAAACGCCGCGATCGACGCCCTTGCCGCGCGCGCCCAAGCAATCTATGCCGAAATCGGCAAGACGGTGGGGCTGGCCGGCAACGGTGGGGCTTCTGAGTCCGCGCTCGCGATGAGTGAAGGTACCCCCGCGCTCGATGGCTTGGGGTATGTCGGCAGCGACTTCCACACCGACCACGAGTGGATCGATCTGAGCAGCGTAACGCCCCGGCTCTATCTGTTCACCCGGCTGCTGATGGACGTCAGCGCGGCCCCGCCGGTGAAATCCAACGCCCATTGATCGACGCCGGGCCTGCCATGATCACTTTGCGCAGAGCATGGCGTCGCGTTGCTTTTGATCCATCTTGGCCAGCTCACGCGCGCGCCGATAGAACGCGTTGAGATCGCCGCCAACCGCCGCCAGTTCGCGCTCAAAACCGGGCACGCAATTGTAGTAGGTGGCAATCGAGGCCAGATGCGCGTTGTTGATATCGTGGTTGAACCAGGTTTCAAATGGACCATGCCCTCCCCAGCCTTGCTTGAGGCGCGCGTAGGAATCCTTGAGCGCCGCGAGCGCGGCGCGCTTCTGCTCGCGCATCGGCGCTGGCGCGGCGCCAGACGTATAGACGCCGCGTAGCTCGCCCTGCGCGTGGTTCATCAGGTCGATGACCTGCAGGTAGCGCTCACGCTCCTGTACATGGCGCGCCAAATCCTGGTCGCGTCCTTGGTGCAGCAGCCAGCGGCGAACTCCTTCCTCCTCTACGGTGGTGGCGAGCGCCTCGTTGAATGAGGAGTCGTTGCGCGCGTAGAGCAGCTGGTGCGTCAGCTCGTGAAACACGATCGACGCCAGTTCGACGTCGTCCCATCCCATCATGGTGTTCAGGATCGGATCGCTGAAATGGCCGAGCGTGGAATATGCGGCCACACCGCCGACGCTCACGTCCAATCCTTCGCCGCGCAGCTTGGCCGCGTAAGAACGCGCCTTGGTCTCGTGGAAGTAGCCGCGATACGCGACGCATCCGACGATCGGGTAGCACCAGCGCCTTGGGTTTAGCGAAAACTCCGGCGCCGCGACCACATTCCACACCACATAGGGGCGCCCGACATCAGCGTAGCTTCGATAGCTACCATTGTCCGGCAGGCTTAGGTCGCGGCTGGCGAAGTCGCGTATCTCGGTCACCTCTTGAAGCTTGGCGCGCAGCGCGGGCGGGGTGGACGGGTCGTCGATCACGCGCCCGATCGGCTCGCGTTTCGACATCAGCGAGAGCTGGCCTTGCGCCGTCTGCATCAGGTAGCAACCGGCATTCAGCGCGCAGATCAGCGCCACGCCGAGCGCCCTGCAAACACTGGTTTGTATGCTGCTACTATTCACGTATGCAAGTGTATCTGGTTGGCGGAGCGGTTCGAGACGCCTTGCTGGGCGTGCCCGTCAAGGAACGAGATTGGGTGGTGGTGGGCGGTTCCAGAGAGGAACTGTTGCGGCTTCGCTATCGCGAAGTCGGCCGCGATTTCCCGGTGTTCCTGCATCCCGACAGCCATGAGGAATATGCGCTTGCGCGCCTCGAACGCAAGGTGGCGCCGGGCTACCGCGGCTTCAGCGTCGAATTCGGGCCGGAGGTAACCCTCGAAGAGGATCTGGGACGCCGCGACCTGACCATCAATGCCATCGCCCAAGCGGCGGACGGCAGCTTGATCGATCCCTATGGCGGCGAGCGCGACCTGGAGGCGCGCTGGCTTCGGCACGTCTCGGAAGCCTTCGTTGAAGATCCCGTGCGCGTGCTGCGAGTGGCGCGCTTTGCCGCGCGCTTCGCGCCGCTTGGCTTCAGGGTGGCGCCGGAAACCCTTGCGCTCATGCGCGACATGGTCGAGCGCGGCGAGCTCGCCGCCCTGGTTGCCGAGCGCGTTTGGCAGGAGTCGGAAAAGGCGCTGCGCGAGGACGCCGCCGGCGAGTTCTTCAGGGTGCTGCGGGAATGCGGCGCGCTCAAGGTCATATACCCCGAGATCGACGCACTGTTCGGCGTGCCGCAACCGGCGGAATGGCACCCGGAGATCGACACTGGAGTGCACACGCTGATGACTGTTGATCAAGCCGCGCTACTCAGCCCCGATCCCAAGGTTCGATTCGCCGTACTGGTGCACGATCTCGGCAAGGGCACAACTCCGCGTGCCGAGTGGCCGGGCCATCGCGGCCACGAGGTGCGCAGCGTCGCGCTGATCGAGGCGCTCGCGTCGCGGCTGCGCATTCCGAATGACTACCGCGAGCTCGCGCTCATTGTCGCGCGCTATCACGGCATCGTGCACCGCGCATTCGAGCTGCGCCCCGCGACCATTCTGGAGTTCATGGAGCGCGCCGATGCATTTCGCCGGCCGGAGCGGTTCGCTCAAGCGCTGCTCGCGTGCGAAGCGGATGCGCGCGGCCGCACCGGATTGGAAGCGAGGCCGTATCCACAGCGCCCCTACTTGAGCGCCGCGCGCGACGCCGCTGCCTGCATCAAGCCGTCGGCGCAGGAGATCGCCGCGCATAGCGGCGTTCAGATTGCGCAATACTTGCAGCAGCGCCGCATTCAGGCGATCGCCGATCTGCGCCGCCAAACTCAGGCCGGCTGAAGACCAACCTGGAGCCGAGTTCAGGGCACTTACCGTTAGCGTGCTCGCGCCGCAGGCACGCTCAAGCTCGCGATAAATCATTCAGGGAATTTGCCGGAGCGTAAAACCGCGCGCGATCCGCCGGGTACTCATGGGTCAATGAAGCTGCACTTAGACGACCCAACCTAGAGGACCCGAACCATGCGTGACCGTGCCCGCGAATCGAATTGCCGCATCAGGCGAGCGCTCCGAGCGCTCATCCTGCCTCTCGCCCTGAGCGCGTCCGCTTGCGGTGGCGGCGGCGGTGGCGGCATGAGTGCAGTCGCACCCAGCGTGCAACTGGCGCTGAGCAGCAGCTCGATCGCGCTCGGGCAGAGCGCGACCCTCACCTGGTCATCGACCGGCGCAACCTCCTGCATGGCGAGCGGCGCATGGAGCGGCGCGGAGCCGACCGGCGGAACCATGACGGTTACACCCACGGCCGCCGGCACCGACACGTACACTCTCACCTGTGCCGGCGCGAGCGGCAGCACGCCGATGGCCGCGAGCTTGACCGTGACCGGGGCCATCAACGGGCCGTATTCAATGACCAGCCTGGTCGCGGATGTGGCGGGTACTTCGGCGCTGACGGTCGATCCAAACCTCGTCAATCCGTGGGGGCTGTCCATGGCGGCCGACCAGCCGGTATGGGTCGCCAATCACGCAACCCAGACATCGACCTTCTACGATGGCAACGGCAAGCCGCAGCTTGCCGCCGGCACCGCGGTCGTCGATCTCCCGCCCGGTGCCGGCAACGCGCCGTTCTTTCCGACCGGCATCGTCGCGAACGCGACCACGGGCTTTGTCGTCACCTCGGGCGGGAAGTCCGGCCCCGCGGCCTTCATATACGCCGGCGCGAGCGGGATGCTTGCCGGATGGACGCCGACCGTCAGCGCATCCGACGCCGTGACGGCCTACGCCGATGCCGGCGGCGCCGTCTACAAGGGCCTCGCCATTGCCGTCAACGGCGGCGCCACCTTTCTCTACGCCGCCGATTTTCACAACAACAAGATCGACGTGTTCAACAACGCGTATCAAAAGCAGACGCCGTCGGCGACGAGCTTCTCGTTCACCGATTCGACGCTGCCCAAGGGCTATGCCCCGTTCAACATCCAGGCTCTGAACACCGGCACCGGCGGCGCGGCGCAACTGTACGTCGCTTACGCCCAGCAAGCGGCGCCGGAGGACTCAAACGACACTCCCGGAGCCGGACTCGGCCTGGTCGATGTCTTCGATACCAATGGCGCCTTTGTCTCTCATCTCATTCCGGCCGGCGGCGTTCTCAATGCGCCTTGGGGCATTGCGCTGGCTCCCGCCGATTTTGCCCCGCTCAGCAATGATGTTCTGATCGGCAACTTCGGCGACGGCACGATCAATGCCTTCGACACCACGACCGGCAAGTTCATCGCAGCGCTCAGCGACTCGGCCGGCAGTCCGCTCGTCATACCGGGTCTATGGGGCATTGTGTTCGGCAACGACACCGCCAACCAACCGCACAATACCTTGTTCTTCGCCGCGGGAACCGATGCCGGCACCCACGGAACCTACGGCCGCATTGATGTCGGCGCGACGCCTCCGCCGCTCAATACAGCGCCGGCAGTGGTCATCACCGCGCCCCCGCCGAGCAGCGGCGGTGGCTACGGCGGCGGCACCACCATCCACGGCATCGTTGCCGTGAGCGCGACGGCTACCAACGCCGACGGTGTCGCCATCGCCAAGGTGCAGTTCTTCGCCAACAACGCCTCGATCGGCACCGCGACGGCCGCGCCGTTCAGCATTGAGTGGAACACCGCCGGCGTCGCCAACGGATCGGTGGCTCTGAAGGCCACCGCCACGGACGCGGACGGCAATGTCGGCAGCTCGCCCACGGTGACGGTCATCGTGTCGAATTGACGCGCGCAATTCAAAGCGAGTGGCGCAAGTCCTGCAAGGTGAAGCCGGATAATTCAAGATCGAGGCCGCGCATCCACGCCATGGCTTTGAAGCGCTCACCCATCTCGCCCGGCAGCATCAGCTGCCGGGCTTGATTTGCAAGTCGCGCAAAACTGCGCTCATCGTCGCCGGCGGCGTCGCGCATCTCCCGATCGATCCCGAGGCCGGCGAGAAACAACGCCTGGGTGGTAAATCCGGCGAGATCGTAGCCGGCGCTTGCGCCCGCCTCCGCGAGCGCGGTGAAATCCACCCAGGCGGTGATGTCCTGAAGTCCTGGAAATAGCAGCGGGTCGTCGTGCGCGCGCTGACGGAAATGGCACAGCAGGGTTCCGTCGGCGCGCTGCGCGAGATAATACTGGGCTCGCGGCAGGCCGTAGTCGAACCATAGGACCGCGCCCGCGCGCAAACCTTCGGTCACGCTGCGCGTCCAAGGCGTGAGACGCGGGCAATACTCCGAGGCGTAGCCATCCTGCCATGGGTCGCCGGCGGAGGCGGCGAGCGCCGCGCAGGTTTCGGTCATCGATGCGGACGCGCGCCGGTACACCTGCGCCAGTTGGCCGCCCACCAACGACACGCCCGACTCCTCGGTGCCGGTGCGCCGCCAGAGGAATCTCGCGACCGGCAGCGCGTCCAGCACTTCGTTGGCGAGGATGACTCCATCGAAGCCGTCCGCGGGCGGCGCATTCAGCCAGCGAACCCGGTCGAGCAAGTGCGGCGCGCCGTGCTGCAAGTTTCGCTGCTGCCGATCGCGCAGGTCGGCGCTCACCTCCAGAATCCAGTAGTGCGCCGGCAAACTTCCCAGGGTTTCCAGGCGCAGCAGGATGTCCACGGCCAGGCGGCCGCTGCCGGCGCCGATCTCCAGAATCGATGCTCCGGGAAGCCGCTCCAGCACCTGCGCGCACTGGCGCGCGAGGCAGGCTCCGAACAAGCCGGAAATCTCCGGCGCCGTGGTGAAATCCCCGCTGCCGCCCAGCTTGGGCGCGCCCGCGCTGTAGTAACCCAACCCCGGCGCGTACAGCACGATCTCCATATATCGCTCGAAGCTCAGCCAACCGCCGGCTGCAGCGATCTGCGCTTCCACGTGCGCCCGCACACTGCTGCAGTGCCGTGCTTCGACAGGGCTCAACAGCTGTTCACGCTGCCTGGACATTGCGGTATCGTTCTCGCGCATGACGCCTAGTATCGAGAAATCCTCCTTGCGGGACCAGGTTGTTCTGATCACCGGCGGAGCGCGCCGCGTGGGCGCCGAAATTGTCCGAACGCTGCATGCGGCGGGCGCGAAACTGCTGGTTCATTATCGATCCTCGGCAGCCGCGGCAATCACTCTCGCCGATGACTTGAACCAGATCCGCCCTGGCTCTGTCGCAATTCACGCAGCCAATCTGCTGGCCGAGGGCACGCCGGAGACGCTCATCGCCGCGGCCGTCATGGAATTCGGGCGCCTGGACATCCTCATCAACAATGCCTCGAGTTTTTACCCCACGCCGGTGGGCCAGATCACGCAAGCACAGTGGGACGATTTGATCGGCAGCAACCTCAAGGCGCCTTTGTTCATGGCGCAGGCGGCGGCTCCGCGACTGCGCGCGCAGCGCGGGCTGATCATCAACATGGTCGATATTCACGCGGTCCGCCCGCTCAAGGCCCACCCGGTGTACTGCGCCGCCAAAGCCGGCCTGGCCATGCTCACGCGTTCGTTGGCGCGCGAACTCGGCCCGGAGATCCGGGTCAACGGCATCGCGCCGGGCCCGGTGCTTTGGCCCGAAGGCGACATGGACGAGGCTTTGAAGCGCGAGATCATCGATAAGACGGCGCTGAAGCGTGTCGGCTCACCCCAGGATATCGCGCGCACCGCGCTGTTCCTGGCGCAGGACGCGCCCTACATCACCGGCCAGATAATCGCCGTCGACGGCGGGCGCAGCATTTAAGCACGCCGCTTTCCAATCAGCTCGCGTGCGCGCTCGATGTCCTCCGCCAGTGGACGATCGTCGCGATACTGGCCAACGGCGGCGCGCACTTCGCGGTACAAGGCCTCCGTGCCGGCCGCGCGCGCATGGGATCCCGGCTGCAGTTCATAGGCCTGTGCCGCCGCGAGCAATTCAATACCCAAGATGATCTCCGCGTTGTCCAGGATCTTGAGCAGCTTGATCGCCGCCGGGGTGGCGTGGCTCAAATGATCCTCCTGCAGGCCCGATGTAACTCCGCCGTCCAGGCTTGCCGGCGCGGCCAAGCGACGATTCTCGCCGACCAGTGAGGCCGCGGTGTACTGCGCGATCATGAAACCCGAGCTCACGCCGCTATCCGCCGCCAGAAACGCCGGCAGATTGCTCAGCAGTGGATTCACCAGCCGATCGATGCGCCGTTCCGACATCGCCGCAACTTCAGCCGCGGCCGTGGCGAGCGCGTCCGCGGTCAGTCCGATTGCCGCACCGACGGCGTGCGCCTCGGAAAGCGCACGCGGCGCCTCCACCGTGCCGGTGAGGATGGGATTGTCGGTGACCGACGCCAGTTCGCGGTCCACGACCCCTTGCGCATGCGCGAATAGATCGCGCACGGCGCCGTGCACCTGGGGAACCGCGCGCAGGCTTAAGGGATCCTGGGTATGCCGGCCGGCGCGGGCCGCGAGCAGTCCGCTGCCGTGAAGCATTGCCCGCAATCGCGCGCCGACCTGTGCCACGCCGGCGGAGACGCGCAGCCCCAGGGTCTCGGAGTCGAAGGATCCGGCCTGCGCCCCGAGGTTTTCGAATGTCATCGCGGCGATGGCGTCCGCCCAGTCCAGCACTCGCTCCAGGCGCAGCAGGGCGACGGCAGATAACCCCGTCGCGCAGGGTGTGCCGTTGACCAAACTCAAGCCCTCCTTTGCCGCGAGCACCAGCGGCTGCATTCCCATGGCCTTAAGTGCCTCGGCGCCGGAACGTCGCTCGCCGCGCAACAGCACGTGCCCCTTGCCAAGCAGGACCAGCGCAATGTGGGCCATGTGAGACAGATATCCCACCGACCCTGAGGCCGGCACTTCCGGCACACAGCCCTCTGACAGCATAAGCATCAGGTGCTCCACCTTGCCTAAGCCAATGCCCGAGTATCCGAGCGCAAAATTATTGATCGCCGCGGCAACGATGGCGCGCGTTTCCCGCGGCGCGAGCGGCGCGCCGACGCCCACCGCGTGGCTCATGACCACGTTGTGCGACAGCTGCCGTTGTTTGGACTCATCCACGACGACGTCGCAGAGCGCGCCCACGCCGGTATTCACGCCATACGCGCGGATCCGCTGGGCCACGATGGCGCCCACCAGGGCGCGGGACGCGGCAATGCGCCCGCGTGCGGCATCCGACAGGGCAAGGTTTGCACCCTCGGCGATGGCGCCTATGTGCCGCCAGGACAGTGGTTTATCGAGCAGGATGGAGCCGGACACGTGAGCGTCAAGCCTTGCCCGCCACCGCGGCCTCGCCGGCATGCGCGCGCCAATGCTCGAGATCGGCGCGATCGCGCTCCAGGATCACGCCCACGTCGCGGGAACTGCGAACCGCCCCGGGCTTGCTCAAAGCGATGCGCACCTCGGCAATGGCGAATTCGTCGAGAATGAGCATGGCGATGCCCTCACCCAAGGTCTCCACCAGGTGAAAACTCGACTCCTCGACGAACGCCAGCACGCGCTTTGCAACCTTCTTGTAGTTCATCGTGTCGTCGATGGAATCGCTGCGCGCCGCTTTACGGATGTCGATGCCCATCTCGATGTCGACGATCACCGTCTGCTTGACCTGCCGCTCCCAGTCGAAGATGCCGATGATGGTTTCGGTCTTGAGCGCGCGTATGAAAATTTTGTCCATTAAAACACTGCATCCTCGGTTCGACTGACTCCCAGCTCCCAATTCGCGCGCGCGTACACCGCCAGGCCGTCGCGTTCGCCAGCGCTCAAGCGCATGCATCCGGCCAGCGCGATCATGGCGCCGTTGTCGGTGCAGAACTCCGGCCGCGGGAAATACAATTCCGCGCCCATGTCCCGCGCGATACCGGCCAGCCGCTCACGCAGGGATCGATTGGCGCCGACTCCGCCGGCGACGACCAAGCGCCGGTGGCCCGTGACTTTGAGGGCGCGCCGGCACTTTTCGGCCAGCGTCTCGACCACGGCTTCCTGGAAGGCGCGCGCCACGTCGGCGCGCGACGCATCGTCCAAAACTCGGCCCCGCAAGGCTACTAGGGCGGCGGTTTTCAAGCCACTGAAACTGAAATCCAGGCCCGGCCGGTCGAGCATCGGCCGCGGGAATTCATAGCGCTGGGGGCGGCCTGCCTCCGCCAGGCGCGCAAGCGCGGCGCCTCCGGGATAGGGTAGGCCGAGGAGCTTCGCCGTCTTATCAAAGGCCTCCCCCGCCGCATCGTCCAGCGTCTCCCCCAGAATACGGTAGCGGCCGAGCGCCGCCACATCGACCAGCTGCGTGTGGCCACCCGATACCAGCAGCGCGAGAAACGGGAATTCCGGGGGATCGGCCTCGAGCAGGGGCGCCAATAGATGGCCCTCCAGATGATGGATGCCCAGCGCCGGCTTGCCCCAGGCATACGCCAGACTGCCGGCAAAGCTGGCGCCGACCAACAGTGCCCCGATGAGGCCCGGTCCCGCCGTATAGGCCACCCCGTCAATCGAGTCTCGATCCGATTTGGCCTCGTCCAAGGCCTCCCGGACCAGGGGCAGCAGCCGCCGGACGTGGTCCCGCGAGGCGAGTTCCGGCACCACCCCGCCATAGGCCTGGTGCATCGCGACCTGGCTATGCAGGCAATGCGACAGCAGTCCCAAATCTGCGTCGTAGACAGCCACCGCCGTCTCGTCGCAGGAGCTTTCGATTCCGATGACACGCATAGCCCGGTAAATTGTCCAATTAGTGCTTAAAAACCCTGTCCCACCGCCCACGCCCGCGCGCGGCCTTTGCCTTTTGGCGGGACGCACTTTAGAATGCGCCCCCCTGTCGCCGAATGCCGGCGGCTCGCCCTAGCCTTTGAGGTTTGAATGCCCAGCGTTCGTGTTCGCGAGAACGAGTATTTCGACGCCGCCCTGCGTCGCTTCAAGCGTGCCTGTGAAAAAGCGGGCGTCCTCACCGAGCTTCGCCGGCGTGAATTCTACGAGAAGCCGACCCAAGAGCGTAAGCGAAAAAAGGCTGCCGCTGTGAAACGGCATCTGAAGCGTCTGTCGCGCGAGAACATGCGCAGCTCCGGCGGCAGCCCTCCGGCCAGTCCCCCGTCAGCTCCTGCGGCCCGGCAGTATTAAGGGCCGATGTCGCGCAGTTGATGTCTCTTAAAGGACGAATTACCGAGGACATGAAGGCGGCGATGCGCTCCGGCGAAAAGGAGCGGCTCGGCGTCATTCGCATGATCACGGCTGCCATAAAGCAGCGCGAAGTTGACGAACGGATCGTTCTCGACGATGCCCAGGTGTTGAGCGTGCTCGAGAAGATGATCAAGCAGCGCAAGGAATCCATCGCGCAATTCCAGGCCGGCAACCGCCAGGATCTGGTGGACAAGGAAGCCGCGGAAATCGCTTTGGTGCAAACCTATATGCCCTCCCCCATGACCGGCGCCGAGATCGATGCGTTGATCGGCGAGGCCATCGGTGCGACCGGCGCATCCAGCATCAAGGACATGGGGAAGGTCATGGCCATCATGAAGGCCAAAGCGCAGGGGCGTGCCGATATGGCCGCTGTCGGGGCGAAGATCAAAGCCAAGCTCGGCGGTTGATCGCAAGCGGTCCATGGCCGGCCGCATCCCACAATCGTTCATCGACGAGATCGTTGCGCGATCCGATATCGTGGAGATCATCGGCGCGCGGGTGCCGCTGAAGAAATCGGGCCGCGAATTCAAGGCCTGCTGCCCTTTCCATAGCGAGAAATCGCCGTCTTTCTGGGTCAGTCCCGACAAGCAGTTCTACCACTGTTTCGGCTGCGGCGCGCACGGCACGGTGGTCGGCTTCCTGATGCAGTACGAGAAGCTGGGGTTTCTCGATGCCATGGCGGATCTGGCGCAGCGCGCGGGGATCGAGCTGCCGCGCGAAGCTCAAGGCGCCCGCGATCCGGGCAGCGCCGATCTGCACGAGGTCATGGCGCGCGCATCGCGCTTCTACGAACAAAATCTGGCGGACGGCGCGCGCGGGCAGGATTATCTTCGCGCCCGCGGCGTGGATGCGCCCAGCGCGGCGAAGTTTGCCCTCGGCTACGCACCGGATTCCTGGAATGCCCTGCTCAACCGCTTCGGCGCGCAGGAGGAGGAGCGACGCCAATTGTCGCAGGCCGGGCTGATCATCGAGCGCCAACCCTCAGGCGGCGAGCGCAGCCCCGGCTACTACGACCGGTTTCGCGACCGTCTGATGTTCCCGATCCGCGATTCGCGCGGACGGGTTCTGGCCTTCGGTGGCCGCGTGATCGACCAGGGCGAGCCGAAATACCTAAATTCACCGGAAACCCCGTTGTTTCACAAGGGCCGGGAACTGTATGGGCTGTATGAGGCGCGCCAGGCGCACGCGGACTTCAAGCGCCTGATGATCGTTGAGGGCTACATGGACGTGGTTCGGCTGCATCAATCGGGTATTACCTACGCCGTGGCGACGCTCGGTACCGCCACCACCCAGGAGCATTTGAACAAAATCTTCCGCATCACCAGCGAAGTGGTGTTCTGCTTCGACGGTGATCGGGCCGGCCGGCAAGCCGCCTGGCGCGCCCTCGAGAACGCCCTGCCCCTGGCGCGCGACGGGCGGGAGCTCAAATTCCTGTTCTTGCCCGAAGGCCATGATCCCGACACCTTGGTGGCCGAGGAGGGAGCGGTCGCCTTCGAAAACCGCCTGAAAACCGCCCTGCCTTTGTCGGAATACCTGCTGCAGCAGCTGCTGCCCCAGGTCGATCTGACCAATGTCGACGGCCGCGCAAAACTCAAGGCCCTGGCGCAGCCGCTTTTCACCCGCATGCCCGAGGGCGTGTACCGCGAGCTGCTGGCCGATCGCATCGCCGCGGAAATTCGCATGCCCGCGGCGAAGCTGAAGGAACTGTTGTTTGTCGCCGGCGCCGCAAACCGCCGCGGCGCGGCGGACAAGCCGGAACCGACACCCCGCCAGCGGGGTCGAATGGTGGCTGGGCGTGGAAATTTGCTCACCCAGGCCATTACCTTGGTCCTGCACCACCCGAGCGCCGCCACAGCGGTCGAGAATCCTCAATTGCTCGGCAAGCTGCCCAAACCGGGCATGAATGTCCTGCAGGAGCTGCTGGAGCAGGCCGCGGCGGAGCGGGAGCCGACCACCGCCGTGTTGCTGGAGAAGTGGCGGGAACGGGCCGAATTTGCCCGTTTGGCGCAACTCGCGATGGCCGAGCCGCTAGTGCCCGACGCTGCGGCGGCGGCCGCGGAATTGCGCATGGCGGTCAAGAAACTGCTCGAAGAGCACGGCCCGGGCCGGCGAATGGACGAATTGCTGCAAAAAGCTGAGGATTTGGGCTTGAATACCCTGGAAAAGGCCGAATTAAGTGAGCTTCTCAAGGCCAAGGGCACGCCTAAGGCCGGTCCTTAAGTTCCGACCTGGCTACGGAATAGCCACAATCGTATACTAGTCGGCTACGTATTTTACCTTTCGATCCAAGCGGGGCCTCCACCTTGATCAAAAAAGCGCCAGCGGGCACAGCGACTCAAATCGCGGACGAGCGTCAG
>Ga0302311_10004194_pt1 | contig 15608 bp, 17 predicted proteins | sample III_Palsa_N1_3_FD_200449 | JGI IMG/M metagenome (GOLD analysis project Ga0302311, IMG submission 200449) | Peat permafrost microbial communities from Stordalen Mire near Abisko, Sweden - III_Palsa_N1_3 | ecosystem: Environmental > Terrestrial > Soil > Palsa > Peat permafrost | place: Sweden... | reverse complement strand
GCCGAGCGGACCGTCGAGGCGACCTGGCGGCGCATCGGCGCCCTCCTCGACCACTTCTCGGCCGAGGAATGCGCCAACTACCTCGTCAACTCAGGCTACGCTCCATGCTGAAGCGGTCACGCTCTAGAGCGCGCGGCGATCAGACTGAACCGTCCGATCGCGAAAGCGTGGCTTAGAATCAAATAATTGAGCGCGTTCTTGCCGCAAAACCTGCTTCCACTCTTGCGGCGCGCGCTCTGATGAGGTCGGTCCTCGACCAGGCGGCGCGGGCGGCTTCCGGGCGCGTGATCGGCGCACTGGCGGCGCGGTTCCGCGATCTCGACCTGGCCGAGGACGCCTTTTCGGGAGCCTGCCTCGCGGCCGCACAAACGTGGCCGCGGGCAGGCGAACCGGCCGATCCCGCCGCCTGGCTCTACCGCGTCGCTCTGCGCCACGCGCTGGACGAGACCCGCCGACGGGCGGTGCGCGCCCGCGTCATTCCCGACCCGCCGGCCCCAGAGCCGACCGCGGAGGCGCGCCTCGCCGAAGAGACGGCTATCCCCGACGAGCGGCTGCGGCTGATCTTCGTCTGCTGCCACCCGGCCATCGCGCCCGACGCCCGCGCGGCGCTCACCCTGCGCCTCGTCTGTGGCCTGCCGGCGGCCGAGATCGCGGCGGCCTTCCTGACGCCTCTGCCGACCCTGCTGCAGCGCCTGACCCGGGCCAAGCGCAAGATCGCCGAGGCTGGCGTGCCGTTCGAGGTTCCGGGTCCCGAGGGTTGGACCGAGCGATTGGAGGCGGTTCTGACGACGCTCGAGATCGCCTACGCCAAGGCGCACGCCGACGCGGCCGGGGAGGGACCTTTCGCGGGCCATGCCGCCGAAGTGCTGGGCCTCACCGCCAGCCTCGCCGGCATGCTGCCGAACGAAGGCGAAGTGCTCGGCCTCGCCGCCTTGGTGCGCTACGCCGAGGCGCGGCGCCCGGCGCGGGTCGACGCCTGCGGTCGCATGGTCCCGCTGGCGGAGCAGGACCCGGCGCTCTGGTCGCGCGCCCTGATCGCCGAGGGTGACGAGTTTCTCTATCGCGCCTGGAACCTCGGGGCCGGCGGCCCGCGCGCTCTTTCCGCGGCGATCCATGGTGTCTGGTGCGCCAGGCCCAGCCTGGCCGATGTGGCGCCGTGGCCGGAGGTGCTACGCCTCTACGACGCCATGCTAGCGCAGCGCGACGACGCAGTGGTGCGGCTCAACCGGGCCGTAGCCCTGGCCGAAGTCGCTGGGCCAGGCGCGGCGCTCATCGAGGTCGAGGCGCTGGCGGGCTCGCGTATGAGCGACTTCCAGCCCTGGCACGCGGTGCGCGCCGACTTTCTGCGCCGCATGGGGCGCCTGGAGGAGAGCCGCGCCGCCTATGACGCCGCCATAGCCCTGGCGCCTGGGCCGGCCGAACGCGCCTGGCTGGCGAGCCGCAAGCCTCAGCCGTCCCGCCGATGATAGACTGAGATCCAGGTTCCATCCGGATCAGCGATGTAGGCGACACGGTTGCCGGCCGGACTGTCGAAGGGTTCACGCAGGATGGTCACGTTCTTGGCGCGCAGCTCGGCGACGAGCGCATCGACGTCGTCGGTCTTGAGGCCGATCTCGAAGGAATGACCGGGCGTCGGCGGCGGCATGCCGTGCGAGGCGAGGCCGACCGGCGAGCTTATCGCTAGCGTGAAACCGGCGACCGCGTACTCCACATGCTCGGGCGGACCGGATTTTGGAAAGCGGTAGGTCTCTTCGAGGCCGAGGGTCTGGCCATAGAACGCTGCCGCGCGCGCTATGTCCTCCGAAAAGACGCTGACCAGGGCCTTGATGAACCTGGGCATGGCGGTGGCTCCCGCGCTGTCTGACCAGCCGATTTTGGCGAGTAAGGGCAGGGACGCAATCCCGGCGTTATGCTTCACCAAATAGAGACGTCACGATTTCTCACCCTTGGGGATGGCACGGCGTTTGAGGTCAGGCGGCCGCGGCAGAAAAAATGCCTCTTGACCTGGCCCCTGGGACAAACTCGAAACAGGATCGGGTCGAAGACAGGTATTGCTCGTGAGCCAGCCGTCACGTTTCTTCAGCCCGGCCGAGACCGCACGCCGGCTTAAGGTAAGCACCAAGGCTTTGCGTCTCTACGAGAGGCTTGGACTGGTAAAGCCGGTGCGCACCAGCACGGGATGGCGCACCTACGGACCCGACCAGATGGTCCGCCTCCACCAGGTGCTCGCCTTGAAACACCTCGGCCTGCCGCTCAGGCGGGTAGGGGAGCTGCTCGGCGACCAGCTGGCTGACCTCGATGCGGTCTTGCTGCTGCAGGAAACCGCCCTTCGCGCCCGCATCGCGGACGACGCGCGCGGATTGGAGTTGCTGGTCGCCGTGCGGCGGCGGTTGGCCGGCGGCGAAACCTTGTCGGTCGACGACCTCATCCACCTCACACGAGAGACTGTCATGAACGACCTCCCGGAACTGCCCAACCATTACGAAGGCAAGGTGCGGGCCAACTACGATCTGCCTGACGGTCGCCGGGTGATCGTAGCCAGCGACCGCTTGAGCGCCTTCGACCTCAACCTGTGCGCCGTGCCCCATAAAGGCCAGGTCCTGACCCAGACGGCGCGCTACTGGTTCGATGTAACCGGCGACATCTGCCGCAACCATGTGATCGCCTATCCCGACCCCAACGTGCTCGTTTGCCGACGGCTGGAGATGCTGCCGGTGGAAATGGTGGTGCGAGGCTATCTGGCTGGGACGACGTCGACGTCGGTCCTTACCCTCTATCAGAGCGGTCAGCGCGAGATGTACGGGGTGCGGCTGCCGGACGGGATGCGGCCCAACCAAGCGCTGCCAGCGCCGATCCTGACGCCCACCAGCAAGGCGGCGCACGGCGACCACGACGCGCCCTTGTCGCCGGCGCAGATCCTGGAGCAGGGCCTGCTGACGGCGGATCAATGGGATGAGCTCAGCGCGACAGCGCTGGCCCTGTATGCCCGCGGCTGCGAGCTCGCCGCCACGCGCGGCCTGATCCTGGCCGACACCAAGTACGAGTTCGGCCTGGATGCGGACGGCCGCATCGTCCTGGCCGATGAGATCCATACCCCTGACTCCAGCCGGTTCTGGCGCTCGGCAACTTACGAGGACCGCTTCGCAAAGGGCGAGCGCCCGGACAGTTTCGACAAGGATTTCGTGCGCAGCTGGGTCGCCGCGCGGTGCGATCCGTACAAGGACCCGATCCCGGAGATTCCGCAGGCAATCATCCTGGCGACGTCGGACGTCTACATCGAAGCGTTCGAGACCATCACCGGCCTGCCGTTCGTGAAGCCGGATGCCGGTGAGCCGGTGCTGGCCCGGGTCCGACGCAATCTGGCGCTGTTTATAGAGGCGGGGACTTAGACTGGTGCGCGGTTGTGCGCGCCGGTGACATCACTAAATGGCAGTGCGGGTTCTAGCCGAAGTGCGACTGAGGCCGGGCGCAGAATGACGGGGAGGGAACGGCCTGTCATGCGGTTCTGCACCATGATTGAAGTCGGGCGGCGGGCGGGCGCGAAGCCCTCAGTTCGCGCAGAGCCCGACCGCCGACCGTTGCGCTGACCGCCCAGCTTCGGGCCTTTCTCCGAGTGCGCCGACAGGCGCGCGAGGCACGTAGAACAGCCCGCGAAAATCTCAACGCTTAGGCGGCGGGCCTTCGAGGGCAGTCCCCGTCTTCGGTGGCGTCCTCAGCAGGAAGATATCGGAAGGCGAATTGAAATCGACCTTTTGGTGGATCGAACCCGTTCATCCAATCAAAGCGTCCTAGAAATTTTAGTCCCTGGACGCCGCCGCTGTCACACGGTGGCCGCGCGGAACAGTATTTCGCCGTTACCTTTACCGGGTCGAATTCAACACAGTCACGTTCGCTGATGACCAAATATTTGTCTTGGCCACCTACAAAGAGATTGAGGCTGTCGTTTCCAATCTTGCCGCCGCCTTTTTGAAGCGGAAGGGTTCGGCTCCGACCGTTCGCGCCAACCAATATGAAAGTCCGGTCGGCGACGGGCCAATGGCGATTACTTTCCTTGATCGAAACCGTGGCTCCGCTGAAGCCCAGTTTGTGGCTGGCGAGAGGAGCCATGCTGATCGACTGCGCCGTGCTGGAACCAGCGACGAGACACCCGAAGAAGAGACTCAAAGAGATCGGGGCAATCGTGCGCAAGCTGGTGATCCAGGGGTTCGAAGCCCAAGCTTGAATGCTTCGCTTGAGCCCCGCAATGACCTGAATCTAACTCGTACCGAACATGTGCTCTGCCTGGGCCGTCCTCGCCGGCGCCTTCCGGCTCCGTAGCTTCGGCGGCAGCTCCGCCTGCATAGCCCGACACATCTCCAGCGCCTCGCTGAGCCGCTTGTTCTCCACGATGGCGCCCTGATCCACGCGCGTGATGCGGTCGAAGGTGCGGTAGGGCAGGGCCAGGCCCTGGTGACGGACCTCGATCCTGCCGTCCGGGAAGTCGTAGACGGTGACCTTCTTGCGGGCCAAGGCGCGGGTGATGTCATTGGGCTCGATGATGAACATCACCCGATCGTACTGGACCGTCAGCGAGTTGGTGACCGTGCGCTCGACGCGCCAGGCGAAGCTGCCGTCGAGATCGTCGTGCGGCGCAAGGGGCCGGTGCAGATCCTTGTCGTTGCGGGCGGGCTTGGCGAAGCGGCGGTTATAGTCGGCCATGAAGGCCGGCAGCAGGGCGTTGCCGGCCTCGATGTCGTTGGCGCCGGCCAGGCGCAGCTCCTTCACCAGGCGGTCCTGAAGGGTCTTGTGAGCCCGCTCGACCCGGCCCTTGGCCTGAGGCGCGTTGGCGCAGAGGATGTGCGGGTTCTAACCGAAGTGCGACTGAGGCCGGGCGCAGAATGACGGGGAGGGCGCGGCCTGTCACTCGGTTCTGCACGATGTTCGAAGTCGGGCGGCGGGCGGGCGCGAAGCCCTCAGTTCGCGCAGAGCTCGACCGCCGATCCGTCGCACCAGCGGTCCAGCTTCGGCTTTGTTTTCCGAGTGCGCCGTTAGGCGCGCGAGGCACGTAGAGATTCCGCGCCAATCAGGCTTTTCGGACTTCCAGAAGGGGGGCCGGACGTTGCTCGCCTTAGATGCCGTCCTCCCAGCCGGAGCCCTCACCGCAGAAGTATTTGTTGCGGGTCGGCCCTCTTTCGCTGAAGCGGATCGTAAAGGCCATACCGTCGCGGGTGACCGTCAGCCGGTCTGAGCCAAGCGTAACACTACCATCGTCGGGACCATGTCCAAGAGTGCACTGGTAGGCCCCCATGAACTTGCTGTGGTTTTTGATTATAGCAATGCGCTGTTGGCCATGCAGCGAGACGGGGTTGGTGAAATCGAGATAGTAGACCTCGTACACTGAGTTCCGAACGCGGATTGTCCCGATTGGGCGGATCGTCGTGTTCGGCAATCGCCCTATAGGATCGTGCTGAGCGAATACCGCTTTGGGAGACACCAAGCGTCCGTCAGCCGCCCCAATAGCTGATGTGCTGACCGACTCCAGAAGGGCCATTGCCAGAATGGCCAAGATATTCGTTCTTCTCCGCATGGATAAACCGTAAGCTCATCCCGCGACGGTCCGCAACGGGCCAGTGCCTCCGATTGGCACCGGTGCCGATAAAGGACACTTATCATCCAACGCTGAACGCGGGCCCGGTGGGATACTGACGCTCGGCTATGCCTCCGACGTGAACTGAGCGACACACTCGCCGAACACTTCACTCGGCGTCCGAAAGCCTAAGCATTTTCGCGGCGTAGCGTTCATGCGACGGGCGAGGGCGGCGAGCTCCTCGGCGGTCTTGGTGGACACGTCCAGGTCCAGCGGCAGGAAGCGGCGCAGGCGGCCGTTGGTGTTCTCGACCGTGCCTTTCTGCCACGGCGCCGATGGCGCACAGAAATAGCTCTGTGCGCCCAGGCTCTGTCTGAGGCTCGGAAAGCCCGCAAACTCGGTCCCGCGGTCGAAGGTGATGGATCGCCGGCAGGCCGGCGGAAGCGGCTCCAGATCGCGGACCAGGCCGGCCATGATGTTGGCCGAGTGCCGGCTGGGATTACGGCTGATGAAAAGATACCGGCTGCGCCGCTCCACGAGCGATGTGATGTTGTGCTTGCCGAACACCTGCCTGAACGCGACCAGATCGCATTCCCAATGGCCGAAAGTGGTGCGCTCGCCGATCTCGGCAGGGCGCTTTGCGATCGTGTTGGCCTCCGGAATGCTCAGGCCTCTAGGCTTCCTCGCGTAGCGCACGCGCCGCCGGCGACGCTGGCTTGGCAGATGGCGATAGAGCTCAGCGGCGCGGCCGGCGGGCCCGTAGACGTAGCGATAGACCGTCTCGTGGCAGATGGCGGTCTCTGCGCGATCCAGAGCCAGCCGGCCGGCGATCTGCCCAGGCGACCAGCCGTCCTTTAGCCGGGCGACGACATGAGCGGCCAAGACCGGGTCGCGATGCAGCTTGGCCGATCGTCGGCGGCGCATGGCGCTGATCTGGTGCGCCGCCATGGCGAAGTAACCGCGCAGCCATGGGCCGTCGTCTGTTCGATTGCGCCGCAGCTCGCGATGGATCGTCGACTTATGGCGGCCCAGCTGCACCGCGATCACCGTGACCGGGATACCATCGTCGCGCAGGCGAGCGATCAGCTTCCGATCGTCCGCGGTGAGGTGGTCGTAACGCTTTCCCATGCCGGATTCCCCCCGAAGGCAACTTGCTGAAAAACCTCAGAAGTCGCACCTCGAAATAGAATCCGCCGATCTACATCGATAACGCGCCTAAGATATATTATCGGAAATTATTATGACGGGAGAAACATCTTACCGATCAATATCATGCCGCCGGCGCCTAACCTCTCCCTGGTTCGCGGCCGGGATAGCGCGGCGCAGCGCCGCCGGAAACCGACCACGCAGGTTGGTCCTCGGTGAAGGTGTGGGCGTCGATGGTCAGCGTATCTGGCGGATCGTCGAGGGCGCCGAGCCGCAGGCGCAGACGCTCAGGCGACGCCGCCAGCCTTGAATAGAGCGGCGACCCGCATCCCCCGCAAAAGGCGCGGAATTTGCCTGGCGAAGACTGAAACTCGCGGATGTCGCTCGCCCCCGAGGTGATGTGGAATCCGGCCGCAAGAGCCGGCGCGACGGCGACGGCATAGCCCTGCGCCTTGCGGCACTGAGCACAATGGCAAATGGTCACGGCGCCGATCGGTCCGCCCAATCGGCCCGCATAGCGGAAACTTACGGCGCCGCAGAGACACCCGCCCGTCAAGGATACCTCGTTCATCGCGGCGCCTCCGGCAGCGCCAGCTCTCCAGCCGCGATCCGGCGCAGTGTCTCGACGAACAATCCCGGCTCGGCGGCGACCACGCGCGCCTCGAGGCTCTCAGGCGTGTCGTCGGCCAAGACCGGAACCTCCGTGCGGGCCAGAACCGGCCCGTGATCGTAGTCTCCGTCCACGACGTGGACGCTGGCGCCGCTGACTGTCTCGCCGGAAGCGATCACCGCCGCGTGCACCCGGCGGCCATACATGCCTTCGCCGCCGAACCGCGGCAGCAACGCCGGATGGATATTGAGCACCCGCCCGGCGAAGGCGGAAAGCGTCGCCGGGCCCAAGCGGCGCAGATAACCCGACAGGATCACCAGGTCCGCGCCCTGAGCCGCGAGCGCTTCGGCGAGCCTGACGTCGGCGGCTTTCGGATCGGAGAGCGTTGGAATAACGAGGGTTTCTAGCCCGTGGGCTTGTGCGAACTCGAGCGCCGGGGCCTGCTTACGATTGCTGACAGCCAGCACCGCCTGCCCCTCCAAGGCGCCAGCCTCGATCGCCAGGACGATGGCGCGCATGCTGGAGCCGTTGTTCGAGGCTAAGAAAGCCAGGCGTTTCATGGCGTTTCGGCCGTGAATTGCAGCGTCAGACCGTCGTAGGCCGGCTCGACGCCGGGTGGCAGGCGGCGCGCCAGTTCGGCGTAGTCGAGGTCGATGTGCAGGTTGGTGAGGATGGCCCGCTTCGGCTTCACCCGAGCGATCCAGGCGAGCGCCTTGTCGACATGGGCGTGGGTTGGGTGCGGCGTCCAGCGCAGGGCGTCGAGGATCCACACGTCGAGGTCCGCCAAAGCCTCGAGCGACTCCTCAGGCAACTCGACTACGTCGCTGGAATAGGCAAGTCCGCCAAAGCGATAGCCGAGCGACCTGACCTCGCCATGGTCCTGGTCGAAGGTGGTGACCGGGATCTGGCCAGAGGCGCCAAGGACGCTCCACGCCTCGCCGTGCGGCGGGACGACATGGATATCGCCGATGGCCGGATAGGCGCCCTTGCCGAAGAACAGATAGTCGAAGCGGCGGGCCAGGCTCTCGCCCGTGGCGGCGTCCGTCCACACCGGAATGCGCGCCCGCTGCACGAGGGCGAAGGCGCGGATATCGTCGATGCCGTGGCATTGGTCGGCGTGGTCGTGGGTGAGCAGCAGGGCGTCGAGACGCCGCGCGCCGGCGGCGCTCATCTGCAGGCGGAACTCAGGCGCGGCGTCGACCGCGAGCGTGGTCTGCGCCCCCTCCCCGAGTCGCCGCACCAGCAGGGAGCAACGCGAGCGGCGGTTCCTGGGGTCGGCGGGATCGCACGCCCCCCAGGCGCCGTCGGCGCGTGGAACGCCGGCCGAAGAGCCGCAGCCGAGGATCACCGCTTCGAGCTGGGTCACGGGCGAGGAACCCGGTCGAAGAGGTTGAAAAACGCCGCTTCCGTGCGGGCCTCGGCCTCCGTGAGCGACCAGCCGAGAAGCTCCGCCAACCTGGCGAGGACATAGGGCAGGAAGGCCGGCTCGTTGCGTCGTCCGCGCATGGGAACGGGCGCGAGATAGGGACAATCGGTTTCGATGAGGATGCGGTCTTCCGGCATGTCGCGGATCACGGCGCGGACGTCTTCAGCCGCCTTGAAGGTGGCGATGCCTGAGACTGAGAAGAACGCCCCGAGCGCAGCGGCGCGGCGGGCCAGCTCCGGCCCGGAGGTATAGCAGTGCATGAGCAGTTTGAACGGGCCGGCGGCGTATTCCGCCTCGAGGATCTCGGCCATGACCTCGTCGGCCTCGCGGGTGTGGACGACCAGCGGCAGGCCGGTGCGGCGGGCCGCGATGATGTGGGCGCGGAACACGTTGGCCTGAACGTCTCGCGGGCTCAGATCGTAGTGGAAGTCGAGACCGGTCTCGCCGATGCCGACCACCTTCGGCAGCGCCGCCAGCTCGCACAAGGTTTCCGCGGTAAGGTCAGGATCTTCCTTGGCATCGTGCGGGTGCGTGCCAACGGTGAGGAAGATGTCGTCGCGGCCTTCGGCGATCGCCCGCGTCGCCTCCAAGCTCGAGACCCTGTCGGAGATTTCGACCATCAGGCCGATGCCGGCGGCGCGGGCCCGGTCGATCACCGCCTCGCGGTCAGCGTCGAACTGCGGCGCGTGGAGGTTGACGTGGCTGTCGATCAGCATGCCGCCAGCTTCAGGCGAGAGAGCGCGGCGTGGAAGGCGTCGGTGCGGTCGAGATTGACCGCCTCCACGCGGCGCTGGAGTTCATCGAGCCAGGCGACGGCCTCGGCCCAGCGATCGAGCTTCTCCCCCTCCCCGGCCAGGGCCCGGGCGCTGGCGGTCTCGCCGACCAGGGCAGCCAGGCGCTCCATGGTCAGCGCGAAGCGCTCGGCGCCCTCGGCCCCGCGGAAACCGTCGGTGAGCGCCAGCACCTCGCCCGGATCGGGATTGGGCAGGCTGGCCAGCAGGGCGCGGGCGCGGGCGTCCACCGCCAGGGCCCCGGACGCGGCGAGGCGCCAGGCCTGGCCTGGGGCGCCGCCGGCCATGATGGCGAGCTCGGTGGCCTCGTCGGCGGCGATCCCCGCCCGACGCGCCAGCCACGCCGCCGTGGCTTCGGGCGCGGGCGCGGTGAAGCGCAACAGGCGGCAGCGTGAACGGATGGTGGGCAGTAGCGCCGCCGGCCGGCTGCTGACCAGCAGGATGATGCCCTGCGGCGGCGGCTCTTCGAGCGTCTTCAGCAGGGCGTTGGCGCCGCTGGGATTGAGATCGTCGGCCTGATCGACGATGGCCACGCGCCAATGGGCCAGCGCCGGGGTCTTGGCGAAGAACTCGGGCAGGCCCCTCGCCTCCTCCACCGGGATTTGCTTGCGCGCCTTGCCGTCTTCCGCCTCGCGCTGCAGGACCATGAGGTCCGGGTGGGCGCGGCCGGCGACGAGCCGCGAGGCTTGATCGTCCGGCGCGGCGCCCAGGACGCCGAGCTGCGGCGCGGGCGCGGCCCCGAGCAGCCGGCGGGCGGCGCGGTAGGCGAAGGTGGCCTTGCCCACGCCCTCCGGCCCGGCCAGCAGCCAGGCGTGGTGCAGTCGCCCGCGCGTCATGGCTTCGGCAAAGGTGCGCTCGACGTCCTCGCCGCCTTCGAACTCGAAGACGTCACGGGGATGGGGCGGGTCTTCGCTCACAGCCGCGCCTCGACTGCGCGCCACACGGCAGCCGCGACGGCGCTCTCGTCTTTCGACGCGTCGATCAGGCGGCAGCGGTCCAGCTCGGCCGCGGCGATGGCCAGGAAGCGTTCGCGCAGGGCCTGGTGGAAGGCCAGTCCCTTGGTCTCGAACCGCGTCTCGCCGCCGGCGCGGGCGTGAGCGCGTTCGAGCCCCAGGCCCGGCTCTAGGTCGAAGATCAGTGTCAGGTCGGGCCAGCAGCGCGTCCGCACCTCCGCCTCGAGCGCGGCGACGAGCGCGCCGCGGGCCTCGCCGCCCTGATAGGCGCGGGTGGAGTCGGCGAAGCGGTCACAGAGCACGATCGCGCCGCGCGCCAGGGCCGGCGCGATCACCCGCTCCACATGGTCGATGCGGGCGGCGTTCATCAGCAGGGTCTCGGCGGTCGCCGACCAGCGGTCGGCCGCGCCGGTCACCAGCAGGGCGCGGACGGCCTCGGCCCCCGGCGACCCACCGGGCTCCCGCGTCGAGACGACATCACGGCCGGTGTCTTTCAGCTTGTCAGCGAGGCGGGCGATCTGGGTGGACTTGCCGGCCCCCTCCCCGCCTTCGAACGTGATGAACAGCCCGCGCGCCATATGCGGCGCACATTGTCCGCTTCGCCCGCCTTGTCAAAGCGCGGTGTCAGTCCGGATTGGCGGCGCTGGCCTCGGCGAAGTCCGCGGACCCGCTCGCCAGGCCGACATAGCGCACGCGCACGTGGGCCGTGCCCCTGTCGAGGAAGCCCAGCTCCTCGGCCCCGCGCCGCGAGACGTCGAGAATGCGGTCGCGCCGGAACGGGCCGCGGTCGTTGACCCGCAGGCGCACGGTGCGGCCGTTGTCGAGGTTGGTCACCTCGACGATGCACGGCAGCGGCAGGGTGCGGTGCGCCGCCGTGGCGACGCCCTCATTGAATTTCTCGCCGTTGGCCGTGGTGTGATAGCGGCCCTGGACGCCGTACCAGGAGGCGTAGCCGGTCTCGTCATAGTGCGGCTGGTTGGCCGGACGATACCAGGTTCCGTTGACCTCGTAGGGGCGCATGGTTCCGGAAGCATGCGGCGCGTCGGGTTTCGGACCGCCGGCGCAGGCGGCGAGCCACGCCCCCGCGGCGGCGACCATCGCCGCGCGCAAGACCCAGACTGCTGTCGTCCCACGACTCATGGCCCGCAAGGCTAGGCGGCAAGAGTTCCCGCAAGGTTAAGCGGCGGCGCGGCGCCGGATGACCGAAATTTAAGTTGCGTCGGACTGACCTGAGCGCACTCCTCGCAGTTAGAATCGGGAGGCCCTCATGAAGCTCGCAGCCGCATTCGCCGTGCTCGCCCTGGCCGCCAGCGCCGTCAACGCCGCCAGCGCGCCTTCCCCTGTCGCTCTCGCCATCGCCGATCCATCTCGACCCAAGGACGACCGCGCCGCCGACGCGGTGCGCGACCCGGTCGAAACTCTGAACTTCGCCGGCGTCAAGCCAGGCATGAAGGTGGGCGAGTTCTTCCCGGGCGGCGGCTATTATTCCCGCCTCCTGCTCGACGTGGTGGGTCCCAAGGGCAGGGTCTACGGCCTCGAGAACGCCGGCTGGAAGGGGGCGGTGAAGGACGACCAGACGACCGCCGCCGCGCATGCCAACTTCGTGCTCGACGCCGAACCGTTCGGCCAGTTCAGCGCACCCGAGAAACTCGACCTGATCTGGATCACCCAGAACTATCACGACCTCCACATCGCCAAGTACGGCGTCGTCGATATGGCGGATTTCAACCGGCGCGTGTTCGCGGCCCTGAAACCGGGCGGGATCTATTTCGTCCTCGACCATCAGGCCAACCCGGGAACCACGGACGCGCAGATCTCGGATCTGCACCGGATCGAGAAGGCGACGGTTATCAGCGAAGTCACAGCCGCCGGCTTCAAGCTCGTCGCCGAGGGCAAATTCCTGGCGCAACCTGGCGACGATCACAGCAAGACAGTGTTCGATCCCGCCATCCGCGGCCACACTGATCAATACGCGTTGAAGTTCGCAAAGCCTCAAAGCTGAGCGCCGCGCGCTCCTGGGGCGCAGGCTGAAATCCGGTTTCCACTTTTGCGACGGGCGCTCTAGAAGCATGCGCGCCGGGCGGGTGGCCGAGTGGTTGAAGGCAGCGGTCTTGAAAACCGCCGTGCGTGAGAGCGCACCGTGGGTTCGAATCCCACCCCGCCCGCCATGCTACGCTGGAGCGCTCCGCTCTATCCGACTACGACCGGCAGCGCTTCCGGGATGCTTGCGCGGCGGACAACACTGCGTCAACGAGTCAACTCGCTTTGGTCATCCAGGCGGAACTACTCCGTCCATCGCTACCAAGTGTTTTCGAGCGGGATTGGTCAGGTATTCGCGCACCTCTCGGCTCGCTGGCAGAACCATATATCCGGTGGTCAAGTCGCCAAGAAGCAAAGAGGATTCACGAGGGCGCAGCCGCCAATGGAGTGCGATCAACAGGCATAACGCGGAGTCTAATTTATCCTGGTCCGCCTTCCGAGGTTGCGCAGTTCTGCCGACGGCGCGGCACCATTCCGCCAGCTCCTTGCAACCCAGCATGTTGGATTCTCGCGCGGCGACCTCCGCCACACGGACCCAATCGGCCAGACGAAAGGTCTTCTTTCGATCCGGGTTGTATCTGGGTGCGCTCAGCCGTCCGAAGAACACGGTGTCCAGTGACGCCAGCGCGAGAGCCGGAAAGACCTCCATAATATGGAGACCGTTGGCTGCTAATCGTGCCTGCGCCGGACTCTCCTCGGCTCCTAGCGCCGTCAGGAAACGCCAGATTGGCGAGGCGTCGCAGAACATGCCCAGCCTCCCTCGATTGGAGGGCTGTACGCCTCCGCCAAGCCAGCTAATGAGGGAAGCGGCCACGCGCTCTACCGGCCGCATGCTGGTCAAATTAGGAACCACCGTCGGCTGGTCCAGGGCGATAAGCGTGGCGCCGGTTTCGGGGCGAGCTTTCTGGATGAAAGCGAGCGCCTGATCGAAGGACACCAACCGCGGAGCATGGAACTGTGCGAGGTGGCCGTTCTCGATGCCGACAGCGCAGATGGCTCCGGGAGCTTTAGGGTTGTCCGTCCACGCAGAATCAAAGCCGATGTATATGTCCATGCCTGCTCGCTCCGTGACGCTGCCGACCGCGCTCTCTCTGGTTATAGGGCTATGGCGTAAACGTAGTGATCATCGCTATCGGGCGTGGCCCGCCAATCTCCAGATTCACCGCGCCGTCCGGCTCACCGCGGCCGTGCAGCCAGCGATCCCTCCAGAAGCCGGACGCGGTTCTTCGAGAAGGTCGAGTGATCCCAGATCGTCGATCCGAACCTGGCGTTCGCCTCTCCCGTACCCATCACGCGGGCGTGAATCTTGCAGAGCCCGGCCGGGCTAACGACTTCTTCAACAGCCTGCTAAATCAGAACACAATCAGGCTGATACGGTTAGTTGAGGGTTACCATGACCATTGAAGCAAAATCCGCTAAGACGTTTCAGGTCGAGACCGACGCCACTGCCACTTTCTGGCACAACGCCGCCGACAACACCTTGCCGCCTCCGGACATGATGGGCGCCTATATGCGCAATCGTCCGGTCTCGGCTGGATGCGTTCCTGGCCGCAAGGCCTGGATCATCGGCAGTGGCGTCGCTGGTCTTGCTGCGGCGTTCTACATGATCCGCGACGGCGGCATGGCGGGCGAGGACATCACGATATTAGACGCGATGCATATCGAGGGCGGGTCGCTCGACGGCGCGGGCAATCCCGAGGACGGCTACATCATTCGCGGCGGCCGGGAGATGAATTGGAACTATGACAATTTGTGGGACATGTTCCAGGACGTTCAGGCGCTCGAACTGCCCGAGGGATACAGCGTCCTCGATGAATATCGCCTGGTAAACGACAACGATCCGAATTTCTCCAAAGCACGGCTCATGCACAAGCAGGGCCAGATTCGCGATTTCTCGAAACTCGGCCTGTCGAAACCGCAGCAATGGGAACTCATTCGCCTGATGCTGAGGCGCAAGGAGGACTTGGACGACGTCACCATCAAGCAATATTTCAGCGCTGGCTTCCTCGAGACCAACTTCTGGTTTCTCTGGCGATCCATGTTCGCATTCGAGAACTGGCAGAGCCTTCTCGAGATGAAACTCTACATGCACCGCTTCCTCGACGCGATCGACGGGTTGACTGACCTGTCGGCGCTCGTTTTCCCGAAGTACAACCAGTATGACAGCTTTGTTCGCCCGCTGGTGAACCACCTCAAGTCACGCGGCGTGAAGGTGCAGTTCGCCACGCGCGCCTATGACCTCGACATGGCGGTCAACGGCGATGTCCGCACAGTGACCGCGATCCGCGCCAAGGTCGACGGCGTCGACACGACCATTCCGGTCGCCCCGGATGACGTGGTCTATGCGCTGACGGGGTCGATGACCGAGGGCACGGCCTATGGCGACATGGACAATGCGCCGGTGCTGGAACGCGGCAGGCATGATCCGGGCGATGAGAGCGACTGGGCGCTATGGAAGAACCTCGCGAAGAAGTCGCCGATCTTTGGCAAACCCGAGAAATTCTATGGCGATGTAGACGGCTCGATGTGGGAATCGGTGACGCTGACATGCAGGCCGTCTCCCTTGGTCGATAAGTTGAAGGAACTTGCGGTCAACGACCCCTATTCAGGAAAGACGGTCACCGGCGGGATCATCACCTTTACCGACTCGAACTGGGTGATGAGCTTCACCTGCAACCGTCAGCCGCACTTTCCGGATCAGCCCAGCGACGTCCTGGTGATCTGGGTCTACGCCCTGTTGATGGACAAGGAGGGCAACTTCGTCAAAAAGCCGATGCCAGCCTGCACCGGTCGCGAGATTCTGGCTGAGCTTTGCTATCACCTGGGTATCGAGGACCAGCTTGATGAGGTGGTGAAGAACACCAAGGCGCGGCTTGCGCTGATGCCCTACATCACGGCGATGTTCATGCCGCGCGCCGCAGGCGATCGGCCGCATGTCGTGCCTGCGGGCTGCGCCAACCTGGCTCTAGAGCGTGACCGCGCTTAGCTGAATCTGGATTCCGCGAGTGAGCGGATCATGATTCAAGATGCGGGCTGGACGGGAGGCCAGCTCGCATGGGTCGACCGTATTCGCTGG
>Ga0302311_10004192_pt1 | contig 15611 bp, 16 predicted proteins | sample III_Palsa_N1_3_FD_200449 | JGI IMG/M metagenome (GOLD analysis project Ga0302311, IMG submission 200449) | Peat permafrost microbial communities from Stordalen Mire near Abisko, Sweden - III_Palsa_N1_3 | ecosystem: Environmental > Terrestrial > Soil > Palsa > Peat permafrost | place: Sweden... | reverse complement strand
TACGCCACAGCTCGGCGAGAACGCTGTCGTCCGCGCCCGAGCGCAGCGCGGAGCGCAGGTCGGTCTCGGTGGTGGCGAAGAGGCAGTCGCGGATCTGCCCGTCGGCGGTCAGCCGGGTGCGGTCGCAGGCGCGGCAGAACGGCCGGGTGACGCTGGCGATCACGCCCACCCGGGCCGGGCGGCCGTCCGGGGCGCTGCGGCCGGAGACCAGCCAGCGTTCGGCCGGGGCCGCGCCGCGCCGGGCCTCCGGCTCGGGCGTCAGGTCGAAGCGCTCGCCGAGCCGGGTGAGGATCTCCTCGGCGGTGACCATCTGCCGGCGGTCCCAGCCGTGCTGGGCGTCCAGCGGCATCTGTTCGATGAAGCGCAGCTCATAGCCGTGTCGCAGTGACCATTCGAGCAGGTCGGGGGCCTCGTGGTCGTTGACGCCGCGGAGCAGCACAGTGTTGATCTTCACTGGGCGCAGCCCGGCCGCGTCGGCGGCGGCCAGTCCGGCCAGCACGTCCGGCAGCCGGTCGCGGCGGGTGAGGGTGTGGAAGGTCTCCCGGTCGAGGGTGTCCAGCGAGACGTTCACCCGGTCCAGTCCGGCGCCGCGCAGCGCGGTGGCGGTACGGGCCAGACCCAGGGCGTTGGTGGTGATCGACAGTTCGGGTCGCGGCTCCAGTTCGGCGCAGGCGGCGACGATGCCGACCAGGCCGGGGCGCAGCAGCGGCTCGCCCCCGGTGAACCGGACCTCGGTGACGCCGAGCCGGGTGACCGCTATCCGCACCAGTTGAATGATCTCCGCGTCGTCCAGCAGGTCCGACTTGGCGAGCCAGCTCAGCCCCTCCTCGGGCATGCAGTAGGTGCAGCGCAGATTGCAGCGGTCGGTGAGCGACACCCGCAGATCGACTGCGCGGCGTCCGAACGTGTCCATCAGCAACGGTCTTCCACATCCCCAGGTCGCCTCCCAGCTTAGGCCGCCCGCTACCCGGGGCGCGGACGGTCGTTTTCAGGGTGCAGCCCTTCACTCCCAGCAGGCCGAGAACCGACACCTCCCAGGGGCATGACATGAGCGAATCAAAGAGGGGTCCGGGTTGCCATACCGGCAAGCGCCCCTTCGGGTCCGTCCCACTGCCGCAGGCCCCGCCCGCGCCCCGGCCCGCCCCGGAGCGGCAGCTGCCGGCCCGGCACCCGGGCCCGGAGGTGCCGCTGCCGGTGCTCAGCATCGACGCGCTGCGGCACGCCCGCAGCGGACCCTTCCCGCACTGAGGCCGCCGACCGGCTGCTCCATGGCGTCCGGTGCGGATGACGCATCTCACCGGCGAGGCCTATTCCACCGACCCGATGATCTCGGAAGGATGGGTCGCAAGGATGGCCGACCCCGACGACGTGGAGGCGAAGCGACGTGCCCCAAGACCCGAGTGCGCCCGGCGGCGCCCTGGCCGGGGTGCTGGTGGCCGACTTCAGCCGGGTGCTGGCCGGGCCGCTGGCCACGGCCACGCTGGCCGACCTGGGCGCGACCGTGGTCAAGGTGGAGCGTCCCGGCGGCGGTGACGACACCCGGGCCTGGGGACCCCCCTTCGTCGACGGGACCGCCGCCTACTTCGACGCCGCCAACCGCTCCAAGCACGGGATCACCCTGGACCTGGCCGACCCGGCGGACGCCGCCGCCGCGCGCGAGCTGGCGCTGCGGGCCGACGTGCTGGTGGAGAACTTCCGCCCGGGCGCGCTGGCCCGGTACGGGCTGGACCACGCCGCGCTGAGCGCCGCCAACCCGGGACTGGTCTACTGCTCGATCACCGGCTTCGGCGGCGACAGCCCACTGCCCGGCTACGACTTCGTGGTGCAGGCCATGGGCGGGCTGATGAGCATCACCGGAGCCGAGCAGGGGCCGCCCACCAAGGTCGGCGTGGCCCTGGTGGACGTGCTGACCGCGAAGGACGCGGTGACCGCGATCCTGGCCGCGCTGCGCCACCGGGACCGCACCGGCCGGGGCCAGCTGGTCGAGGTGAACCTGCTCTCCAGCCTGCTCGGCTCGCTGGCCAACCAGGCCAGCGGCTACCTGGCCACCGGGCAGGCGCCGCGCGCCATGGGCAACCAGCACCCCAGCATCGCCCCCTACGAGACCCTGCGCTGCGCGTCCGCGAGCGGCCCCGGCGGCACCGGGCTGCTGGCGGTGGCCTGTGGCAACGACGGCCAGTTCCGCGCTCTGGCCGAGGCCGTGGGGCAGCCCGAGCTCGCGGTGGACCCCCGCTTCGCCACCAACCCGGAGCGGGTGCGGCACCGCCCGGCCCTGGTCGCGGCGCTGGAGCGGGCGCTGGCGGCCGACAGCGCGCCGGGCTGGCAGCGCCGGCTGGGCGCGGTCGGAGTGCCCTGCGGCCCGGTCAACGACCTGGCCGGGGCCTTCGCCCTGGCCGAGCGGCTCGGCCTGGAGCCGGTGGCCGAGGTCGGTCCGGGCAGGGTGCCGCAGGTCCGCAGCCCGCTGCGGCTGTCGGCGACACCGGTCCGGACCCCGGTCGCCCCGCCCCGGCTGGGTCAGCACAACTCCGATGTCCGCGGCTGGCTGGCCGCCCCCGCCGACCCCGCCCGACCGCTGCCCCCGCCGATCTCGCCGCCGACCTCCCCGCCGACCGGCGGCGGGCCGGCGAACACCCCCGCACCCGAAAGTGAGGCCTCCCCATGAGCCGCGCCGCCCTGGACCCCCGTGACCCGCTCGGCCTGGACGGGCTCTTCGACGACGAGGAGCTGGCCGTCCGCGACACCGTCCGCGCCTGGTGCGACGACCGGGTACAGCCGCACATCGCCGACTGGTACGAGCGCGGCGAGCTCCCCCAGGTCCGCGAACTGGCCCGGGAACTGGGCGCGTTGGGCGCGCTCGGGATGCACCTGAAGGGCTACGGCTGTGCGGGCGCCAGCGCCGTCCAGTACGGCCTGGCCTGCCTGGAGCTGGAGGCCGCCGACTCCGGCCTGCGCTCGCTGGTCTCGGTGCAGGGGTCGCTGGCCATGTACGCGATCCACCGCTGGGGCTCCGAGGAGCAGCGGCAGCGCTGGCTGCCGGGGATGGCCTCGGGCGAGACCATCGGCTGCTTCGGGCTGACCGAGCCGGACCACGGCTCGGACCCGTCCTCGATGCGTACCCGCGCCAAGCGCGAGGGCGGGGACTGGGTGCTGGACGGCCGCAAGATGTGGATCACCAACGGCTCGGTGGCCGGGGTGGCGGTGGTCTGGGCGCAGACCGACGAGGGCATCCGGGGCTTCCTGGTGCCCACCGACACGCCCGGCCTCGAAGCTCCCGAGATCAAGCACAAGGCCTCGCTGCGCGCCTCGGTCACCAGCGAGCTGCTGCTGGACGGGGTGCGGCTGCCGGCCGACGCGGTGCTGCCCGAGGTGACCGGACTGAAGGGCCCCCTGTCCTGCCTGAACCAGGCCCGCTACGGGATCGTCTGGGGCGCGCTCGGGGCGGCCCGCTCCTGCCTGGAGGCGGCCCGCGAGTACAGCATCACCCGCGAGCAGTTCGGCCGTCCGATCGCCGGTTTCCAGCTCACCCAGGCCAAGTTGGCGGACATGTCGCTGGAGCTCAACAAGGGCCTGCTGCTGGCGCTGCACCTGGGCCGTCGGATGGACTCCGGGACGCTGCGACCGGAGCAGGTCAGCTACGGCAAGCTGAACAGCGTCCGCGAGGCGATCGAGATCGCCCGCACCGCGCGGACCATCCTGGGCGCGAACGGGATCAGCTACGAGTACCCGGTGATGCGGCACGCGGCGAACCTGGAGAGCGTGCTCACCTACGAGGGCACGGTGGAGATGCACCAGCTGGTCATCGGCCAGACGCTGACCGGCCAGAGCGCCTTCCGCTGAGTCAGTCCTCCCGCTGGATCAGTCCTCCCGCTGGATCAGTCCTCGGCGCGCGGGGCCCGGCCGAGTTCGGCGGTGAGCGCGTCCAGGGTCTCCAGCCGGCCGGCCGAGCCGGTCATCAAGGCCGCCGCCGCGACCAGTACCAGCTCGGTGACGGCCACCTCGTGGGTGAGCGGCGCGATCGGTCCGGCTGCCTCGCGCGGCAGCCGGACCAGTACCTCGGCCTGGTCCGCGAGCGGCGACTCCCAGGCGTCGGTGACCAGCACCAGCCGCGCGCCGCGCGCCCGGGCGGCGCGGACAAAGGCGGCGGTGTCGTCGGAGTACCGGCGGAAGTCGTAGGCGACCAGCAGGTCGGCGCCGTCCAGGTCGAGCAGGACCCGGGCCCGGGCGGCCGGGGGGTCGGGGACCCGGGCCACGCCCGGCCGCAGCCCGGCCAGCTGGCGGACCAGGTAGTCGGCGGCCAGCTCGCTGAGCGAACCGCCGATGCCCCACACCCGCCCGGCCCCGGCCAGCAGTTCGCCGACCCGGGACAGCAGCGGCCCGGTGATGGCCGCCAGCGTACCGTCCAGCCCGGCCCGCAGCTCCTGCGCGGCCCGGTGCGTGGCCTGCGGCTCGGCCTCGGGGTCGGCGCCCCCGGCCGGCTCCGCGGTGACGAACTCCCGCAGCCGCGAGCGGTCGTGTTCGCGGGCCTGGGCCCGCACCGCCGCCTGGAACTCGGCGAAGCCGTCCCAGCCGAGACGGCGCAGCAGCCGGGACGCGGTCGGCGGGCTGACCTGGGCCCGGTCCGCGAGCGCCCGCAGCGAGCCCAGCGCGGCGAACGGGTAGTCGTCCAACAGGACTCGGACGATGGCTCGTTCGCCCCGTGGCAGCTCGGCGTACACCTCGCTGAGGCGGGCTGTCAGCGGATCCGTGGTCGGCATGGTCACCCATGGTACGCAGCCCGACTTCGCATAACGAATCGATCACGGAATGAAACGTGTGTTACGCCAAAACATGGATGGCTGCCATAGAGTTACATTCGACACTCCGACCTCCCTCCCATGATCGGCGAACGCGTGAACATCTCTCCCGCCCCAGTCCGCTCCCCGCGGTCCGGCCTGATCGACGCCTACCGCGACTGGCTGCCGGTCGGCGACGCGACGCCGGTGGTCTCGCTGCACGAGGGCGCCACCCCACTGCTGCCGGCCGGGCACCTGTCCGCCGTCACCGGCTGCGAGGTGTGGCTGAAGGTCGACGGCGCGAACCCGACTGGCTCGTTCAAGGACCGGGGCATGACGGTCGCGGTCAGCAGGGCCCTTGAGGCCGGCCCGGGGAGCACCGTCGTCTGCGCCTCCACCGGCAACACCAGCGCCTCGGCCGCCGCCTACGCCGCGCGGGCCGGACTGGCCGCCGCGGTGCTGGTGCCCCGGGGGCGGATCGCCCAGGGCAAGCTGGCCCAGGCGGTCCGGCACGGGGCCACCGTGGTCGAGGTCGACGGCTCCTTCGACGACTGCCTGCGGATCGTCCGCGAGCTGGCCGCGCACCACCCGGTAGCCCTGGTCAACTCGGTCAACCCGGACCGGCTGGCCGGGCAGCGGACGGTCTCCTTCGAGGTGGCGGACGCCCTCGGCGACGCCCCCGACATCCACTGCCTGCCGGTGGGCAACGCCGGCAACATCACCGCGACCTGGCAGGGCTACACCGCCTACGCGGACGCCGGGGTGACCAGTCGGCGGCCCCGGATGTGGGGGTTCCAGGCGGCCGGGGCGGCGCCGCTGGTGCACGGGTCGGTGGTGGCCGAGCCGCAGACCGCGGCCAGCGCGATCCGGGTCGGCAACCCGGCCTCCTGGCACGGCGCGATCGCCGCCCGGGACGAGTCCGGCGGCCTGATCGCAGCCGTGACGGACGATCAGATCCTGGACGCCTACCGACTGTTGGCCGCCCGCGAGGGGGTCTTCGTTGAGCCCGGGGCCGCCGCCGGGGTGGCCGGCCTGCTGGCTGAGCACGCCCGGGGCCGACTCGACCCCGGGCAGCGGGTGGTGGTCACCCTGACCGGCAACGGCCTGAAGGACCCGGACACCGCGCTCAGCGGCGGCTACGCCTCGCTGCGGACCTCCGCCCTGACCGGCGACGTCGCCCGGGCACTGCGGCTGGCTTCTTGACGATGCATCACCTGACGTAGGATCAGAAGGTGATCTTGACCTTCAGCGCGGTGCGCTCGTCCATCGCCTTGTAGCCGCCGGGGACTCCGTCCAGGTCGACCGTGGCGTCGAACACCGGCGAGGGGTCGATCACCCCGGCCAGCACGTCGGCCAGCAGCTCCGGGATGTAGGCGCGGGCCGGGGCGACCCCGCCGCGCAGCGCGACATTGCGGTTGAACATCTGGCTGATGTCCACGCCGGCGCTGCCGCCGTGCGGCACCCCGACATAGCCGACCGCGCCGCCGTCCCGGGCGACCGAGATGGCGGTGCGCATCGACTCCTCGGTGCCGACCGCCTCCAGCACCGCGTGCGCGCCGACCCCGCCGGTCAGCTCGCGGACCGCGGCGACCGCCTCCTCGCCGCGCACCGCGACAATGTCGGTCGCGCCGAAGGTCCGGGCGATGGCGGTCCGGTCGGGGTGGCGGCCGAGCGCGATGATCCGCTCCGCGCCCAGCCGGCGGGCGGCCAGCACACCGCACAGGCCGACCGCGCCGTCGCCGACCACGGCGACCGTGGAGCCCGGCCGCACCCCGGCGGCCAGCGCCGCGTGGTGCCCGGTCGACATCACGTCGGACAGCGCCAGCAGCGCGGTCAGCAGCCGGGGGTCGGCGGCGGCGTCCTTGGGCAGCTGGACCAGGGTGCCGTCGGCGAAGGGCACCCGGACCGCCTCGCCCTGGCCGCCGTCCGAGCCGACGCTGCCCCAGAAGCCGCCGTGCGGACAGGAGGTCTGCAGGCCCTCGCGGCAGAACGCGCACACGCCGTCCGACCAGACGAAGGGGGCCACCACCAGGTCACCGGCCTTGAAGCCGCGCACCTCGGGACCGACCGACTCGACCACACCCAGGAACTCGTGCCCGATCCGCTGGCCCGGCTGCCGGGCCGCCACGCCCCGGTAGGCCCACAGGTCGCTGCCGCAGATGCAGGCCAGCAGGGTCCGGACGACGGCGTCGCCGGGCTCGCGGACGACAGGATCCGGGACCTCCTCCACCCGGATGTCGTTGGGTCCTTGGATAACGGTGGCGCGCATGGAATCTCAATCTCTCGGGACAAATCTCGCTTTATACGACTTCTGCGCCACCCACGATATTCCGCGCCGTGTCGCAGGCCACTCCGGCACCGCCCGCCCCGGGGGCGGCGTCGGGCGGGGGCTGTCAGGGGCACACCGTATTCTGATCGACCATGGAAACGAGCACGGACACCCGCGACGCCGCCCACCCTTATCCGGCGGGCGGTTGGGCGGTCGTCGACGTCGAGACCACCGGCCTCGGCCGGACCGACCGGGTGGTGTCCGTCGGCGTCTACCGGCTCGACCCCCAGGGCGAGGTGCTCGACCACTGGTACACGCCGGTGAACCCGGGCCGCGATCCGGGCCCGGTCTGGATCCACGGGCTCACCAGCGAGCTGCTGTCGACCGCGCCGACCTTCCCGGAGATCGCCGAGGAGCTGTCCGACCGGCTGGCCGGCCGGGTGCTGGTGGCCCACAACGCGCTGTTCGACTGGTCGATGATCTCCCGTGAGTACGCCCGGATGGGCTCCCGGATCCCGGTGGAGCAGCGGCTGTGCACCATCGTGCTGGCCCGGGACCTGCGGCTGCCGCTGCCCAACCACCGGCTCGGCACCCTGGCCACCCACTTCGGCGTGGTCCCCCGGCAGGCGCACCACGCGCTGGACGACGCCCGGGTGCTGGCCGAGGTGTTCCAGCCGAGCCTGCGGCTGGCCGTGCAGGCGGGGGTGGCGCTGCCGTTGCAGCCGTGCGTGCCGCCGAGCGACCTGGGCGAGGACGACGACGCCCCGCCGCGCCGGGCGTCCTCGGGCGGCGGCTGGAGCCCGTACCGCCCGGCCCGACGCAGACCCGCCTGCCCCTACCCGAACCCGGGCCGTTGGCAGCAGGACACCCCGCTGGTCCAGGGGATGCGGGTGGCGATCAGCGGCGACACCGCGACCGACCGGGAGCTGCTGGAGGACCGGCTGACCGAGGCCGGGCTCCATGTGGCCGGTTCGGTCAGCAGCCGCACCAGCCTGCTGGTCACCAACGAACCCGGCGGTTGGACCACCAAGGCCCGGCGGGCCCGCGAGGTGGGCACCCCGGTGGTGGACGAGGCGGCCTTCCTGCAACTGCTGCGCGACGTGGCGCCGCAGGCCGTACCGCCGGAGAGCTGAGCAGCGGTACGGAGACACGCGGGCCCCCGGCCAAGGTGAGCAAATGGTGCAGAGGTACCGTCGTGGACGTGCGTATCCTCCTGACCCGACGCTGGGTGATCCTGACTCTGGTCTTCGCCATGCTGATCCCGACCATGTACTTCCTGGGAACCTGGCAGTTCCACCGGTATCAGCAGACCAACCGCAGCAACAACGCCACCGCGCGGAACCTGGCGGCGACTCCGGTGCCGATGGACCAGATCTCGCACCCCGGCGGGACCGTGCCGTACAGCGAGATGTACCGGCATGTCACCGCGACCGGGGTGTTCGACGTCAAGGACCAGTACGTGATCCGGAACCGGGAGGACAGCTCCGGTGACATCCCCGGCTACTACGTGATCACCCCGCTGGACCTGTCCAACGGCGACGTGGTGCTGATCGCCCGTGGCTGGGTGAGCCCGAACGGCATAAACGCCGCCCTGTACCCGAAGGTCCCGGGGACGCCCACCGGCACCATCACCGTCTTCGGCCGGCTGGTCCCGGACGAGACCACCGCCGTCTCCGGGATCCAGAACGAGACCGACCTGCCGCCGCACCAGCAGATGCTGATCAGCAGCTCGCTGGAGAGCAAGGTCCTGCACCAGCCGGTGGTGGCCGGGTACATCGCCTTCGTCTCCAGCACCCCGCAGATGAGCGCGGCCGACTCGGCGGAGTCCATCCCCGGTCCCAACGCCGACGCCCAGACCAGTGACGACATGGCCGTGGTCGGCAAGGGCGTGCACCTGCCGTACGCGATCCAGTGGTGGCTGTTCGCGCTGATGGTGCCGATCGGCTGGTTCTTCCTGTTCCGACGCGACGTCAGGGACCACCACGAGAAGGCCGAGGCGGCCGCCAACCCGGTACCGGTGATGACCGTGGCCGAGTACATGGCCCAGCGGAAGGCGGACCAGGCGGCGGCCGAGGCAGCGGCGGCCGAGGCACGGGACGGCACCGAACCGGGGTCCGAGGCTGACACCTCGTCCGGGGCCGAAGCCACGGCCGAAGCGACGGCCGACACCACGCCCCCGACAGCCGTCGGCGTCGGCGGCAGGGAGTAGCGTCGGGGCGGATCCGGACTGTGTCCGCGCCCCACCCCGTGACCCGCCGCCTGAAAGGGACCCCCTCCGTGCCCGGACGTATCGAGGACTACGCGCTCATCGGAGACCTGCAAACGGCGGCGTTGGTCGGCCGGGACGGCTCGGTGGACTGGCTCTGCCTGCCCCGGTTCGACTCCCCCAGCTGCTTCGCCGCGCTGCTCGGCGGCGACGAACAGGGGCACTGGCGGCTGGCCCCGGCCGGGGCCGAGCTGTGCGAGAGCCGCCGCTACCTGGGCGACAGTCTGGTGCTGGAGACCGTGTGGCGGACCCCCGACGGGGTGGTCCGGGTGATCGACTTCATGCCGCAGCGCGACCGCACCCCGGACGTGATCCGGATCGTCGAGGGCGTCTCCGGCAGCGTCCGGATGCGCGGCGAGCTGCGGCTGCGCTTCGACTACGCGCGGGTGGTGCCGTGGGTGCGGCGCACCGACCACCACCGGGTGGCGGTGGCCGGTCCGGACTCGGTGTGGCTGCGCAGCGACCCGCCGGTGCACACCTTCGGCGAGCAGATGGCCACCGTCTCCGACTTCACCGTGAACGAGGGCGACCGGGTGAGCTTCGTCCTCAGCTGGCTGCCCTCGCACCACACCCGGCCGCCCCGGCAGGACCCGGAGCGCTCACTGCGGGAGACCCTGGAGCAGTGGCAGGAGTGGGCGGACACCTGCGGCTACCAGGGCCCGTACCGGGAGTCGGTGCTCCGGTCGATGGTGCTGCTCAAGGGCCTGACCTTCGAGCCGACCGGCGGCATCGTGGCCGCCGCCACCGCCGCGCTGCCGGAGCAGATCGGCGGCGAGCGCAACTGGGACTACCGCTTCTGCTGGCTGCGGGACTCCACGATGACCCTGTCCGCGCTGCTGGCCGGGGGCTTCCGGACCGAGGCGGCGGCCTGGCGCGGCTGGCTGCTGCGGGCCATCGCCGGTGACCCGGCGGACCTGCAGACCATGTACGGGGTGGCCGGGGAGCGCCGGCTGCCGGAGATCGTCGCCGACTGGCTGCCAGGCTACGAGGGCTCGGCCCCGGTCCGGTTCGGCAACGCCGCCGTGGACCAGCTCCAGCTGGACGTCTACGGCGAGGTGGTGGACACCCTGCACCTGGCGATGGTGTCCGGCATCCCGATGGAACGCCACGTCTGGTCGATACTGCGCCTCCTGATGGACTTCCTGGAGCAGCACTGGAGCGAGCCGGACGAGGGCCTGTGGGAGGTGCGCGGCGGACGCCGCCACTTCGTTCACTCGAAGGTGATGAGCTGGGTCGCCTTCGACCGGGCGGTGAAGATGGCCGAGTCCTGCGGGCTGCCGGCCCCGGTCGAGCACTGGCGGACGGTGCGCGACACCATCCACGCCGAGGTCTGCGAGAAGGGCTACGACCCGGCGGTCGGCGCGTTCACCCAGTACTACGGCGGCAAGGAGCTGGACGCGGCGACGCTGTTCGTGGTCAAGACCGGGTTCCTGCCGCCGGACGACCCGCGCGCGATCAGCACCGTCGAGGCGGTCCGGGACCGGTTGGACCGGGACGGCTTCATCCTCCGCTACTCCACCGGACAGGAGCAGGACTCCCAGGTGGACGGGCTCCAGGGGGAGGAGGGCGCCTTCCTCGCCTGCTCGTTCTGGCTGGCCGACGCGCTGGTGGCGATCGGCCGCCGGGAGGAGGGCCGGGTGCTGTTCGAACGGGTGGCGGCGATCGCCAACGACCTGGGCCTGATCTCCGAGGAGTGGGACCCCCGAGCCGGCCGCCAACTCGGCAACACCCCGCAGGCCTTCACCCACGTCGCACTGGTCAACACCGCCTTCCGGCTGGCCCAGAGCACCCCGGCCGGCGGGGCGGCCGAGAGCGGCGGGGCCGCCGGGATCGAGGACAGCGGGGTCTGACTACTCCGCCCGGCGGGCGGGGCCGTCCTCGGCCCGGAGCCGGGCCTGCACCGGGAGGGCAGCCAGGCCGGTGGAGGCGCGGGCACGGGCGATCGGGCCGACACCGAGCTCCCGCAGCGCCTCGGCCGGGGCCGCCCCTGGGGCCAGGATCAGGTCCAGCCGGGCCCGGGGGTGGCTGGCCTTGCCGAGCAGCCTGGCCCGGGCCCCGGTTACCCCGGGCAACTGTCCGGCGTCCTCGCCGATCACCCTGGCCAGGGCCTTCCCCCGGACCAGGGTGCCGCTGCGGTGCCGCCGGGAGCGGTCCTCCGGCAGCGGCGAGGGGACCGGCAGGTCCCCCGCACGGCCCCGGCCGAGCTGCGCCAGCAGCCACCACAGCGCCAGCAGCGCGGCGACCGCGAGCGCGGCGAAGACCACCGGCCACCACCAGGAGCTGCCGCGCCAGCGGGTGCGCTCGGCGGCGGTCAGCACCGCTTGGTGCGGATCGGTCCACGGCCAGCCCTGCGGCAGGCCGAGGTGCCAGCGGGCGTCCAGGTTCAACCCGCCGATCAGCGCCAGCACGCCGCCGCCGAGTAGGACGATCCCGGCCACCGCGAGCAGGGTCCGGTTCACCGTGGTACGTGACGGGCCATGTCGGCTCATCGGCTGCTCCTGACCTTCACCTTGATCGCCGGCGGCCGGGCCAGACCCATCCGGTCGCGTTCCGCCGAGAGCGTGCTGACCAGCGCCGCCCGGGCCTCCTCGTGCTCACCGAAGTGGACGTCGGCCCGGATCACCGCCCGGCGGCGGCCCGCCCTGACCTTGGCCGCGCTGATGCCGGGGACCTCCAGGGTGGCCCGGTGCAGCAGCGCGGCGACGGCGCCGCGCTCCAGCCCGGCCGTCAGCCCGCCGGTACCGGCCGGGTCCATCGGCAGCAGCGTACGCAGCCCGGGGGTGGTCGCCAGCACCAGCAGCCACAGGCCGAGTGCGCAGGCGACCGCCGCCGAGGCGATCACCCAGGCGTCGTTCAGGCTGTGGTCGGCGAGGGTGCTGGTGATCCGGGTCCGCCAGCCGTGGGCGTTGTGCCCGGTGTGGATGTAGACCTCTTCGTAGAGCACCGCTCCGGCCAGGAACGCGGCAATCAGGCCGGTCAGCGCGGCGGCGTTGCGGCGCACCGACCAGAACCGGCGGGGCCGCAGCGGCGGCGGTTGGTCCAGCTCGGCGGCGGCCGGGAACGGTGCGGCCGGGGCCGGGGCGCTCACCGCAGGCCGCCGGTCTCGGGGTGGACCAGGCGTTCGACGACCAGGGCCAGCGTTGGTTCCTCGGCCCCGGCGAGCTGCGCGAGCCGCCGCACCACCTGGTGGTGCACCGCTCCGGTGGCGGCGGCGATGTCCACCGGATAGGGCAGGTCGATGCCCAGCCGGATGCGCAGGCCGCGGCGGCCGTGGTCGGCGGCGGCCCGGGGGAAGTCCAGCCGCTCCGGCTCGGGGGTGTGCTCGGCCAGCGCTTCGCTGGCGGCCTGGGCGGCGATCCGGGCCAGGGCCCGGTCGGCGATCCGCAGCGCGCCGCGCTCCTCCGCCGGGACCGCCGATGCCGCCGAGGCCGCCGATGCCGCCGGGCCCGCGGGTGCGGGCAGGGCGGACGTGGGAGCAGAGCCCATCAGCGCTTCCGGTCCCTGGGCCGGATGAAGTCGCCGAACTCAAGGTCGCCCTCGATCAGTCGGCCGACCACGAAGCCGATCGCGCCCAGCGCCGCCACCAGCAGGAACGCCCCGAATCCGCCGAAGTACCCGGCGAATCCGAGGGCCATGCCGACCGCCAGGCAGAACGCGGGCAACATCACTGCACCCTGCTCTCGGTGGAGTCGTCGTCGTCCTGGTCGTCCGGTAGGTGCACGTCGTTGACCGAGATGTTGACCTCGACCACCTCCAGTCCGGTGGTCCGCTCGACCGCCTCGATCACATGGCGGCGGACGGCGGCGGCCACCTTGTGGATCGGCACGTCGTACTCGACGATCAGGTCGATGTCCAGGGCTGCCTGCTTCTCGCCGACCTCGCCCTTGACGCCCTTGCCCATGTTCGGCCTGCTCCCGGGCACCCGCTCGCGGACCGCGCCAAACCCGCGCGCGCCACTGCCGAGGGCGTAGATGCCGTCGACCTCCCGGGCCGCGACCCCGGCGATCTTCTCGACCACGCCCACGGCGATGGTGGTACGTCCGCGGTCCTCGGGCGCGACGGCGTCCCCGGAGCCGGAGCCGGAGCCCGACCCGGAGCCGGGCCCGGACTTGGGGGCGGTCGGCTTGGCGATGTCGGTCATCTGCGGCTCCTTCATCGGGCATTCGGCGCAAGCTGCGACAAAGCTCACCTGACGGACATGTCACCGCCACCCTAGGAGGCTCGCTCCACTACCGCCAAGGAAGCGCGCCGAACGAGGGAACCGCGCCGGCCGACTACCGGGCCGCAGGCCGGGTGCCGACTACTCGCCGACGCCGGACAGGTCGCGCAGGCGGCGCACCTGGGCGGCCCGCTCGGCGGCCTGCTGCTGCTCGTGGCTGCGCCCGGGCGCGCCCTGGAGCAGGGCCTTGGTCTCGATCAGCGCGTCGCGCGGCGCGGCCAGCAGCGCCGCGCCGAGGTCGGCGACGGCGGCGTCCAGCTCGGCGGCCGGGACCACGAGGTTGGCCAGGCCGATCCGGGCGGCCTCGTCGGCCGCCACCCAGCGTCCGGTGCCGCAGATCTCCAGCGCCCGGGCCGGGCCGACCAGCTCCACCAGCGGCTTGGTCCCGGCCAGGTCGGGGACCAGGCCGAGGGAGGTCTCCCGCATGGAGAACTGCGCGTCCTCGGCGCACACCCGCAGGTCGCAGGCCAGCGCCAGCTGGAACCCGGCCCCCACGGCATGCCCCTGCACCGCCGCGACGGTGATCAGGTCGGCGCGCCGCCACCAGGTGAACGCCTCCTGGTACCCGGCGATCACGGCCTCGCCGTCGCCGGTGGCCAGGTCCAGCAGGCTGCGCTCGCCGGGGATGCCCTCGGGCGAGAACATCGCCCGGTCCAGCCCGGCCGAGAAGGAGATCCCCTCGGCCCGCAGCACCACCAGTCGGACGCTGCCGGGCAGGGCCCGGCCGATGGCGGCCAGGGCCCGCCAGAGCGCGGGCGACTGGGCATTACGGCGCTCGGGACGGCACAGCGTGACCGTGGCGGTGACGCCGTCCTCGGCCAGGTCGAGCCGGACGCCGGTCCGCTCCCAGTCGGCGTGCGGGTTCTCAGTGCGGGCGGGACTGGACACGGGGACCTCCGGCAGCATGGGAAACGAAGCTACTGAAGAGTAATACCCGTGACACGACGTTCGGCGGCCGGGTGGGAGGCCGTGCCACCGGTCACTCCCCCAACCGCCGAAGCGCCAGGGCCAGATCGTGGATCGCGACCGGAAGGGTCAGGATCCTGCCGCCGTGGCAGCCTTGGACTTACCGCGCGTGGCGCCGCCGCGACCGCGAAGGGAAACCCCGGACTCGCTGAGCATGCGGTGAACGAACCCGTAAGAACGGCCCGTCTCCTCCGCAAGTGCCCTGATGCTCGCTCCGGAGTCGTACTTCCGCTTGAGCTCGGTTGCGAGCTTGTCCCGTGCGGCACCAGTCACCCGGCTGCCCTTTTTCAGAGTCTCGGCCACCCGTGCCTCCTTGTAGCAAGTGCTCTGTCGGAATCCCATGATCACCCATGGGGGGCCTCCTGGCCACCCATTCCGCAAGGTCGATTCTGGGAAATGACGGGCGAAGGGGCGTTCCCGCGCGAGCCCCGAGCGCCCAGCAGAGGGCTTCACGCCCCCGGACAGAACTGTGCCGATGAAGTGAAAATGCTGATCAGCAGCGGTAAATGGTGATGGAAACGGATTTCGGCCGGACCGGAAAAACTCCCGATCCGGCCGATCCGGCGAAGTCACCGGCGATATGAACTCTTCTGGTCCAGATGCATGATCCCCGACTACACACCCGCCCCGTGGACGGCCAGGTCAGGCAGAGGTCAGGCCAGCGAGACCAGGTCGCCGTAGCTCTCGTTCCACAGGTCCTCGACACCGTCCGGCAGCAGGATGATCCGCTCCGGCTCCAGCGCCAGCACCGCGCCCTCGTCGTGGGTCACCAGCACCACCGCGCCGGTGAACGACCGCAGCGCGCCCAGGATCTCCTCCCGGCTGGCCGGGTCGAGGTTGTTGGTCGGCTCGTCCAGCAGCAGCACGTTGGCGCTGGAGACCACCAGCGTGGCCAGGGCCAGACGGGTCTTCTCGCCACCGGAGAGCACCCCTGCGGGCTTGTCCACGTCGTCGCCGGTGAACAGGAAGGAACCGAGGATCTTGCGCACCTCGACCAGGTCCATGTCCGGCGCGGCCGAGCGCATGTTCTCCAGGATGGTGCGGTCGTTGTCCAGGGTCTCGTGCTCCTGGGCGTAGTAGCCGATCTTCAGCCCGTGGCCGGGGGCCACCTCGCCGGTG
>Ga0302311_10004190_pt1 | contig 15613 bp, 15 predicted proteins | sample III_Palsa_N1_3_FD_200449 | JGI IMG/M metagenome (GOLD analysis project Ga0302311, IMG submission 200449) | Peat permafrost microbial communities from Stordalen Mire near Abisko, Sweden - III_Palsa_N1_3 | ecosystem: Environmental > Terrestrial > Soil > Palsa > Peat permafrost | place: Sweden... | reverse complement strand
TGCCCGTCCGGCAGCACCACTTCAAGCCCCAGCACCAGGTCGCGCGCGTTGCCGAAGCGCACGGTGTTGTTGCCGCCGGCGTTGGTGGAGAGGATGCCGCCGATCTGGGCGGTGCCCTCGGCCGAGATCGACAGCGGCAGCCACAGGCCTTCCTCGCGCGCCAAGTCCTGCGCGGTTTTGAGCGGCACGCCGGCTTCGATCGTCATGGTCTGGTCGATTTTGTCGATCGCCCGCAGCCTGGTCATGCGGGCGGTCGAGATCACCAGCTGACGGCCATCGGGCGAGGGGGTGGCACCGCCGCACATGCCGGTATTGCCGCCCTGCGGGACCATGGCGATGCGGTTTTCGGCGCAGTAGCGCACGGTTGCGGCGAGTGCCTCAGTCGTCGCCGGGCGCGCCACCGCGAGGGCCTGACCGAGGTAAAGCCCGCGCCAATCCTGGCCATAGGAGGCAATATCGGTGGGATCGGTCAACAGGCCGTTTTCCCCCAACAGGTCCCTGATCGCGGTGATATGGCGGGCGTAGTCGGTCATCCGGTTCTCCTACAGGCCCGAAGCTTTAGCCCGGACTTGCGGCCGGTCATAGGGGGAAGCCTTGCCTGCCAAAATTCGGAGGGTTGGTGGCGCTGGCGATCACACCGAGCTCTACGAAAATAATCAGACTCGGTGCCAATACTGCGTGAGCGGCCCGCCCAATCCGGGCAACCCGATGTTCGGTCTGCCGGAAGACCTATCACTCCTCCTTCTGACCCCAGGTGAGGGGACGAGGACGTTCAACAACGTCACCTACAAGGTCCGGCTCGAAAAAGACCTGACACCGGTGAATATGGTCTATGCCACCGCGTCCTCGGGCTTCCTGCCGGCCGACGTACAGGTATCCAGCCTTTCGAACGGTCAACCCTATCCGGCGGTCTATAGCGAAGAAACTCTGAACGCCTTCGAAGTGGGCAGCAAGAACCGGTTCCTCGATAATACGCTACAGCTCAACGCTTCGATCTATTACTATCTCTACAGCGGGTATCAGCAAGACGCTCAGCCGCAGCCGAGCATTCCGGGTTCGCTCCACGAAATCATCACCGCCGCGGCCAGGATGTATGGCGGCGACCTTGAAATCACCTATCGGGTTACCTCGATTGTTCCGGATGGCTCCAGCTTCAATGCACATGCCGACGCGCAACTGAACGCGGGATATGACGCTTCCGCGGTCAATCCGCTCTCATTCGCCGGCACTGCCTCTAATACTGCGCAGGGGCTGGCCTTTTCTCATGTTCCCACTGAAGTGCTCGGCAATCTTGCGCTGACCTGGTTCTCGGCCAACAGCAACTACTCGGTGGGCGGCTTTGTCCGCAACGTCGGCAAGACCATCTACACATTGGGCGCAGCGTTTCAGCCTCAAGCCAACAATAATGCGGGAGGTTATTACGGCACTCCTACGGAGGGTCGCACTTACGGTGTAACGGTGCACCTGACGTATTGATTTCCTGGTGGAAAATTACGTGGCACCCGGAATAAAAGTTTTTTGCTTCTTTTTTTCAAAAAAGAAGACTTCTTCTTTTTGTGAACAAAAAGAAGCAAAAAAACTTTGACAATTTTGGCCTCGTCATAGTCTGGCGGACGCGGTCCGGTAGGCGGCGGCGAGGGCGGGATCGGCCAGTACGGGCTGCTCGGCAGCGTGCAGGGCGCGCGCCAGATCGAAAAAGCCACGGTTCACGGCATCGATCAACAGCCTGGCGGCGATCGAGGCGCGCCGGGCCGGATTCCCGTCAGGAGACTCCGGGAGAGACCGCAGACGCCCGACCACCGCCCCATCCTCGCGCGCTACGTCGCACACCAGCGCCTCGGCGGCGGCGACCCAGCCGAGATCTTTCGACTGCGCGTCGGCGTCAGGAAACCCTCCGGCGGCGAGGGCGGCGCGGATTTCGTCGCAGAGCCGCGCCGCTGCGTGAAACCGATCCGCCAAAGCCGCGCGGTCGGCGCCGGCCACTACTTCACCGAGAGCCTGGGCATACACCAGCACGCCGAGGTTGAAGGGTGCGACTTGCATCAGATCAGCCGCATGAGCCGGCAATCGCGGCAAGTCCCCGGCCGGGTCAAAGCCATAGCGCGCAGCGATGGCCGGTCGAAGCTTGTCCCAGGCCCGTGCGGCGGCAATCGCATCGCCGTCGTTCGCAGCCTCGACTAGAGCCCGGCCAGCGAGGCCGAGAAAGGCGTCGGATTCGAGTCCGGTACGGTCAACCGCGGCTTCCAGCCAGTCGCGATAGGCGCGGCGCAAACGCGCGGGATCGCGTTCGAGCGTCAGCGGCGCGTCGCTGGCGTAGGCGCTGAGCCCCATACCCTCGTCTTCGACCGCGACGTGGGTAAAGCCGGCGACGCGCAGCAGATGCGCCAGACTGCGGCTGGTATGCATCACAACATGATTGCCGTGCGCGAGCAGGACGGAGATCTCCGCGTCGCCGGCGCCCGGTTTCACGCGGGCAGCATTGGGGGTCGACAGCGCCAGCACCCCGCCCGGCGCGAGCATGCCGCGCAGGAGCGTGACGAAACCGCGTGGATCGCCCAGATGCTCGATCACCTCGACCGCGGAGACGAAATCGAATGGCGGCGCGTCGCCGGCGGCGATCCGGGCGGCATCGGCCGGGGCCAGCAAGCGCGGCTCGATCTCGACGTCCAAAGCCCTTGCCCCGATCGCGGTGTTGGCCGAAGGATCGATCCCCGCTACCAGCCAGCCTTTCGCCGCGCGGGCGAAATCGAGGGTGAAACCGTAATTGCAGCCGACGTCGAGATATCGCGCGCCGGGCCTGGCGGGCATTCGCCCCACCAGCCGGGCCATGGTCTCGAGCCCGGCGGTCTGCTGCACGTAGAACTTCAGGCGAAAGGGCGGATTGCGCTCGTGCTCGCCGGACGAGGTGCGGCCGAGTTCGCGCAAAAACCGCGCGTCGCAGGCTTCGCAGCGAAACATCTCCTCGTATGGAAGGGCAACCCGGGGCTGCTCGTGCGACCACCAGGCGACGCCGAACCAGGGCGGCTTCGGCGCCAGGCTGCCGCAATTCGGACATGCGAACCCTCGCAGCGGCTCGGATTCCGGACCGCGCCAGTCGAACCCGCACCACGCTGAGGAAATAATCGGCTGCACCACGCGTTCTTAGCACCTCCTTTGCTCTTTGCCGGGCTTGATGGCCGCCGGCGTCAGAAATTCCGGGTCTCGCAGCGATCAATGTCCCCTTCGACCGCAGACGTCAAAAACTGGATGCACCTGTTTCGCTGGATCGTGAAACTGATCCGCGACGAATACGGCATCGAGGAGTCGAGACTGGTGCGAACCGCGTCGCTCGAGGGCGACCTTGGCCTGTCGATCGAGCAAGTCGAGGAAGTGCTCGACCACGTCGCAAAATCGTTCGAACTCAAGTTCCCCGCCGGCACTTTGGACGAGGTGCTGAAGCTCGACGAGCTCTGCATGCTCGCGGCCTGGCTGACGGGATTGTACAAACGGCCGCCCTGCATCGGGGATGATTTTGCCGCCCGCTGCATGGCCTTGAATGCCCGCGCGTTTTAGCATCGTTTCGATGTTGCACGATGGCGCGGGGTGCGGCAGTTTCAAGACATGGAAGTCGTAGATCTGGTTGACCGGGTACGAGACCATTTCGTCGAGCAGTTCGGCGCTTTTGTCGAGCAGCAGCAGGCTCGCTGCAAACTTGGCAGCGCCGAAGTGAAGCTGGAGCTGAACGAGCCCGGGAACTATTTCGACCAGCTCTATTGTGTGGACTTCCTCAAACCCACGCCGGGCGAAACCGAAGACGGCGATGATGACAGCGAAGCCGACGACGACGAGGCAGACCAAGGGGTGGTGGATTTCCAGCCTGCGTATCACCTCGAATTCGAATCGACCACCGGTTCGTATGGCGCGATGGCGGTGTCGATCGAACAGCTGCGCTGGGACGACGTGCTGATTTTCCACGATTTGCCGTCCCTGCCCGCGGAACGGATCGCGGAATGGTTCGAACTTTGGTTCGACCCCGACGACGAACGTTACGATCCGGACGCTCGGTTCGCCGAAGTGATCCACGCGCTGCAACTGAATGACGGACTGGTCAGCATCGATTTCGGCACCGCTCCCGCGGCGGCGTTCTGGGATATGCTGGAACTGCTGGAAACCGCCGGCGCCACCGAGGCACGGATCACCTGCACCGCGGACGAAGCGGGCTAGGGCTGGTCGAGATTTGGAGGGCGTGGGCGTCAAAGGCGCAAGGATAGGGAAGGCAAGGAAAAGGAAGTCTTCTTTTTTTGAAAGAAAAGAAGCAAAAGAACTTTATACGTTTTGGGTCGGTGGGATAGCGATGAGGGCCGCTGCCAGGAGGGAACGAGACGGAAAGATCTCGCTCGCCCGCTGCCTGCACTCGCTGGGATGTCTCAGGGGCGCGGCACAGTTTCGTCGCGTTATTCCGGTCGGTGCTGCGCCCCTGAGACATCCCAGCGAGTGCAGGCAGTGAGCCATCCAGGTCTCACTGTTTCGCTCCCTTCCAGGGCAAAGACCTCACCGTCATCCCTTCGGTCCAAAACGTTCAAAATTCTTTTTGCTTCTTTTTCTTCTAAGAAAAAGAAGACTTCCTTTTTCCTGTCTTCCCTATCCTTGCGCCTTCGATGCTCGCGCGCTCTGAACCCCGACCAACCCTAGCGCGCCGCGCGTTCCAGGCGGTCGCGGATCGCGGCGCCTAGGTGGTCGCCGGGAATGGGCATCGCTGCGAGGGAGGTGAGGCCGCGTCTTGCCGCTTCGCGATCGAGCCAGCGCAAGCCGGCGAACAGCCGCGACGCGGCTTCCGCCAGATCGCGCGATTCGCTGAGGTTGAACGTTAGGCCGGCGCCGGGCAGTGGCGCACCGAAGGCGAGCAGCGCCTCGCCGGGCGCGACCTCGGTAGCCTCGAGCCGGAGCGGCAGGTCGGGCGCGTAGTGCGACAGCAGCTGGCCCGGCGATGTGGGCGCGTCGGGGTTGCCGCCGAGAGTGATCGGCCCGATCGTGGCTTCGATCGCCTCGCGCGGGATACCGCCGGGGCGAAGCAGGCAGGATATCGCGCCGGTAAGATCGAGTACGGTGGATTCAAGCCCAACCGAGCACGGGCCGGTGTCGAGTATGGCGGCGATCCGCCCGCCCAAACCTAGGTTCACGTCGCCGGCGCTGGTGGGGCTGATCTTGCCCGATGGGTTGGCCGAAGGTGCGGCGAGCGGACGCCCCACCGCGGCGATCAGGTCGCGGGCAAGTTGAGGCGCGGGCACGCGCACCGCGAGCGTGGGCAAGCCGGCGCCGGCCAATTCCGATACCGGACAACCGGCGCGGCGGGGCAAGACCAGGCTGAGCGGACCCGGCCAGAAGTGGGCAGCCAGCAATTGTGCGGTCGGGTTGGCCGCGACATGCGCGAACGCTGTGTCGGCGCTGGCATAGTGGCAGATCAGTGGGTTGAAGCGGGGGCGGTCCTTCACGGCATAGATCATGGCCACCGCGGGGTCGCTGGTGGCGTCGGCGCCGAGGCCATAGACCGTTTCGGTGCCGAAGGCGACCAACTCGCCGGCGCGTAGCAGCTCCGCCGCGCGGTGCAAGTCCCGCGCCGTCAGCAACTCGGTCATTCGAGCGATCGGACGGTCCCGCCGCAGTAGAAATGCGGGTTCTCGAACCCCGGCTTGCCATACGTCAGTGGCGAGCCGTCGATGTTGGTAACCAAGCCGCCGGCGGCTTCCACCACCGCTTGTGGTGCGGCGGTGTCCCACTCCATGGTGCGGCCGAGGCGGGGGTAGAAGTCAGCGCGGCCTTCTGCCACCAGACAGAACTTCATCGCCGAGCCGATATTAACCAGCTCCGCAACTTTCCTGGTGGCGAGCAATTCCGCGGTTTTCGGGTCACCGGCGTAGTGGCGCGACGCCACCACGGCGAGTCCTTCGTCGGGGACCTCGCGGGTGGTGATTTCGTGCCGCCCGTCGGGGCCGTCTTTCCAGGCGCCAACGCCTTTGATGCCGGAATAGATCGTGCCGCGCGCCGGCACCGCGACCACGCCGAGGGCGGGTTTGCCCTGTCGGATCAGGCCGATGCAGACCGCGAAATCGTCGCGCCCGGCGGCGAATTCACGGGTGCCGTCGAGCGGATCGACCAGCCAGAATTCGTCCCCGACCGCGGTTACTGTGCCGGCCGCGACCTCCTCCTCGGCGACCACCGGGATGTGCGGCAGTTGCGCGCGGAGGCCCGCGACGATGATGGCTTCGGCCGCGTGATCGGCCGCGGTGACCGGGGATTCGTCCTGTTTGTGAGTGGTTTCAAAGCCTTCGTCGCGCACGGCGAGGATCGCGGCGGCGGCTTGGCGGGCGAGGTCTTCAGCGATGGCGAGGATTTCGAGATCGTTCATGGCGTCACTCTATCCGGGGTGCGCTGCCCTGGCAAAGTGTTCCGCTGCTGCTACATTGGGTGGAGAGGGTTATTTTCCACCAGGAGCATTGCCAATGATCGAGGTCTTATTCACGACTGGCGAACTGCCCGCCTCGGGCGCGCTGGCGCTGCTGGTGCCTGAAGGCGGACTTTCCGGCGGCCTGTGGGCAGAAATCGACGAAGCTTCGGGTGGCCAGGCCGGCCGCGCGGCGGCGGCGGCGCAATTCAGCGGGCGCAAGGGTCAGACCGCGACCGTGCTGGCGCCGACCGCGGGACTGTCGCGGCTGGTACTGGTGGGGCTGGGCAAGGATCCGCTTTCGCCACGCGCGCTGGAAGAAGCCGGCGGGGCGGCGGCTCCACTGTTACAACACGACGAGCACGCTGCGATCGGGTCGCAGGCAGGCGGGATCGATCTGGCGTACGCGGCGGTCGGAGCGGTGCTGCGCAGCTACCGCTTCGATCTCTACCGGACCAAGCAGAAGCCCGAGGACAAGCCCGCGCTGACGCAGCTCGTGGTGTTGAGCCCGGACCCGGCGGCAAGCGAGGCGGTGTGGCGCCGCCAAGCGCCGGTGATCGAGGGCGCGTTCGTGACCCGCGATCTGGTCAGCGAGCCGGCGAACATATTGACCCCGGCCGAGATGGCCGATCGCGCCGCGAAGTTGGCCGAGCTGGGGCTCGACATCGAAATTCTGGGACCGGGCGAGCTGGCGGCGCTGAAGTTCGGCGCGCTGCTGGGGGTGGCGCAAGGCAGCCGGCAGCCGCCCAGGGTGGTGATCCTGCGCTGGAACGGCGCCGGCGGCGAGACCGCGCCGCTGCTGTTCGTGGGCAAGGGCGTGACCTTCGATAGCGGCGGGATTTCGATCAAGCCGGCGGCCGGTATGGAAGACATGAAATGGGACATGGGCGGCGCCGGCACGGTGATCGGGCTCATGGCGGCACTGGCCGGGCGCGCGGCCAAGGTCGATGCGATCGGGATCGTCGGTCTGGTCGAAAACATGCCCGACGGCAATGCGCAGCGACCCGGCGATGTGGTGACCAGCCACTCCGGCCAGACCATCGAGGTGATCAACACCGACGCCGAGGGCAGGCTAGTGCTGGCGGACGTGATTTGGTACGCGCAGGAGCGTTTCAAGCCGCGGGTCACGATCGATCTGGCGACGCTGACCGGGGCCGTGATCGTGGCGCTGGGCCACGAATTTGCCGGCGTGTTCAGCAACGATGCTGAGTTGCCGTGCAAGTTGATCGACGCGGGCGCGGCGGTAGGCGAGAAATTGTGGCACCTGCCACTCGACGATAATTTTGACAAGGCGATCAAGTCCGACATCGCCGACATGAAAAACGTCGGCGGCCGCCCGGCGGGTGCCTGCACGGCGGCGCAGTTCATCAAGCGGTTCGTTAATAAAACCCCGTGGGCACATCTGGACATTGCCGGAATGGCCTGGGCGGACAAGGATACCGCGACAGTGCCAAAGGGTGCGACTGCTTACGGCGTGCGGCTGTTGGATGAGTTCGTCGCGCGCTATTATGAATAAAAGTTCTTTGCTTCTTGTTTTCAAAGAAGAAGATTCTTCTTTTTCTGAAGAAAAGGAAGCAAAAAGACTTTATTAATTTTTTGACCGGGGCGACGGGATGGCGGAGGTCGGGTTTTATCATTTGACCCGCAGCAGCGCTGAGCAGGCATTGCCGCAATTGCTCGGACGGACGCTGGCGGCCGGGGAACGCGCGCTGGTGCTATGCGGCAGCGCCGAGCGCGTGGCGGCGCTGGATAATGCGCTGTGGCTGTGCGCCGAACCGGACTGGCTGCCACACGGCACCAAGGCGATGGGGCATCCCGAATTGCAGCCGATCTGGATCACCGACCACACCGAAAATCCCAACGGAGCGAAGTTTCTGTTTTTGGTCGACGGCGCGGGCATGCCCGACATGACCGCCTTCGGACGCATCTTCGATCTATTCGATGGCAACAGCGAGGATCAGGTGGTTGCAGCCCGAACGCGCTACACGGCGGCGCGCACGGCGGGCCACGCGCTGACCTATTGGCAGCAGACGGCGAGAGGCTGGGAAAAGAAGGCATAGCGCCGGGCCCGGTGATCGCGCTCTGCTACGAACCGGCTGGTCCGCCTACCGAATTCGCCGTCACGTTGCGCACCTGAACTTCAACCGTCATCCCGAGAAAATCGTTGGTCGCGCCGACGAAGCTCCCCGCCACCGGAACGGTTTGTCTGATGTCGCGCCCGACCGCGACCGGTATCAGGCAAAAATCGCCAAAGGTGCGATTGGTCGGATCGAACGTCATCCAGCCGGCGCCGGGCAGATAAATCTCCGCCCAGGCATGGGTCGAACCGGCATCGCTCGAGCCGATCGCGGAGCTCGGCGTTTCATTGACGTTGGCAAGATAGCCCGACACGATCCGGGCACCGAAACCCAAGGCGCGCGCCGCCTCGATCAACAGCACCGCGATGTCGCGACACGATCCCAAGCCGCGATCGAGGGTATCGAGCGGCCCCTGCGTGCCCTCGACCAAACGCGCCTCGTAGGAAATCCACGACGAGATCGCCGCATTGATATCCTTCAGCAGCGCCAGCGTGCCGGTCGGCGAGCTGCGCACGAACCCTCGTGCCCAGGTCAACAGGCGCCCGCTCGAGTCGACGTACTGTGGGACCAACAGGGCGCCGAGATCGAGCTTTTCGTCGTCGGAATAGGAAAACGGATAGGAAACCGCCGTGTCCGCGAGGTCGAAACGCTGCCAGGCTTCGGAGTGATGTTGGATCGCGACGCGGCTTTCGACGATCAAGGCGTCCGACAGGCTGGAAAACGAAGCCGATGCGATCGCGTTGCCAAACACGTCGTGCGCCCAGCGAAGCGAGGCCGACGGCGTCACGTTGATTTCGACGGAAACCACCCGGATATCGCGGCTTTCGCGCGGGCGAAGTTGCAACCGGTGGGTGCCAAGACTGACCGGGCAACGGTACCGGTAAGTCGTCCGATGCCAAATGTCAAAACGGTTCACTTTGGCGTCCTTGCCGGGAGTCGATTGCGCATACGGTTCTTATGGCAGGGTTCGATCGGCAAGTAAGCACAGGAATAATGGAGCGCACCACGACGTGGGGATGGCCCCAATTCTTATGTAATGATATCAATGCATTAATTAAGTGAAGTCAAAGAGTCTGCTTTTTTGAAAAAAAGCAGCAAAAAACTTTTATTCGATTAGGGCCTAATTGGTATGGGAACCCTCCCAATTGATTAAATTGATAAAGTTTTTTTGCTTCTTTTTGTTCACAAAAAGAAGATTCTTTCCTTTGTCTAACATATTGATTTTATTTAATATCATTCCGGACAGACACTTACAGTTCCCGTTCCCAGGGAAACTTCAACCAGACGTCCTGCGGGTAATCGCCGACCACCTTATCAGCGAGCGGCCGTCCCTCCGGCTTCGCGTACAGGCATACGAACCGGGCACGCGGCAGCAGCCCGCGCACAAATCGCGCGGTATGGCCGCGGTCGACCAGGTCATCCACGATCACCCAGCCCTCGCCCTGGTCGTTCACCGCCGCGGGCTTGAGCAGGCGCGGCTGGCCGGCTTGCTTGCCTTCGTAGGTTGCGACCGCGATGCTTTCGACCATGCGCACGTCCAGTTCGCGCGCGAGGAGCGCCGCCGGGATCAGGCCGCCGCGGGCAATGGCGATCAATCCGCTGATCGGCGGGCCATCTTGTAGCCAGTCAGCCAACGCGCGGGCGTCGCGTTCGATTTCTGCCCAAGAGAGCGTAACGATCATGCCGCGAGGAAATCCCACGCGAGCGCGGCGGTGGCAAGTGGGTTGTCGGCGTGCAACCAGTGGCCGGCGTCTTTCACCGTGGCGAAGCGCGCTGAGGGAAACAATGCCCGGATTATAGGTCGGTAGCTGGGCTCGATATAATTCGAGCGCGCGCCTCCGGCGAACAGGCATGGGCCGCGGTAGATCGCGCCATCAGGTGCCTCCCAGCCTTCGATTTGGGGCAGCGCGGCGGCGATCTCGTCGAGTCCGATGCGCCAGGCGGGTTGCGGCCCGAGTCGCAGGTTTTGCAGTAGGAAGGCCCGGACCGCGGGGGCGGTCACCGCGGGTTCGAGCAGTTGGTCGGCCTGGGTGCGGGTGAGATCTGGGGTCAGCGGAATCGCCTGCATCCCGTCCGCGAAGGCGCGGAACGCCGGCGGATAGGCGACCGGCGCCACATCCAGCACCATCAGTTTGGTCACCTCGGGGGCTTCCAGCGCGAGTCGCATCGCGGTTTTGCCACCCATCGAGTGACCGATCAGCGCCGCCGGCCAAGCCGCCAGCGCGATCAAGGTCTCGCGCACGTCGCCGGCCATGTCGGTGTAGCTCATGGCCGGCGCGTGCGGGCTGGCGCCGTGGTTGCGCAGGTCGAGTGATATGGTGCGGTACTGCGGCGCCAATCGCCGCGCAATTGCGCCCAAGTTAGGCGCCGCCCCGAACAGCCCGTGCAGGAGTGCCACCGGCGCCCCTGCTCCCGCGCAGATCGCATTCAATCGCATGGCGACGGACTAAAGTTGACAAAGTCTTTTTGCTTCTTTTTCTGCAGAAAAAGAAGAATCTTCTTTTTTGAAAAAAAGAAGCAAAAAACTTTTGTCAATTTAGAATTTCATCTCGGTCTTGAGGTTACTGTCGATGGCATCGAGAAAGTCTTGGGTGTTCAGCCAGGGCTGCTCTTTGCTCACGAGGCTCGCCAAGTCCTTGGTCATCTTGCCGCTTTCGACGGTCTCGATGCAGACGCGTTCCAAGGTTTCGGCGAAGGTCACCACGTCCGGCGTGTCGTCGAAGGTGCCGCGATAGATCAGGCCACGAGTCCATGCAAAAATCGACGCGATCGGGTTGGTGCTGGTCTCCTGACCCTTCTGATACTGGCGGTAGTGACGCGTCACGGTGCCGTGCGCGGCTTCAGCCTCGACAGTTTTGCCGTCGGGCGTCATCAGCACGCTGGTCATCAAACCAAGCGAGCCATAACCCTGTGCCACGATATCCGATTGCACGTCGCCGTCGTAGTTTTTGCAAGCCCAGACATAGCCGCCGCTCCACTTCAGCGCGCACGCCACCATGTCGTCGATCAGGCGATGCTCATAGGTCAATCCGCGCTTGCCGAACTCTTCCTTGAACTCGGTCTCGAAGATGCGTTCGAAAGTATCCTTGAAGACGCCGTCATAGGCTTTGATGATGGTGTTCTTGGTCGACAGATACACCGGATAATTGCGCAGCAGCCCGTAATTGAAGCTTGCGCGGGCGAAACCCTCGATCGATTCCACCGTGTTGTGCATGCCCATCACGATGCCGGGCGCCTTGAAGTTGAAAATCTCGACTTCCACCGGCTTGCTGCCGTCGGCGGGGACGTAATTCATCGTCACCCGGCCGGCGCCGGGGATCTTCAATTCCGCGGCGCGATAAATGTCGCCATAGGCGTGGCGGCCGACCACAATCGGCTTGTCCCAATGCGGCACCAGACGCGGGACGTTCCGGCAGATGATCGGTTCGCGGAAGATCGTGCCGTCGAGGATATTACGGATGGTCCCGTTCGGGCTCTTGTACATCCGCTTCAGCCCGAATTCCTTTACCCGCGCCTCGTCGGGGGTGATGGTGGCGCACTTCACGCCGACGCCGTAATGCTTGATCGCGTTGGCCGCGTCGACCGTGATCTGATCATCGGTCGCGTCGCGCTTCTCGATGCCGAGATCGTAATATTTCAGATCGATATCGAGATACGGAACGATCAGCTTTTCCTTGATAAACCCCCAGATGATGCGGGTCATCTCGTCGCCGTCCATCTCCACGACCGGGGTTTTAACCGTGATCTTAGCCAAGCTCGCCTCCGTGCCACTGCGATGCGGGAGAATTGCATCAGGAAGAGAGTAAGGCAAGGCGGGGGCTCTGCCCCTCCCCGCCTGACAGGCCCCAAAACTGGTGGGGGTCCAGGGGCCCCTTGGCTCCTGGCGGGGTCGAGGGGCAGAGCCCTCGCCTTGCCTTAATCCCTCCCGAACAAACTCCCCAGCACCGAGCCCGCGACGGCGGCGGAGACCGCGGTTTGAGCCTGGCCGCTGCCGGTGTTGGCTTCCTTGCCGAGATATGGTGCGATCGAGTGCGCGAGGTTCGGCACCGTGAGCGATTGCAGCCACACTTTCCCTGGTCCGGTAAGTTGAGCGATGAACAGACCGTCACCGCCGAACAGGGCATTCTTGATGCCCGGCATCATGGTGATATCGAAGTTCACCGTGGCGTCGAACATGCCGATATGGCCGGGGTGGACCTTAAGGGATTCACCGGGCGCGAGGTCGTAAGTCACGATCTCGCCGCCGAGTTCAACCCACGCGGTCGCGTTACCGCTCAATTTTTGCAGGATCAGGCCGTTGCCGCCGAATATGCCCGCGCCAAGCGAGCGCTGAAATCCGATTGTGAGTTCCACGCCTTCGGTGCCGCAGAGAAACCCGTGACGATGGATCATGTAGGACTGGCCGGGCGTGACCTGAAGCTCCCGGATTTCGCCGGGCACGGTGGCGGCGAAGGCGACCATCCCTTGCCCGCCTTGGGCGTAATATTCATTCATGAACAGGCCGCCGCCGGAAACTGCGCGTCCCAGCACGCCCCACAGCCCTTTCGCTCCGGCGGAGAAGGCCGCGGTTTGCAGGTTCACGTTGGGCGTCATCCAGGAAAAACGGCCTGGCTCGGACACGATCTTGTCGTTGGCTTCGAGGCCGATCTCGAGGACAGGCATCGTGGTTCCGGTGATCCGTGACTTCATGAGCGAACTCCTTACATGGACGTAAGGTAACCATATCACCGTAGGCACTCTGGCGCCATCGGAGAGACGCAGGTTCGCCCAGGAATTTAGCCGCGTCCCGCGATCCGCTGCCGGTAGGAAAGCGCTTCGGCGACATGCGCGCGTTTTACCATTTCGCTCTCGGCCAAGTCAGCGATGGTGCGAGCGACGCGGAGCGCACGGGTGAAACCTCGGGGCGACAGCCGCAACCGCTCGGCCGCCTGCTCGGCAAGGTTGCGGGCTTCGATCTCGAGCGCGATTTCGCCCGGCGCCGCTTCGGCGTTGCTCTCCGGACCACCGTCGCGAGCGCGGCGATCTTGTAAAGCGCGCGAGCGCGATACCCGCGCCGCAACGGCGGCGCTGGTTTCGCCCTGCGGCGCGCGCGACAGCATCGCAGGCTGGACCGGCTGGACCTGCACAGTAAGATCGATGCGGTCGAGCAGCGGACCGGACAGCCGCGACAGATAGTCGGCGCCGCACTGCGGGGCGCGATTGCAATCGCGCCCGGTGCCGTCGGCGAGGTAGCCGCAGCGGCACGGGTTCATCGCCGCGATCAGCTGAAACCGCGCCGGATAGGTTATGTGGGCGGCAGCGCGAGCAACCGTAGTGCGGCCGGATTCGAGTGGCTGGCGCAGGCATTCCAGCACTTGGCGCGGGAATTCGGGCAACTCGTCCAGAAACAGCACGCCGCGGTGGGCGAGCGAAACCTCGCCCGGCCGGGCGCGCTGGCCGCCGCCGATCAGCGCCGCCTGGCTCGCGGTGTGATGCGGCTCGCGGAACGGCGGCCGGCGCACCAACTGGCCACCGATCAACATGCCGGCGACGCTGTGGACCATCGAAACCTCCAGCGCCTGCGCCGGCGGCAGATCGGGCAGCAGGCTCGGCAACCTTGCAGCGAGCATCGATTTGCCGGCGCCCGGCGGACCTACCATCAGCAGGTTGTGCCCGCCGGCGGCGGCGATTTCGAGCGCGCGGCGGGCGCCCTCCATCCCTTTCACGTCGGCAAGGTCGGGTCCCAAGGCATAATCGTTCGGGCGTGGCGGCTGCGGCGGCGAGAACACCTGCGTGCCGCGGAAATGATTGATGATGCTGATCAGATCCGGCGCGGCCAGAACCTCGATGCGCCCCGCCCAGGCGGCTTCACCACCCTGGGTTTGCGGGCAGATCAACCCAAGATCGCGCTCGGACGCCGCGATCGCGGCGGGCAGAACCCCCGACACCGGATGCAGCACACCATCGAGCGACAATTCGCCGAGGGCGGCAAACCCTGCCATGTCTTCACACGGCAGCACATCCATCGCCGCCAGCAACGCGAGTGCGATCGGCAGATCGAAATGGCTGCCCTCCTTCAGCAGATCGGCAGGGGCGAGATTGACCAGAATGCGCCGGTTGGGCAGCGCGAGACCCATCGCATGCAAGGCGGCACGGACTCGTTCGCGCGCTTCGCCGACCGCCTTGTCGGGAAGGCCAACCACCAGGAAACCGGGCATGCCGTTGCCGATCTGAACCTGAACCTCGACTGAAATCGCCTCGATGCCGGCGAAGGCAAACGACGGCACGCGCGCAATGGCCATGAAAAAATCTCGGCAGAACTACAATGAGCCGAGGTTAGGGCGTGCGAAGGGCAATGTCCATGCCGACAAAAAAAGAAAGACTCTTCTTTTTGTGAACAAAAAGAAGCAAAAAAACTTTGACCGATGTTGGCGGTTCGACGTCGCCGCGTCTATTGCGGAAGCGGCAACTTCTCGCGCCGCATCTCCGCGACGTCTAGGGCAGCCTGCAAATGGAAGGAAATTTCGCGCTCGTTGGCCGCCTTGGCGTGATTGAGAACCAGCAGAATCTGGTCGGAGATCCGCCGGTTGAGCTCGGGAATCGCGGTGGCGTCGATCTCGTAGCCCAGGCGAGGCTGGGCCTTGATCACCATCCCGGTCGGTTGGATCTTCTTGCGCAGATTATAGACCGCGACCCGAATCGAGGCCGCCGCCTGGTCGGGTTCGTTCACGCCATAGACCCGCTGAATCAGTGTGTTGACCGAAACCGGGCGCGCGCGATGATTGAGTAGGACCCGCAAAACGTCTGACTCGTGCGGCGACAAATGAATCACCTGCCCGCGGAAGTACAGCGCGTTGCGCAGGTAATCGAACTCGAACTCCTGATGCGCCACGGCGTCAACCAAGCGCTGACTGGTCCGGGCGGTTGCTTTAGTCATCTTTACAGTCCCCGCGTACTCTAACCCTTACTATCACCCTAAAGCGCACGCCATTACTATCACCCTAAAGCGCGGGCGGCTATCTCGGAATGAAACCGCAATGACGGGTTGAAGCGGCGCGAGGACGCGATTCCAACGCCAAGGCCAGCCGATGGATCAGGCCGCGCGCCGCTCCGGCCCCCGGCAAAGCGGGACGGG
>Ga0302311_10004188_pt1 | contig 15619 bp, 19 predicted proteins | sample III_Palsa_N1_3_FD_200449 | JGI IMG/M metagenome (GOLD analysis project Ga0302311, IMG submission 200449) | Peat permafrost microbial communities from Stordalen Mire near Abisko, Sweden - III_Palsa_N1_3 | ecosystem: Environmental > Terrestrial > Soil > Palsa > Peat permafrost | place: Sweden... | reverse complement strand
ATTCTTCCGGCACGGTGATGCCCAGCACGCCCAGGTCGCCGAACTTCTTCCACAGGTCCATCGGGAACTGGTTCGTCCGGTCGATCTCGGCTGCCCTGGGCGCGATCTCCGCCGCCGAGAAACTCAGCACGCTCTCCCGGATCGCGTCCGCCGTCTCGCCCAAATCGAAGTTCAAGGACGGTATCTGGTTCGACAGCATCGCGGGATCTCCCTGGAGGACCGAAAGAAAGAAACGGTCATACGTTTGTTTCTTGAACAATGCCCAAAACCGCGCGAAGCTGCAAGGGCTGACGTCGGGGAGAATAACATGTCGCGCACGGCGGGATCGCACGGTCCGGCGACCTTGGCGGCGATCCGCAAATCGGGGCTGCGGCTGATCTACCAGCACGGCTACGAGGCGCTGACGCTGCGCGAACTGGCGGCCGACGTCGGCATCCTGTCGGGCTCGCTCTACAACCACATCAAGACCAAGCAGGACCTGCTGTTCACGCTGGTGCGCGACCACATGACCGACCTGTTGGACAATCTGGAAGCGGCGCTTGCCGGCCATGACGACCCGACCGAAGCGCTGACCGCCTTCGTGCGCCTGCATGTGACCTATCACATGGAGCGGCGCTACGAGGTCTATATCGCCAATTCGGAACTGCGCAGCCTGGAGCCCGAGAACCGCGCCGCCATCGTCGCCATGCGCCATGCCTACGAGGTCCGGCTGATCGATATCCTGGAGCGCGGCGTGGCATCCGGCCGCTTCAAGCTCGAAGACACCCGCGTCGGCGCCTTCGCCATCATCGCCATGCTGACCGGCATCTGCACCTGGTACCGGCCCGACGGTCCGCTGGATCCGGAACAGATCGTGGCGCTGCATACGGACATGGTGATGCGCGGCCTGACGGCGGCTTGAATCCATCACTCAAGTAAACTAAGTTCATTAAACTAGGTTTATCGGAGGAGATGATGCGGACGTTCAACATCCACGACGCGAAGACCCAACTATCGCGCTTGGTTGAACAAGCCGCAAAAGGTGACTCCTTCGTGATAGCCAAAGCCGGCAAGCCGATGGTCAAGGTCATCGCCTTGGCAGCGCCGGAGCCTACACAAATGAAGCGTAGCGGCTTCATGGCCGGCCAAATCCTGGTGCCGGACGATTTTGACCGAATGGGTGATGCAGAAATCGAGCAAATGTTCGGCGACGTATGAAGCTGCTACTCGACACCCACGTGTTGCTCTGGGCGGCGAACGGTTCGTTGACGCCCGACGCGGCAACATTGGTCCACGCGCCCGAAAACGAGCTGATGTTCAGCGCCGCCAGCATCTGGGAAGTGACAATCAAGAACGGGCTGGGCCGAGATGATTTCAGGGTCGATCCTCATCTGCTGCGACGCGGCCTGCTCGACAATGGCTATATCGAATTGCCTATTGCGAGCGAACACACCTTGGCCATCAACAGCCTGCCGCATCATCACAAAGATCCGTTCGACCGTCTGCTGGTCGCACAGGCAATCGTCGAAGGCATCACTTTGGTGACATCGGATCCGATCGTCGCGAGTTACCCCGGCCCGATACGCAAAATCTGACCGTTAGACCACCCGCTCCAACTCGCCCTGCTCGATATCGAAATGCCAGCCGTGGAGCTGCAAGTTGCCGGCATGGACCCGCTCGGCGACCCAGGGAAAGGTCATCAGATTGTCGATCGTGACGCGGATGCTCTCCAGTTCGCAGACATGAGCGACGGTTTCCGGCGCCTCGATCTTGGCGGCGAGTGCGCGCTCGCGGGCCGGAGCCGCGATTTCCATCCAGCGGCCGATGAAGTCACCCTGCTCGCCCCCCTCCAACAGCGCGCGGATGCCGCCGCATTGGCCATGGCCCAGCACGATGATATGTTCGACCTTGAGCGAGCGGACCGCGAATTCCAGCGCCGCCGAGGTGCCGTGATGGGCCATGTCGGGCGTGTAGCGCGGCACCAGGTTGGCGACGTTGCGGATGCAGAAGATTTCGCCCGGCTGGGCATCGAAGATCAATTGCGGATCGACCCGGGAATCGGCGCAGGTGATGACCATCGCGCGCGGCGACTGGCCGGCGGCCAAAGCCTGGAATACACCCTTGTTCTGCTGCCAATAGGTTTCGCGGAACCGGCGATAGCCTTCGATCAAACGTTGCATGCGCGTCCTCTTCCGGGGTCGTGAGTTCAGGGACGAGCGGCATGTATGCCGTCTGAACACGCCCACGGCAACGGTTGATGTTGCAAATGTTGCGCGCATTGCCGCAACGCACCATTTCGGCCGGCGGAATTTTTTAAAAACCACTGGCACATAATATCCGATATCGAATATATATCGACAGCGGATGCCAATCGAACCTTCTGGGGATCGGCACGCGCGCGAACCAGCGAGGATGGTCGATGAAGATGTCGCTCTATGACGTCGGCGTGATGAGCTACCTGCAGACGTTGGATGCCGTCGGCGGCTTGCTCGAACGCGGCCGCATCCACTGCCGGGACCATGATATCGATCCGGCCGTGATCGTCGAAAGCCGCCTGTTCCCGGACACGCCGCCCTTTGGTTTTCACATCCTGCAGGTCGCCCAACATTCCCTGGGTGCGCTGGAGGCGATCGTCCACGGCATGTTGCGCATGGTCGGAGAACGATCGAGCCCCGACTACGCGGGGCTGCAGGCGCTGATGACAGATACGCGCGGGACCCTGCGCCGGCTGACCGCGGAAGAGATCAACGCGCGCGAAGGCGCGGACGTGGTCTTCGAGGTCGGCGATACCCGGCGCGTGTTCACGGCGGAAAGCTTTCTGCTGTCCTTCTCCCTGCCCAATTTCCATTTTCACGCCATCGCCGCCTGCAACATCCTCAGATCGATCGGCGTACCCGTCAGCAAGCTCGACTATGTCGGCGCCTTGCGCCTGAAAGCCTGAACAGAGACCCGACCGGAAATGATCCAGTTCGCCGACATCGCGCGCCTGAGCCCGCCCCTGTTCACCGTCGCCGGACGGCGCGTGCGGCGGCTGGACGACGCCGACGGGCCGACGCTGCAGCGGCTGTTCGACCGGTGCGGCGATTATTTCGATCTGCTGGAAGGCCGTCCGGCCGGACCTGAGGCCGCGTGGGACGAGTTGCACGACGGGCCGCCCGCGCGCGTGCCGCACGACCTGTTCGCCCTCGGCATCGATGGCGGCCAGGGCGAGTTCGCCGGCTATATCGGCGCACTGCGCCACCACCGCCAGCCGGATCAATGGTATCTGGGCTTCCTGATCCTGGATCCGGCCTGGCGTGGCCGCGGCTTGGGGTCGACCGCCTATTGGGCGTTCCAGCACTGGATCAAGGCCCAGGGTGCCAACTCGCTGCTATTGGCCGTCATCGCCGAAAACGAGCGCGGCCATCGCTTCTGGCAAAGCCTGGGCTTCGGCTGCCCGCGCAGCTATCCGGCCCGGCAGATCGGGCTGAAGCGCCACGTGCTGGTCGAGTACGAGAAGACTCTAGCCTAGGCGTGTGGATTTAGGCGCCATCCGTGGCGGCATCCAGCGACCTTCGGTCGGATCCGGTGTGGCCGGCCGGTTTCGCCGCCGCCACGCGGCCAACGCCCCGATCCAGGCCACGGCAAGCGCCGGCAAGCCGGTACAGGCTGCCTGCAGCAGTGCCCGTTGCACCGGATCGAGCGTGTCGAGCCAATCGGTCCACTCCTTCAGGAACGGTAGCAGCAGGCCTGGTACCTGGATGATGGCCAGCGCCAGCATTGCCGTGATCGCCACGGCGACACCGAAGATCGCGACACGAGCGGCAATGTTCACGGCGCCGAACTCCTTGCGAGCGGCTACCAGCCGCCCTTTTCCAGCCAGAGGTCGACCTGCTCCAACCGATCATGGCCCCAGAACGGTTCGTCATCGACGAAGAAGAACGGCGAGCCGAACACCTGACGCCCGATCGCGGCATCGACCTCGGCCTTGACCAGTTCCTTGGTCTCATGGGCCTGGATGCCGGCCTGGACCCAGTCCGGATCGAAGCCCAGTTCGGCCGCAATGCCGACGACCGCCTCGACCGGGCAGATGTCGCGGCCCTTGCCGAACGCAGCACCATAGAGCGCACGCGCGAGGCGCACGGCGCCGGCCGGGTCGGTCTTGTCGATGAAATAGAAGGCGCGGCAGGCGGTCACCGTGCCGAACGGGAATTGCGCCGGGAGCGTGAACGGCAGGCCCAGTGCCCGGGCCGAACGCGGTGCATCGCGGGTGAAATAACTGCCCTTCAACGGCAGGGTCGGCAGCGGCCCGGCGCCGGTGATCTTGAATATGGCGCCCAAGAGGATCGGCCGCCAACGTACCGGCACCCCATGTTTCTTGCCGATCTCATCGATCTCGGCCGTGGCGAAATAGCCGTATGGCGAGGAAAAATCGAAGTAGAAATCGATCGCATGGGCCATCGGTCGTTTGCTCCCCAATCTCGTTAGTTCGTGCCGCCCTCGTTTGCGAGCTGACGGGCGATCACCAGGCGTTGGATGTCGCTGGTGCCTTCGTAGATCTGGCAGACCCGGACATTGCGGTAGATCCGCTCGACCGGGAAATCCCGGAGATAGCCATAGCCGCCATGGATCTGGATCGCGGCGGAGCAGACTTCCTCCGCCATCTCCGAGGCATAGAGCTTCGCCATCGCCGCCTCTTTCAGGCATGGCAACCCGGCATCGCGCAGGGTGGCGGCGTTCAGATACAGCAGCCGCGCGGCCTCGATCTTGGTCGCCATGTCGGCCAGGCGGAAACCGACCGCCTGATGGTCCTGGATCTTGACGCCGAAGGTCACGCGCTCGCCGGCATAGCGCTGAGCCGCCTCGAACGCCGCGCGGGCCATGCCGACCGATTGGGCGGCGATGCCGATGCGGCCGCCTTCGAGGTTCGAGAGCGCGATCTTATAGCCCTCGCCCTCGCGGCCCAGCATCAGATCGTCGCCCAGCGCCATATCCTCGAAATTGATCTGCGCCGTGTCGGAAGCATGCTGGCCCAGCTTTTCCTCGATGCGGGCCACCTGATAGCCCGGCGTCGTGGTCGGCACGATGAAGGCCGAGATGCCCCGCTTGCCGGCAGCCGGATCGGTCACCGCGAACACAATGGCGACATCGCCGTTCTTGCCCGAGGTGATGAATTGCTTGGTGCCGTTCAGCACCCAGCGATCGCCCTCGCGCCGGGCCCGGGTCCTGAGCGCAGAGGCGTCGGAGCCGGCCTGCGGCTCGGTCAGGCAGAACGCACCCAGCATGCGGCCGCGCGCCATCGGTTTCAGGAACCGATCCTTCTGCGCATCGCTGCCGAATTTCAGGATCGGCATGCAGCCGACCGAGTTATGCACGCTCATGATGGTCGAGGTCGCCCCATCGCCGGCGGCGATTTCCTCGATGGCGAGCGCGTAGGACACATGGTCGACGCCGGCACCGTCGAATTCCTCCGGCACCAGCATGCCCATGAAGCCCAGCTCGCCCATCTCGGCCAGCGCCTCGCGCGGGAAGCGATGCTCGCGATCCCAGGCCTCGGCATGGGGTGCCAGGCGCTCGGCGGCGAAGCCGCGCGCCATGTCCCGGATCATCGTCTGCTGTTCGTTATAGATCATTTGAGGTGCTCACCAGGGCAGCTCCGCCCCGTCGTAATTATAGAACCGCCCGGTCTCGGCCACCGTCAACCGTTCGATGACCTGGCGCATGCCGGTGACGCTCTGGGCGGGCTCGATATCGGCATCCTTGCCGCCCATGTCGGTGCGGACCCAGCCCGGATGCAGCACGGCCATGGCGAAGCCGGCTGCGGCCAGATCGAGCGCCAGCGAATGCCAGACCGCGTTCAACGCCGCCTTGGACGAGCGATAGGCGTAGCTGCCGCCGGAGACATTGCCGCCGATCGAGCCCATACGGCTGGAGACGGCGACGAGTTTTTTCTGCCTGGCCTTTTCCAGATTGCGCTTCAAGGCACCGACCAACGCCACCGGTGCCACCGCATTGACCGCGAAGGTTTCGAGCCAGCTTTCCCGGTCGACATTGTCGGCGGTCATGCCGCGTGGCCCGATCACGCCGGCATTGGCGATCAGGATATCGAGCGGCGCCGCCCCGAACGAATTGGCGAGCGCGTCGATCGACCGTTTCTCGGTCACCTCGAGCGGCAGGACGCTGATGTCGCCCTTCAAGCCGCCGAGCCCGCCCGGTCGGGTCACGTCGCGGCAGGTCGCATAGACCTTCCAGCCCTCGTCGGCATATTGCCGCGCGAATTCGAGGCCGAGGCCCCGGCTGGCGCCGGTGATGAGAACGCTGCCCGCCATGTCAGATCCGCTCGACGGCGAGTGCTGTCGCTTCGCCGCCGCCGATACAGAGCGAGGCGACACCGCGCTTCAGCCCATGGGTCTCCAGCGCCGCCAGCAGGGTCACGATCAGTCGGGCGCCGGACGCGCCGATCGGATGGCCCAAGGCGCAGGCGCCGCCGTGGATATTGACCTTGTCATGCGGCAGGTCGAGCTCGCGCATCGCCGCCATGGTGACGACGGCGAAGGCCTCGTTGATCTCGTAGAGATCGACATCGGACGCGCGCCAATCGAGCTTGGACAGAAGATTGCCGATCGCCTTGACCGGGGCGGTGGTGAACCAGGCCGGCGCCTGGGCATGGCTCGCATGGCCGCGAATGACGGCGAGCGGCGTGAGGCCGCGCCGATCGGCCTCGGACCGGCGCATCAGCACCAACGCCGCCGCCCCGTCGGAGATCGACGAGGAATTGGCCGCCGTCACCGTGCCGTCCGGGCGGAACGCCGGCTTCAGCGTCGGGATCTTGTCCGGGCGCGCCTTCAAGGGCTGCTCGTCGGTATCGATCACCGTGTCGCCGCCGCGGCCCTTCAAGGTGACCGCTGCGATCTCGCCCTTGAACAGCCCGCCCTCGATCGCCTTCTTGGCGCGGTCGAGCGAGGCCAGCGCGAAGGCGTCCTGGTCGCCGCGGCTGAAGTGATAATGCCCGGCGCAATCCTCGGCGAAGGTGCCCATCAGGCGGCCCTTGTCGTAGGCATCTTCCAGCCCATCGAGGAACATATGGTCGAGCGTGCGGCCATGGCCCAGGCGATAGCCGCCGCGCGCCTTATCCAACAGATAGGGGGCGTTCGACATGCTCTCCATGCCGCCCGCGACCATGATACGGGCGCTGCCGGCCGCAATCAGGTCATGGGCCAGCATGGCCGCCTTCATGCCCGAGCCGCAGACCTTGTTGATGGTCGTGCAGGGCACCGACTGCGGCAGGCCCGCGCCCAGCGCCGCCTGGCGCGCCGGCGCCTGGCCCAGACCCGCCGGCAGCACGCAGCCCATGATGGTCTCGTCGATCGCGTCCGGGTCGAGCCCGGCACGCTCGACCGCGGCGCGGATCGCGGTCGCCCCCAGCTGCGGGGCCGCCACATCCTTCAGGTCGCCCTGGAACCCGCCCATGGCCGTGCGGGCCATACCGACGATGACGATGGGGTCGCTCATCGAGAACACTCCTTGAACTCTGGATAAAACTTCACGCGGTTTCCTTGAACAGCTCGCGGCCGATCAGCATGCGGCGGATTTCCGAGGTGCCGGCGCCGATCTCGTAGAGCTTGGCGTCGCGCAGCAGCCGGCCGGTGGCATAGTCGTTGATATAGCCGTTACCGCCCAGGCACTGGATCGCCTCCAATGCCATCCAGGTCGCCTTCTCGGCGGCATAGAGGATCGCCCCCGCCGCATCCTTGCGCGTCGTCTCGCCCCGGTCGCACGACTTGGCGACGGCATAGACATAGGCGCGCGCCGCATTCAGCGTCACATACATGTCGGCGAGCTTGCCCTGCATCAGCTGGAACTCGCCGATCGCCTGGCCGAACTGCTTGCGCTCATGCACATAGGGCAGCACCACGTCCATGCAGGCCTGCATGATCCCGATCGGGCCCGCCGCCAGCACCGCGCGCTCGTAATCGAGACCGCTCATCAGCACGGCCGCCCCGCGACCGACCTCATTCAGCACGTTCTCTTCCGGGACCTCGCAATCCTGGAACACCAGCTCGCAGGTGTTCGACCCGCGCATGCCGAGCTTGTCCAGCTTCTGCGCGGTCGAGAAGCCCTTGAACCCCTTCTCGACCAGGAACGCGGTCATGCCCTTCGACCCCGCCGCCGGATCGGTCTTGGCATAGACCACGAGCGTGTCCGCGTCCGGGCCGTTGGTGATCCACATCTTGGTGCCGTTCAGGATGTAGCGATCGCCGCGCTTGTCGGCCCTGAGTTTCATCGACACCACGTCCGAGCCCGCGCCCGGCTCCGACATGGCCAAGGCCCCGACATGCTCGCCCGAGACCAGCTTCGGCAGGTATTTGCGCTTCTGCGCGTCGGTGCCGTTGAGCTTGATCTGGTTGACGCAGAGATTGGAATGGGCGCCGTAGCTCAAGCCCACCGAGGCCGACGCCCGGCTGATCTCCTCCATCGCGATGGTATGTTCGAGATAGCCCAGACCCGCGCCGCCATATTCTTCCGGCACGGTGATGCCCAGCACGCCCAGGTCGCCGAACTTCTTCCACAGGTCCATCGGGAACTGGTTCGTCCGGTCGATCTCGGCTGCCCTGGGCGCAATCTCCGCCGCCGAGAAACTCAGCACGCTCTCCCGGATCGCGTCCGCCGTCTCGCCCAAATCGAAGTTCAAGGACGGCATCTGGTTCGACAGCATCGCGGGAGCTCCCTTGGGGGACCCTTCTGTTTACCGCGCTGCGTCAGCCGTGCCCAGTGACATCGGTGGATGGGTCTATTGCGGCGGCGGCGGGACCGGCGTCGCCGGCGCATGGGCGATGGCGCTGCCGATCGTCTGGTCGGTCGAGTGCGACAATTGATCCGGGCCGTAGTAGCTCACGTCCGGCTGGGCGACGTCGGGCTGCTTCAGCCGGCTGCCGACCCGGTAGGCGGTCGCCTGTTGAGACGAGGCCGCAGAGGGGTCTGCAGGTCCGGCGCAGGCGGAGAGCGCGGTGGCGGCGACGAGCAACGTCAAACCCAGCATACGCATGATGGCCTCCCGTGGGCATGGTGCCCCTCGGATATGGGGCGGTCATGCTGCTAAGACAAAGGGCGCGGCGATTTTCTTCCCGACCTTGGCTCAGCGCGCGCGTTCCAGCACCTGATGGGCATCGGTTTCGGCATCGGCCAGCAAGCGATGCATGGCGGCACGCGCGCCGACCTCGTCGCGCGCCAGCACCGCCTCCAGCACCGCCCGATGCAACCCCATGGAATATCCCAACCCCCCGGGCCGGCCCAACGCCAGTCGCGCGGTCGAGCGGATGACCGTGTCGATCACCGCGCCGAGCGCGCTCAGGTAGCGATTGCCGGCGGCCTTGAGGATGGTCAAGTGAAAGGCGATATCGACGTCGAGCGCGTCGGGGCCGGCATCGGCATGGGGCGCCAAGGCGTCGAACGCCGTCTGCATGGCGACGGCCGCCGCGGCATCATGACGCCGGGCCGCGAGCGCCGCCCCTTCGGGCTCGATCAGCCGCCGGAGCTCGAACAGCTCGCCCATGGTGTCCGCGAACCCGTCGGAGGCCGCTTCCCAGGTCAGCACCGCCGGGTCGAGCAGGTTCCAATGCTCCCGCGCCCGCACCACCGTGCCGGTCTTGGGCTTGGCCAGCACGAGGCCCTTGGCCGCCAGCACCTTGATCGCCTCGCGCAGCGTCGTGCGGCTGACGCCCAACTGGCTGAGATAGACGGTCTCGGCCGGCAGGGTATCGCCGGGCTTCAACTCGCCATTGAGGATCTTCTTGCCCAAGCTCTCGACGATGGCGCCGGGCAGGCCGGCGACAGGCGCGCGTGGCGAAGCCGCGGGCTTCACGGTTCGAGATTTCTTGCCGACATGGCTCGACAGCATGTCGCCCCCCTTTTCTGCGGCCCCTCGACCGGGGACCACTTATCTTTGTTCAACCGCCGCATCATCGAAGGTTTTGCGCCGACAGTCATCAGAGTAATGACGAGACCGGTGGTAAAGCGGCAAGCCCGGCGCCACCTATGACCCGCGAACTGCGTGGGAGGGACCGCATGAAGATATTCGTGACCGGCGCCAGCGGCTTCATCGGCGGGTCGGTGGCGGCGCGGCTGGCCCGGGCCGGCCATCAGGTGCGCGGGTTGGTGCGCGATCCGGCAAAGCGGGACGCCGTCCGCCGCACCGGGATCGAGCCGGTGCTGGGCACGCTCGACGATGCGGCCCTGCTGACGCGCGAGGCCCAGGCGGCCGATGCCACCATCAATGCCGCCAGCAGCGACGACCGGCGCGCGGTCGAGACCCTGGTCACCGCGCTTACCGGCTCGGCCAACGCGCTGATCCATACCAGCGGCTCCAGCATCATCGCCGACGAGGCCCTGGGCGAGCCGTCAGACGCTGTGTTCGACGAGGACACACCGTTCGTCACCCATCCGGAAAAACAGGCGCGCGTGGCGATCGATCGGCTCGTGCTGGGTGCCGCCGGCCTGCGCGGGATCGTGGTCTGTCCGAGCCTGATCTACGGCACCGGCCTCGGGGTCGAGCCGGAGAGCGCGCAATTGCCGCGGTTGGCCGCCCTCGCGCGCGAAACCGGCGTCGCGCGCTATATCGGCCGCGGCCTGAACGTCTGGTCGACCGTCCATATCGCCGACGTCGCCGATCTGTTCCTACTGGCGCTCACCGAAGCGCCGGCCGGCGGCTTCTATTTCGCCGAGAATGGCGAGGCCTCGTTCGCCGCCATGGTCGGCGCGATCGCCGCACGACTGGGTCTGGGCGCGCCGCAGCCCTGGGCACCCGAGGAGGCGATCGCGCTCCTGGGCCGGCAGACGGCCGTGTTCTCGCTGGGATCCAACAGCCGGGTGCGCGCCCGTCGTGCGCGAGCCCTCGGCTGGGTGCCGCGCCATGGCTCCGTGCTGGATTGGATTGCGACCGAATTGCCCAAGGGTTGAGAAACGCCGGCACGACCCTCAATTACTCATACGACATTCCACCTGACCGGAGATCATGATCATGGACTATCGCCAGCTCGGCGCCTCGGGCTTCCGAGTGCCCGCCCTCGCCTTCGGCACCGCGACCTTCGGTGGCACGACCGATTTCTTCAAGGCCTGGGGTTCGACCGATGTCGCCGCCGCCAACCGGCTGATCGACGTCTGCCTCGACCATGGCGTGACCCTGTTCGATAGCGCCGACGTCTATTCGAACGGCGCCGCCGAGGAGATCCTGGGCGCCGCGATCAAGGGCAAGCGCGACCGGCTGCTGATTTCTACCAAGGCGACCTTCCCAGTCGGCACCGGCCCGAACGACTATGGCTCATCGCGCTATCACCTGATCGACGCGGTCGACAAGGCGCTGCAGCGGCTCGGCACCGACCATATCGACCTGCTGCAGCTGCACGGTCAGGACAATTACACGCCGGTTGCCGAGACGCTCTCGACGCTCGACCAGCTCGTGCGCTCGGGCAAGGTGCGCTATGTCGGCGGCTCGAACTTCGCCGGCTGGCATATGATGAAGTCGCTGGCGACGGCCGACCGCTACGGCTATCCGCGCTATGTCGCCCACCAGGCCTATTACTCGCTGTTGAACCGCGACTATGAATGGGAGCTGATGCCGCTCGCCCTCGACCAGGGCATCGGCGCCGTGGTCTGGAGCCCGCTCGGCTGGGGCAAGCTCACCGGCAAGATCCGCCGCGGCCAGCCAGCCCAGCCCGGCAGCCGCGCCCATGAAATCGCCGGCACCGGCCCGTCCTATCCCGAGGAACGCCTGTTTGCGATCGTGGATGCGCTGGACGAAGTGTCGGAGGAGGTCGGCAAGTCGATCCCGCAGGTGGCCCTCAACTGGCTGCTGCAGCGACCGAGCGTGTCGAGCGTCATCATCGGCGCCCGCAACGAGGAACAGCTGGTGCAGAACATCGGCGCCGTCGGCTGGAATCTCAGCAAAGACCAGGTCGCCAAGCTCGACGCGGCGAGCGACGCCAAAGCTTCCTACCCGACCTGGCACCAGAAGGGCTTCCCGATGCTGAACCGGCCGATGGTGTAAGAGATAGTCGGGCCCGTCGGCAGGCGGGCCCGAGCTTCATTTCGCCGCCTCAGCCGCGATGCCGCACCACCCACCGATGAATACGGAAGCCGATCCCGCAGCCGGCGAACAGCACCAGCGTCGAATAGCTGAAGGCGCTTATTGTATCGAGCATGACGTGTTCCTCGACGTCCGACCATTTGAACACATGATCGGTCCAGGGCTCCGGCCAGATCCACGGCCAATCGCCGCGCCAAATCGTATGCTCGCAATAGACGATCGAGAAGCCTGCCGAGATCAGCAGCAGGAGCGTGATCATCAATGCGCGGAGCAGAAAGATCATTTCCCGTCTCCGTCGGCCGCCCCGACGACATCTACGACCCCATAGACACGCCTGTTGGTCCCGGGCAGATATTCTGCCGGTGTCGACGTCAGCAGATCGTGGAGATCCCGGTAACTCTCCTCGACTGTCTTGCCTTTCGGCTCCGGCTCGACCTCGCTCGGCCACGCCGCCAGTTCGGGATCGCGACCGAAGCCCGACAGTTTGTCCCCCGTCCTGCCGGTGATTGTGATGCAGCCCTCGCTCCTGCCCAGTGGCCCTTCCGGATGCAGCCGCAGGCTTCCGCGGGTTACTCCGTCGACCGATAGCGTATCGTTCCAGTCCTGGCCCGGATCGTCATCGACCAGGCGAACTCGACGCATCGTGAAGTCAGGCAGAACGGACAAGACGCGTCACCTCCCAGGCTCGGTCGACCTGAGAGGAGACTGGAACAAAACTAGAACATCCGCAACTTCACGACGGAGATTCTTCAAGCGCGGTCAGGGCGCCTTCACCCAGAATCTGTAGGTCGCCGTATAGGGCACGCCGACCCGCGTATCGGCCCGGGTCGGCGGCGTGGCCGGGGCTTGACCGCCGTGGGTGTCGAGCCGCTGGACGAAGCCGACCTGGGCCAGGATGCCCGGTGCCGGATCGGCGATGACCTTGGCCAAGAGCCAGGGCACGTCGGTCGCGGGATGGGCCGCCGGCACCTGGGTGACCGGGGTCGCCGTGTCGCGCGCGATCTTGCTGCCGTCGGGCGCCTCCCAGGACGGGCCATTGTAATGATAGAGCGCGAGCTTGCCGTGCGCGTCGGTCAGCTGGGCCAGCGGCGCCTCGAACATCCATTTGAAATGGCCGTCCGTGTCGGCGACGCTCTTGTAGATCTGCACGCCCTTGGCCTTGGTGGTCAGCACCAGCTTGTAGCCGGCGGGCTGCAACTCGGCCGGCAGCGGCTTTGCCGCCTGGGCGCTGCCGGTCAGGGCGAAGACGACGGCCGCCGCCATCCAGACGCGGATCATCGCTCTCATGCTCCGGCTCCCGCAGCAGCTTCCGCTTCGGCCGCCATGGCGATGGTGACCTGGGCGTCATAGACCGCGATGGCGCTCATGTTGACCAGGCCGCGCACGGTCGTCGAGGGCGTCACGATATGGGCGGGCTTGCGCACGCCCAACAGCGCCGGACCGATCGCCAGGCCGTCGCCCAGCGCCTTCAGCAGGTTGAAGGCGATGTTGGCGGCGTCGAGCGTCGGCATGATCAGCAGATTGGCCTGGCCGGACAGGCGCGAGTTCGGAAACACCCGGGCGCGATGCTCGGTCGAGAAGGCCAGGTCCGCCTGCATTTCGCCCTCGACCTCGAGGTCGGGGGCGCGCTCGCGGATTAATTCCAGCGCCTTGCGCATCTTGATCGCCGATGGCGCGTTGGAGCTGCCGAAGCTGGCGTGCGACAGCAGTGCCACCTTGGGATCGAAGCCGAAATGCTGCACCGTGGCGGCCGCATGGATCGTGATATCGGCCAGTTCCTCCGCACACGGATCATGGCTGACGAAGGTGTCGGCCAGAAAGAACGTCCCGGTCGGCAGGATCAGGACCGAGAGCGCGAACGGCTGTGCTACGCCCGGCTGCAGACCCACGATATCGACGACATGGTGCAGATGGCGATGGAACTCGCCGACGGCACCGCAGATCATCGCGTCGGCCTCGCCACGCTCGACCATCAGCGCCGCGATCACCGTGTTGCGGGTGCGCACGATATGGCGCGCGAAGTCGGGCGACACGCCCTTGCGCTCCATGATCGCGTGATACTGGTTCCAGTAGCTGTGGAAGCGCGGATCGTCCTGCGGGTCGCACAGCTCGAAATCCTTGCCGATCTTGATGTGCAGGCCGAGGCGCTCCAGGCGCCTCTCGACCACTTCGCGCCGGCCGATCACGATCGGCTTGGCGATGCCTTCGTCGAGCACGGTCTGCACGGCGCGCAGCACCCGCTCGTCCTCACCCTCGGCGAAGGCGAGCCGCCGCGGGTCCTGCTTCGCGCGCTCGAACACCGGCTTCATCACCAGTCCGGAGCGGAACACGAACTGCTCCAGCCGCTGGCGATAGGCGTCGAAATCGGTGATCGGCCGGGTGGCGACGCCGCTGTCCATCGCCGCCTTGGCGACGGCGGGGGCGAGCGTGGTGATGAGGCGCGGATCGAACGGCTTCGGGATCAGATATTCCGGCCCGAAGGTGAGCGTCTGGTCGCCATAGGCGGCCGCGACCACGTCCGACGCCTCGGCCATGGCGAGATCGGCCAAGGCCTCGACACAGGCGATCTTCATCGCCTCGTTGATCGTAGTGGCGCCGACGTCGAGCGCGCCGCGGAAGATATAGGGGAAGCAGAGGACGTTGTTGACCTGGTTCGGATAGTCCGACCGGCCGGTGCAGATGATCGCGTCGGGACGGACCGCGCGCGCCTCTTCCGGCGAGATTTCCGGCGTCGGGTTGGCGAGCGCCATGATGATCGGGCCCGCCTCCATCTGGGCCAACAGTTCCGGCTTCAGCACGTTGGGTGCCGACAATCCCAGGAACACGTCGGAGCCGCCGATGACGTCGGCCAGCGTGCGCGCGTTGGTGTCCTTGGCATAGCGGTCCTTGCGCGGGTCCATCTCTTCCTTGCGGCCGTTATAGACCACGCCGTAGCGATCGGTGACCCAGACGTTCTCGACCTTCAGCCCCATGTCGACCAGCAGGTCGAGGCAGGCGAGTGCCGCCGCACCGGCGCCGGACGCCACCAGCTTGATGTCGCCCAGATGCTTGCCGCGCAGACGGAGCGCGTTGCGGATCGCGGCCGCGACGATGATGGCCGTGCCGTGCTGATCGTCGTGGAACACCGGGATCTTCATGCGCGCGCGCAGGCGCGCCTCGATCTCGAAGCACTCGGGCGCCTTGATGTCTTCGAGGTTGATGCCGCCGAACGTCGGCTCCAGCGCCGCCACCACATTGACGAACAGATCCGGGTCGAGCGCCTCGACCTCGATATCGAACACGTCGATGCCGGCGAATTTCTTGAAGAGCACGCCCTTGCCCTCCATCACCGGTTTGGACGCCAGCGGGCCGATATTGCCCAGGCCCAGCACGGCCGTGCCGTTGGTGATGACGCCGACCAGATTGGCCCTGGACGTCATATGCGCGACCTCGGCCGGATCGCGCACGATTTCCATGCAGGCTTCGGCCACGCCGGGCGAATAGGCCAACGCCAGATCGCGCTGGGTCGAGAGCGGCTTGGTCGCGTGGACCCCGATCTTACCCGGCGTCGGATAGCGGTGATAATCGAGAGCGGCGTCG
>Ga0302311_10004187_pt1 | contig 15622 bp, 13 predicted proteins | sample III_Palsa_N1_3_FD_200449 | JGI IMG/M metagenome (GOLD analysis project Ga0302311, IMG submission 200449) | Peat permafrost microbial communities from Stordalen Mire near Abisko, Sweden - III_Palsa_N1_3 | ecosystem: Environmental > Terrestrial > Soil > Palsa > Peat permafrost | place: Sweden... | reverse complement strand
GCCTGACCAACGTCGAGATCATGGTGCCGTTCGTGCGCACGGTGCGCCAGGCCGCGCGCGTGGTGGAGATGCTCGCCGAGCGCGGCTTGAAGCGCGGCACGTCCGGTGGAAATGATGGCCTGCGCGTGATCATGATGTGCGAAGTGCCGAGCAACGCCATCCTGGCGGACCAGTTCCTGGAGCATTTCGACGGCATGTCCATCGGCTCCAACGACCTGACCCAGCTGACGCTGGGCCTGGACCGCGACTCCGGCCTGGCCCAGCTGGCCGACGACTTCGACGAGCGGGACCCGGCGGTCAAGGCGCTGATCTCGCGCGCCATCAACGCCTGCCGCTCCGTCGGCAAATATGTCGGCATCTGCGGCCAGGGCCCCAGCGACCACCCGGACTTCGCGGCCTGGCTGGCCGACGAGGGCATCGTGTCGATCTCGCTGAATCCGGATTCGGTAGTCGAGACCTGGACGGCGCTGGCGGCGCGGAAGTAGCCGGCACAGCAGGGCTGCCGGAGGCAGTCCGGCACCGTTTCTGACAAGCAACGGCCCCGATTGGGGCCGTTGTGCTATGATCGCAGGCTTTCCTTGCCGCACCCGTGGGTGAATTTTGGGTCACGATCCAGATTTCATCGTAGTTGACGCTTTCGGGGCGGCTTCATCCGACCTTGGTCGGAAATCCACAAGGAGTGTCCATGCGTCACTATGAAATCGTTCTGCTGATCCATCCGGATCAAAGCGAACAAGTTCCGGCCATGCTGGAACGCTACAAGGCCCTCGTCACCAATTCCGGTGGCAAGGTGATCCGACTGGAAGACTGGGGCCGCCGCCAGCTGGCCTACACGATCCAGAAGCTCGCCAAGGCGCATTACATCTGCATCAACATCGAATGCGGTAATGAAGCCCTGAAGGAACTGGAAACCGGCTTCCGCTTCAATGACGCCGTCCTGCGCCACCTCACGGTGCTGCGCGACAAGGCGGACACGGCTCCTTCGGTCATGATGAAGGCAGTCGAGAAGGAAGAAGCCCGCAAGTCGGCATCGTCGCAGGAAGCGACGGCCTGAAGGCGAACCCCGCATTCGACCGGCACGCCCTGAAAGGGCCGCAGCGATGAATCGATTGATTCTCACTGCCGAGCTGGTGGAACGCGGAGCGACACGGTATACCCCGGCCGGACTTCCCGCGCTCGATCTGAGCCTGAAGCACGAATCCGAGGTGATGGAAGACAAGCAGCCGCGCAAGCTCGTTCTGACGATGCGCGCGGTGGCGATCGGTGAAATCACGCGCAAGGTCGCGGCCCTCCCTCTGGGACAGGTCGCCTCGTACGCCGGCTTCATCGCTCCCTCTCGCAATGCGAAGGGTCTTGTCTTCCACGTGACCGACGTCGACGCCACGCAGCCCGTTACCTGAATCCAAATCAGTCGGAACACATTTCAGAGGTCATCACATGCCCCCGCCAAAATCACGATTTTCCAAGGACAAGCGTCCGAAGCGCAACCAGCAATCGCTGCTGTTCCGCCGCAAGCGCTTCTGCCGCTTCACGGTCGCCAAGGTCGATCACATCGACTACAAGGACGTCGACGTCCTGCGCGACTTCGTCGGTGAGAACGGCAAGATCACGCCGGCTCGCCTGACGGGCACCCGCGCGTTCTACCAACGTCAGCTGACCACGGCCATCAAGCGCGCGCGCTTCCTGGCACTGCTGCCGTACAGCGATCAACACAAGGTCTGAGGAGTCACCACCCATGCAAATCATCCTGCTGGAAAAGGTCGCGAACCTCGGTAACCTGGGCGACGTCGTCAAGGTCAAGGACGGCTACGCACGCAACTTCCTGATCCCGACCCGCATGGCACGCCGTGCCACCGCGACCGCGATCAAGGAATTCGAAGTCAAGCGCGCCGAGCTCGAAAAGGCCGCCGCCGAGAAGCTGGCCACCGCGCAAGCATTCGGCGAGAAGCTGGCCGGCAAGACCGTCCGCATCTCGCAGAAGGCCGGCGTCGACGGTCGCCTGTTCGGCTCGGTCACCAACGCCGACATCGCCGAAGCGCTGACCAAGAACGGCTTCGAAGTTGCCAAGTCGCAAGTTCGCCTGCCGAACGGCCCGCTGAAGACCGTCGGCGAACACGCCGTCGCTGTCGCTGCGCACACCGACGTCGTTGTCGACGTCACCGTGCAAGTGGTTGCCGAGCAAGACTAAGGTTCACGCGCGGGCTTCGTGCCCGCTTGTAGTCCCGAAAGGGCCGACTCGCGTCGGCCCTTTTCAATTTCCGAACGAAATTTCGCTTGTCCCCGGGCAGCCCCCAGCCTGTCCACAAGCTTGTCCACAGGGCTTTGCCGGCACGCCTTTAAGATCGACGACACATGACGACCATCTTCGATTCTGCCCTGCCCAACCGCGGCGAATCCCGCGACGAGGACGTTGCGCGCCTGCGCGTCCCGCCCCAATCCATCGAGGCCGAGCAGAGTGTGCTCGGTGGCCTGCTGCTCGACAACGGCGCGTGGGATCGCGCGGCCGACGTCGTCACCGAGGCCGACTTCTACCGCTTCGAACACAAGATCATCTTCGGTGCCATCGGCGCGCTGATCGGCGCCAGCAAGCCGGCCGACGTCATCACCGTCTACGAGCACCTGCAGATGGCCGGCAAGGCCGAGGATTCCGGCGGCCTGTCCTACCTCAACGCGCTGGCGCAGAGCGTGCCCAGCGCGGCCAACATGCGGCGCTATTCGGAGATCGTGCGCGAGCGCGCGATCCTGCGCAAGCTGATCGCCGCCAGCGACGAGATCGCCACCAACGCATTCAATCCGCAAGGGCGCGCGGTCACGCAGATCCTCGACGAGGCCGAAGGCAAGATCTTCAAGATCGGCGAGGAAGGCAACCGCAACAAGCAGGGCTTCCAGAGCATGGACGTGCTCGCGGTGCAACTGATCGACCGCGTCACCGAGCTCGCCGAGAACGGCGCCGAGGACGTCACCGGCGTGCGCACCGGCTTCTACGACCTCGACCGCAACACCGCCGGCCTGCAGCCGGGCGACCTGATCATCCTGGCGGCGCGGCCGAGTATGGGAAAAACGGCGTTCGCGCTGAACATCGCCGAAAATGTCTCCGTCAACGAAGGCCTTCCGGTCGTCGTGTTCTCGATGGAAATGGGCGCGTCCCAGCTCGCGCTTCGGATGGTGGGCTCGCAAGGCCGCATCGACCAGCAGCATCTGCGCACGGGCCGCCTCGACAACGACGAGTGGGGCCGGCTGACCGAGGCCGTGGAACGCTTGTCCAAGTCGTCGGTGTTCATCGACGAGACTCCGGCGCTCACCGGTCCGGAACTGCGCGCCCGCGCGCGTCGCCAGGCGCGCCAGTGCGGCCGACTTGGCCTGATCGTGATCGACTACCTGCAGCTGATGAGCGGCTCCGGCAGCGACGGCGAGAATCGCGCCACCGAGATCGGCGAGATCTCGCGCGGCCTCAAGGCGCTCGCCAAGGAACTGCACTGCCCTGTGATCGCGCTGTCGCAGTTGAACCGGAGCGTGGAAACGCGTCCGGACAAGCGTCCGATGATGTCCGACCTGCGCGAATCCGGCGCCATCGAGCAGGACGCCGACATCATCATGTTCATCTACCGCGACGAGTACTACAACAAGGAGACGAAGGAGCCCGGCGTCGCCGAGATCATCATTGCCAAGCAGCGGAACGGCCCGGTCGGCACGACCAAGTTGACGTTCCTGCGGCAATGGACGAAGTTCGACAACCTCGCACCGGAGCACATGAGCGGCGAGTACTGAACGAGCGGCAGCGAAAGCCGCTCGCACGCATCAGGGGCTAAGACTGCTGTCCGCGACCTGCCGGTGGATCGCCGCCAGCGCCAGTGCACGCGACTGGTAAGGATGCTGGCAGCGAAAGATGCAGCGACCGTGCGTGTTGTGCGCCAGCTTGGCGCACAGGACGTCATGGCGGCCCGTCAGCAGGCGGTAGATCTCGACGGCCGCCAGCGCGCCGAGAAACGGCGGCAACAGGTTCAGCCAATTGGCACGCGCGAGCCCGGCCGACAGATCGACGGCGAGCAGCCGCGCCGGGTTCATGCCGAAGTTCGACAGCGGACCGGCGCACGCCACGATGGCCGCGATCAACAGGCCGTACAGAATCCCTGTCCCGCGGAACCAGCTCGCGTGGTTGGTGGTGAACAGGATCATCAGCATCGCGCTGGCGGCCAGGACGAATTCGGTCAGGAACGCGGCCCATTCGTTGGTCGGGCCGATCGAGCCGGACAGCATGGACGGGGGTGTCGCAGGCGGCAGCAGCGACGGCATGCCGGTGCGCAGCAGCAGCACCGCAGCGGCACCGCCGGCCAGTTGCGCCAGCAGGTAGAACAACGCGTCCCAGCGGCCGATCTTGCCCAGGCGCAGGTAGGCGAGCGTGATGGCCGGATTCATGTGGGCGCCCGAGCGCCGGCCCCACGGCGAGTAGATCAGGGCCGCGACGGTCGCGCCGACGACGATGCCGGCCAGCACGCGCCTGGCGACTGACCCCGACCCCGAGCCGGACCCGACCTCGAGCCATGCCGAGACGACGCCGGCCGTCAGCACGAACAGCGCGAGGAACAGCGCCTCGACGGCGTACTCCGGCCAATGCCGGCGCAGCGTCTCGCCCAGGGGCAGGTCCGCCTCCGAAGGCTGCGCCGTGCCCGGTTCCGGACGCGGCAACGCGCGACGATCGCGGAACAATCGGCCGGGCGAGGGCATGCCGGTAGGGTGGGTGGGCTGCATGGAGGCGGTCAAGCAATGCTCGCGGCAATTGGTGTTCCAAGGCGACAGCTTGCCCGACAGGTGGAATTCATTGCGCTGAAAAGAAGAGCTGTATATATTTACAGTATGCCCGAGCGACGCACCATCCCGATCATGCCCGTGCCGCTGGCTCCTGCCGGCGGCGCGTTCCGCGTCGTCGATCCGGCGGACGCCAGCGCGGGCACGGCCACCGGCCCTGCCGCGGTGCTCAAGGGTCGCGGCACCGCATGGACTATCGCGCACCGGTTCGAGCGGGACACTCGCGAGGCGATCGACGACGGCTGGGGCACGCTGGATCAGTCTGCCGACGTGCAGCACGTGGCGCCGGGCACCACGGTGGTCGAGGAGCACGCCAGGCGCATCCTCAGCACCAACGATTCGCCCGACATCCCGTTCGACGTCGCGATCAATCCGTATCGGGGCTGCGAGCACGGCTGCATCTACTGCTTCGCGCGGCCCACGCACAGCTACCTCAACCTGTCGCCCGGCCTCGACTTCGAGACCCGCATCATCGCCAAGGTCAACGCCGCCGAGCGCCTGCGCGAGACGCTGGCCCGGCCCGGCTACGAGCCGAAGTACATCAACATCGGCTCGGCCACCGACGCCTACCAGCCCGTCGAGCGCAAACTGGGCATCACGCGCGCCGTCATCGAGGTGCTCGCCGAGTGCCGCCATGGTTTCGCGCTGGTCACCAAGTCCTCCGGCGTGGAGCGCGACCTGGATCTGGTGGGCGAGATGGGACGTGCCGGCATGGCGGCGGTCTACATGTCGCTCACCACGCTCGACGGCGGGCTCGCGCGCATCATGGAGCCGCGCGCCACCGCGCCACACCGGCGCCTGCGCACGATCGAGGCGCTGGCGCGCGCCGGCGTGCCGGTGGGAGTGAGCGCGTCACCGATGATCCCGTTCATCAACGAGCCGGAGCTGGAACGCATCCTGGCGGCGGCGCGCGACGCCGGTGCCACCAGCGCGTTCTGCACGGTGCTGCGGCTGCCGTGGGAAGTGAACCCGCTGTTCCAGCAATGGCTGGAGGCGCACTTTCCGGATCGCGCGGCGCGCGTGATGGCACGCGTGCGCGACATGCGCGGGGGCAAGGATTACGACGCGACGTTCGGCACGCGCATGCGCGGCACCGGCGCGTGGGCGCAGATGCTGCGCGATCGCTTCAACCTGGCGGTCACCCGGCTGGGTTTCAGCCGCGAGCGCCAGACGCTGGACATGACGCAGTTCGTGCGGCCGCAGGGGGTTGCGCGCGCCGCCGCTGCGTCACGAGTGGCCGATGCGGCCGGACAAGGGAGTCTTTTTTGAATCGAACCGACAAATCGCAACGTTCCAGTGTCTCGCGACGCCCGTGGCCGTTCTATGCGGCACCACCCGGGCCCGCGGGGTTTCCGGTCGCGGTCGCAGGCGGCGATGCGCCGCCCGGAACGGCCTCGCGCGCCCGGATGGCCAGGCCGCCCGACTGCCGGCCGTTGTCGACGGCCAACGGCGCCACCGGCGGGGCGCCGGAGTAGCGCTGCTTGAGCTCGTCGGCCATGCCCATCAGGTCGGCAGCGTCGGGAATTTTCTCGGCATGGCGTTGCAGCACCATGCGCGCCATGTCGATCAGCTTGGCGTTCATCGTGCGCGCGCCTGCGGTCAGCAGCGCCTTGGCCGACTCGCGCGGCTCACCCGCGAGGCTGTGCGACATCGCCTGTTCGGCGAGCGCGGTGATGGCGTTGTGCTGGTCGCGGATGCGGGTGGCGAAGGGCATGTGCACCTGGCCGGCGCGAGCGAGCAGCTCCGACAGGCTGCGCGTCGTGCAGAAACGCAGCGCCAGCGTGTCGACCCACTCTTCGGCGGCGTCGAGTTGCAGCTCGGCCGCGGTGAGGTGGGCCAGCATCGCCACCATGTTGGAGCCCGCCTCGAAGTCGAAGTCGGGCTCCTTGATGTCGTTGGTCATCGCCCGCACCCCGGCCACCACGTGGGCCACCTGGCGCTGCAGCATCAGGTTGAAGATGCCGACCACGCTGGAGAAGCGTTGCAGCCGGCTGCTCTGGGGTGTCTTCTCGAGCGCGTGGTTGATGTTGTCCAGGCAGCGCTGCAGGCCCTTCGAGTCGCGATCGGTGAAGCGCGTCACCGCGAGCAGCACGATCGTCTGGAAGTCGAACATCTTCGAGCTGATGCCCACCAATACGGCGCGTTCCAGTGCCTTCCTGGCTTCTTCGTTCTCGCCCAGGTAAAAGGCCAGCATGCCCTGGCGCTGCAGCCGGGTGATGGAGCCCGGCGTCAGCTGCGTGGCGGTGCGGTAGGTGGCCAGCGCGTCGGCGAACTGGCCTTGGTCGACCTGCACGCGGCCCATCACGTCATACGCATCGGCGAAGCCGGGCTGGTCCGAGATCAGGCTCTCCAGCGTGCGCTTGCCGGCCGGACCAGAACCGCCCTCGATCTGCGCGCGCGCGACGCCCAGGCGCGCCCAGGGCAGCGCCTGCGTGGCGATCACGGCCTCGTACATCGTGCGCGCCTGGTCGTGCCGACCGATTCGCAGCAGCAGCTCGGCGCCGATGCGGGCCGCATAGAGCCAGTAGGCGGCCTTGACCTCGAACCGGCGCACGCACAACTGGGCGGCGAGTTCGAACTGGCCATCGTCGATGGCGATGAAGATGTCCTTGAGGATCTTCTTGCGCTGGCGCGACTGCTGGATGCGGTTCGACAGTGCCTGGGCGGTGTGCGGCTTGAGCAGGTAGCTGTCGAGTGCCGATTCGGCGGCTTCGGCGACGGCGGCGTAGCTGGCCTCCGTGGTCACCATCACGAACACGGTGGAAAACGGCAGCAACTGGGCGCGGCGCAGGTCGTTGAGCAGATCCTGCCCGGAATAGCTGCCGCCGTGGAAATCCTGCTCGCACAGAACGATGTCGAATTCGCGCGCCTCGAGCTGGCGACGCGCATCCTGCACCTTGGCGCACTGGACGATGGTGCCCACGCCGATGTCGCGCAGTTGCGCCGCCTGGATGCTGCGCGAGGTCGGGTTGGCGTCGATGACCAGGGCCCGGCAGTTGACGATATCCGGGTCGAAACAGCTTGCGCCGCCCAACGCGGCCGGCAAGCCGGGTTTCATTTCCGACGGGACACTCTTCATGGCGCGCTTGACTCACTCCGGGGCGCCGGAGGGACGCCCGTCCTGAGGGTATCGGTCACGGCAGGCCGGAACTTGAAGGGCGGGAATCCGGCCGCCGGGCGAAGGCGTCGCGCCCGGCGCAAATAAAAAAAGCCGCCCGAAGGCGGCCTGGATCATCCCTTGAACAGATCCTTGACCCGATCCGTCCAGCTCTTCGAGTTGGGCGAGTGCTTGTCGCCACCCTTGCGCAACGACTCGTCCAGCTCCTTGAGCAGCTTGCGCTGGTGCTCGGTGAGCTTGATCGGCGTCTCGAGCGTGATGTGGCAGTACAGGTCGCCCGGGTAGCTGGAGCGGATGCCCTTGATGCCCTTGCCGCGCAGGCGGAAGGTCTTGCCGTGCTGGGTGCCCTCGGGCAGCTCGATCTCCACCTTGCCGGTGAGCGTGGGCACCTCGATGCTGCCGCCGAGCGCGGCCTGCGTCATCGGCACCGGCACGGTGCAGTGCAGGTCGTCGCCATCGCGCTCGAAAATGTCATGCGCCTTGATGCGGATCTCGATGTAGAGATCGCCCGACGGGCCACCGTTGGGGCCCGGCTCGCCGTTGCCCGACGAGCGGATGCGCATGCCTTCGTTGATGCCGGCCGGAATCTTGACTTCCAGCGTCTTCGTCTTCTTGATGCGGCCCTGGCCGGCACAGGCGGGGCAGGGCTCGGGAATGATCTTGCCGGTGCCGTGGCAGTTGGGACAGGTCTGCTGGATCGAGAAGAAGCCCTGGCGCATGTGCACCGTGCCGGCACCGCTGCAGGTGGGGCAGGTCTTGGGCGAGGTGCCCGGCTTGGCCCCGTTGCCCTTGCAGGTCTCGCAGTTCTCCCAGCTCGGCACGCGGATCTGCGTGTCCTTGCCCGCCGCGGCTTCTTCCAGCGTGATCTCCATCGCGTAGCTGAGGTCGTTGCCGCGATAGACCTGCTTGCCGCCGGCCGCGCCGCGGCGCTGCCCACCGGCGCCGCCGAAGATGTCGCCGAAGATGTCGCCGAAGGCCTCGGCGAAGCCGCCGAAGCCCTCCTGCCCGGCCCCGTGGCCCATGTTCGGATCGACGCCGGCGTGGCCGTACTGGTCGTACGCTGCCTTCTTCTGCGGATCCGAGAGCATCTCGTAGGCCTCCTTGGCCTCCTTGAATCTCTCCTCGGACGCCTTGGCGCCGTCACCCTGGTTGCGGTCCGGGTGGTGCTTCATCGCGAGCTTGCGATAGGCCTTCTTGACGTCGTCGTCGGACGCACCTTTCGCCAGGCCAAGGACTTCGTAGTAATCGCGTTTGCTCATGGGGCAATTATCTTTTCAGGGCGCGGAAAAACGGCGCAGGGCTAGCGGCGGATGTGTGCAAGAACGCATCCGTCGCGGGTCTTTCTAGCGAGAAAGGCCGGCGGCCTGCAAAGGCATGAATGCCCCGCAAGTCACCGGCCAGTTGCCGAAGCAGTGCTTCAGCTCTTCTTGACTTCCTTGAAGTCGGCATCGACGACATTGTCGTCGGCCGCATGGGCCGCTTGCGGCTCGGCTTGCGCCTGCTCGCCCGCGCCCGCGGCACCGGCGGCGGCTTGCGCTGCCTGCGAGTCGGCGTACACCTTCTCGCCGAGCTTCTGGCTGGCGGTCATCAGCGCTTCCGTCTTGGCTTCGATGGCGACCTTGTCGTCGCTCTTCATCGCTTCCTCGACGTCCTTCAGCGCGGTCTCGACGGCTTCCTTCTCGGCCGCTTCCAGCTTCTCGCCGTGCTCGGCCAGACTCTTGCGAACCGAGTGGACCATGGCGTCGGCCTGGTTGCGGGCATGCACCAGTTCCACCTTCTTCGCGTCCTCGGCGGCGTTGACTTCGGCGTCACGCACCATCTTCTGGATCTCGTCCTCGGTCAGGCCCGAGTTCGCCTTGATGGTGATCTTGTTTTCCTTGCCGGTGGCCTTGTCCTTGGCGCCGACGTGCAGGATGCCGTTGGCGTCGATGTCGAACGTGACCTCGATCTGCGGCGTGCCGCGGGCCGACGGCGGGATGCCTTCGAGGTTGAATTCGCCCAGGCTCTTGTTGCCCGTGGCCAGCTCGCGCTCGCCCTGGTAGACCTTGATCGTCACGGCCGGCTGGTTGTCGTCGGCGGTCGAGAACACCTGGCTGAACTTGGTCGGGATCGTGGTGTTCTTCTTGATCATCTTGGTCATCACGCCGCCGAGCGTCTCGATGCCCAGCGACAGCGGAGTGACGTCGAGCAGCAGCACGTCCTTGCGGTCACCCGAGAGCACCTGGCCCTGGATGGCGGCACCGACGGCCACGGCTTCGTCCGGGTTCACGTCCTTGCGCGGCTCCTTGCCGAACAGCTCCTTGACCTTGTCCTGCACCTTGGGCATGCGGGTCATGCCGCCGACGAGGATGATGTCGTCGATCTCGGAAACCTTGACGCCGGCGTCCTTGATGGCCGTGTTGCAGGGCGCCATCGTGCGGTCGATCAGCTCCTCCACCAGCGACTCGAGCTTGGCGCGCGTCAGCTTGATGTTCAGGTGCTTCGGGCCCGAGGCGTCGGCCGTGATGTAGGGCAGGTTGATGTCGGTCTGGGTCTGGCTCGACAGCTCGATCTTGGCCTTTTCCGCGGCTTCCTTCAGGCGTTGCAGCGCGAGGACGTCCTTGGTCAGGTCGACGGCTTGTTCCTTCTTGAACTCGGAGACGATGAAGTCGATGATGCGCTGGTCGAAGTCTTCGCCGCCCAGGAACGTGTCGCCGTTGGTGGACAGCACTTCGAACTGCATCTCGCCGTCGACGTCGGCGATCTCGATGATGGAGATGTCGAACGTGCCGCCGCCCAGGTCATAGACGGCGATCTTGCGGTCGCCCTTGCCATGCTTGTCGAGGCCGAACGCGAGCGCCGCGGCGGTCGGTTCGTTGATGATGCGCTTGACGTCCAGGCCGGCGATGCGGCCGGCGTCCTTGGTGGCCTGGCGCTGGCTGTCGTTGAAGTAGGCCGGCACCGTGATGACGGCCTCGGTCACTTCCTCGCCCAGGTAGTCCTCGGCCGTCTTCTTCATCTTGCGCAGCACTTCGGCGCTGACCTGCTGCGGCGCGAGCTTCTTGCCGCGCACGCCCACCCAGGCATCGCCGTTGTCGGCGGCCAGGATCTCGTAGGGCATCAGGTTGATGTCCTTTTGCACTTCCTTCTCGGTGAACTTTCGACCGATCAGGCGCTTGACCGCATACAGGGTGTTCTTCGGGTTGGTGACGGCCTGGCGCTTGGCGGACGCGCCAACCAGCACTTCGCCGTCTTCCTGGTAGGCAATGATCGACGGCGTGGTGCGGGCACCTTCCGAGTTCTCGATCACCTTGGGGGTGTTGCCTTCCATGACCGACACGCACGAGTTCGTGGTGCCCAGGTCAATACCGATGATTCGTCCCATGATTGGTTTCTCCTGAAAGCTGTTGAAGCTGAATTTGGTGTTGTGTTCGAGATGCGGCTGGCGAGGCCATATTCAAGGGCGATATGCGCGTTTCGCTGCGCTTTTGCCCCGGAATCGATGCCCGATCGGGCGGTTTTGCGTCATTTCGGCGCGGCTACGGTGACCAGGGCGGGGCGCAGCACGCGGTCGGCGATCAGGTAGCCCTTCTGCAGGACGGTCACGATCGTGTTCGACTCCTGGTCCGCCGGCACCATCGAGATGGCCTGGTGCTGGTGCGGATCGAATTTGGTGCCCGCGGGCGGATTGATCTGGCTCACCTTGTTGCGCTCCAGCGCGGAGACCAGCTGGCGCAGCGTGGCGTGCACGCCCTCGAGCACCTGCTCCACGGCGGCGTCGGGCGTGGCGATCGCGGCCTCGAGACTGTCCTTGACGGGCAGCAGGCTGTCCGCGAACGATTCCACGGCGTACTTGCGCGCCTTGGCCACCTCGTCGTCGGCGCGGCGGCGGGCGTTCTCCGTCTCGGCCTTCGCGCGCAGGTGGGCGTCGGTCAGCTCGGCCACCTTGGCCTCGAGCTCGGCGATACGGGCGGCGTCGCCACCCAGGCCGACGTCGAGGTTGGCGCCACCGTTCTCGACCGGCGATTGCAGAGGAGCTTGCGGGTTTTGATCTTCCGGATTCATGGGTTTCTTTGGTTTTGAGATCGCGTTGCGCGGTGACATGGAGGCGGCGCCCCGGGTTTCAAGAGGCCGCACGAAACTTTCTTTGCCGGATCGACTCTCCGACGCGGCAAGCCACTGACTACTCGTCGTCGACCGACGCGCTCCAGCGCTGCCAGTCCACCAGGTCGCGGCGGTCGCGCTTGGTCGGACGGCCGAGTTCCTGCGCATTGGCAGGTTCGACGCCGAACTTGCGCGCCTCCGCAGCCTGTTGCTGGGCCCGGATGCTGGCTTCGGTCTCCTGGTACAGCGTGCGGGCCACCGTTGCCGGACCCCGCATCGCGCCCAGGCCCAGCACGAGCAATTCACGGACCGAGCCGGCCTGGCGAATCTCGATCAGGTCGTTGACGCGCACCGAACGCGCCGGCTTGGCGGCCTGGCCGTTGACCTGCACGCGGCCCTTTTCCACCTCGTCGGCCGCCAGCCCGCGCGTCTTGAAGAAGCGCGCCACCCACAGCCACTTGTCGAGCCGCATGTCGGCGGCGGCGGCGGGAGCGATGGACGGGTTGGCAGCGGCGTGGCGGGACATCATTCGGAGGCGCCGTGCGCGATCGCGCGGGCCTGGCGTTGCTTCAGTTCATCCTTCGAGATGGGGGTGGTGTCCCATCCCTGCAAGTGCCGCAATGCGACGCCGGTGAGCGCCTTCATGCCCTCCGGGCTGTTGTTGAGGCACGGGATGTAGTGGAACGTCTTGCCGCCGGCGGCCAGGAAGGCTTCGCGGGCCTCGATGGCGATCTCCTCCAGCGTCTCCAGGCAGTCGGACGCGAAGCCCGGGCAGATCACGTCCACGCCTTCGGCGCCTGCGCGGGCCAGCGCCTTCAGCGTCGGCTCGGTGTAGGGCTGCAGCCATTCGGCGCGGCCGAAGCGGCTCTGGAACGTCACGCGCCAGTCGTCGGCCTCCAGCCCCAGCTTCTCGGCCAGCAGGCGGGCCGACTTCAGGCATTCGCAGTGGTACGGGTCGCCCAGGTGCAGCGTGCGTGCGGGCATGCCGTGGAAGCTCATCACCAGCTTGCGGCCGCGGCCTTCGCGCTGCCAGTGCTTGCGCACCTGGGCAGCGAGGGCGTCGATGTAGCCCGGGTCGTCGTGGTAGTGGTTGACGAAGCGCAGTTCCGGGACGCGGCGGGTGCGGCTGATCCACGCGCCGACGTCGTCGAGCACGCTGGCCGTCGTCGCGGCCGAGTACTGCGGGTAGGCCGGGAACACGAGGATGCGGGTGGCGCCGTCGGCGCACAGCGCGTCGAGTTCGGCGCCGATCGCCGGCTGGCCGTAGCGCATGGCCCAGCGCACCTCCACCAGCGGGCCGCGCTCGCCGATGTAGCTGCGCAGCATGTTGGCCTGGCGTGCCGTCCACACGGCCAGCGGCGAGCCTTCGCGCAGCCACACCTTCTTGTACTTGCGCGCGGAGCGTGCCGGTCGGATGCGCAGGATCACGCCATGCAGGATCAGCCACCAGAGCGCACGCGGGATCTCGACGACGCGCGGGTCGGACAGGAATTGCGCGAGGTAGGCGCGCAGTGCCGCGGCCGTGGGCGCCTCGGGCGTGCCGAGATTGACGAGCAGGACGCCGACTTTCTCGGCGCTGTCGTGCGCGTGATCGCGCGGCACGCCGCTCATTTCCGCGACGGTGTCGCGATGGGGGCCAGCAGGCCGTCGTCGTCGTAGTGCCTGACCGGCGCATGCAGCACTTCGAACTGCATCGCGGCGACGCCCGGGTCTTCCGGCGATCCGCTGAGGCCCACTTCGCCGCTGCCGTGCAGCGTGCAACTACCGCGACGCAGGCTCACCACCTCGTCCTCGCTGGAGAAGCGCACGAAGGTGCCGTTGATGCTCAGGTCGGACAGCTGCAGCGTGGCGCCGATCCAGTCGATGCGGCAGTGCGAACGCGAGACGCGGGCATCGTCCACCTGCATGTCGGCCGCGGCGGCGCGGCCGATCACCACGGGCATGTTGGCTGCCGTGAAACGGCGCACCGTGTTGCCCCAGGTCAGCACCACGGCCTCGGGTCCCACGAGGCCCATTGCCGGGCCTCCGCCGACCAGCGTCGGCGCGGTGTCCATGCCGCGACGCGACAGCAGGTGCACTTCCACCGGCTCCACGCGCCCGCGCAGGCGCACGAGATCGAGGCTGCGGAACATGTCGCGCGAATCGACCGGCAGCGCGCGCAGCACTTCCACCGTGACCAGCGTCTCGTTGTCGCCAGCGTGGTCCAGCAGGCGGGCGGCCACGTTCACCGCGTCGCCGAAGTAGTCGCCGCTGACCTCCACCGTCTCGCCGAGCGCGATGCACACCTGCAGTTGCAGGCGTGCCTCCGTGAAGCCGGTCAGCGCATCGCGCCGCCGCATCACGATGTCGATCTCCTCGTGCATCTGGTCGGCCGCCTCGACCGCTTGCGCGGCCGTGGGAAATACCGCCATCAGCCCGTCGCCGAGCGTCTTGACCAGGATGCCGCCGGTGGCCGGCACGCGGCGGGCGACCGCGTCCACCGTCTCGGTGACGATCTGGGACGCGTCGGTGTTGCCGAGCAATTCGTACAGCGCGGTGCTGCCACGAAGGTCGGCGAAGACGACGGCACGACGCTGGATGGCGGACATGCGGGCGGCGCCTCAGGCCAGCGCTCGGCCGCCCGGAGCAGCCTGAGCGCCCCTCGGGGGCTGGGAGCGGAGCGACCTGGGGGCTGTCATCTCTTGGACGTTTAGAGGTTGTCCAGGTAGGTGCGCAGCTTGTCCGAGCGGCTCGGGTGCTTGAGCTTGCGGATCGCCTTCGCCTCGATCTGGCGGATGCGCTCGCGCGTGACGTCGAACTGCTTGCCCACTTCTTCCAGCGTATGGTCGGTGGACATCTCGATGCCGAAGCGCATGCGCAACACCTTGGCTTCGCGCGGCGTCAGGCTGTCCAGGATGTCCTTGACCACGTCGCGCAGGCCGGCGTGCATCGCCGCTTCCACTGGCGCAAGGTTGTTGGTGTCCTCGATGAAGTCGCCCAGGTGGGAATCGTCGTCGTCCCCGATCGGCGTTTCCATGGAGATCGGCTCTTTGGCGATCTTCATGATCTTGCGGATCTTGTCTTCCGGCATCTCCATCTTCTCGGCGAGCGTCGGCGCGTCCGGCTCGAAGCCGAACTCCTGCAGATGCTGGCGCGAGATGCGGTTCATCTTGTTGATCGTCTCGATCATGTGGACCGGGATGCGGATCGTGCGGGCCTGGTCGGCGATCGAGCGCGTGATGGCCTGGCGGATCCACCACGTGGCATACGTCGAGAACTTGTAGCCGCGACGATATTCGAACTTGTCCACCGCCTTCATCAGGCCGATGTTGCCTTCCTGGATCAGGTCGAGGAACTGCAGGCCGCGGTTGGTGTACTTCTTGGCGATCGAGATCACGAGGCGCAGGTTGGCCTCGATCATTTCCTTCTTCGCGTCGCGCGAGGCCTTCTCGCCCTCGTTCATCTTGCGGTTGATCTCCTTCAGGTGCTCGATCGGCACCACGGCACGTGCCTGGAGGTCGATCAGCTTCTGCTGGAGTTCCTGGATCGCGGGCAGGTTGCGGCCCATGATCACGCTGTACGAACGGTTGCCGGCGATTTCCTTCTCGGCCCAGTGCAGGTTCAGCGAGTTGGACG
>Ga0302311_10004182_pt1 | contig 15626 bp, 11 predicted proteins | sample III_Palsa_N1_3_FD_200449 | JGI IMG/M metagenome (GOLD analysis project Ga0302311, IMG submission 200449) | Peat permafrost microbial communities from Stordalen Mire near Abisko, Sweden - III_Palsa_N1_3 | ecosystem: Environmental > Terrestrial > Soil > Palsa > Peat permafrost | place: Sweden... | reverse complement strand
TGGAGGATGCCGCCGGTGTCGCCGGGCTTCACGCCCGCCGTCACGAGGCCGAGTTGCGCCTCAAGGCCGCCGAAACCAATCTCACCCGCGTCGAGGACGTGATCGGGCAATTGGCCGGACAGATCGACGGCCTCAAGAAGCAGGCGCGGCAGGCGATCCGCTACCGCGAAGTCGCCGCCAAAGTGCGCAAGGCCGAGGCGATGCTGTTCCATCTGCGCTGGCTCGGCGCCAATGCCGATGTGGGGGAAGCCGCCCAGGTTCATGACCTCAGCGTGCGCGAGATGGCGGAGCGCACCCGCGAGCAGGCCGAAGCCGCCCGGATCCAGGCGATCCGCGCCTCCGAGCTGCCGGCCTTGCGCGAGGCGGAAGCCCGTGCCGCGGCCGGCCTGCAGCGCCTCACCAATGCGCGCGAAACGCTCGACCGCGAGGAAGAGCGCGCCAAAGAGCGCGTCGCCGAGCTCGATCGCCGGCTGACGCAATTTTCGGCCGACGTCGCGCGCGAACAACAACAGAGCGCCGACGCCGAAGTCGCGCTGCAGCGGCTCGATACCGAAGACGCCGAATTGAAGGAAGAGATCAAGTCGCGCGTCGATAAACGCAGCGGCGTCGATGAGCGCGTCTCCGAGGCTGAAACCACGCTGGCGGCGGCCGAACGGCTGTTCTCCGAACTGACCACGGAGCTCGCCGACCTCACCGCCAAGCGCAACCAGCTCGAAGGCAGCGTGCGCAGCCACCGCGACCGGCTGGCGCGGCTCGACCAGGACATCGCCAATGTCCAGAGCGAAGAAGAGAGATTGGCGCAGGAAACCAGCGGCCACGGCGACCTCGCCACGCTGGCCGGCGTCATGGAAACCGCGCAGCAGTCTCTGGCGCAATCCGAAGCCGCCTCGCAGGCCTGCGAAGCCGGCCATGTCGCCGCCCGCTCCAGGCTGGAGGCCGCCCGCGCGCCGCTCAACGAGGCCGACAAGCGCGTGCAACGGCTCGAGACCGAAGCGCGCACGATCTCCAAACTCGTCAATGGCGAGACCAAGAATCTGTGGCCGCCGATCATCGACGGCGTCACCGTGTCCAAGGGATATGAGAAGGCGATCGGCGCCGCGCTCGGCGACGATCTCGATGCCCCGGTCGATCCCTCGGCGCCGATGCGCTGGACCAATGCCGGCGTGCCCGAGGGCGATCCTGCTCTGCCCGAGGGCGTCGAGGCCCTCGCGACACGCGTCGAAGCGCCCCCGGAACTGGCGCGGCGCCTCGCGCAGATCGGCGTCGTCGCCAGGGATCGTGGCGCCGCACTGGTGTCGCAGCTCAAGACCGGCCAGCGGCTGGTGTCGCTGGAAGGCGACGTCTGGCGCTGGGACGGCTTCGTCGCCGCCGCGCACGCGCCCACCGGTGCGGCAAGGCGGCTGGCCGAGCGCGCGCGGCTGGTCGATATCGAAACCGAACTGGAGCAGGCCCGCGTCGAGGCCACCGCCAGGCGTCAGGCGCTGGAAGCCGCCGAATCCGAACTGAAAGCGGCGTCCGCCGCCGAAACCTCCGCCCGCGATGCGTGGCGGGCCGCGCAGCGCGAGGCCGATGCCGCGCGCGAACGTCATGCCAGCACCGAACGCGAGATCAATCGCCACGCCGCGCGCAAATCGGCGCTGACCGAAGCCCACAGCCGCCTCGCCGCCGACCGCAGCGAAGCCGAGGGCGCGCATGAAAGCGCGACCGCCGCACTGGCCGAATTGCCGCCGGGCCTCGAGACCGAAACCAGGCTCGCCGCGGTTCGCAGCGATATCGACGGCCATCGCCGCATGGCCGCGCAGGTGCGGGCGGAAGCCCAGGCGCTGGCGCGCGAGGCCGAACTGGCGGATCGAAGACTGCAGGCGATCACCGCCGAACGCAACGAATGGCAGCAGCGCCGGCAGAGCGCGGCCTCGCAGATCTCGACCATCGAAGCCCGCGTCACCGAGGTCAAGGCCGAGCGCGCCGAGCTCGACAATGCGCCGGCTTTGTTCGCGCAAAAGCGCCGCGCGCTGATCAGTGAAATCGAATCCGCCGAGACCGCCCGCCGGGTCGCCGCCGATGCGCTGGCCACGGCCGAGAACGCGATGGCGGAGACCGATCGTGCCGCCAAGATCTCGCTCGAGGCGCTCTCCGGCGCGCGCGAGGCCTGCGCCCGCGCCGAAGAGCGGATGGACGGCGCCAGGCGCCGTTTGATCGACATCGAGCGCGAAATCCACGACATGCTGGAAGTCGAGCCGCAGGGCGTGGCCGGTCTCGCCGAGATCGAACCGGGGGCGGAGTTGCCGCCATTGGCCGAGATCGAGGAAAATCTCGAAAAGCTGCGCCGCGACCGCGAACGGCTGGGTGCGGTCAACCTGCGCGCCGAAGAGGAACTGCGCGAGGTCGAAACCCAGCACACCTCCTTGACCACCGAACGCGACGACCTGGTGGAAGCCATCAAGCGGTTGCGCCAGGGTATCCAGAGCCTCAACCGCGAGGCGCGCGAGCGGCTGTTGACCTCGTTCGAAGTCGTCAACGGCCATTTCAAGCGGCTGTTCGTCGAACTGTTCGGCGGCGGCGAGGCCGCGCTGCACCTGATCGAGAGCGACGATCCCCTGGAGGCCGGCCTTGAAATCATCGCCAAGCCGCCCGGCAAGAAGCCGCAGACGCTGTCGCTGCTGTCCGGCGGCGAGCAGGCGCTGACCGCTTTGGCGCTGATCTTTGCCGTGTTCCTCACCAACCCGTCGCCGATCTGCGTGCTGGACGAAGTCGATGCGCCGCTTGACGATCACAATGTGGAGCGGTTCTGCAACCTGCTGCACGAAATGACGTCCACCACCGAAACCCGCTTCATCATCATCACTCACAACCCGATCACGATGGCGCGGATGAACCGGCTGTTCGGCGTCACCATGGCCGAGCGCGGCGTGTCGCAACTGGTCTCGGTCGATCTCGAAGACGCGGTGAAGATTCTCGATCAGCACGTGGCGTGACGCGTCGCCGCATCACTTGACGTCATCATCCGCGAAAGCGGATGATCCAGTACGCCGCGCCGTTGATGTCTTGCTCAGCCGTCACGGAATACTGGATGCCCCGCCTGCGCGGGGCATGACAAGAGATCGATGACCGCTCCCGACCTTCCCGCCGAACTGAAAGCCGCGCTCGACACCAAGCTGCACGGCCTCTCGCGCCATGACGCGGCCGAGCGCTCCGCGCTGATCTCCAAAACCTACCGCGACGGCGGCCATTCCGGCGCGATCAAATCCGAGACCGATGCGCTGGCCTATGCGCTGGCGCGGATGCCAGCGACCTATGCCGCTGTCACGGCCAGCCTGAACGCGCTGCGCGAAATCACGCCGCATTTTGCACCCACAAGCCTGCTCGATGTCGGCGCCGGACCGGGCACGGCAAGCTGGGCCGCGGCCGAGGCCTTTTCATCGCTGAAAGAGTTCACGCTGCTCGATGCCAACCCCGCCTTGCGCGCGCTGGCGCTGGATCTCGGCCGCGACTCTACGCGCCTGCGCGAGTTTGCCTACCAGCGCGGCGAAGCCCGCGTTGCGCTGGCGGCGTCCGAGGCGGCCGACCTGGTGGTGGCGAGCTATGTCATCGCCGAGTTAGGCGACACCGAACGCAGCGCGCTCACCGAGCTGATGTGGGCCAAAACCCGAGATACGCTGCTCATCGTCGAACCCGGCACACCCTCCGGCTACGCGCGGATCATCGCGGCGCGCGCGCAGCTGATCGCATCGGGCGCGCATGTCGCAGCCCCCTGCCCGCATGATGGCGTGTGTCCGCTCACGGCACCGGACTGGTGTCATTTCACCCAGCGCCTGCCACGTCTGCGGGCGCACAAGCAGATCAAGGGCGCGGAGCTTCCCTTCGAGGACGAGAAATTCAGCTATGTCGCGCTGACCCGCGCGCCGGTCGCGCAGCACCCCGCCCGCGTGCTGATGCAGCCTGTGGTCAACAAGGTCGAAGTATCAGCGAAACTCTGCACGAGGGATGGTCTCGCTCTGACAAGGATACCCAGTCGCGCCAAGGCGGATTACGCCCGCGCCCGGCGCTGGCGCTGGGGCGACGGGGTGGTGGAAGAGTAACCGTTTGGTACGTCCGGCGTTCGCCAGGATGACAGCACCCTGCCCTCGTCTGCTGTTACCCCGCGAACAGACGTCCATCGACCGAACGATGGGGTCCGCTTCGTGCCGAGGTACGACATGGCCAGGATTCTGCACTATCCAATCTGGTTGAATTGCAGGGCGACATGCTATCATGACGCCATGCTCTCTGACAAACTTCCCCTTCTGAGTTTCTCAAGCCCATCGGCATTCAAGCGTTGGTTGGCAGCCCAGCCCCGCAACTCTCAGGGTGCTTGGTTAAAATTCGCCAAGAAAGGGGCGGCAGAGGCAACAATTAGCAAGTCGGACGCCATGGACCTTGCCCTCGCGCATGGTTGGATTGATGGGCAGTTGGGACGTGTAGATGAGTTTTACTTCAAGACGCGTTTCACGCCACGGAAACCAAAGAGCGCTTGGTCGAAAATAAACTGTGAACGCGCCGAGCGGCTGATCGTGTCCGGCCAGATGACACAACAAGGGCTGGCGCAGGTTGACGCGGCAAAAGCGGACGGGCGATGGGAAGCCGCGTACCCATCGCAGAGCACGGCCGCTCCCCACGCCGATTTGGAGGCAGCGCTGGATGATGATCCACGGGTTCGTAAGGTGTTCGACGCTTTGGACTCGGCGAATCGCTACGCCATTATCTATCGGGTTCACCAAGCAAAGAGCGCCGAGAAGCGTGCGGCGAAGATCGCGGAACTCTTGGCCATGCTTCGTCGCGGCGAAACGATCCATCCGCGCAGCGTCAAACGTTCCTCGAATTCATAGTTCTTGATTTCTGCACCTAAAACCAAAGCGGCGCGAGGTAACTCGGTCCTGACGACCCAGAAACGGCACTCCCGAGATACCCTTGAAAGCAGACATTCTCGGGGTCAGTCGGCACGTCTCGAAGGTGCCAGCAGCGGACGAGTTGCTGCTGCGCGACCGATGATCGTCAAGCCACCGGTGCGTCCCCGTTAAGCCGTCTGCCATAGGCCACATAGAACGTCGAGGCGATTGCTGCGAACGCGGAAACGATCAATACCGATTTGGCGGCCCTCAAGGCGATAGCGATGGCCTGCAATGCCGGATGCGACCCGGCTTGCTCAGGGGTGAGGATGGAATCATCAACTGCGTCGAATAGAAGCGTAGGGACAAAACCAAGCGCAAATGCGCAGAACATGCGGAAGATATGTTCCTCGCTGTCATCCCTCGCATTGCGCCATCCGGCGCCGGGCGCATCTGTCGCCACGGCTGGAAAAAGAATCGCGGCGCGCAATGTCACCCTCACGATGGCGAAGCCGGTGACCAGAGGTACAGCCAAACCTAAGACGAGGATCCAACCCAAATGCTCTCCGGCCCCGGGCGGAACCGGCTCGCCCGGCATCGGCGCGCCGAAGACGAAATGCGCTATGATCCACCAGACCCATAAGCTGAGCCAGAGCGCCTGAAGGGCGACGGCAAAGCCGAAATACCGCTGGAAGCGCTGATCGGACCGGTCAAGCGCATAGTGCCTGGTCACGTCTTCGAGCAACACGTAGCGGTGCACGGCGATGGCGAGCGGAGTCAGAACCAGGCTTTGCGCGACCCAGTAGAGCGGTAGAATCGCAAATTCGGTCGCAAGTGAATGACTGTGCAACAGCTGCAGAGCCGCTTCGGCCACGAGAGTGAACAGGAATGCAGGGCCGGCAACCGGCATCATTTGGGTGATGGCCCTCAAAGCAGCGCGCCAGCCCACAAGCGCAATTGTGAAGGCTGATGGTTGCGTGTCAGACGCCATGCAAATTTCCTACCCGATCGGCCTCGTTTTGACGAACAGGCAGCAACGATGGCAGGTATCATCCATCGTGTGAGGTACGAGCCAATGCAAGAAGGCGACCCCGTGTTGCTTTGGTCATTCGATCGATGTGAATAGCCATTAGGTTGCAGGAGCTGATTGCGTCAATCGCTAACGCGCGGAATGCTCAATTTTGAATGAAGCAGGCGACTTCCGCCAAGGTCAAAACCGGAAATACTCACCGTGAGCATATGTTTTCCGCTTTGCCCCCCGAAAGCGGGCGTGGCTGCAAAGCATATGAGTCCAAGCCCTAAGAAACGCGGCCATCCCCCCTCCCTTTGAACTAAACCCGGCTTGCGCCCGACCAACGGGGTACCCATCTCGCGGCGGGCTGCCGCGCGTCTGCTTTTTAGTCTACCCTGCCCGCATTCGTTGTCTCATCAGGAGTTGTTGGCCATGTCCGGCTGGATCGTTCTCGGCGTCATTGTTATTCTCATTCTGTTCGCGGTCGGCGCCTATAACCGCCTGGTCGCGCTCGGCCAGCGCGTTAGCCAGGCCTTTGCCGATATCGACGTGCAGCTCAAGCAGCGCCACGATCTGATCCCGAACCTCCTGGAAACCGTGAAGGGCTACGCTGCGCATGAGCGCGGCACGCTCGACGACGTGGTGAAGGCCCGCAGCGCCGCGATGTCGGCGCAGGGACCGGGACAGGTCGCCACCGCCGAAAACCAGTTGAGCGGCGCGCTCGGCAAATTGATCGCGTTGTCCGAGGCCTATCCCGACCTCAAGGCCAACGCCAATTTCCAGCAACTGGCGAACGAATTGTCCGACCTCGAGAACAAGATCGCGGCCAGCCGCCGTTTCTTCAACAACGCGGTCCAGGAATACAACACCGGCATCCAGCAGATGCCGGCCGCCTTGTTCGCCGGCATGTTCGGCTTTACCCGCAAGGATTTCTTCGATCTCGGCGCCAGCAGAACAGAAGTCGAAGCGGTGCCGACGGTGAAGTTCTGACCCTCCAGGACATCCCGGCAGAGTAGCGCATCATGGCCGCGTATGGTCTTTACACGCACATCGCATCGAACAAATTTCGTTCGATGCTGCTGCTCGCCGGGCTGTTCGTCTTGGTCTACGTCATGGTCTATGCCGGCGCGCTGATCGCCGAAGTGGTGATCAATAGCGGCGGCCCGGTCGATTATTATCTGGCGGCGGCGGCGCGCGACCTGATCACGGCTTTTCCCTATGCGACCGGAGCCGCTGCGCTGTGGATCGTGATCGCGTATTTTTTCCATCAATCGATCGTCGATGCCGTGACCGGCGGCGAGGACGTGACGCGGCAGCAGCAGCCGCGGCTCTATAATCTTTTGGAAAATCTCTGCATCTCGCGCGGCATTCCGATGCCGAAACTGAAAATCATCGACAGCGGCGCGCTCAACGCCTACGCGACCGGGCTCAACCAGCGGCAATATGCCGTCACCGTCACCACCGGGCTGTTGAAGGCGCTCAACGACCAGGAGGTCGAGGCGGTGCTGGGCCACGAACTCACCCACATCCGCAACGGCGACGTGCAGATGATGGTGATCGCGGTGATCATCGCCGGCGTGGTCGGCTTCGTGTCTGAGTTGTTTTTCCGGAGTTTCACCAATTTCGGTTACTATGGCGGCGGTTCCTGGTCGTCCTCCTCTTCATCGTCGTCGTCATCTTCCTCGTCAGGCAGCGACAGGAAAAGCTCCGGTGGCGGGGCCATCATTGTGATCATCATCGCGGTCGCGCTGATCGCGCTGGCCTGGCTGTTGTCGCAACTGGTGCGGCTGGCGCTGTCGCGGTCGCGCGAATTGCTCGCCGACGCCGGATCGGTCGAACTGACCAAGAACCCCGACGCCATGATCTCGGCGCTGCGCAAGATCGAGAACCGCGGCGAGCTTCCCGGCGCGACCTCGGCGGTGATGGAATTGTGCCTCGACAACCCGCGCGAGGGTTTTTCCGACCTGTTCGCGACCCACCCCTCGGTGGACGCCCGCGTGCAAGCGCTGGTGAAATTCGCCGGCGGCCACGATCCCGGACCGCTGGCCCTGCCGTCCGATCCTTCGGACCTGCCGGACGATCAGCCGCAGCTGCCGGCCAACGGTCAAGCCCCGCCGCCATTGCCGTCAGGTCAGTCAGGTCCTCACTCAGGTCCTTGGGGCAAGGCCACCGATCCGGCCGGTGCGCCGCAAGGCGCCGCACAGGGACCCTGGGTCAATCCCGCCGGTCCTCCTGCCGGTCCCTGGGGCCGACACTAGCGCCGCGAACCGCTATGCGCGGGGCCGGAACCCCGTTGCGGCGTTAACGACATCGGCACGATTAACCCTAACCGCCGTCTAATGAATTGAATTCTCCCTTGTTTCTGCCATGTTCCCGCCTAAAGCAGGCACGGGGACATTCCGATCGCATCGTGGTTAGCTGCAGCGGTCGGGGCATAATATCGCGCGCAAGGGAAGTTCATGGCGAAGCCGGTAGTGATTGTGGTGGGCGCTGATAAGGGCGGGGTCGGCAAGACCACGGTTTCGCGAACCCTGCTGGATTATTTCAGCGCCAATAACGTACCCACCCGCGCCTTCGATACCGAATCCCCGCGCGGCACGCTGAAGCGCTTTCACCCCGACATCACCGAAATCGTCGACATGACGACGACCTCGGACCAGATGAAGATCTTCGATACCCTGAACGCCGCCAGCCCCTCGGTCACCGTGATCGACGTCCGCGCCGGCCTGCTGTCGCCGGCACTGGCCTCGCTGCGCGACATCGGCTTTCTCGATGCCGCCAAGACCGGGCAGATCACCTTTGCCGTGTTCCACATTCTCGGCCCCTCGATCGCCTCGCTGGACGAGATCGCGGAGACCGCGAATTTCATGCAGGGCGCGAAGTATTTCCTGGTGAAGAACTTCATCAACAACACCAGCTTCTTCGAGTGGGATCAGGCGACCTATAATTCCTATTTCCACCGCATCAAGGACGCCACCGAGCTCTCCATCCCCAAGCTCAATGAAATGGCCTATGAGCAGGTCGAGGTCGCCTCGGTGCCGTTCCTCAAATTCGTCGCCAACAAGGGCACCAGCGACGAGGCCGCGAACTATTCGTTCGTGCTGCGCGGCTATGTCCGCCACTGGCTGGCCAATGTCTGGAGCGAGTTCGACCGCATCAAGCTGACCGACCTGGTCGGCGCCGGCAAACCCGGCATCCGCAGCGGCGAAAAATAATGGCGCGGTCGATATGATTTGGCTGGATTAGGCGCACAATTCGCCTGATATAGCCTTGATGCCTCCGACACCCGTCTACATCATCTGCTCACCCCGCCCGCTGGTCGGCAAGACGCTGCTGGCGCGGCTGTTGAGCGAATTCCTGCTGCTGAAAAACGGCACCGTCGCGGCCTTCGATATCAACCTGAAGGAACCGTCGCTGCTCGAATACCTTCCGAAGGTCACCGAGACCGCCGAGGTCGACAATACCTTCGGGAAGATGGCGCTGATGGACCGCCTGATCGTCAATGACGGGATCGCCAAGGTGATCGACCTCGGCTTTCACGCCTTCGACGAGTTCTTCAAGATGTCCGACGAAATCGGGTTCATGAAGGAGGCCACCCGGCGCGGCGTCTCGCCGATCGTGCTGTTCGTCGCCGATACCGACCGCGCTTCGGCACGCAGCTATCCGATGCTGCAGGAGCAGATTCCGCCAACCGCGCTCGTCACCATCGACAACGAACATGTGGTTCGCGGCGAGCTGCCCCCCGCGATGGCCGATGGCAGGACGCTGCGCATCGCCGCTTTGCCGGTGTTCCTGAAGACCTATATCGACCGGCTGAACTTCTCGTTCACCGAATATTTGCGCAACGAAAAGGATTCATCCACCGAACTGCATCAGTGGATCCGCAAGAATTATTTCAGCTTCCGCGAGCTGGAGCTGAGTTTGATCTTGCAGAGGTCGTAACGCGCGTCACTCTCAGCGCGTCGTCCCGGCGAACGCCGGGACGACGACTTAGTTTGTGCGCGCCTCCGCGTTAAACCCTCAATGCCCGTCGAAGGCCATCAGCGTTCGCACCGGCACGTCCATCGCCCGCAATTTCGCGGCCCCCCCGAGATCCGGCAGGTCGATGATGAAGCAGGCCGCCACCACATCGGCGCCGATCTGGCGCATCAGCTTGACCGCGCCCTCCGCGGTGCCGCCGGTGGCGATCAGGTCGTCGACCAGGATGACGCGCTCGCCCGGAAGAATGGCGTCGGCATGCATTTCCATTTCATCCAGCCCGTATTCCAGCGAGTAGGCGATGCGCACGGTGGCGTGCGGCAGCTTGCCGCGTTTGCGGATCGGCACGAAGCCGGCCGAGACCTGGTGCGCCACCGCGCCGCCGAGAATGAAGCCGCGCGCCTCGATGCCCGCCACCTTGTCGATCTTGTTGCCCGCCCATGGCTGCACCAGTTGATCGACCGCCTGGCGGAAGGCCCGCGCGTCGCCGAGCAGCGTCGTGATATCGCGAAACAGGATACCCGGTTTCGGATAGTCCGGAATGGTGCGAACGCTGGCCTTCAAATCATATTCAAAAGTCATCGGCTTCTCTTTCTATTTCTTCCGTCATTGCGAGCCAACGGGTCGGCGCAAGCGCCGCCCGATGACAGGCTCCCCGAAGCAATCCAGAAACACGGGAAGGACGGATTGCTTCGTCGCAAATGCTCCTCGCAATGACAAGTCCCCTCAATTTACCGCTACCCCGAGCCGGAATGCGTTCTCGACGATGCGCAGGCCGACTTCGCCGCCGAGCGACATCAGCGATTCCGGGTGAAACTGCACGCCGCCGACCGGCAAGGTCCGGTGCTCGATCGCCATCGCGACCCCGTCCTCGGTGCTCGCCGTCACCTGCAGCACCTCCGGCATGCTGTCGCGCTCGACATAGAGCGAATGATAGCGGCCGATCACGATTTCGTCGGGCAGGTTCTGCATCAACCGTCCACCGCGTACCTGAACCCGCGACGGCCGTCCATGCGCCGGCTGGCCGAGCTGGCCGAGCTGGCCGCCGAAATATTCGCCGATCGCCTGCACCCCAAGGCAAACGCCGAAGATCGGCAGCTTTTTGCCCAACGCCGCATCGATGGTTTTGGAGATGGCAAAGTCTTCCGGCCTCCCCGGCCCTGGCGACAGCACCAGCAGATCATAGTTTTGGGTGCTCAGCATGTGCTGGGCGTGCATATAGCGTACCACAGTCACGGTAGCGCCGACCTGGCGAAAATAGTCCGCCAGCATATGCACGAAACTGTCGTCATGATCGATCAGCAGCACCCGCTTGCCCGAGCCCGTGGCATCCGGCGCGAACGCCGACAACGGCTTCGGCGGATCGCCGCGCAGCGCCTGGAACAGCGCCGCCGCCTTGACCTGGCATTCGCGGTCCTCGGCGGCGGGGTCTGAATCGAACAGGCAGGTGGCGCCGACCCGCACCTCGGCCAGCCCATCCTTCATCCGGATGGTGCGGATGGTCAGCCCGGTGTTGATGCTGCCGTCGAAATTCACCGCGCCGATCGCGCCGGCGTACCAGCGCCGCGACGAGCGCTCATTGTCCTCGACGAACTGCATCGCCCATAATTTCGGCGCGCCGGTCACCGTTACCGCCCAGGCGTGGGTGAGGAACGCGTCGAGCGAATCGAAGCCGGGCCGCAGGATGCCTTCGACATGATCGACGGTATGAAACAGTTTCGAATAGGTCTCGATCTGGCGCCGCGCCAACACCTTGATGGTGCCGGGCACGCAGACCCGCGCCTTGTCGTTGCGGTCGACATCGGTGCACATATTGAGTTCGAATTCGTCCTTCTCCGAATTGAGCAATTGCCGGATCTGCTCGGCATCGCCGATCGCGTCGATCCCGCGCGCGATGGTGCCGGAAATCGGGCAGGTCTCGACCCGCCGGCCGTCGGAGCGCACGAACATTTCCGGCGACGCCGCCACCAGAAATTCACCGTCGCCGAGATTCATCAGCGCGCCATAGGGCGACGGGTTGATCCGGCACAGCCGCTGGAATACTTCCGCCGGCGAGCGCTCGCAGGGTTCGGCGAACAATTGCCCCGGCACCGCCTCGAACAGGTCGCCGCGCGCGAAGGCGGCGCGGGCGGTTTCGACCGTGGCCTGATATTCGCCGGGCGCATGATCGGAAAATCCCTGCCGCGGCGTTTTAAGGTAGACGCTTTCGGGGGTATCGCGCGGCAGACCTGCCGTGGACTTGCCGTTCCAGGCGAAATCGTAGCTCAGCACCACGCCGCGCCCGGTGGCGCGGTCATAGGCCAGCAGGCGATCCGGCAGAAACAGCACGATGTCGCGCTGGTCGGCCTCGCGCGGGCGCTTCTGCTTGAGGTCCTCGATCTGAAACACGAGGTCGTAGGCGAACGCACCGAACAGGCCGAGCAAGGGATCGTCATTGGCGCCGAGCGCCGCCACCAGGTCACGCACCAGCGACATCACGCTGGCGCGGCGGGTGCGCTGGTCTTCATCGACCGGCGCCGCGCCACGCACGATGTGGCCGGCGAGACGCCCGGCACGCCTCTCGGTAACGACGACGCAGGGCTCGCGCAGGACGTCGCCGAGGAAGGCGATCAGCACTTCGCCGCGCGCGTTCAGGGCATCGAGAAAAAAATCGGATCCGGTGGTTTCCAGCCGCAGCGGCGGGTCGGAAAAGCCGAGGTCGAAACTCTCGTAGCGGCCCGGCACCGTGGTGCCCGACGACAGCACCACGCCGCGGCGGCCATCGAGCAGGTCGATCAGGTCATCGAGCCGGTTGGCGCCGCCGGAGAATTGCTCCACCGCGCGCGTCACTTCGAGGCCGCCATGGCTGCGATATTCGCTGCGGGCCGGCAGTGAGAAGGCTGTCCTGTTCATGTGATCCTCTTACGAAACTTGCCGAGGGAACGCCACACAGGACAAACGAAAAGGCCGTCGCGCTGCGATGACGGCCTTTGACGATTGAGAAAATGAAATCGCGCCGGCCACCTCTCAGGAGGTGCGCCACCAGAGACGGGCTGGGCGGACGACGGTGTTCATGCAAGCGTAAACACCATGGCTGGCGGGGTTCGTCAAGGACGGTATGGACGTAACGCCTGCGGCCGAGGGCCGATTTCGGACGCATCTTTTGGTGTTGAACGGCGGAAAATATGCGTAAGTTTCGGCTCAAGGATTGAAAAAAGACAGGAAGGCGGGAGGCGCGCGATGCCATTGCAGGCTCTGGGATATGCCGGGTTCGGCTCGGCCGCGCTCGACGATTGGCGGCAGTTCGGCACCGGACTGGTCGGCCTGCAGGCGGTGGAGCGCAGCGCCTCCTTGCTGGCGTTCCGGATGGACGACCGCAAGCAGCGCATCGTCATCGACCGCGCGATGCCGGAAGGGTCGCGTTTCCTCGGCTGGGAGGTCGCCGACGCGGCCGCGCTGGACCGGCTCGCGGCCCGGCTGGAACAGGCCGGCGTCGATGTCACCGCCGAGCCGCAAACGCTGGCCGATATCAGGCGCGTTCGCGGCCTGATCTCGTTTCACGACCCGGCCGGCAATCGGCTGGAAGCGTTTTACGGCCCCGAGATCGACGATACGCCGTTTCGCCCCGGCCGTTCGATTTCCGGTTTCCGCACCGGGCCGCTCGGCCTCGGCCACGCGGTGCTGACGGTCGAGAACATCGACGCGGTGATGCCGTTCTATGTCGACCTGCTCGGCTTTGGGCTCAGCGACTACATACAAAAGCCGTTTCGCGCCTATTTCTTCCACATCAACGCACGGCATCACAGCCTCGCCCTGATCGAGACCGGCCGCAACGGCATGCATCATCTGATGGTGGAATTGTTTTCGCTCGACGATGTCGGCCAGTCCTATGATGTCGCGTTGACCGAGCCGGATCGCGTTGGCGTCACGCTCGGCCGTCACACCAACGATCTCATGACGTCGTTCTACGCCAGGACGCCGTCGTCGTTCATGATCGAATGCGGCTGGGGCGGCCGCGAGATCGAGCCCTCGACCTGGCAGCCGTTTGAACTACACGACGGTCCGAGCCTGTGGGGCCATGAGCGCGTCTGGTTGCCGCCCGCCGACCGCGAAGTCGCGCGAGAAATGCGGATGCGCGCGGCAGCTTCCGGCCTGCGCGCGCCGGTCCAGGTGATGGACGGCAACTACAGGCTGATGTCCGGCACCTGCGCGTGGTGGGACGGGGTCAGCAAAACGGGTTGATCGCTGTAACAACAGCCGTCGTCCGGGCGAACGCCGGGACGACGATAGCTCACCCCAGATGCTTCCGGAAAAACTCCGTTGCGCGGCCCCAGGCCAGTTCGGCGGCCTCGCGATCGTGCACCGACTGCCGCTGTTCATTGACGAAGGCGTGCTCGGCATCATAGCGAAACAGTTCGAGCGACTTGCCGGCCGACTTCATGCCCTGCGCGAAGGCATCGACCAGCTGCGGCGTGCACCAATCATCCCTGTTGGCGAAATGGGCCTGCAGCGGGATCTTGATGTCCGCCGGCTTCGCCGCCGCCTCCGGCGGAATGCCGTAGAACACCACGCCCGCGGTCAGTTCGGGTATCCTGGCGGCGCCGATGATGGTGACCGCGCCGCCGAGGCAGAACCCGGTCAGGCCGACCTTGGCGCCGTTCTTGCCGAGATAAAGTGCTGCGCCGCGCACGGTCTGCGTGGTGGCATCGATGAAATCCAGCGAGTTCATTTCCCGGTCGGCGGCGTCGGCATCGTGATACGGCACCACCTTGCCGGCATAGAGATCAGGCGCCAGCGCATCGAAGCCGGCCACCGCGAAACGGTCGCATAGCCCCTTGATCTGCTCCGACAGCCCCCACCATTCCTGGATCACGACCACGCCCGGCGCGTTGCCGCGCGCAGCATTGGCGAGATAACCGCTGGCGTCCCTGCCGTCCGGACGCTTGAACGAGATGCTGGTGCCCATGAGTTCCTCCGGTGATGTTCTGAAGCCGCGGTTTGGCTTCTATTTAGTCCGCAGTGCGGTCCGGAAGCAATCAGACTCCGTCCAATAAAAAAGCCCCCGCAGGGGCTTTTTCAATTCAAATCACATTGACCGAACAAAGATCAGTGCGCGTCGGCCCAGACCTTCTTCTTGGTGAAGTACATCAGGCCCGCGAAAATGATCAGGAACACGAACACCTGCAGCCCGAGCCGCTTGCGGGCCTCCATATGCGGCTCCGCGGCCCACATCAGGAACGTGGTGACGTCATGGGCATATTGCGGAAGCGTCGCCGGCGCCCCGTCGTCGAACGTGACCTGGCCGTCGGCCAGCGGCTTCGGCATCTTGATGGCGTGGCCGGGGAAGTATTTGTTGTAATAGGTGCCCTCGGGCAGGGTCACGTCGGCCGGCTTCTTGTCAAAGCCCTGCAGGATCGCGCTGACGTAATTCGGGCCCTGTTCCTGGAACTGGGTGAAGAAGTCGAACACGAATTGCGGGAAGCCGCGCTCGTAGGAGCGTGCCTTGGTGATCAGGGACAGATCGGGCGGCAGACCGCCGCCATTGGCGGCGCGAGCGGCCTGATCGTTGGGGAATGGCGAGGGGAAGTAATCGGCGGCCCGGCCCGGCCGGTCGAACATGTCGCCCTGGTCGTTCGGGCCGTCCTTGATCTTGTACTCGGCCGCAAGCGCCGCCACCTGCGCGGTCGAATATCCCGGACCATCGGCATCGGCGAGATTGCGGAACGCGATATAGGACAGTCCGTGGCAGCTGGAACAGACTTCCTTGTAGACCTTCAGCCCGCGCTGCAACG
>Ga0302311_10004181_pt1 | contig 15629 bp, 18 predicted proteins | sample III_Palsa_N1_3_FD_200449 | JGI IMG/M metagenome (GOLD analysis project Ga0302311, IMG submission 200449) | Peat permafrost microbial communities from Stordalen Mire near Abisko, Sweden - III_Palsa_N1_3 | ecosystem: Environmental > Terrestrial > Soil > Palsa > Peat permafrost | place: Sweden... | reverse complement strand
CAGGTCGGGCATGGTGTAGAAGACTACCCCGTCGGGGCCCTCGCTGACCGGCGACTTGCCGGCGTCCTTGCCGTCCTTCTTGGCCTCCTCCTTCTTCTTCGGCTTCTCCTTCTTGGCGTGCGCCTCGTCGGGCTTGTGGCCGCCCATCATCAGCATGGCCGCGGTCCCGCCGCCGCCGAGCACGACCAGCGCGCCCACGCCGCCGGCGATCAGGATCATCAACGGCGGTTTCTTCTTGGCCGGCGCTTCGCCGTCCGCGCCCTCGGCCGGCGCGTCGGCTTCCGTCTTCTTGGCCGTGTCCTTGGACATACCCCGTCCCCGCACGCGGACGCCTGTCCGCAAATCAGGTCCGATAGAGCCCGGTTATGGTTAACGATCGGTTTTACCCAGCGGCAAAACTTGCCGGGTCGTCGACGTCCGATTTCGCCCGTTAACCTTCTTTCCAATTGATAGTGTTGGGTTTTTTCGTGGCCCCTGGGTTGCACGGGATGCGACGAAGGAGTCCAGCATGGACAATACTCTTTACGTCGGCCTGTCGCGGCAACTGACCTTGCAGCGCTCGCTGGACGTCACGGCCAACAACCTGGCCAACCTCGACACTGTGGGATTCAAGGTCGAATCCCTGACCGTCCAGACCGACGCCCTGAAGCCGGCCACCGTTTCGTCCGCCAATCCGATCAACTATGTGATCGACAACGGCGTGGCGCGGAACTTCGGCCAGGGCGGCGTCGAGCAGACCTCCAACCCGCTGGATGTCGCCATCGACGGCGACGGCTTCTTCACCGTGCAGACCCCGGACGGCAATCGCTATACCCGCGACGGCCGCTTCGGCATCAGCACGCAGAACCAGCTGGTCGACCGCCAGGGCAATCCGGTGCTGTCGTCCGGCGGATCGCCCATCACCCTCGACCCGCAGAAGGCCGACCTTGCCATCGCCAAGGACGGCACCGTCAGCCAGGGCGGACAGACGGTGGGAAAGCTCGGCGTGGCGAAATTCGCCGACCTGTCGGTGCTGTCGAAGCAGGGCTCGAACCTCTACGACGCGCCCGGCGTGACGCCGACCGCCGCCACCAACGTGCATGTGGCTCAGGGCGCGCTCGAGCACTCCAACGTCCAGCCCATCTCCGAGATGACCAACCTGATCGCCATCACCCGCGCCTACGACCAGGTGAGCCAGATGGTGTCGCAAACCCAAGACCTGTCCGACAGCGCCGTCCAGCGCCTCGGCAAGGCCGCGTAAGGAGACCCCCAGATGCGCGCCCTCTCCACTGCTGCGACCGGCATGGCCGCCCAGGAACTCAACGTCCAGACCATCTCGAACAACATCGCCAACATGAACACCATCGGCTTCAAGCGCCAGGTGGCCGAGTTCCAGGACCTGCTCTACCAGAACGTCGAGCGGATGGGCTCGCAGACCTCGGACGCGGGGACCGTGGTGCCGACCGGCATCCAGGTCGGCTCGGGTGTGAAGACCGGCTCGATCTATCGCGTCCGCGACCAGGGCTCGCTGACCCAGACCGGCAACCAGCTCGATCTGGCCGTCAACGGGCGCGGCCTGTTCCAGGTCCTGCTTCCGAACGGGGAGATCTCGTACACCCGCGCGGGCAACTTCTCGGTGGACGACACGGGCACCATCTGCACCTCGGACGGCTATGCGGTGCAGCCCAAGACCACCATCCCGCAGAACGCCACCCAGGTCACCATCTCCAGCACCGGCCAGGTCCAGGCCACCATCCCCGGCCAGACCGCGCCGCAGGTGGTCGGCCAGCTACAGCTCGCCACCTTCTTCAACGAGGCGGGCCTGGAGGCCACGGGCGGCAACCTGTTCCTGCAATCGAACGCTTCGGGCTCGCCGGTGGTCGGCAAGCCGGGCGACCCCGGCTACGGCACGATCCAGCAGGGCTATACCGAAGCGTCGAACGTCGATGCGGTGACCGAGATCACCAACCTGATCACGGCCCAGCGCGCCTACGAGATGAACTCCAAGGTGGTGACCGCGGCCGACCAGATGCTGTCGACCACCACCCAGATGAAGTCCTGAGGCGCGTGATGCGCACCCTCGCCCTCATTCTCGCGGCATTGCTGCCCAGCGCCGCCCTCGCCGGGATCCCGGTCGAGCTGAAGGATCACCCGGTCGCGCATGGGGCCATCATCACGCTCGCGGACCTGTTCGACGGAACCGATAGCGCGGCCCGGGTGGGGCGGGCGGCGCCCACGGGCGGCGAGGCGGTGCTCGACGCCGACAAGGTGCAGGTGCTCGCCGCGCAGGCCGGGCTCGACTGGGACAACGCCCATGGCCAGAACCGCATCGTCGTCGCAACGGTCGGCGGCGTGGTCGGACCGCCGGCCCGGACCGCCGGCCCCGGCAGACGCGCCGCCGCGGCCGCCGTCCGCCATGGCCAGATCCTGAGCTACGCTCGCAACATCCAGGCCGGGGAAATCCTCACGGCCGCGGACCTGGTCTGGAGCTCGGACGCCGTCGCCGCGCCCGACAGCCTGGGCGATCCGGACGGCGCCGTGGGCAAGACGGCGCGGCGCGCCCTGCGGGCCGGCGCCGCCGCCGAGGCGCGCGACCTCGCCGCCGCCCGGGCGGTCAAGCGCGACGAATCCGTGGAAGTCGCCTTCGAGGAAGGCGGCGTGTCCCTGATCATGAACGGCAAGGCGATGGCCGACGCCGCGGTCGGCGACGAGATCTCGGTGCTCAACACCGATTCCAAACGGACCATCCAGGCCGTGGTCGTCGGTCCCGGCCACGCCGCGGTCGGCCCCGCCGCCGAAGCCCTGAAGGCCGCCGCGCTTCACCCGGCGGTCGCCCATCTCGCCGCCGCCTACCGTTGACGGAGCAACACCCTATGCGTTCCCCCTTCCCCGCCGTCCGGCGGGTCGCTCCCCTGGCGTCCCTGCTGCTGGTTCCGCTGGCTGCCTGCGGCAGCCTCGACAACGCGGTGAAGACGCCCAAGCTGTCCTCGATCGCCATGCCGGCCAAGGTCGCCACCTCCGAGCCGTCGGCCGGCGCCACGACCGCCATGTCGGAGGCGCCCCGGCCGACCAGCGCCAACTCGCTGTGGCGCAACGGCGCTCGCGCCTTCTTCCACGACCAGCGCGCCAGCCGGGTCGGCGACATCCTGACCATCAACATCAACATCAACGACAGCGCCCAGCTGTCGAACGAAACCAAGGTTAATCGCCAGGCCTCGGCCAGCCTGGGCATCCCCAACTTCTTCGGGCTGGAGACCACGCTCGGCCGGCTGCTGCCCAAGGCGTTCAGTCCCGCGAGCGCCATCAGCACCAATTCGAACAACCAGTCCGACGGCCTGGGGTCGGTGAACCGGTCGGAAGCGGTCACCCTGACCCTGGCGGCGGTGGTGACCCAGGTGATGCCCAACGGCAATCTGGTGATCGAGGGCAAGCAGGAGGTGCGGATCAACCAGGAGCTCCGCGAACTGACCGTCGCCGGCGTGGTGCGGCCGGAGGACATCAGCTCGACCAACACCATCCTGCACACCCAGATCGCCGAAGCGCGCGTCTCCTACGGCGGCAAGGGCGAACTCTCCACCGTGCAGAAGGCCCCCATCGGCCAGGCGGTCCTGAACAAGTTCTCGCCCTTCTAAAGCGGCTCGGAACCGACGCGGAGCCCGGGCTTTAGCCTCCCGAGAGGTCGGGAGGCGGCGATGGTGCTGCGTACGGTCAAGGCGGTGGCGTTGGCGGGACTGGGCGCTGTCGCCCTTCTCGCCGTGGCGAGCTGTACGCAGGACGGCGGCCGCCAGACGGCGACGATGCCGCAGGCGACCACGTCCGGGTTCGGCCTGTTCTATCTGGACGAAGGGGCCTCGGCGAAGCTGGCCTATGGCCAGGCCAATTCCGACGACGTGGATTTGATGCTGCAGTGCACAAAGGGGTCGCGCACCGTCGAGGTGACCGACGTGGCGCGGACGTCCGGACCGGCGGTGCTGACGCTGGCAGCGTCCGGGACGAGCGCGAGACTCAAGACCCGCCCCGAGAGCAGCGACGGATCGGTGCTGCTGGTCGCCGACACGCCGGTCGATGCTGCGCCGCTTTCGGCCTTCCGCCGAACCGGCCGGTTGGAGGTCGCCCAGGCGGGCTTCCGTCACGGTCTGGTCGCCAGCGCCGATGAGCGGCCAGGCGTCGAGCGGTTCTTCGCGGCTTGCGAGCGGCGCTGAGCGCGTTCAGCAAAAGCGGGACCCGACCTTACGGCGAGAACCCGCTCAAACTCGTGAATCTGAAGCGCTATTCTTCGAGGTACCAGACCTTGGACGAGGTCTCGACTAGCCGCATCTTGAAGTCGCTGAGCAGGCCGATGACGGCGTCGGAACGGTCATCCTCCTCCAGGCGAGCGATGTCCATCGCATCGTCGAGCGCATTGAGGATGCGCACATGGTTCTCGGGCGTGGCGTCGGCCAGCGTCTGCAGGGCGATACGCGCCAGCACCAGGGCGCAGCGGATATCGATCTCGACGGCGGAAAGCTCGGCGCGCAGCGCCTGCCCGTCGACCGGGCGGACGCGTTCAGCATTGTTCATCGGAGGAAGACTGCCTTGGGACGCCCGATGGAGTTCCTCAGCGCGGCTGTGCATCCGGAAAGGGCGCGCGCTGGTCGCTCAAAGCTGAGCGGTGTGTTGCACTGCGACATAAGTGCTGATACGACAGGTGTCAACGCATAATGTGCGTATGCACAGAATGTTTGGTACGGTTAAGGACCCGGGGGCGGGTTCGGGAGTTTTGATTGCAGAATATGAGTGAAGCCGGTCGGCTGGACGGATCGATCGGCGAGAATTTCGACGAGTACCTGTTCTACCTAATCACCCAGGTGCAGAATCGCCGGGTGCGGGATTTCACGCCGGCGCTGGAATCCCTGGGCCTGACCATCTCGCTCTGGCGCGCCCTGTCGACCATCAACCAGCTGGGCGGCTGCCTGATGAGCGAGCTGGCCGAATTCACCACCACCGATCGCACCACCCTGACCCGATCGGTCGACCAGCTGGTCGAACTGGCGCTGGTCGAACGCTGCGCCAGCCCGGATGACCGGCGGCTGGTGCGGGTGGAGCTCACCGAACGGGGCCACGGCGTCTTCGCGCAATCGGTCCAGCGGCTGGCCGAGCACAATCCGCGGGTGTTGGGCGACCTGTCGCCCGAGGATCTCAGGACCTTGCGCGCCCTGCTGCAGCGCCTGCTGCGCAACATCGTCAGGGACGACGCACTGTTCGACCAGGTGCTGAACTTCCGGCGGTAGCATTTTACCTCACCTGCGCAGCGGGGGAGGTAAGGCTTACGCTACGCCCGGGCGACCTTGGCCTGATCCACGCCCAGGGCCGCGAGGGCCGTGGCGGCGATGCCGGCGGCGTCGATCCCGGCTTCGGCGATCATGATTTCCGGCTTGTCCTGGTCCTGGAAGTGGTCGGGCAGGGTCAGGGTGCGCACCTTGAGGCCGCGGTCGAGCGCGCCCTTCTCGGCCAGCAGCTGCAGCACGAAGGCGCCGAAGCCGCCGACCGAGCCTTCCTCGACGGTGATCAGGGCCTCGTGTTCGCGCGCCAGGCGCAGGATCAGCTCTTCGTCGAGCGGCTTGGCGAAGCGGGCGTCCGCCACGGTCGCCGACAGGCCGCGGGCGGCCAAAAGGTCGGCCGCCGCCAGGGAATCAGCGAGCCTCGTGCCGAGCGACAGGATGGCCACGGCCGCCCCTTCGCGCACGATCCGGCCCTTGCCGATGGCCCAGGCATCGGCCCAGTCAGGGATGTCCACACCCACGCCCTCGCCGCGCGGATAGCGGAAGGCCGAGGGGCGGTCGTCGATCATGCAGGCGGTGGCCACGGCGCCGGCCAGCTCGGCCTCGTCCGACGGCGCCATCAGCACCATGCCGGGCAAGGCGCCGAGATAGCCGATGTCGAACGAGCCGGCGTGGGTCGGGCCGTCGGCGCCGACCAGTCCGGCCCGGTCCATGGCGAAGCGCACCGGCAGCGACTGGATCGCCACGTCGTGCACCACCTGGTCGTAGCCCCGCTGCAGGAAGGTGGAATAGAGGGTGCAGAACGGCTTCATGCCATCGGCGGCGAGGCCGGCGGCGAAGGTCACCGCATGCTGCTCGGCGATGCCGACGTCGTACATCCGCTCGGGGAAGCGGTTCGCGAACAGGTCGAGCCCGGTGCCCGACGGCATGGCGGCGGTGATGGCGACGATGCGCGAATCGCGTTCAGCGCGCTTGATCAGCTGTTCGGCGAACACGCGGGTATAGCTCGGCGCGTTGGCCTTGGCCTTGGTCTGCTTGCCGGACACCACGTCGAACTTGGCGACCGCGTGCAGCTTGTCGGCTGCCGCCTCGGCCGGGGGATAGCCCTTGCCCTTCTGGGTCACCACATGGACCAGCACCGGGCGGTCGGTGATGTTGCGCACATTGCGCAGCACCGGGACCAGGTGGTCCAGGTTATGCCCGTCGATCGGGCCGACGTAGTAGAAGCCTAGCTCCTCGAAGAAGGTCCCGCCCGTGACCATGCCGCGGGTGTACTCCTCGGCCTTGCGGGCGGCTTCCTTGAGCGGCTTGGGCAGCACCGAGGTGACGTTGCGGCCGAGGTGACGGATCGACTGGTACATGCCGCCCGAAACCTGGCGGGCCAAATAGGCGCTCATCCCGCCGACCGGCGGAGCGATCGACATGTCGTTGTCGTTGAGGATGACAGTCAGCTGGCGGGTGGTCTCCGAGGCGTTGTTCATCGCCTCATAGGCCATGCCGGCGCTCATCGAGCCGTCGCCGATCACCGCCACCACCCGGTTGTCGCGGCCCTGCTGGTCGCGCGCCGCGCAGAAGCCGAGCGCAGCCGAGATCGAGGTGGCGGCGTGGGCCGCGCCGAACGGGTCGTAGACGCTCTCGGCCCGCTTGGTGAAACCCGACAGGCCGCCGCCCTGGCGCAGGGTGCGGATACGGCCGCGCCGACCGGTGAGGATCTTGTGCGGATAGGCCTGGTGACCGACATCCCAGATCAGGATGTCGTCCGGCGTCTCATACACATGGTGCAGCGCGACGGTCAGCTCGACCACGCCCAGGCCCGCGCCCAAGTGGCCGCCGGTGACCGAGACGGCGTCAATGGTCTCGGCGCGCACCTCGTCGGCGAGCTGGCGGAGATCCTGAACGGTCATCGACCGCGTGTCGGCGGGCGACTTGACGGTGTCGAGGAGCGGGGTGCGCGGAAGAGTTTCAGGCATGAAAAGGACCCGACCCCGGGGGCTTGAATCTGTCAAGCCCGGCGGTCTAACACGAAATCGACGCTGGCCCGCAGATAACTCGCCTCACGACCGAAAATATCCAGGTGGGCGCGACACTGTGCAGCAAGCAGCTCGACCCGTTCCCGCGCCGCGCCGACCCCGAGCATGGTGACGAAATTGGCCTTGCCGCGCGCGGCGTCCTTACCGACCGCCTTGCCCGCCTCGTCCACGCGGCCTTCCGCGTCGATCAGATCGTCGATGATCTGGTAGGCGAGACCGAAGTCCATGGCGAAGCCATGCAGGGCGTGGCGGGCGGCGTCGTTCACCCGGGCGATGATCACCGGGATCTCGACGGCGAACACGATCAGGGCCCCGGTCTTCATCCGCTGCATGCGCGCCACCTGGCCGAGGTCGGCGCGCTCGCCGATCATGTCGATCATCTGCCCACCGGCGAGCCCACGCGCGCCGGAGGCCAGGGCCATGCGGCTGACCAGTTCGCAGCGGACCTCAGGATCGTCGTGAGTGTCCGGATGGCTCATGATCTCGAAAGCCGCGGTCTGCAGGGCGTCGCCGGCGAGGACCGCGGTGCCTTCGTCATACTGCTTGTGCACGGTCGGACGGCCACGGCGCAGATCGTCGTCGTCCATGGCGGGCAGGTCGTCGTGGACGATGCTGTAGGAATGGATGCATTCGAGCGCGCAGGCGGCGCGCAGCACGCTGCGCTCGTCCGCGTCGAACAGCCGCGCCGTCTCGAGGGCGAAGTAGGGCCGCAGCCGCTTGCCGGGGCCGAGCACCGCATAGCGCATGGCTTCGGTCAGCCGGGCCTCGGGCCCGTCGGCGCGGGGCAGGAGCTCATCCAGGGCGACGGTGACCAGATCGGCCGCCTCGGCGATCCGCTGCGCCATGACGGCGTCCATGTCCGGGGCGTCGCTGGCGGCCACCGGCGGCACGTCAGGTGAACTCGGCCGGATCGGCGCGCTGGGCTTCGCCGTTCTGACCCACCACGATCCGCTCGACCTTCAGCCGCGCCGCTTCCAGGCGGGCTTCGCAATGCGCCTTCAGTCGGGCGCCGCGCTCGTAGCGCTCGATGGACTGTTCGAGCGGGGCCTGCCCTGACTCCAGCTCGGCCACGATCGACTCGAGTTCAGCCAGCGCCTGCTCGAACGAGAGGCGGGAGATATCGTCTTGGGGGGCGGACGGTTCGGCCATCGTCGATCACCGTAGCGGCGACGGCAGGGCCGGGCAACGACCGAAAGACAGGCGGCGGCGTAATCGCGCCTCACAGCGCGCGACCGATCAGCGCCCCTATGCCGGCTGTCGCCGCCATGGCCACCGCGCCGCCCAGCAACACCCGCAGTGTCGCCGCGCCGAGTTTGGCGCCGCCAGCCCGGGCGCCCATGGCGCCGAGGATGGCGAGACCGACGAACGAAGCGCCAAAAATAGCGAACGGCGTCGCCCCGGCAGGGCTGATCAGGGTCGCCAGGATCGGGATGATCGCGCCGGCGGAGAAGCTCAGGGCCGACGCGACCGACGCCTGCAAAGGGTTCGCCACCGAAATTTCGGTGATGCCGAGCTCGTCGCGCGCGTGGGCCCCGAGCGCATCCTTGCGGCTGAGCTGTTCGGCCACCTGCCGCGCCAGGCCGGGCTCGAGGCCGCGCCGCGTGTAGATCTGCGCCAGCTCACCGATCTCGGCCTCGGGATCGGCCTTCAGCTCCGCGCGCTCCTCGCTGAGCGCCGCGCGTTCGGAATCGGCCTGCGAACTCACCGAGACGTATTCGCCCACGGCCATCGACAGGGCGCCGGCGAACAGACCCGCCAGGCCGGAGATCAGGATGTCGCGCGTCGAATGCGCCGCGGTCGCCACGCCCATCATCAGGCTGGCGGTCGAGATCACCCCATCGTTGGCGCCGAGCACCGCGGCCCGGAGCCAGTTGATCCGGCTCAGCAGGTGTCGCTCGCTATGGCCCTTATGCATCCGTTCTCCCGCTGGCAGCTGGCCTAGCCTGGCCGATAAAGCCCCAGGTCGAGGGCGCGTGACAAGGCGCACCCGGTCCCGCATGCTCCCGCCACGCTCGGGGGGCGATGCGAATGACGGCGGCGGCTTTGGATGCCCGCATGAAGCCCGGCGCGGGACACGGCGTGATGGTGCTGTTGCTCGCCGCGGCGCTGCTCATCAACTATGTCGATCGCGGCAATCTCGCGACCGCCGCGCCACTGCTGAAAGACGCGCTGAAGCTCAGCAACGCCCAGATCGGGCTGATGACCTCCGCCTTCTTCTGGATCTATGCGCCCGGCCAGATCGTCGCCGCCTGGGTGGTGAGCAAGATCAACGCCTATCGCGCCATGGCGCTCGGTCTGGTCGTCTGGTCGGCCGCGACGCTGGCGACCGGCTTCGCCAACGGCTTTATGATGCTGCTCGCGCTACGGGTCCTGCTGGGCGTCGGCGAGAGCGTGGGGTTCCCGGCCAGCTCCAAGCTCCTGGCCCAGCACCTGCCGCATCGCCGGCTCGGCAGCGCCAACGCCCTGGTCTGCGCCGGTGTGCCGCTGGGCCCGGCGATCGGCACCTTCTTCGGCGGGCTGCTGATCGCCCACACGGGCTGGCGGCTGTTGTTCATCGCCTTCGGCGCCCTGTCGCTGCTGTGGCTGATCCCCTGGTACGCCGCCATGGGCGGGCGATCGGTGGAAGCATCGCGCAGCGGCCCGGTCCGCGAGCCCGCCTATGCCGAACTGCTGTCGAAGCGTGAGCTCTGGGGCGCCGCGCTCGGCCATTTCGCCCACAACTACCTGCTCTACCTCGTGCTCTCCTGGCTGCCGCTGTTCCTGGTCAAGGTCCACCACTTCTCGCTGGGCGACATGGCGAAGCTCGGCGGCCTTGTCTATCTGCTGTCGGCCGTGGTCAGCCTCCTCGCCGGCGCCCTCGCCGATCGCTGGATGGCGGCCGGCGCGAGCTCGAACCGGGTGCGCAAGACCATGATGTGCGCCTCGGTGATCATCGGCCTTTCCAGCATGCTGGCCTGTGGCCTCGGCTCGTCGCAGGTGGCGATCGGCGGCCTGCTCGTCTACGGCCTGTCGCTGGGGCTCGGCGGCTTCAACGTGTTCGCCATCGGCCAGACGCTGGCCGGCGCCGCGGCCACCGGCAAATGGATCGGGGTGCAGAACTTCATGGGCAACATCGCAGGCATCCTCGCCCCGATCGTCACCGGCCTGATCGTGGACGTCACCGGCCAGTTCAGCGCCGCCTTCCTGGTCGCCGCCGCGATCAGCCTGTTCGGCCTTCTGGGCTGGGCCTTCGTGATCGGCAAGATCGAGCCGGTCGCGTGGCGCGCCGAAACGGCCTGACCTGATCGCGTCCCCTATTCCCGCACGTACCGGCGCGTGGACCAGTATTTGTAGCCGCGGCCGGAGACCTGCCGCCAGCCGAGCCGCTTCAGCTCACGGCCGACCATGTGGTTGAAATAGCCGTGGGCGAGCAGCACCACATTGCGCCCCTGCCCGGCCTCGCCCGACAGCCGCTCGGCGGCGGCGCGGGCGCGGGCTTCGGCCTCGGGCCGGCTCTCCTCGGCGCCGTGGCCGCCGAACCACCAGTGGGCGCGGGCGATCACGCCCCAAACCTTGGGACTGAGGCGGATGAATTCCGGCCAGCGTGGCGGCGGCAGCGGCGCCTCGACGAACATGGGGTCGCGGATGAAATGCTTGCCCTGCACCACCGCCTCGGCCGTCTCCACCGCGCGCCGGCGCACGCTGGCGAAGATCACATCGGCGTCGCGGACAAGGTCGAGCAGGCCCACCGGCGCCTTGTGCGGGTCGATGATGCCGCCCTCTTCATAGGCGGCCCACCAGCGGCGGTATCCGGCAGAGGACAGTTTGAGGCGGCGCGACAGGGCCGGTTCGCCGTGGCGCGCGATCACGATGCCACCAGGCCCGCCAGGCTTCACGGGAGCGGCATCGGCGGACGCGGTGGGCATCGGTCGGATGATTCAGGCCGCCTGCAACGCCTCGACATGCGCCACCGCCGAACGGCCGAGCGCCTCAAGGTCGTATCCGCCCTCGAGAGTCGACACAATACGGCCGTCACATGTCGCGCGTGCGACATCGGCGATCGCGCGCGTGGCCCAGGCGAAATCCTCCGCCTCCACCTGCTGTTGCGACAGGCGATCGCGCGCGTGGGCGTCGAAGCCGGCGGAGACCAGGATCAGGTCCGGGCGATGCGCTTCCAGCCCGGTCATCAGGCTCTCGAACTGCCTGCGCCAGACCTCCCGCGGCGCGCCGGGCGGTACCGGCGCATTGCTCACATTGCCGACACCGGTCTCCTCGGCCCCACCGGACCCCGGATAGGCCGGCCACTCGTGCACCGAGGCGAAGTAGAGCTCCGGATCGGCCTCGAACACCGACTGGGTGCCATTGCCATGGTGGACGTCGAAATCGACCACCGCGATTCGCCTGAGGCCCTGCGCCTGCGCCTCGCGCGCGGCCACGGCGACATTCGAGAACAGGCAGAAACCCATGGCCCGCTCGGCCTCGGCATGATGGCCCGGCGGACGGACGGCGCAGAAGGCGCGGCCGGCCTGGCCGCGGGCGACCTCACGCACCGCCTCGACGACCGCGCCGGCGGCGAGCAGGGCCGCCTCGAGGCTGCCGGCGCTCATCATCGTATCGGGGTCCAGCCGCACCAGACCGTCCCCCGGCGCGGCGGCGAAGAGGGAGTCGACGTAGGCCCGGCTGTGCACGCGCTCGAGCGCAGCGCGGTCCACCGCGCCGGCCTGGCGCAGATCGCGGGCGAGGCGCCCGTCGTGCAGGGCGTCCATCACCGCCGCCAGCCGCGCGGGCCGTTCGGGATGGCGGCCATGCGCATAGCCGGCGGACGGATCGTGCCCGGCCATGGCCGGATGAGTGAAGATCGGAAGGCTCACGGCTTGAAACTGCGACGCCAAGCCGCTTGAAGCAAGGGATGTCGATCACACTCCGCCTTGCCGCCCCCGAAGATGTCCCCGCCCTGGCCCGTTTGGCCGAGGAGACCTTCCGTCAGACCTTCGTCGAGGGCTTCGCCATCGGCTATTCCGAATCCGACCTCAACGTCTTCCTGACCCGGAGCTATGCCCGCGACACGGTCGAAGGCTGGATCGCCGACGCGTCCGGCCTGGTGATGCTGGCCGAGGACGCGGAGGGCCGGCTGGTAGGCTATACCCACGCGGGCGAGAACACTCTGCCCTACGTCCACGCCGAACCCGGCGACGGCGAGCTGAAGCGCATCTATGTGCGGCGCGAGATGCAGGGGACCGGCCTTGGCCGCATCCTGTTCGAACAGGCGCTGGACTGGTTCGGCGACCGGACCGTGCTGCTGGGCGTGTGGAGCGAGAACCTGAAGGCGCAGCGCTTCTACACCCACTACGGGTTCCGGAAGGTCGGCGAATACCTGTTCATGGTCGGCGCGACCGCCGACCCGGAGTTCATTCTGCGGCGTGAACGGCCGGGACGGGTTCGCCCGGCGCGTTAGCCGCGACCTGCGCCGCAACCGCACCCTTGCGCGCGAAGGTCAGCACTCCGTCGTCGATCTTGCCGAACCGCAGCGACAGCATGTCGAGCAGATAGTTCTGGTAGAGCCGCCACGGCTTCTTGTCGCCCTGGCGCGGGAACTCGTCCATCGCCCGCGCCACATAGCCCGAACTGAAGTCGAGCCAGGGCAGTTCACCGACGGAGGGGTCCGTGCGTCGCGGCGCGCAATAGTCGACGCGCCGGGCCTGCATGGTGTTGAGCAGGCGGCAGACGTATTCCGAGGTCAGGTCGGCCTTCAGCGTCCACGAGGCGTTGGTGTAGCCGAACACCGCGGCGAAGTTGGGCGTGTCTGAGAACATCATCCCCTTGTAGCTCATGGTGTCGGCCCAGCGGATCGGCCGCCCGTCGACGGTCACCTCGAGCTCGCCCGCCACCACCAGCTTCAGCCCGGTGGCCGAAACGACGATGTCGGCCGGCAGGGTCTGGCCCGACTTCAGGGCGATCCCGTCCGCGGTGAAGCTTTCGATCTGGTCGGTGGCGATGGAGGCCGAGCCATCGTTCAGCGCCTTGAACATGTCGGCGTCGGGCACAAGGCACAGGCGCTGGTCCCAGGGATTGTAGCGCGGGGTGAAGTGGGTCTCGACGTCGTAGCCGGGATTCAGCTGGCCGCGGACCAGTTCGATCAGCTGCTGCTTGGCCTTTTCGGGGTGCTTCCTGAACTGGTTGAAGAAGAACATGCCGAGCAGCACGTTCCGCCAACGGATGATCTGATAGGCGAGCTGGGCCGGCAGGCGCTTCCTCAGCCCGTTGGCCATGGCGTCCTCGGCCGGGCGCGAGACCATGTAGGTAGGCGAGCGCTGCAGCATGGTTACGTGCGCCGCGGTCTTGGCCATCTCCGGCACGATGGTCACCGCCGTCGCGCCCGAGCCGATCACCACCACCCGCTTGCCCGCATAGTCCAGCCCCTCGGGCCAGTGCTGCGGATGGATGAAGGTCCCCTTGTAGGCCGCGAGCCCCGGGAAGTCGGGCGTATAGCCGGCGGAATAGCGGTAGTAGCCCGACGCCATCAGCAGAAAGTTGCAGGTGAAGCTGGCGATCGATCCGTCGGCGGCCCGCGCCTCCACGGTCCAGGCCGCATCCGCCGACGACCACGAGGCCCGCTGGACCCAATGGTTGAAGCGGATATGCCGGTCGATATCGTTGTCGTGGGCGGTGTCGCGCACGTACTTCAGGATCGACGGCCCGTCGGCGATCGCCTTGGCCTCGCGCCACGGCTTGAAGGCGTAGCCCAGGGTGTACATGTCGCTGTCGGAGCGGATGCCGGGGTAGCGGAACAGGTCCCAGGTGCCGCCGGCCGCCTCGCGCCCTTCCAGGATCGCATAGCTTTTGCCGGGGCAATGCTTGGCCAGATGCCAGGCCGCGCCGATCCCCGAAAGACCCGCGCCGACGATGAGGACGTCGAAGTGTTCCGCAGCCATCATGTTCCTCCCTGCTTCGGAGCGTAACTTATCACTGATAACAAAGCGAGGGCCGAAAGACTGCGGGCCCGGCGCGCGGCTGACTTTCAGCCGCGTGCGGTATAGGGTCCGGCGATGACGCGGGCGGAACTCCTGGCTCGACTTCGCAGCCTCAAGCCCTGGCTCGCCGAGCGCGGGGTCGGAGCGCTGTCGCTGTTCGGCTCCTTCGCCCGGGACGAGGCCGGTCCTGAGAGCGACGTGGACCTGCTGGTCAGCTTCGAGCGGATGCCGGGGCTTTCGTTCTTCAGTCTTCAGCATGACCTGTCCGAACGGCTCGGCCGGCCGGTCGAGCTCTGTACCGTCGAAGCCATGCATCCGCTGGCCCGGGCCCGCGCCCTGGCGGAGGCGGTCGTTGTCTGACACCGACGCGCTGCTGCTGGCCGAGATGCGGGAAGCGGCGGAGAAGATCCGGGCCTACACCTCCGGCATGGGCGAGGCCGCCTTTCTGGCCAGCGGCGTGACCGCCGACGCGGTGAGCCTGAACCTGCTGCTCATCGGCGAAGGCGCGGCGCAGCTGACCGAGGCGACGCGGCGGCTGGAGTCGGAAATCCCCTGGCGCGAGCTGATCGGGCTTCGCCACCGGGTCGCCCACGGCTATGCTCGCATTGACTTGAGGGTTGTCTGGCGCATCGTGCAAGATGACCTGCCGCCTCTGATCGAGAGGCTCGACCGTTTGTCCGGGAAGATTTGACGCATGTTCCTTCGCCTGTTCACCGAGCTTCGTGAGGCGCGCGTGCCGGTCAGCCTGCGCGAATACCTCACCCTGATGGAGGCGATGGACAAGCAGGTGATCGGCCTGTCGACCGACGACTTCTACTATCTGTCCAGAGCCGCCCTGGTGAAGGACGAGCGCAACCTCGACAAGTTCGACCGGGTGTTCGGCCATGTGTTCAAGGGCTTCGAGAAGGTCGACGAGAGCCTGACCGCCGAAATCCCGGCCGAATGGCTGAAGAAGCTGACCGAGAAATTCCTCACCGAGGAGGAGAAGGCCGCGATCGAGGCCATGGGCGGCTTCGACAAGCTGATGGAGGCGCTGAAGGAACGGCTGGCCGAGCAGAAGGAGCGCCACGAGGGCGGGAACAAGTGGATCGGCACCGGCGGCACCAGCCCGTTCGGCGCCAACGGCTACAATCCCGAAGGCGTGCGCATCGGCCAGGACAAGGGCCGACATGGGCGCGCGGTGAAGGTGTGGGACAAGCGCGAATACAAGAACCTCGACGACTCGGTCGAGCTCGGCACCCGCAACATCAAGGTGGCGCTGCGCCGCCTGCGCAAGTTCGCCCGCGAGGGCGCGCCGGACGAGCTGGATCTCGACGGCACCATCAACGCCACCTCGCGCCAGGGCTACCTCGACATCCAGATGCGGCCCGAGCGGCGCAACAAAATCAAGGTGCTGCTGATGCTCGACA
>Ga0302311_10004179_pt1 | contig 15631 bp, 15 predicted proteins | sample III_Palsa_N1_3_FD_200449 | JGI IMG/M metagenome (GOLD analysis project Ga0302311, IMG submission 200449) | Peat permafrost microbial communities from Stordalen Mire near Abisko, Sweden - III_Palsa_N1_3 | ecosystem: Environmental > Terrestrial > Soil > Palsa > Peat permafrost | place: Sweden... | reverse complement strand
CGCGGGTCCCACTCGGGCCGCGCCGACATGCCGACGATGTGCAGCCCGCCGAGGCCAGCCGCCTCCGCCATCGACCGCCACAGCGCCAGCGTCGCCACCGGGTCGGGCAGTTTTTCCGGCTTGTAGAGCAGGAACAAGGGTTTGCCCTCGACCCGGACGTAACGCGGGTCGGCGAAGGCGGGGCGAAGGGCAGAAAAATGCGCTGCGTGGTCGGCGCGGCCGGGATAGGTCTGCTCGATCAGGATGCGGTTCGGCGCGCCGTGCCAGACGCCGGTCCAGGTCTCGTTGGCCCAGCACAGGCAGAACGGGAATGTTGGTGCGCCGGATGCCAGCACCTCGTCGAACGGCCGTTCCAGGATGCGCCGGCCGGCGAACCAGTAGTGGTAGTAGCAGAACGCCTCGATGCCGAAGCGGCGGGCCAGCTCGGCCTGCGCTGCGCGGGTTTCCGCCACGCGCAGGTCGTAGAAGCCGAGATCGGCCGGGATATGCGGCTGCGCATGGCCCGGAAACAACGGCTTTGCCTTGGCCGTGTTGGTCCATTCGGTAAAGCCGCGGCCCCACCAGGCGTCGTTCTCCGCCACCGGGTGGAACTGCGGCAGATACAGGGCGATGGCCCGCGCGCGCGTCATCCGGGCGGCCCTACCCGCGCGCCCGGAACGCGCCGGCGAGGCCGGGCGGCCGCCACGCCCGCAGCCGGCGGAACACCCCGCCCGCCAGCGCCAGCAGGTCGCGTTCCGGCCCCTCCGGTCGGCCGGATGCGGCCCAGGCGAGGCCGATCACCGCGACATAGACGAAAGCCCCCGCGGCGGCGGTGCCCAGCATCTGCCGCCACGGCGCCTCGGTCACCGGCACCAGGCCGAGGCCGAGCCACACCAGCGCCCCGCCCATCGCCGCCGCCCCCAGCATGCTGCGCCAGATCGCCCGCACCAGCCCCATCGGCCGCACCTTGAAGCGGTGCATGGCGATGCCGATGGTGGTGACCTGCTCGCAGAGCCCCACGCCCGTGCCGATCAGGGCTGCGGTCAGCAGCGAGCCGCCGGGCAGCAGCGTCACCAGCAGCACCACCCGCACCAGCCCGCCGGCCAGCATGATCATGAACGTGGTGCGCAGCATCGCGTAGGCGCTGAACAGCGTGGAACTGATGCCGCCGAGTGCCCCGATGGTGGCGCTGATGCCGAGGATCTGGATCAGCGGAATCGCCTCCAGCCATTTCGGGCCGAAGGCGACGCGCACCAGCGGGTCGGCGACCATGGCGATGCCGACGCCCGCCGGCAGCACCAGGATCGCGGTGGCGCCGAGCAGCCGCAGATAGGTCTGCGCCACCCCGAGCCCGGTGTGGCGCAACTGGGAGAAGCTCGGGAAGCAGGCGCGGCACAGCGGCTCGACCAGCTCGCTGGTCGGCAGGCTGGCGATCTCGCCGCCGAGCGCATAGATGCCGACGCGCGCCGATGAGAAGAAGCGGCCGACCAGCACCGTGTCGCAGCGGTCGCGCAGCATGCCGACCATGTAGATCGCCCAGGACCACATGGTGAACCCGGTGATCCGCCGCCATGCCGACAGCGTCAGCCGCGGCCGGTACGGCCGCATGATGTAGCTCAGCACGGTGCGGACGGTGCGGCCGGTGATGATGCCGAACACCAGCGCCCAGTAGGTCGGCCAGATCAGCGCGAAGCTGACGGTGGCGATCACCTGCAGCACCCGCGGGATGGTCCAGAGCCGGAACTCCTTGCTGAACTGGAAGCTGCGCATGAAGTCGGCGACGGCGATGTTCTCCACCGAGCCGATCAGCGTCGAGGCCGCGAGCGCCAGCAGCACCGGCGCCATGCGCGGCTCGTGGAAGAAATTGGAAGCCGGCACCGCGCCGGCCGCGATCACCAGCGCGGTCACCAGCCCGCGCAGAAAACTCATGGTGAAGGCGGTGTCGTACATCGCCCGCTCGGGCGCCCGTTCGCGCACGATCGCCTCGTGCGGGCTCAGGTTGGCGAAGGCGTCGACGGTCTGGGCGAAGCTGCTGGCCAGCGCGACGAGGCCGAAATCGCCGGGGCCGAGCAGCCGCACCAGGGTCAGCGTGCTGGCGATGCCGAGCAGCCGCGTGGTCATGCGGAAGCCGATCACCCAGCCCGCGCCGCTCGCCGTCTTGGCGAGCAGCGACTGTTCCGGCGGCGCCGTCATGGGGCGGATCCAGGTGCAACCGGCGGGGAAGGAGGTGCAACCTTGGCGGCATCCCTGGGTGCAACCGGCCGCGGCCCGAACCGCCGGCGCACGTAGTCGGAAAAACCCTGCCGCACCGCGCGCGCCACCGCGTCGCCGGAGACCACCCAGCGCAGAAAACCCCAGCGGGAGGCGGCCCGCGGCTGCCGCGCCCGCGCCTGGTGGCGCAGCGCCCACAGCAAATAGCGCAGCGCGCGCAGCTTGCCGCGCGGCGTCGCCTCGTGCTTCTCGGCCAGCAGCAGCGAGTTGCGCACCTGGTAGTAGGTCTTGTTGGGCGTCAGGCGGCCGCCGAAACTGACGGATTCCTTGTGCAGGATGCGCGCCCGCAGCGCGCAGTAGCTGCGCATCCCCACCGCCCGCGCGCGGCGGTAGTAGTCCTGCTCCTCCAGTTGCAGGAAGAACCGCTCGTCGAGCAGGCCGATGCGGCGCGCCAGCGCCGCGGGGATCATCAGGCAGGCGCCATAGGCCCAGTCGATCTCCACCACCTCGTGCCGCTCGGCGAGCCGCCGCGCGGTCGCGTCCGGGGTCGCCGGCGCCGGCCCGGGTGCCAGTTGCGGACGGGTGGGATCGTCGAAATCATGGATCACCGGATGCAGCAGGCAGGGCTCGCCCACGGCCTCGGCGGCCGCCAGCAATTCGGCCATCGCGTCGGCGCGCAGCACGGTGTCGTTGTTGAGCAGGCACATGTAGCCGGCACCGCGCTCCAGCCCGAGCCGCAACCCGACATTGTTGCCGCCCGCCCAGCCGCGGTTTTCGCCGAGCGCGATCACCTCCACCTCCGGAAACCCGGCGGCGATGCGGCCGAGGTCGTCGGCCCGCGAGCCGTTGTCGATCACCAGCGTGGCGAGGCCGCGGCAGGTCTGCGCGCGCAGGCTCGCCAGGCACGCCAGCGTGTCCTCGATGCCGTTGTAGTTGAGCACGACCACCAGCACCTGCCGCGCCGTCGCCATCGGCTCCGCTCGCTTCGCCGGCAACGCTGGACCCTGCCGTCCGTCCAAACTACCAAGGCCCTGGTCAGGGCCATATCCAGACGGGGCCATCAGCGCACTCTCATGTCGTTCAGCGTTATCATCCCGGCCTATAACCGCGCAACGCTGCTGCCCTGGACACTCGACGCGGTGCTCGCCCAGGTGCCGCCGCCGGACGAAGTGATCGTGGTGGACGACGGTTCCACCGACGGCACCGCCGCGGTCGCCGCCGGTTATGCCAGCCAGCCCCATGCAAGCCCTGTGCACTGCGTCACCATCGCGAATTCCGGCGATCTGGCGGCGCGCAATGTCGGCTTGCGCGCCGCCCGCGCGGATCGCGTCGCGTTCTGCGACAGCGACGACCTGTGGCGCCCCGGCTTCCTCGCGGCGATGGCGGCGCTGTGGCAGGCCGAACCCGGCATACGCGCCGCCTATTGCGATTTCCTCACCGTGCGCGACGACGCCTGGGGCACGCAGAGCAAATTTGCCGCAGCACCACCGGGCTTCTGGGACGGGCTGCGCCCGGTCGGGCAGGATGCCGGCGTGTTCGACGCCGCCGTCGTCGAGCGGCTGTTGAAATTCCAGCCGCTGTTCCCGTCCTGCATGGCAGCCGACCGGACGTATCTGCTGGCACTCGGCGGCTGGGACGAAGGCGTCGGGCGCACGCTCGGCTCCGACTTCGCCACCGCCCTGCTGGTCGCCGAGCACCCGCCGCTCGGCATCGTGCGCAAACCGCTGGTCGGCATCCGCAAGCATGCCGGCAATTTTTCCCGCGACGTGCAGGCGATGAACCTGGGCGACGCGTTTGTCCTCGAATGCGTGCTGGCGAACCGGCCGAGCCTGGCGCCGCTGGCCCCGGCGATCCGCGCCAGCATCCGCCGCCGGCGCAGCGAGGCGCTGGACACCGCGTTCGCCCGCCGCGACTTTGCCGGCGTGCGGCAGATTGCCGACAAACTCGGGACGCTGTCGGGACGGACGCGGGTCAAGCGCCTGGTCGCAAACCTGCCGGAGCCGCTCCGCGGGGTCGTTGCGTCGGCGTTGCTGCGGTAGCCAAGGCCAGCGCGGCACCCCGCCACCCCAATGACACCAACAAAACCGCGCCGGAAACCTTATCAAAACCCCGCCAGATCGCCCGTCATTACTGGCAATAGAACAATATGATTGCAACACAACCCGGAGATGGAACCAGAATCATTGATGGGTTCTGATGAGTTAATGATAGCAAAAAGTTGTCCGATTACAACCAGTGGTGAATTGCATTTTATCGAGCCGCCTTGCGATAAGCATGATTGCGAACCCGCTGGGATTTGCTCTCCCCCCTTTTGAGGTGACCAATGCCGAGAGTTCTACTGTCCTGGGCGCCCCGCGCCCGGGCACCCGCCCTGCTGGCCGCCGTGCTGATGGCGGGTGCCGTCGCCTTCGCCTCAGCTCCTGCCCATGCCGGGCTGGAAATCCAACTGCAATCGGACGGCCAGACCTACACCCAGTCCGGCAGCAGCCCGCTGGTGGTGGACCAGTCCATCGGCAACTTCGTCACCACGGTGGACACCGGCACGGCGACGAGCACCCCGACGCTCGATCTGTCCTCGGCCGATATCTCCAGCTTGGGCGGCGGCACGCTGGTCATCACCCTGTCCGAGAACAACCTCACCTCGCCGATCGGTCTGCAGAACTGGCTGTCGCAGTTCACCGGCAACTTCTCCAGCAGCGGCGCCACCGTGACGCTGCAGACCTACCTGAACGACGACAACGCGCTGCTGGGCACCACCACGCCGCTGAGCAGCTTCACCGCCTCGTCCTCGCCCTTCGGCCTGAGCAACACCCAGGGCGCCGTCACCAGCGCGCCCTTCTCGCTCACCGAGGTGCTGACGATCGTCACCGCGGACGCCGCGCTGCTGAGCATGGACGCCTCGGTCACCGACGACAGTTCGGTCGGCAACGGACCCAGCGTGCCCGAGCCCGCCTCGCTGGCACTGCTGGGCACCGCGCTGCTCGGCTTCACCGCGTTCGCGCACCGCAAGCGCCGGGTCTGACCCGAACCGCCGGCCGGTTGCCGTGCGGGCGCGAGCGCCGCTACGGCACCGGCCGGTCGTAGCGCTCTACCAGCACGTTGGCGAACCGCTGATGCAACGCCGGCAGCAGCGCCGGCGCCAGCGCGGCGGGCGGGAACGGCAGGTCCTCGCCGTCCGGCTGCACCACCCACAGGCGCGGCACCTGCCGCGCCTGCTCCGGCGTCAGGATCGGCCAGCCCTCGGCCGGCACGTCGGCGACGTCGAGCCCGGCCAGCCGCCCCGCATAGGGCGGCCCGAGATAGTAGGCGAGGCCCCAGCGGGTGGCCTGGGTGGTGCTGAGCAGCACGCCGTCGCCGGGCCGCAGGTCGGCCGCGATCAGCGCCGCCACGCGGTCGAGCGGCACGTTCGACATGGCCTTGTAGTTGGCCAGCCCCCAGACATTGCCGAGCAGCAGCAGCGCCGCCACCGCCGCGCCCAGCAGGCGCGGGCGCAGCAGCGCGAGCCCGGCGGCCAGCAGCATCGCGTAGGGCGCGCGCAGCCAGACGAAGGTGTAGACGATGTAGCCGAACACCGGATGCACCAGCGCCCAGGCCAGCACGCAGACTCCGACCGGCACCACGACGGCCGCCAGGACCGGCAGCCCACGCCCGCGTATCCGCGCCAGCGCCACGATGCCGAGCAGCGCCACCGCCCCGGACAGCGCCGCGAACGGCGGCAGCACCCGCCACAGATACGGCACCGCCAGCAAGGCCACGAGCGTGCCGGACAGCCAGTTCCAGTCGATCAGGAACATCGTGTGCTTGGCGGCGATCTGCTCGGGCGTCAGGTGGGAAAACACCTGCGGCACCCCCTCCGGCAGCCAGGGCAGCCAGACCAGCAGCAGCGCCAGCTGCGCCAGCAGCCACCCGCCCGCCAGCCGCCGCTCCGCCGGCCAGGATGTCGCCAGCCGCACCGCCATCGCCACGTTGCAGGCGATCAGGAAGAACACCGCCGGATACTGCGCCAGCACGGCCACGCCGGCGCCGAGCACATAGGCGATCCAGCCGATCCATGGCCGCGGCGGCACCGCCGTCCAGATCCGCACGAACCCCCAGAACCCGGTGGCCACGCAAAACGCCTGGAACGCGTACGGCCGCGCCTTCTGCGACCAGGCGACGCTCTCTGGCCCGAGGATGAACAGCAGCACCGCCAGCAGCGCCGTCGGCACCCCCAGCAGCCGCCGTGCCGTGTCGAACAGCAGCGGCACCACCAGCACCATCGCGAAGGCAGACAAGCCGCGCAGCGCGGCCATGCCATGGCCGAGATGCAGCCAGCCGGTCAGCGCCAGATAGTACGCCGGCGGCTGCGTGTCCTGCGCCATCCAGTGCAGCGTGTGCGGAACGCCCTGCCAGGCGACGAAGAAGCTGAACGCCTCGTCGTTCCACAGCGGCTTGTCGGCGATCCCCTGCACGCACAGCGCGGCAAACACGGCAGTGAGGCCGAGAGCGGCGGCCCAGCCCAGCCTTGTGTCGGTCTGCAGTCTTGTGCCGAAGCCTGGGCGTGTGGCCAATGCGGCGAGCCGGGACGGTGGCACGGTGGCAGGGCATCCTCGTGGCTGGGCCACCCCCCGCGGCCGCACCAAACCGTGCGGGTGCCCAGGTAGCCGGCGCTTGCCCGGTTGGTATAGACATCTGTTCCAAAATCGAGAAGGAGTTCCGCGATGCTGCGTAGGCACCACCTTGGGGCGGCGGCGGCGGCGGCCCTGCTGCTGGCGGCGCTGCCGGCGGTCGCGGCGACGCTGGAAGTCGGGGAAGGCAAGAAATACGCCGCCCCTTCGGCCGCCGCCGCGGTGGCGCAGGACGGCGACCACATCGTCATCGCGGCCGGCGAGTATTTCGACTGCGCGTTCTGGCGCGCCAACAACCTGGTGATCGAGGGCGCAGGCCCCGACAAGACCGTGATCACCGACAAGGTCTGCGGCGGCAAGGCGCTGTTCGTGATCGACGGCAACAACATCACCGTCCGCAACCTGACGCTGACCCGCGCCCGCGTCGGCGACTACAACGGCGCCGGCATCCGCGCCGAAGGCGGCGACCTGACCGTCGAGCACGTCAATTTCATCAACGACCAGGACGGCATCCTGTCGGCCGCCAACCCGCAGGCCACCATCATCATCCGCGACAGCGACTTCGAGCGGAACGGCACCTGCGAAGGCGGCGGCGGCTGCTCGCACGGCATCTACATCAACGAATCCAAGCTGCTGCGCATCGAGCACACCAAAATCCTGGAAACCAAGCAGGGCCACAGCATCAAGTCGCGCGCCGCCCGCACCGAGGTGATCGGCTGCGACATCGAGGACGGGCCGAAAGGCAGCTCCAGCTACGCCATCGACGTGCCGAACGGCGGCGCCGTCGTGCTGCGCGACACCAAGATCGAAAAAGGCCCGAAATCGGAGAACCACACCGCCGCGCTGATCATCGGCGAAGAAGGCGTGAACCAGCGCACCAAGGAAATCACCGTCGAAAACAACACGTTCCAGGTGGACGGCGACTACTCCTCGGTCCTGGTCGAAAACATGACCGCAACCGAGGCACAACTGAAAGGCAACAAACTGCTCGGCAACGCCAAGGCCCTGCACGGCGACGGCGACGTGGAATGACGGCAGGCAAGCAAGGCCAGGGGCTTTGCCCCTGGACCCCAGCAAAGGCCAAGCCTTTGCAATCCATTCATGTTTGGGAATGCGAAGGGGGGCGACGATACGGGTGGCCACCGCGGAGTCGCCCCCCTTCGCATTCCCAAACCAAGTGTGGGGTTCCAAGGGCTCTGCCCTTGGCGGGGTCGAGGGGCGGAGCCCTTCGCCTTGCCTTCCTGGCCACCATGCTCCCCGCCGCGGCCGTCGCGGGCACGTTGGAGGTCGGGCCGGGCCAGCAATATGCGCAGCCGAGTGCGGCAGCGCAGGTGGCGCAGGCGGGGGATACGGTGCTGATCGCGCCGGGCGAGTATTTCGATTGCGCGACCTGGCAGGCGGACCGCCTGACCATTGCGGCGGCGCCCGGCGAGGGCGTGGTCACGATCACCGACAAGGCCTGTGCCAACAAGGCGGCGTTCATCATCGAGGGCAGCGGCGTGACGGTGCGCGGCATTGGTTTCGCCCGGATCCGCGTGCCGGACGACAACGGCGCCGGCATCCGCGCCGACGGCCGCGATTTGACGGTGCAGGACAGCCGTTTCGTCAACACCCAGTTCGGCGTCCTGGCCGCCTCGCCGGGCGGCGGGTTCCTGCGCATCGTCGGCTGCACGTTCGAGGAGCAGGGCACCAGCCTGAGCGGGCGCACCAATTTCGCGGTGCGCGCGAGCGGCTACGACCTGCTGCACATCGAGCATTCCAGCTTCGCCAAGGCGCGGGGCGGCGGCGACGTCTCGGCGGTCGCCGGGCGCACCGAGCTGGTGGACAACCAGTTGCGCGACGAGGGCGGGCACATGGACGGCCCGCTGGTGACGGTGGAGGGCGGCGCGCTGCTGCTGCAGGGCAACACGGTGGAACTGGCCGCGGGCGCCGCCATGCGGCCCGGCATAGTGCTGGCGACCGGCGAGGCGTCGGCGATCGCGGTGCGCGGCAACACGCTGACCGATGCCGGCGCCGGCGCCACACCGCTGCTGCGCAACTGGAGCACGCAGGAGGCGACGGTCCGCGACAACACCGTGCCGGCGGGGACGGAGGCGGTGTCGGACGCGGGCGTCACCTACCACCGGCTGCGCGCGACCGCGGCCGGGCTGCGCGACAGCCTGCATGAGTTGTACCGCCAGGCGCGACATCTGGCGGCGGCGCTGGTGCATAGATTTAGTTGAGGTCGGGGGTCAGCTGAGGCCGGCGAGGATGGCGGGCAGGTCGCGCGCGGTGTGCAGCACGCGCAGGATGCGTGGCGGATCGGTATCGGCGGCATAGGCCATCACGTAAGGGAAGCCGCGCAGCAGCAGGAAGCGGAACCGCTCGGCGCCCAGTGCCGGCCGGTAAGCGCCAAGCCGCGGATTGGCGCCAAGCCGCGCGGCGCTGTGCAGGGCGGCATCGCGAAGCGCACGCGCCGCCGCCGGATTGTCGCGGGCGATCCAGGCCACGGCCTGCCGCAGATCCGCCCGCGCCGCCGGGGCGAAGACGGCCGGATGGGTCACTCCGCCGCGCGGGCGTTGTCCGCGATGACGCGATCAAGCTCGGCGGCGACCGCGTCGGCCGAGGCAAAGCCGGCCGCCTCGCCCTCGGCCTCGGCGGAGGCCAGCATGTCCAGGAACTGCCGCCGCCGCTCCTCCGCGTCCTGCAGCAACCGCAGCCCGGCGCGGGCGACCTCACTGACGCTGCCGTAACGGCCGGTCTGCACGCAGTGTTCGGCGAAGCGTTCCAGTTCCGGGGTCAGGCTGACATTGGGCATGGCGCGGCTCATTGGGGGATGATGTCAAAGTATGACATCGATGCCGGACGGGCAAGCCGCACCTGAGGGAGAGTGATGGCGCCGACATCCCTCTGGCCCTGCAACATGATGGACAACCCCCCGTCCCGCGGCCTATCGACCCGGCACGTAATCCCGGAACCGATATCGTCGCATGGCCCTCGTCTGCCGCCCCCTGGAGACCGCCGGCGAGGCCGCGTGGGATGCGTTCGTCGCCGCGCACCCGAACGGCACGTTCTTTCATCGCGCCGCCTGGAAAGGCGTGATCGAGCGCGCCTTCGGCCATCGCACGCAGTACCTGATGGCCGAGCGCGACGGCGCGGTCGTGGGCGTCCTGCCGGTCGGCCAGGTGCGCTCGCCGCTGTTCGGCAACACGTTCATTTCCGTCCCGTTCTGCGTCTATGGCGGCCCGCTGGCGGTGGAGCCGGAGGCGTTTTCGGCGCTCACCGAGGCGGCCGCGGCGCTGCTGCCGGGCAGCCGGGCGACCGCGCTGGAATTCCGTTTTTTGACGCTGCCGCCGGAGGGATGGCTTGACCCTGCCACATGGGTTCCCCGCAGCGACCTGTACGTCACCTTCCGCAAGGCGATCACCGCCAGCGACGACGCCAACCTCAAGGCGATCCCGCGAAAACAGCGGGCGGTGGTGCGCAAGGGGATCGAGCGCGGGCTGACCGCCACCGTCGACCGCAACGTCGACGTGCTGCACCCGATCTATGCCGAGAGCGTGCGCAACCTCGGCACGCCGGTGTTTTCCCGTCGCTATTTTCATCTGCTGGCCGAGGCGTTCGGCGCCGACATGGACGTGCTGACCGTGCGCGATGGCGAAACCCCGGTTGCCAGCGTCATGAATTTCTATTGGCGCGACGAGGTGCTGCCGTATTACGGCGGCGGCACCGCGGCGGCGCGGGCGTGCCACGCCAACGATTTCATGTACTGGGAAGTGATGCGCCACGCCGCCGCGCGCGGGGCAAAACTGTTCGACTACGGCCGCAGCAAGGTCGGCACCGGCTCGTTCGCGTTCAAGAAGAACTGGGGGTTTGAACCGGCGCCGCTGCAATACTGTTTTCGCCTCGCGCCGGGTGCGGTGGTGCCGGAGGTCAATCCGTTGAACCCCAAATTCCGGCTGTTCATCGCCGCCTGGAAGCGGCTGCCGCTGCCGCTCGCCAACCTGATCGGCCCGCATATCGTGCGCGGCGTCGGCTGATGCGCGACCTGCTGTTCCTGAGCCACCGCATCCCCTACCCGCCCGACAAAGGGGAAAAAATCCGGGCCTGGCATTTCTTTCTCCGCCTCGCCCGCACGCACCGCATGCATCTCGGGTGTTTTCTGGATGATCCCGCCGACCGCGCGCATGTGGCCGAGTTGCGCCGGCACTGCGCCGACCTGAAGATCATCGAGATCGACCGGACGCGCCAAAAACTGCTTTCTGTTCTTCGCGTCCGGCCGGGACGGCCGCTCACGCTCGGCTATTTCGCCGATGCCGGCCTGCGCGGCTGGACACGACAAAAAATCGCCGGCGGCATCGACCGCGCGTTCGTCTACTGCTCGGCGATGGCGCCGTATCTGATGGGTGCCGCCGGCGTGCGGCGGGTGCTCGACATGGTCGACATCGACAGCGCCAAATGGGGCGAATACGCCGCCCGCGCGCCCTGGCCCGCCCGTGCCGTGTGGGCACGCGAAGCCCGCACCCTGCTCGCCTTCGAGCGGGCCGCCGCGCAAGATTTCGACCGCACGCTGTTCGTCTCGGAGGCCGAGGCGGATGCGTTCCACCGCCTCGCGCCGGAATCGGCATCGCGCGTCGGCTGGATGGACAACGGCGTGGACCTGGAGACGTTTTCGCCGGCGCACGCCTTCCCGGCGCCGTTCGCCGGAACGTCCATCGTCTTTACCGGGACGATGGACTACTGGCCGAACGTCGATGCCGTCACCTGGTTTGCCGACGCCGTGCTGCCGGCGGTGCATGCGCGCCATCCGGGCGCAACATTCGTCATCGTCGGCGCCAATCCCGCACCCGCGGTGCGCAAGCTGGCGGACCGGCGAAACATCGTCGTGACCGGGCGAGTGGCGGACGTGCGGCCGTACCTGGCGCATGCGGCGCTGGTGGTCGCACCGCTGCGCATCGCCCGCGGCATCCAGAACAAGGTGCTGGAGGCCATGGCGATGGGCCGCCCGGTGCTGGCGACGCCGCAGGCGTTCGAGGGGCTGCGCGCCGTCCCCGGCCGCGACCTGCTGGTCGGCGCCGACGCGGCGGCCCTCGCCGCGCTGGCCGGCGAGGTGCTGGACGGGCAGCATGGCAGGCTTGGCGCCGCCGCCCGCGCGGCGGTGGAGCGGGATTACGCCTGGGAGGCGACGCTGGCCGGCCTCGACACGCTGTTCGCGGCGCCGGCAGCACCCCTCATTCCCTCATTGTCTCATGAGGTCGCCCTATGACCGCCGCCGCCTCCGCTGCCGGCTCCCGGCCCGATTGGGGCGCGTTCCGGCCGTTCCTGCTCGGCCTGCTGGCCGGTCTCGCCTGCCTCGGCCTGCTGTTCCACGCCGAGGCGGTGGCGGCAGTCGGGGTGTGGATCGACAGCACCGCCTACAGCCATTGCTTCCTGGTGCTGCCGATCGCGCTCTGGCTCGCCTGGGACCGGCGCGAGGCGGCACGCGGGCTGCGGCCGGAGCCGACGGCGTGGCCGGCGCTCGCCGTGGTGCCGTTCGGGCTCGCCTGGTTCGCCGCCGAGCGGCTCGGGATCATGGAGGGGCGGCAACTCGCGGTGCTCGGCATGCTGGAGGCGCTGCTGATCGGCCTGCTCGGCTGGCGGCTGGCGCGCGCGCAGGCGCCGGCGCTGATCTACCTGATCTTCCTGGTGCCGGTCGGCAGCTTCCTGGTGCCGACGCTGCAGCGCTTCACCGCCGGCTTCATCGATGTCGGCCTCGAATTCCTGGCAATCCCGCATTTCGTCGACAGCTTCACCATCGAGATCCCGGAGGGCACGTTCTACGTCGCCGAGGCCTGTGCGGGCCTGCGCTTCCTGATCGCCGCGGTCGCGTTCGGCGTGTTGTACGGCTTCCTGACCTATCGCAGCATCGGCCGGCGGCTCGGCTTCCTCGCCGCCTCCATCATCGTGCCGATCATCGCCAACGGGTTGCGCGCGCTTGGCATCGTGGTGGCCGGCCACATCATCGGCGATGCCGAGGCGGCGGCGGCGGACCACATCATCTACGGCTGGGGCTTCTTCTCGTTCGTGATCGTGCTGCTGGCACTGGCCGGGCTGCCGTTCCGCCAGGACGCACAGCCGGTGCCGCCCGCCGGGCCCGCGCCCCGCTTTGGCCAGTCCGGCATCGGGCAGGCGGTGTGGGTGGCCGGGCTCGCGGCGCTGCTGGCGGCGGCGGGGCCGGTCGCGGCGGCGGCGCTGAACCACCCCGGCGCGGCGCCGGACCTGCATCTGCCAGGCTTCGTCGCCACCGCCGACTGCCTCGCCGTCGGCGACCCGCCCGGCCCGGAGCAGCATTTCTCCTGCCACGGCACCCCGCTGATCGCGACGCTGCGCGTGCTGCCGCCGCACGCCGCCCCGGCGGCCCTGCGCGTCGCCCGCTCGGAGGCGACCGGCGAACACGACGCCGCGGATTCGGTGACCAGCACGCTGGACGTCGACGGGCTGGAACCCCGGCAGTGGCGGCTGGTGCAGGTGCACCAGCCCGACCAGATCACCGCGACCGCCGCCTGGATCGACGGCGCCCCCGACCCGGGCGGCCTGGCGGGGCGGCTGCGGCTGGCCTGGGACAGCATCGCCGGCAGCGGCGCACCGCCGGTGCTGATCGCCGTGGCGCTGCATCCGCAGACGCTGGCGCACGCCGAGCAGCGGGAAGCGGCGCAGCAGGTTCTGCGCGATTTCATCGCCGCCCAACGCAAGCTGCTCGCCGCGATCGGGCAGGCGGCGACGCCGTGAAGAGAAAGGGTTATCCGCAGATGACGCAGATAAGGAAGGATGATTTCTTTATAATACAGAAACTCTATTCTTATCTGTGTCATCTGCGGATAACAAAACCCTTATCTGCGTCATCTGTGGATAACTACACTTCGCCTGCATGGAGCAGCGCGTAGTGCCCTCCGACGCCCCGTTCTTCATCGTCGGCTCCAGCCGGTCCGGCACCACGCTGCTGCGGTTGATCCTGTGCGGCCATTCGCGGCTGCACGTTCCGCCGGAGACGTGGTTCATCGCCGACCTCGTCGCCCACTTTCCGCTGTCAACGCCGCTCTCGCCCGCGCAGGTGCATGACGCGACCGAGGTCATGGCCGGGCATTACCGCTGGCCCGATCTGGAGATTCCGGCGGACGCGCTGCGCGCCCAGGCCGCCGCGCTGGCGTCGCCGACACTGGCCGACCTGATCGACCTGCCGTACCGCGAGCACCTGCGGCGCGCCGGCAAACCGCGCTTCGGCGACAAGACGCCGCCGTACATCGCCATCGTGCCCGAGTTGCTGGCGCTGTATCCCGATGCGCGCTTCATCAACCTGACCCGCGACGGCCGCGACGTCGCGATCTCGTTCGTCGACGCGCATTTCCACGGCCGCCCGTACCACGCCGACTTCGAATGGACCGCGGCGGTGCGGCTGGCCGCGCAATGGCGCGCCTCGCCGCACGCCGCGCACATCCTCGACGTGCGCTACGAGGATCTGGTGCGCGACCCGGAACCCGTGGTGCGCCGCATCTGCGATTTTCTCGGCGAGGTTTTTGAACCCGCGATGTTCGCGTATCGCGAACGGCTGGAACTGGTGCCGGAGCGCGAGCGCTGGATCCAGGGCAAGCTCGGCCGCCCGATCTCGTCCGACGCGGTCGCGGTGTGGCGGGGAAAATTGTCCGCGCTGGAGTGTTTCTGCATCGAGGCGTCGCTGCGCGCGGACCTGGAACGGCTCGGCTACGCCCCGCGTTTCGGGGCGCGGCCCTGGCGCCCGCTGCTGGCGGCGACGGGCTGGCTGCTGCGCAGGCTGGGGAAGCTGCTGGACATCGCGGTGCCGGCGCTGGAGCGGCGGGGAGTGTTCCGGCGGGCCGTGTATCTGTGACTGAACGCCCCGGCCTGCTTGGCTACAGGTCAAGCTTCCTGATCGACGCCATTGGCAGATAGAGCCGCCTCGTGTGCCCGATCAACGCGACGAAGCCGTATCTGGTGTAGAAGGCGGCGGCCTCGTCGTCGATAGCATCGACGGTGACAGCGTGGGATCCAACCTGCTCCGCGCTGTGCAGCGCCCGCTGCAGCGCATCCATCAGTAGGAACTCGCCTACCTGACGGCCACGAACACGAAGGTCGCGGGCGAGCCGGCCGATCAAAGTCGTCGGCACGATCGGATATCTCGGCAGTTTTTTACGGGAAGCCGCCTCGATTCCGTTCAGTTCGACGGAATGCGAGGAGAGGCTGTAATAGCCCAGGATCGTTGTTACTTCTGGCTCTGCGACAAGGACGAAAACGGCGCTATATCCGAGCTCACTTTCCTTGCGGGCTTTCGTCCGGATGAAGTCATCAAGCAGCACTTTCCCGCACGCGAAAGCCGCGCGGTCGTGGCGAGGATCAAGCGGCTCGATTTTCCAGGCTAGGCACATGCTCCGTTTGCATATCATCTGCCCCTACGTGTGGCAAATTACCGCACCTTACACCCGCGCTTTGTAGCGAGCGGCCGCTGCCCGTAGTGCTTCATTCGGATCCGGAGGATTCAGCAGGGCATCGACAAATGTCTTGCTTTCACGACGATTCAGAACCCATGTCTCGTGCTCTTGTACCACCATGGCGGCTGCCTCATAAGCTTTTGATATAACGAAATCAGATACCGTGACTCCGGTGATGATAGCTGCCCGTTCTATGAGCTGCTTCGTTTCGGTAGGAAGCCGGGCGTCAATGCGGCCTTCTGCCTTCGGACGTCGTGACGCAAGCATGGTAGTTCTCCTCGTAGCACCCCCGTTAGAGCCCTGATGGGGAGTGAATATATGTGCGGTAAATCGCTGTACATTTCAACTTGACAGACCACACGAGGGCGTGCTCAA
>Ga0302311_10004178_pt1 | contig 15633 bp, 10 predicted proteins | sample III_Palsa_N1_3_FD_200449 | JGI IMG/M metagenome (GOLD analysis project Ga0302311, IMG submission 200449) | Peat permafrost microbial communities from Stordalen Mire near Abisko, Sweden - III_Palsa_N1_3 | ecosystem: Environmental > Terrestrial > Soil > Palsa > Peat permafrost | place: Sweden... | reverse complement strand
CCTTCCCATAGGCGATCTGGCGCTTGACGACCAATCGGCTGGTCTGTTCGATGAGGCTGCCCGCCGGGGCTCGCATGACCAGGGACGGCATCAGATATTCGAACATCGATCCCGACCAGGAGATCAGCGCCGCCCCATGGAGCACCGGCGTCACCGAACGGCCGAGACGAAACCAATGGCGTGCGGGAACGTCCCCTTTGGCGATGGCGACGAAACTGGCGAGCCGCGCCTCCGAGGCGAGGAGATCATAGCAATAATCGTCGCGCGTCGCCTCGGGGGCCTGATAGCCGATCGCCAGCAGCTTGCGGTCAGGATCGTACAGAAAGCCGAACTCCATCCCCAGCGCCAGGGTACGGGATATGTCTTCCAAGGCTGCGAGACGCTCGTCTGTCTCGCTGTCATCCAAGGGCCGCTCGAGATCGCGGAGATGGCTCTCGATCGCACGCCGGGTCGCCGCCACCCAGAACAACATGTCGGCGCAAAACTCGCCGCCGCGTTCGCTGGCCAGGGTATGGGCGATGTCGCTCAGTGTTTCGGCACGCTCGCCGAGCCCGGCGAACCGCGCCGCGTCGGTCTCACCCTCCGTCGCCTCGCGCTCGATATCGTCCGAGAGAGAGACGAGGGTATCGTCGAACTGATGCCAGGTCACCGTCTGGGTGCGCCGTCCGTCATTCAATTTTCCCGCCTCTTCCCGAGCCAGGGCGAGGCTGTCGGCAACGCCGTCGAGACGGCGGGAGCCGGTCTGGGGAACGCTGCGCCACTCGCGCAAGCCGTTGGCCAGCACGATCAGATGTCCAGCGAGATTGCCGCTATCGACGGTGGAAATATAAGCCGGCTCGAGCGGCCGCAGATCTCGCGTGTCATACCAATTGAAGAAATGTCCGCGTATTCGGGCGAGGCCCGTCATGGTGATCAGCGTCATCTCGATCCGATCGATGGTCTCGTCGGTTCCCATCCACCCGAAGTCGCGGGCGGTCGCCGCCGACAGCAGATAAAGTCCGAGATTGGTCGGCGAGGTGCGATGCGCCAGCGTCGGCTGCGGCGTTTCCTGGAAATTGTCGGGCGGCAGCCAATGATCGGCCTCGGTCACGAAGCTTTCGAAAAAACGCCAGGTCCGCCGGGCGATCTGGCGCAAGGCGCGGCCGTCCGCCGCGGATAAGAGCAGAGGACTGGCGGTGCGCGGAGGCAGGCTGGCCCAACGCGCGATGACCGGCGACGCGAACCACAGCGCCGCGAAGGCCAGGGCCAATGGCCACGCGCCCCGCCCGCTGACGAAGGCGATGGCCAACCCCGCGCAGCCAACCCCGAGAGCGCCGGCCATGCGCCGGTAGAAGCCGGGCAGATCGAGCCGCGGGCCGACCATGGTCTGGGCGGCGGTAACCCACTCCAGCAGATGCCGGCGGCTGACGCCCAGGCGGTAGAGGGTCCGGCCTATCGCATCGATCATCACGATCGACTGGTGGGCGAGAAAGGCGACCCGCAGAAAGAATTGTTTCAGGGCGAGGGTGAAATCGGCGCTAAGCGCCCTGAAATGGCGGTCATAGGATATTCCGGCGCGCCGCGGCATCAGGGCGCCGGCCACCGGCAGCAGGGTCGGCAACAGGATCGTCAGCAGGAGAAAGAGGGTGCAGACCGACGCATCGCGGAGAGACAATCCCCAGGAGCCGAGCATCGCCGTCACCAGCACCGGCGCCGAGAGCGTCCGCCGCAGATTGTCGATCATCTTCCAGCGGCCGATCGCCGGAAGAGCACGAGGCACCGAAGAACCGCGCTGGGATGGCCCGCGACCGAAAATCCAGGGAAGAAGCTGCCAGTCACCCCGGGCCCAGCGATGATGACGCTGGATGTCGACGTCGTAGCGGGCTGGAAACTCCTCGACCACCTCGATGTCGGAAATCAGCGCGGCCCGCGTGAAGATGCCCTCGAACAAATCGTGGCTCAACATCGTCGAATCAGGGACGCGGCCGGCAAGGGCGGCTTCGAACGCGTCGATGTCGTATATCCCCTTGCCGGCGTAACTGCCCTCCCCGAACAGGTCCTGATAAACGTCGGACACCGCGGAGGCATAAGGATCGAGCCCGTTCATGCTGGAAAAGCAGCGTTGGAACAGCGATCCCTCGCGACCGACCGGCAGCGAGGGGGCTATGCGCGGCTGCATCACCGCGTACCCTTCCGTCACCCGTCCCAGCTCGCTGTCGAAACGGGGACGATTGAGCGGATGCCCCATCTTCCCGATCAGCCGGCTGATGGCGTCTCGCGGCACCCGGTTGTCGGCGTCGAGCGTCAGGATATAGCGAATATCGGCGGGAACCGCGGGGCTTCTTCCGGCGATCGGCAGAAAGGTCGTATCGGTGGCGCCGCGCGCGAGCCGGTTCAATTCATGCAGCTTGCCGCGCTTGCGCTCCCAGCCCAGCCATCGCCCTTCGCCCTCGTTCCAGACCCGACGGCGATGAAGCAGCAGAAAGCGCGCTCCCCCCTCCCCCCCCTCATATCGGCGGTTGAGCTCCGCCATCCCCTCTCTGACGGCGGTGAGAAGCGGTTCGTCCTGTTCGGTCCTCTCGGTCTCGGCATCGACCCAATCGGTGAGCAGCGCGAAATACAGCTCGCCGCCCGGGTTTGCCAGGTGATGGACCTCGAGGCGTTCGATCTGCTCACGAATCGAGTCGAAGGACGATAGAAGCGTCGGCACGGCGACAAGGGTCCGCAAATCCGCGGGGATACCGTCTTCCAGCGACAAGGCCGGCAGAAGTGCCGCGCCGAAGCCCGACAGGACGCCGCGATTCACCAGCGCCACCGCCAGGTCGATGGCGGGTATCGCGGCAAGCAGGGCGAACAATCCGATCCAGACGCCGCCAAGACCGCCTTGGGCGAGAAAAAAAGACGGCAGGGCGAGAAGCAGCATCCCGCTCGCGACGATGGCGCCGCCATAGCCGCCGATGCCGAGCCGATGGCTAAGACGTCCCAGCCGGAGGCGAGGCGGCGCCCGATAGTCGATGGCCCGTTCGAAGCTGCGCCGCCCGCCGGTCAGCAGATGATATCCAGGATCGGCGTGTCGGAGGCGGTCTTCGGCGCCCTGGGTCGGATCGACGGTTTGAGCCGCGACGACGGCGCGGCGCGCGACGCCGATCTCGTCGAGATCAGAGCCCCGGGCCAATTCCTCGATCGCGCTGCGATAGAGATTGCGGGTCGGAAAATCCATGGCGGCAAATCCGCTATCGGCGGACAATATGCCGTCGACAAGGCTTACTCGTTCGACCAGTTTGGTCCAATCGACATCGGTAATCGACCGCATGCTGGTGATGATGTTGCGGACAGTGACGATCGACGCCCCTTGGCGTTGATGCTCGTCCCGCACCACAGAGTCGGTCGTCGTCCCCTGCGCGATCAGCCTTTCGTCCAGCCAGGTCAAGGCCGGCGTGACGCGCGGATCCTGGTCGCGCAGCCGATAGGCCAATTGAACCGCGAAAGCGCCGATCAAGGGCTCGGCCTCATAGGCCGCCAGCAGCGGCAGCGCCAATTCGGCGGTGCGCTCACCGGCGCCCAGCAAGCGGTCGGCGAGAGCGTCCGCCATTTGCCGCGACACCCAGTTACGCACGATCCCCTCGGCGAGACGGCGCAAATTCTCGATCAAAACGACCCGCAAGGTAATGGCGAGCGCCCAAAGTTCGCCGATCGTCAGGGGCTGGATTTCCTGATAAGCCCCGACATACCGGCACACCATGTCGGGCTCGAAGCGGCTGTCGGTATGCGCGACGATATCCCAGGCCAACCCGAATACGCGCGGATATCCTGTGAACCGCCCGTCGGCGAGCTTTGGCAATTGCCGGTAATAGCCCGGCGGCAGATCGGCTCGGACATCGTAGATCTGTCTCTCGACCAGATAGTAATTGTCGAGCAGCCATTCCGCCGCCGGGGAAATGGCATAGCCGTCCTCGACCGCCTTGGCGACCCGCAGGTGGGATTCCAGCAATATGGCTGCGTTTTCACTGAGCCGGCCGGCCAAGGGACGACCTTTGCCCGGGAACGCCGTTACCGCCTGGGCAAGGGCCAAGTGCCTCGCCTGCTCCTCGATGCGCTCGACGCTGAACAATTCCTCGCGAATGGGGTCGAGATCATTCCAGGGAGCAAGCCGGGACGAATCCTGCTTCAAGTCTCTGACCTATGGTCTTCGAGCTTGGCCAAATGGTCCGGGATCCCGCGCGTCAGGATGGTCATGGGTGTTCGCCGATCGGAAAAAGTCGAAAGATGCGACGACGACGCCGTATCCCTATGGGATCGGAACGATCCCATAGGGGCGACCATATCCGAGAGGACTCCGCGGGGGCAGGATCGGAAAATACCCTGGTGGCCGATGCAGACCGATGACGGCTGATGGTCAGGTACGGCCCCTGCTCCCGATCAGCCCCAGGAACCAGAGCCCCGCGACGGCCAGCACGACCAAGCCGACAGCGCCACCGAGCCCGGCGCCGCCATAAAGACCATAGCCGTAATATCCGCCACCACCGCCAAATATAAGCAGCAATAAAATTACGATAAGGATCGTAGGCATCATAAACCTCCTTCGCCGTAACGATAGATCTGCAGTCTAGAGAGTATCCGGACACAGTCCACACAGCTTAGTATCGAGAGTAACAGCCTCTATTCACGTTCGTAAGAACTGGAAACTACCCATCCTCGCCACTCCTCCCGCGGATGGGCGTGGGTATTTTCCGGGGCCATACTCACGCTGCGGGACTGACTAATATGCAGATCGCTCATCGGCGGCACGTGAAACCGGGACGGCGCCCCTTTTGGCAGCTAAAGGATCTGGACATGAACCTTCCGACACCGAGAGCAGCCCTTCCGCAACGCCCGCCGCAAACCGAGCCGGAATGGCTGGACACCGCCGAGTTGAGCCGGATGGACGCCTATTGGCGCGCCGCCAACTATCTGTCGGTCGGCCAGATCTATCTCTACGACAATCCGCTCTTGCGCGAACCGCTGACGCTGGCCCATGTGAAACCTTTGGTGGTCGGGCATTGGGGCACGACGCCGGGACAGAATTTCATCTATGTCCACCTCAACCGGGTCATCCGCACCTATGATCTGGAGATGATCTATATCGCCGGGCCGGGGCATGGCGGGCCGGCGCTGGTGGCCAATACCTATCTCGAAGGCTCTTACAGCGAGATCTATCCCGACATCGGCCAGGACGAAGCGGGGCTCAAGAAACTCTTCACGCAATTCTCCTTCCCCGGTGGCATTTCCAGCCATGTCGCGCCCACGACGCCCGGATCGATCCATGAGGGCGGCGAACTCGGCTATTCGCTGAGCCATGCGTTCGGCGCGGTGTTCGACAATCCCGCCCTGATCGCCGCCTGCGTCATCGGCGATGGCGAAGCCGAAACCGGCCCCCTGGCGACGGCATGGCACTCGAACAAGTTCCTCGACCCGGTAACCGACGGCGCCGTGCTGCCGATTCTTCATCTCAACGGCTTCAAGATCAGCAACCCGACCGTGCTGGCCCGTATCGGTCATGACGAACTTGACCAGTTTCTCCGCGGATGTGGCTGGACCCCCTATTTCGTCGAGGGCGACGATCCGGAAAAAATGCATGTGCTGATGGCCTCCGTTCTCGAAAAGGCCATTGCGGATATCCGCGCTCACCAGCACCAAGCGCGGACCAGCGGAGACTCCACCCGACCGCGATGGCCGATGATCGTGCTGCGCTCGCCCAAGGGATGGACCGGGCCGAAAACGGTCGATGGGCTGCAGATTGAAGGGACTTTCCGCGCCCATCAGGTCCCGCTGGCCGTCGATGACGGGCACCCGGATCACGTCGCGCTGCTGGAAAGCTGGATGAAGAGCTATCGGCCGGAGGAGCTATTCGACGCCCAAGGACGCCTCATCGAGTCCCTGGCCGATCTGGCCCCCAAGGGCGACCATCGGATGGGCGCGAGCCCCTACGCCAATGGCGGCATCCTGTTGCGCGATCTGCGCATGCCGGACTTTCGCCAACATGCCGTCACCGTCCCATCACCAGGCGCCGTCGAGGCTCAGGACACCTTCGTGCTGGGAAAGTTTCTGCGCGACATCCTCGACGTGAACGCCAAGCCGCGTAATTTCCGGGTCTTCGGCCCCGATGAGACGCTGTCCAATCTTCTCGGGGCGGTGTTCGACGTGACCAACCGCCAGTGGGACGCCGAGCAGGTCGACACTGACGAATTCCTGGCCCCGGCCGGCGGCGTCCTCGATTCGATGCTCAGCGAACATCAATGCCAGGGCTGGCTGGAGGGATATCTGCTGACCGGGCGGCACGGGCTGTTCAACAGCTACGAAGCCTTCATCCGGATCGTCGATTCGATGTTCAGCCAGCACGCCAAATGGCTGAAGGTCACGCTGGAACTGCCGTGGCGGCGCAAGATCGCCTCGCTGAACTATCTGCTCACCTCGCATGTCTGGCAGCAGGATCACAATGGCTTCACCCACCAGGATCCCGGCTTTCTCGATCACGTGGTCAACAAGAAGGCCGACATCGTCCGTGTCTATCTGCCGCCCGACGCCAATTGTCTTCTGTCCACGGTCGATCACTGCCTGCGCAGCCGGCACTATGTCAATGTGGTGGTCGCCGGCAAACATGCGCTGCCGCAATGGCTGACCATGGATCAGGCGGTGATCCATTGCAGCGAAGGGCTCGGTATCTGGCAATGGGCCAGCAACGACCAGGGCAGTGAACCGGATGTGGTGATGGCCGGGTGCGGCGACACGCCGATGCTGGAGGTTCTGGCCGCGGTTTCGATCCTGCGCGAGCATCTGCCGGAGCTGAAAATCCGGGTGATCAATGTCGTCGATTTGATGAAGCTTCAGTCTTGCAGCGAACACCCGCACGGGCTGAGCGAGACCGACTATGACGCCCTGTTCACTCCCGACAAGCCCATCATCTTCGCCTTTCACGGCTATCCCTCCCTGGTCCATCGGCTGACCTATCGCCGCGCCAACCGCAACCTCCATGTGCATGGCTACCGCGAGGAAGGCACCATCACCACGCCGTTCGACATCAGGGTGCAAAATGGCCTGGACCGCTTTCATCTGGTCCAGAACGTCGTGGATCTTCTGCCCCAGCTAGGTGGCAAAGGGGCCTATCTGAAACAGATGATCGAGGACAAGCTGATCGAGCATAAGCTCTATATTCGCAAGCACGGACAGGATCTGCCGGAGATCCATGATTGGAAGTGGGCCGCCCCATGACCTCGGGGGAGCTTGCCGATACCGCTCGTCTGCTGGTGGCCAGCGGCAAGGGTCTGCTGGCGATGGATGAGAGCACCGGCACTTGCGACAAGCGCTTTGCAGCCCTTGGAATCGCGACGACCGTCGAGAACCGGCTTGCCTATCGCGAAATGATCGCGACCACACCCGGCCTCGGCGAGTGCATCAGCGGCGCGATTCTCTACGACGAAACCATCCGTCAAACCACGCAAGACGGAACACCCTTCGCCAAGCTCCTCGCCGAGGCCGGCATCATGCCCGGCATCAAAGTCGACCTCGGCGCGAAGGATCTGCCGTTCCATCCCGGCGAGACCGTCACCGAAGGTCTGGACGGATTGCGCTCCCGCCTCGAAGAGTATGGACGGATGGGCGCGCGCTTCGCCAAATGGCGTGCGGTGATAACCCTCGGCAACGGTCTGCCCAGCCGGGGCTGCATCGAGGCCAACGCCCACGCCCTGGCTCGTTATGCGGCCCTGTGCCAGGAAGCAGGCCTGGTTCCCATCGTCGAGCCGGAAGTGCTGATGGACGGGGCGCATGGTCTGGAGGCCTGCCGCGAGGCGACGCACAGGGTGCTGCGCGGCGTCTTCGATCATCTCGATGCGCAGCGCGTCGCTCTGGAGGGGATGATTCTCAAGCCCAACATGATCCTTCCAGGATTGAAATGCCCGCGGCAAGAAACGGTGGACGAGGTGGCGGATGCCACCGTGCGATGTTTTCTGGGCGTGGTTCCCGCAGCCGTGCCGGGAATAGCCTTCCTGTCGGGCGGCCAGTCGGCGGAATTGGCCTCGGCTCGGTTGAACGCGATGAATGCCCGGTTCAAGCCGCCGAAAGCGCGGCTTCCCTGGCCCCTGGCATTCTCCTTCGCGCGCGCCATCCAGCAGCCGGCCCTGGAAATCTGGCGCGGGGACGAGGCGAACCGCGCGGCGGCACAGGAGGCCTTGCTCCATCGTGCGCGCTGCAACCGGGCGGCGCTGAGAGGCGGCTATAGCGCGGCGATGGAAAAGCCGTGATCTATCTCATTCGGCATGGCGAAACCGAATGGTCTCTGTCCGGACGGCACACCGGACGAACGGACCTTCCTCTGACGCCGCATGGCGAAGAGCAGGCCCGCGATCTGGCGCCCTGGCTCGACACCGTTGGCTTCACCGACGTGCTGACCAGCCCGCGGCAGCGGGCGCGGAAAACCTGCGAGCTGGCCGGGCTGGAAAAGATGGCCAGGGTCGAGACGGATTTAGCGGAATGGGACTATGGCGATTATGAAGGGCGGACGTCGCGGGAAATTTGCGCGGAACGTCCGGGCTGGGCGATCTTTCACGATGGCTGTCCGCATGGCGAAACTCCAGTGCAGGTCTCGGCCCGCGCCGATCGGCTGATTGCCGATCTGCTCCCGCTGGCCGGCAACATCGCGCTGTTCTCGCATGGTCAGTTCTCCCAAGCCCTCGCCGCGCGATGGATCGGACTGGCGGTGGTCGAGGCAGAGCATTTCTCATTCGGCACGGCGGCGCTGGGTATTCTCGGCTACAGCCCCGACCACCCCGACATCAGGGTGATCTCAGTGTGGAACGCTCGGAGTCTGTCGCCTTAGCGGGGCAGGACTGCACGGGGTCCCCTCACAGGTCGAAATTCCGTCCGGTGTCGGTGTCACGTGTCAGGTCAATTTCACCGGTGAAAGCCGCTCGGAATCGGTCAACCCAATTGTCTGCGTGCTGCGACCGCATCAGATGGTCATAGTCACGAATGGACAATACGACGGCGGCGTCCCTTCCTCGAACCGTGATCCGCTGCGGTCCTTTCTCCTGGGCTTGGCGCAACAGTTCACTCAGGCGGGCCTTGGCGGTTTCCATATTCCACGCGACCATCACGGCCTCCATCTAGTCATCTGACCATATAAGACTTTGCTGGGTAAGCTGAGACGTTTATGCAAATGCCCAATCTCTGCAGCGCGCACGTCACGGAGTTTTAGTGGATCAGTGCCGGCGTCCAAGAGCGGACATTGTGCTGAATAGCTACTTAGGCAGAGACGGGTCACGTCCGGTAGTAGGATTCCAGCCGCCAAATGTCCGCAAACCGAGTTGTCATTTTGCCCCTGCCGTTTTACGTGGCCGACCACCCTTTGCGCCATTTATACGAGCTGCCGCCGTCTTAGCGACAGACGATACCGCACCTGCCCGGCGCGCCATAAATGACTTCGTTCCAAAAATGCCCGCCATCAACCCGCCCAATGAAACATGCACGTCGAGAGTTTCCCATGCGAGGCTGAAGCCGGCCCCAAGCACCTCGACTTCCCCGAGTTCTCGGTCGTCGGCTTCGCCAAGGCCCTCAACGGCGCGAGGCGGAAATGCAAAAGTACAGCCGTTGCTGAGGTCGACAACAACACGCGCGGTCTTCAGATCATAGCGAGCCGTGACAGCTCGTGGTTCGGTGTTCAGCCGTTCCTTGCCCCGCTTCATCGCCGCATCAATCTCAAGATCTGTCAGGTTAGCCATGGATGCTCCTCCATCGGGCAATCAATGATTCCCTGTTCTCGGTCACAATCTGCATTGCTTTGCGAACCTCTGTGCGCGTCATTCCGACCACCCATACAAGTTCGGGCGCGTCATTTGGACCTTGGAGGTCAATCTTCGCCTCGCCGCTTCCAAACACATGAACGTGAGCTGGAACATGATCGTCGGTAAAGATGACCACACGCATTCCACGTTCGCGATGGACAGTGACCATTTCGAGATATTAACCCATTGCGTTGGGTTTTCAACTCCATTGGATTGACCACTATCGATTCCGTAGGCAGGGGACTCTAGCTGCGGTCGTTCCGCCCTCACCGCGCCAGCCAACGCCCGGCCAGCGCTTTGAGTCTCGGCGTCATTCTCGTACGCTCATAGGCTTCCGCCGCCAGTTTGATCGCTTCGGCCTGAGTCGGGTAGGTGTGGATGACCTGCGCCAGCGCCCGCAGCCCGATCCCCGACGTGATCGCCAAAGACAGCCCGTTGATCATTTCCCCGGCATGGCGCGCCACCACGGTCGCCCCCAAAATCTTATCACTGCCCGCCCGCACGTGAATTTTAACGAATCCGACGTCTTCGCCATCCGTGACGGCGCGGTCGACGTCATGCATCAGAATGGTGAAGGTCCGCACCGGGATGGCCTGCTCTCGCGCTTCGCGGACATAGAGACCGACGTGAGCAATTTCCGGATCGGTATAGGTGCACCATGGGATGACCAAGGCGCTCAGACGCTTATGGCCGAGGAACAGGGCATTCCTCACGGCGAGCCGGGCCGAGGCCTCGGCGGCATGGGTGAATTTATGGTCCAGGCAGACGTCGCCCGCCGCATAGATGCGCGGGTTGCTGGTTCGCAGGAAATCATCGACGCGGACGCCGGCGCCAGGGGCATAATCGACTCCGGCGGCCTCGAGATTCAGCCCTTCGACATTGGCCATCCGGCCGGCGCCAACGGCGATGTCATCGACCTCAACGCTGAATTTATTATCCTCGGACACCAGGTCGACGATCTTTCGACCGCCCTCCGACCGAACGGCGACCACCTCTGTATTGAGATGAATCTCGACCCCGTCATGCGCCAGCGAGTCCGACAGGATCTGAGCGGCGTCGCGCTCTTCCTTGGGCAGGAAGGTCGGGTTGTCCTGAGCGATGATGACGTGCGCCCCGAATCGGCAGAAGGCCTGCGCCAGCTCGCAGCCGAGCGGGCCTCCGCCCGCCACCAGCAGACGGCGTGGGCATTCGGTCAGGTTGAAAATGTTCTCGTTGGTCAGATAGCCGGCCTCGGACAGACCGGGAATCGCCGGTATCAGCACCCGCGCGCCCGTCGCGATCAGCGCTTTACGAAAACGCAGGACTTCGCCCGCCACCGACACGGTGTCCGAGCCGGAGAACTCAGCCGCGCCAAAATAGAGATCGATGCCGGCATCGCGCAATCGCTGCGCGGAATAGGCTCTGCTGAGGCGCATCTGGACCCGCAACATGCGCGCCATGATCGCGGCGAAGTCGATCGGGTGGTCCTCCTGAACCTGTCCGCCGAGGGCCTCGGCATCCCGCATTTCCGCATAGAACCGCGCTGTCCGGATCAACGCCTTCGAGGACACGCAGCCGACATTGAGGCTATGGCCGCCGACACGCTCTCGCTCGATCAGCGCCACCTTGGCCCCCATGGCCGCCGCCTCGCGCGCGGCGGTCGCGCCGCCCGGCCCTGCCCCGATCACCACCAGATCATACCGGTCCGCCGCTTTGGGATTGCGCCATCCGGGTGGGTGCGCGTTGGCCGCGACCGCGCGCTGTTCCAGCGAGAAACCGGTCTTACTCATGACAGCCAGCCTCCCGTGAAGCCGGCGCGGCGCAAGCCTCGTTCAACAGGACCGCATTCCCGCGTCAGCCGCCAGATCAGCCCCGACCGGTAATTTTCGATCATCAGAACGACGATGCCCTGATCCAGGCCGAAATAGCCCTCGGATATCCATCCCGCCGGACCATCGCCCGCCACTGTCGGATTGAAGCCGCTCGGCAGACGCCAATCCCGCATCAGGTCGGGATAGTGCCGAAAGAGATGGCGGATGGCCGAAAGGGACATCTCGGGGGCAAAGGGCAATGAGGCAAGAATGGCGGATGGGCTGATTGTGCCGTCGTCGGGCCCAAACGGCACGCCGCGGGCGGCATAGCCGAACGTGTGGCGGCGCCCGCCGGCCAGCGACATCACTCTCCTGCCGGGTCCGTCATTCGCGGAAAATCCCCAGCAATCCTTGCCATATCCCTTGAATTCATGGGGATTGCGCCGCGCATAGTCGCGCTGGACCAGAACAGCGCGACGGGTATTTTCAAAATAGTCGCTGTCTTTCTCGCGCATAAACTCGTCTCGGATGCCGCGGAAGTCGATCCAGGCCTGCGAAAAATGATGAACGAACAGCGGACCTGCATAGAGGTACTCCAAATCATAGATGTTTTCCCATTGGTAGGTCGCCGTCCAGGCGCCGAAGCTGTCGGCCGGCAGCGGATAAGAGGGCGACGCCAGCCCCAGAACATAGAGAAGGGTCGCCTCGCTATAACCTTCCCATCCGTAATGCAGAAATCCGCTCTCGGGCTTCCATCCATGCCGTGCGGTCGCCCCGGTGCCCTGTCCCCACTGCCAATCGACCCGGTGATAGATCGCGTCGGCGCAGTCGCGGATCTCCGTCTCGTCCGGCGTGTCTTTATCGAAATAGGCACGGGCGGTCAGCACGCCGGCCAGCAGCAGCGTGGTATCGATCAGCGACAATTCCGACTTCCAGGCCCGGCGGCCGGTTTTCATGTCGAGGAAGTGGTAATAGAAGCCCTTGAAGCCGGTGGCGTCCGCCGCATCGCTTTGCGGGCTGTTGCAAAAAAAACGCAAGGTGACGAGGATGCGGGCGACCGCGTCGGCGCGCTCCATCCAGCCGCGCTCCACACCGACCGGATAGCAGGACAGCGCGAAGCCGACGACGGCGATGCTGGCGGGCGAGCCAGGGCGGCTGGTATCGGCCACCAAACCGGTTGTCTGGTCGAAATGGTCGAGAAAATAGCCGAACGCCGCGCATTGGAAGCGATCCAGCAATTGATCGTCCGATAGAGCCGGCGCGTCAGCCTCCATCGAGCGGGATCCGACGCAAGGGAGCGTCGATCACCTCGACCCCGGCCGGCCGGCCGACGATGACCCTCGAGGCCATGCCGATGAACAAACCGCTTTCGACCACACCGATGATCGCCGCAAGCCGGGCTTCCAGGGCCAGCGGATCGGCAATCTCGACAAAGGTGCAATCGGCGATGCAGTTGCCGCTATCGGTCATGAAAGGACGCCGTCCCGCCCACCGCAGCTTCGGCTCGCAACCGAGCTCCGTCAGGCGATCCAGCACGGTTTCCCAGCCGAACGAGACGATCTCCACCGGCAGCGGCGTGTGGTTTCCCAGTCTTTGCACCAGCTTCGTTTCGTCGATGACGACGATCAGGCGCTCGGTGGCCGCGGCGACGATCTTTTCGCGCAGCAAGGCACCGCCGAGGCCCTTGATCAGATCGAGCGTGCCGAGCGCCACCTGATCGGCGCCGTCGATGGTGATATCGATGCGGTGACGCCGGTGAAAATCGGTGATGGCGATGCCGAGTTCACGCGCCATGGCCTCCGTCGCCTGGGAGGTCGGAATAGCGGTGACACGCAAGCCATCCTTGACGCGCGCGGCCAGCGCCCTGATGGCGTAAGTCGCCGTCGATCCGGTCCCTAATCCGACCAGCATTCCGTCCTTGACGTCCTCGACGGCGCGCGCGGCGGCGGCGGATTTCTGCTGGTCCCGCGTCAGGAGGGCGCTCACGAGCTCCCCCCTCTCGCCGAAGCCCGGATCCTGGCGATCGCCGCCCCATAGTCGGCCTCCCCGAAGATCGCGCTGCCGGCGACGATGGCGGTCGCCCCCGCCTCGACCGCCCGGGCGGCATTTTCGCAGTTTTGTCCGCCATCCACTTCAAGGACCGGATCTACGCCGCGCTCTTCGCAGAGCTGTGCTATCCGGCGGATCTTGGGCAGCATTTCGGGCAGGAATTGCTGGCCGGCAAAGCCCGGATTGACGGTCATGATCAAGATGATGTCGCACAGATGAAGCACATACTCGATCATCTCGACCGGGCTGGCCGGATCGAGCACCACGCCGGCTTTCTTGCCGAGATCCCTGATCCGCGACAGAACGCGGTGGAGATGGCGTGTCGCCGAAGGATCCGATTGCACGAGAAGATGATCGGCGCCGGCCTGGGCGAAATCGGCGAGATGGCGCTCCGGCTCCACGACCATCAGATGGACGTTGAGGGGCTTTTCCGTGCAGCGGCGCACCGCCGCGACAACCGCCGGCCCGAGGCTGATGCTTGGCACGAAACGACCATCCATGACGTCGATATGAATCCAATCGGCGCCGGCCGCGTCGACCGCCCGCACCTCCTCGGCGAGCCGGCCGAAATCCGCCGACAGGATCGAGGGGGCGATGATCAGCGATGCGCTCCTCACCGCCCCGTCTCCAAGGGCCGCCAAACTCTGCCGCCGTCGCGGGCCAGCATGTCATCCGACTCGGCCGGGCCCTCGCTGCCGGAATTGTAGATCGCGACAGGAAGCCTATCCTCGGCCGCGTAGGCATCGAGAACAGGTTGGACGATCCGCCAGGCTTGTTCGACCATGTCGGCCCGCATGAACAAAGTCTGATCGCCGATCATCACGTCATGGAGCAGGGTTTCGTAACCGACATTGAGCTGCTTGGGAAACCAATCGTCATACTTGAACCCCATCTTCACGGCGGCCAGATCCATCGAGGTTCCCCGGTGCTTGACCTCGAATTGCAGCGAGATGCCTTCATCCGGCGCGATATGCAGAACAAGCCAGTTGGGCCGCAGGCAGTCGACCGGAGTCCCTTGGAACGCCGCATAGGGCGCCTGCTTGAAGCAGATGGCGATTTCACTGGTCTTGTGCGCCAGATGCTTGCCGGTCCGGACATAGAAGGGGACGCCGGCCCAGCGCCAATTATCGATTTCGAGCCTTAAGGCGACATAGGTTTCGACGGTCGAGTTCGAGGCCACATCCGGTTCCGCCCGATAGGCATCGACCTTCTTACCGTCCAGCTTGCCCGCGCCATACTGACCGCGGACCGCCCACGCCGGTTGAACGGACGGCATCGCGGCAAAAAGCTCGACCTTCTTGGCTTGGATCGCGCCTGCGTCGAAGCCGATCGGGGGTTCCATCGCCACCATCGACAGCAAGGTGAAGATATGGTTGGGCACCATATCGCGCAGCGCTCCGGTAGCCTCGTAGAAGGCGCCGCGCCGCTCCACCCCCAGCGTCTCCGCGACCGTGATCTGCACATGGTCGATGCGATCGCGGTTCCAGATCGGTTCGAACAATCCGTTGGCGAACCGCAGCGCCATGATGTTCTGGACCGTATCCTTGCCGAGAAAGTGATCGATGCGAAAAATCTGCTCTTCGTGGAGGGTCCGCTGAATGCGGGCGTTCAACGCGCGCGCCGAATCGAGATCATGGCCGAACGGCTTCTCGATCACGACGCGGCGCCAGCCTGAAAGCGTTCCGTCCTGCTCGCGCCGCTGGTCGGTGAGCTTGGCCTTGCCGAGTTGCTCCACCACACCGTCGAACAGCTGATCGGCCACGGCGAGATAGAACAAGACGTTCCCCTGCGTCCCGTGCCGCTTTTCGCTCTCCGCCAATGCCTCACCAAGTGCTTCGTACAGCGCCGGCTTGGTCAGGTCGCCCTGGATATAGCGCATACGGTCCGCAAGCCGCCGCCAGGCGGTCTCGTCGACCGGCTCGACAATGCCGCTCAGCATCTCGCGGAGCCCGTTGCCCCAGCTTTCCGCCGTTTCGTCCGAGCGGGCGACGCCGATCACG
>Ga0302311_10004172_pt1 | contig 15645 bp, 17 predicted proteins | sample III_Palsa_N1_3_FD_200449 | JGI IMG/M metagenome (GOLD analysis project Ga0302311, IMG submission 200449) | Peat permafrost microbial communities from Stordalen Mire near Abisko, Sweden - III_Palsa_N1_3 | ecosystem: Environmental > Terrestrial > Soil > Palsa > Peat permafrost | place: Sweden... | reverse complement strand
ACGACCAGCGACCAGACATAGGTGGCCTTGCCGTAGCCGAACGCATGCCATTCGTCCACGGCGCGCTGGCCGCGCCGTACGCCGAAGAGCAACAGAAATTCGTTGCCGGTGTCGACGAGCGAATGGATGCCCTCGGTCAGCATCGCGGAACTCCCGGTCATCGCCGCGACCAGGAACTTGGCCAGCGCGACGGCGACGTCTCCCGCGATGGCGACGTAGAGCACGCGTCGGGTGCCGTCGCGAGCCTTCATGGCGGCAAGGTGCGTTTGCTGTCGGGAAGAGCAGGCACGACGTTCCTCGGAGGCGGTAGACCGGGACGGTGACATGAATCGTGCGCGTATTCGGTACGGTGCCGCACGCCGCTGTCGATCAAGTTGTCTGCCAAGCAGTTCGATCAGCGCCAAGTGCAGTCAACGATGCGTAGAGAAGCCGTGTGGTGCGGTGACACACAGACAACGCATTTCGCGAGACCCAGCATCGGGGAATGGTCGCCGAGCGCCTTTGCACCGAGGCGACCGTGGCCGACGTCGAGAAGTACACCGGCAAGTCCCTGCGCATCGATGTGTTCCATGCCTGTGGCAACGCCTAGCCTTCAATCAGCCAACCAACTAACGAGAGATTCCAATGACCCGCCATTCTGACGAGAGGAGCCCCGTGAACTGGGTCGCGGCGGCCACGGCCATCGGTCTTGCCGGCGGACTGGCCGAAGTGCTGGTCGTGGGCACCTACGCGAGCGTCGCGGGCGTCGATGCGGCAAACGTCGCGGGCGCCATCGCGACGGCCGTCAGGGTTGATCCGGGCTCGGCCATTGTCGGCCTAGCCGTGCACATGGCGTTGGCCGCCGGCCTCGGCCTTGCATTGCTGGCGGGAGCGAAAGGAAGCGGGCTGCTGCGCGATCGCTCCGCGATGCGGACCTACGCGATGGCGCTACTGGCGCTCGGCGCGATCTGGAGCTTGAACTTCTTCGTCGTCCTGCCCGTCGTCAGCCCGGGCTTCGTCCACCTGCTGCCGTATCCGGTCACGCTGGCATCGAAGCTGATGTTCGCGGTCGTCGCGGTGGCAACGCTTCGCTCGATGCCGGCGGAAGCCGTTTGGCGATGGCGTCTCTCGCGTGCCAATGCGCGCGCGACGGCCTGAGGCCGGATTTGCGGCAGCCCCGTGTTGCCGCGCCGCTCAGGGCGGCCGTGGCGCGGGCGGTCGCGGCTTGGCGTCGCCGGTCGCAGCCAGCGGCGTGAAGTTCGGGCGGTGCGGCGCGCTAGCCTTCGGGCCCGTGAGACGCTTCATCGTCTTCACGAGCCAGACGAATGGCCGAGCCCACAGCGCCGGCGCACCGCAACTCTTGCAGCCGAAGATCGGCCGCACGTCCGACAGGATCACATAGCCCAGGTCCAGAAGGCTCTGGAAGGGTCGCACCCTGAACATCTGGACCGAGAACAGCCAGGCGCACCAAGCCATGCCCGGTGACCGCCTGAGCACTTCAGCCACCGCCTCGCCGGCAATCAGGATGGAACCGTCCTGCATCAGCAAGTGGCTCTTGGCGTAGACCTGCCAGATATCGAGTCTGGGGTCGAGCTTGCGCAGGGCCTCGGGATCTTCTCCGATGGGGCGGACGTCGATCGTCGGCTCTCCGAGCGCATTGCGCGCGACGCCTTGAACCCAGTGCGCCATGCGACGACAGACGGCACATTCGTCGTCGAAAAGCAGGATCGGTGTGGCCTGTCTTGCAGGCGCGCTTGCATTGGTTGCGGAGTCCATCATTGCAATCCGAAGGGCGCGGTCACGGCCTCCATCACGGTCGCGGCATCCGGATCGGGACCTTCGGAACGCCCGACCTCCCGACCCTCCGAGAACATGATCAGCGTCGGCGTGCCTTCGATCTCGTAGGTACTGGCCAGGTCGAGTTCGACGGCCACGTTGACCCGGAAGATCGGCTCGCGGGAACGCAGTGTCTCGGCCACCTGCTGCAGCACAGGCTCCATGGCGCCGCATTGGGCGCAACTGTAGGACATGAACTCGACGGCAATGGGGCCGTGCGCCTGCAACACGCTCGCCTCGAAGCCGGCAGCGTCGAGGCTAGGGATGCCGTCGCGCGAAGCGCTTCGGCCGCTCTGGGTGGACTCTGACTGGCGATGGGTCACAAGGTGTTCTCGTTGGGGGCCGATCGAGCGTCGGCAGCACAGCCATCCTGGGCTGCGGGATCAAGCGGGTCTGTACGCCGTCGCACACAGACGCACGCTGTAATGCGCACAGTCGGTTGGCGGGCCTGGCGCGTGCGCTATCGAACAGACGGTGACATCCCCCTGCGCCAAAGTGCGACTTGGCCCCGATGCGCATTCGCGGTGCGGCGCCTTCAACAATCCGACACCGAGGCAAGCATGAACGACAACGTCAAGATCCTGGGCATCGCAGGCAGCCTGCGCAGCGCTTCCTACAATCGCGCAGCACTGGTTGCGGCGCAAGGTCTGCTGGAAGACGGCGTCACGCTCGAGCTGTTCGACCTGGAAGGGCTGCCGCTGTTCAACCAGGACAAGGAAGGGCAGCCCGAACCCAGGGTGATCGAGTTCAAGAAGCAGATTCGCGACGCGGATGCGATCTTGTTTTCCACCCCCGAGTACAACTACTCGATTCCCGGCGTTCTGAAGAATGCGATCGACTGTGCGTCGCGCCCCTACGGCGACAGTGCCTGGCGTGGCAAACCGGTGGCCGTGATGGGCGCCTCCATCGGCGCCTTCGGAAGCGTCCGCGCCCAGTTGCATCTGCGGCAATGCTTCGTGTACCTGGACATGCTGCCGGTCAATCATCCTGAGGTGACCATTGCGCATGCGGGCCAGGCGTTTGACGGCGACGACCGCCTCGTGGACGACACGAGCAAGGCATTGATCCGCGACTTGCTCGACAACCTGGTTCGCTGGACGCGCCAGATGCGCAAGTAGCCGTCTTTCTCGAACCGTCGTCACTTCAGCGGAGAAGCTTGCACATGAGCACCAACAGAAAGGCCAACCTTGTCGGAGGCGGCATCGGCTCGTTGGCGGCCGCGGCCTTCATGATCCGTGACGCCGGCGTCGAGGGTCGCGACATCACTGTCCTTGAGGCGTTGCCGGTGATGGGCGGAAGTCTCGATGCGGCTGGCGGCGCCGTGCTCGGCTACTCGCTTCGCGGAGGTCGCATGCTGACCACCGACAACTACGAGTGCACCTGGGATCTCTTCAAGACGATCCCGTCGTTGACGGCACCCGGCCGCACGGTCTTCGAGGAGACCCTGGCGTTCAACGAACGCCATCATTCGCATGCGCTCGCGCGCCTGGTCGATCGCCGTGTGGCCAAGGTCGGCGTGCCGTCGATGGGATTCTCGATGCAGGATCGCTTCGAATTGTTGAAGCTGAGCAGCTCGGACGAGTCCACACTGGGCTCGAGCCGCATCACCGATTGCCTGTCGCCCACCTTCTTCGAGACCGAATTCTGGTTGATGTGGGCCACGACCTTCGCCTTCCAACCCTGGCACAGCGCCGTCGAATTCAAGCGCTACCTGCACCGGTTCATGCTCGAATTCGCGCGCATCGACACGCTCGCCGGCGTCAAGCGAACGGTCTACAACCAGTACGAATCCATGGTGCTGCCGCTGCAAGCCTGGCTCGCCGCCAAGGGCGTCAACTTCGTTGCCGATTGCAAGGTCACCGAGCTGGTTTCCCGCAGCGAGGTCGACGACTTCGAAGTAGCGTCCATCCGCTGCATTCGCAACGGCGTGCCCGAGACGATCACCATCGGGGAAGGCGACCTGGTTTTCCTGCAGAACGCGTCGATGACCGACGCATCGAGCCTCGGTTCGATGTCGATGGCGCCCGCACTGCAATCCAAGGCCGACAGCGGCGGTTGGCTGCTCTGGGAAATGCTGGCGGCAAGCAGGCCGGAATTCGGCAAACCGGCCACCTTCAACGGCAACATCGCGCAGTCGTGCTGGGAGTCCTTCACGGTCACGCTCAAGGACTCCGAGTTCTTCGACACGATGATGGACTTCACCGGCAACGTGGCGGGCACCGGCGGCCTCGTGACGTTCAAGGACTCGAACTGGCTGATGTCGGTCGTGCTCGCACACCAGCCGCACTTCGTGCATCAACCCAACGATGTCCAGGTGTTCTGGGGATACGGGCTGTTCCCCGACCGGATCGGCAACTTCGTCGGAAAGCCCATGTCCGCCTGCAGCGGCGACGAGATCCTGACCGAGTTGTACGGGCACCTTCGGTTCGACCGCGATCCCCTGCAATCGGCCAACTGCATCCCTTGCAGGATGCCCTACATCACGAGCATGTTCATGCCTCGAAGCGCAGGAGATCGACCGCTTCCGGTTCCACTGCACTCCAGGAACTTCGCCTTTGTCAGTCAGTTCGTGGAGATCCCCGAGGACGTGGTCTTCACGGTGGAATATTCGGTTCGAGCGGCGCAGATGGCGGTCTACCAACTGCTGAACGTCGCCCGACCGGTGGCGCCCATCACGCCGCACGACAAGTCGCTGCACGTCCGATTCGAGGCTTTGCTGAAGGCATTCAAGTAAGAGGCGGAGAAATGGCGCGTCGCGGTGGGAGACAGCCAAAAAACATGGGAGAGATCACCTTGGCCAAGAACAATCTCATTGAATTGCTGCCTCGCCTGGAGCGCGCACGGCTCCAGGCTATTTCAGAGCCGTTCGAGTTGGTGTTGTCCGACGTCCTCTCCGAGCCCGGCACGCCGTCCCGCTATGCCTATTTTCCGACCGAAGGTTTCATATCCCTGGTGACGTCGGTACGAGGGCATCCCGGCGTGGAAGTCGGAATGGTCGGGAGTGAGGGCCTGGTGGGCGCCTATCTCGCGCTGGGCGTGACAGTCGAGCCGATGCACACCGTCGTGCAGGGGGCCGGATCGGCCATGCGCGTCGCGACGAAGCCTTTCATGCTGGAACTGGCCAGATGCCCAGTGCTTCGAGCTGCGGTAAACCGCTACCTCTACGTCCTGATGGCCCAGCTCGCGAACGCGTCCTCGTGCCTCCGGTTTCACGAGATCGAACCACGGCTGGCGCGATGGCTCTTGATGAGCCAGGACCGCGCGCATGCCGATACGTTCCATGTCACGCAGGAATTCCTCGCCTACATGCTGGGCGTACGCCGCGTCGGAATCACCTCTGCGGCTTCTGGCTTGAGGTGCGATCGGTTGATCGAATACCGACGCGGCGAGGTGACCGTACTGGATCGAGCGGGACTGGAGGCTGCGGCGTGCACTTGCTACGCGGCCGATCGAACGGCCTATGACGAGCTGCTGTGAAGTGACTCCCTGCGGACGCGCTCCGCCCGCCCCAATCTTCCGAGGACATCGAGAAACACCATGAGCAAGCACGCGCACGACCATCATGCGATCGCCCATCCGTCTGGCGCACCGGGCGCCGCAGTGGCATTTGATCCCGAGACTTCGATCGCCGGATCCATTCGAAAGCCCGTCTCGGATCACGAGTACGCCGCCGAGATGGGTCTGCTTCAGATCGAACTGGTCAAGCTTCAACGCCACGTCATCGCCAGCCGGGAGAAGATCCTGCTCGTGATCGAAGGGCGTGACGCGTCAGGCAAGAACGACATCGTCAAGCACATCGTCGAGCACCTGAGCCCGCGGGACTCGAGGGTGGTGACCCTCGGCCAGCCGTCAGAGCGCGAACTCGCCGGTTGGTATTTTCAACGACATGCCGCGCAGCTTCCCGGGGCGGGCGAGATCGTCGTCTTCAATCGCAGCTGGTACAACCGGGCGGGTGTCGAGAACGTCATGGGCTTCTGCTCAAAGGAAGAACTCGAAGAATTCTTCCAGTCGGTACCGAGTTTCGAACAGTCGTTGGTCAGCGGCGGTGTCAGGCTGCTCAAGCTCTACCTCGATGTCGGCCGGGCCGCTCAGGCGCGACGGATGGCGCATCGGCAGCTCGATCCATTGAGCAAATGGAAGAGCAGTCACGTGAACGAGACGGCGGTCGAATACTGGAAGGCCTACACGGACGCGCGCAATGCCATGCTTCTGCGCACCCACACGACGCTCTCTCCGTGGCAGATCGTGCATGCCGACGACGCGCGTCTTGCCAGACTGAACCTGATCCGCAAGGCTCTTGCGAAGCTGCACTACGAGGGCAAGCACCATGATGCCGTCCAGCCCGATCCGGACATCGCCTTTGACTTCACGCCGGACTGCATAGCGTCCGAACGCCTCGCGCTCTGACGCGATATCGGCGGACGGTTTTCCAAACGACTATTGGATGCTCAAGCGCCGGAATGCAGGCAGCTTGACGGCGTCGAGCGCGAAGGCGAATACGGTGGCGGCCCCAAGTGTCTCGGCAACGATTCCGGCCGGCAGCGCCGTCATGGCGATGCCAGTGACCGCCAGCGTCGACGCGATCGCTAAATCGGCGACAGAAGACGCCACGAGCCAGGTGCTCGGGCGAGAACTCCAGAGGTGAAGGCGCTCCCGGTTGGTGTACGTCGTCGCCTGCTTGACGAAGACGATGGCGACGAAAGCGAGTGACCTCAGGCGATCGATGTCATAGCCCTGCACGAAATCACCGAAGGCAAGCACCCCGCAGCAGAACACCAGCGAACCGATGCCCATGATCGCCCCTGCCGCGGTCAGGCGGCCGATGCGCCACACGTTGGGCTTGGGAGAGGGGCGCACGTGATCGGTGGTGAGCGACATCCCGAGGAAGTCCCCGGTGATCATGATGATGACCATCAGCATCGGCGTCAGGATGGCCTGGCCGGTGACGAACAATCCCACCGTCAGCAGCATGACCTGCAGGATCTTGCTGGTGATGGAGTTCAGCGTGTAGGTCTGGATGCGCTGGAAGGTGACGCGGCCTTCCTTGATCGCTGCGAGGATGCCCGCCAGGCCCGCCCGGGTCAGCACCATGCCTGCCGCGGACTTGGCGACGTCCGTGGCCGTGGAGACCGCGATGCCCATCTGGGCCTGCCGCAACGCCGGCGCGTCGTTCGCGCCGTCTCCGCACATACCCACGGTATGGCCGGCTTTCTGCAGGATCTGGACGAGCTTGAACTTGTCCTCTGGCAACACGCCCGCGAAGACCGCATAGGTTTCGGGCGCCAGTGTCGCGGGGATGCCCCCTGGCGGGCAGATGGCCCCGTCGAGTCCGACGGCATGTGCGACCGACGCGGCCGTCAAGGCGGAGTCGCCGGTGGCCATGAGTGTGCGAACCCCCATGGCGCGCAACTGAGTGACCAGGGCTGCCGAATCGGTTCGCGGCGCATCGCTCAGCGCGATGAAACCGACCAGCTTCAAGGAGCTCGGTGCCCCGGACGCGACGGCCAGCACGCGAAAGCCCTGGCCTTCGAGCTTGGCGGCGATCTTCTCGGAGTCAGGCAGCGGAGCGGCGAGGGCAAGAACGACGGCCGGCGCGCCCTTGACGACGCGCTCCACCGCGCCGCCGGCGGGGCCGAACGTCGCCTCGGACATCTTCGAAGCGGGATCGAAGGGTGTGAATTTGATCAACCGGGGAGCAGCGGCTTTAGCGATGGGATGCGCCACGGCGCGGGCGGCCTTCACAACTGCCGCGTCCAGCGGATCCTGGCCACCTTCAGCGCTGGCCATGGCGGCCAGGGACAGCACTTGCTCGTTGGTGAAGCCCGCCAGCGGCCGAACGACGGCCACCGACAACTCGTCCAGCGTCAGGGTTCCCGTCTTGTCCACGCACAGCACGTCCATCGTCGCCGCCTCGTCGACGGCCGACAGGCGCGTGGGCAACACGCCGACCTTGGCCAGCGCGCGGGCGCCGAGCGCAGCCGCCAGCGTGAAGGTGGCTGGCAGGGCCACAGGAATGGAGGCGAGCAGTCCGGTCAGCACCAGCGAAACGATGTCGGAGAGCGACATGCCGACATGCCTTGCGTACAGCACCAGCGCGACGATCACCGAGCCGTTGAACAGCGCAAGATAGCTCACCACGCGTATCACCGCGGTCTGCTGGGCATCCGCGGCATGGGCGGTGCGCACGAGGGCCGCGGTGCGGCCGAAGCGGGTGCGCCCACCTGTGGCGGTCACCTCGCCGACGGCCTCGCCGCGTCGTATCAAGGCGCCGGCGTAGGTGAGCAGTCCGGGGCCCGCTTCGACGGGCACCGACTCGCCCGTGAGCATCGACTGGTCGATCAGCACGCTGCCCTCCGTCAATCGCATGTCGGCGGGAACGACGCCTCCGAGCGACAGCTTGACGACGTCGCCGGGCACGACTTCCGCCGCGGGCAATGTCTTCCACTGCGCGTCCCGTCGAACCGAGGCCGTCAGCGCGAGGCGAGAGCGCAGCGCTGCAAGCGTCGCCTGTGCGCGCCCTTGTTGGAACATTCCCAGTCCCGCGTTGAATGCCAGCAGCACCGCAATGATGGCGGCCTCGGCGTGCTTGCCCAGGGCGAGCTCGAGGATGATCGTTCCTTCCAGCATCCACGGCACGGGCGCCCAGAGCTGGTGGAGCGCGATGCGCCAGGCGTGCACGGTGTTGTCGGGCAGCGTGTTGGGTCCTGCTGAGGCGAGATGCTGCCGGGCTTCGGCGCTCGTGAGTCCAAGGGCGTTGACGGCTGACGGGAGGGGGGCGGGAGCGGCGACGGCGGAGGCTTCTGTCATCTCGCCGAGGTTGCGCGGAAACAGGCTCCAGATCTGTGCGGTAACGAACCGGTGGCCGAGCGAAACGTCCCTCCGTTCGGTGCGGGCGTGCTGCGTCCTTCGTTTGTCGAAACTCCAGGAGCCGACGGCGGATGTCATGGAGATGTAAAGCTCAGGGCCACGTGCGAGAGCGAACAGACCGTCATTTCGCGCAACGAGATAGTGGCTCCTTGCTCAGGGCATTCGGCGCCGGTCTCCCGAGTGGGGAGGCTGAAGTTCATCCGATCGGGTCTACGAGCCACCCTGAAAAATCCAACGGAGAAACGAATGACGAACGGTGTCTGGAACGATTGGTATTTGGGATGGGGCTGGTTCCTGTGGTTCGGATTCCTGATGCTGGCCTTCTCCAGCGTCGGGAACTGGGGCTATACGTATCGCGTGCATCGCTTCTCGGGTCGACTTCCTCAGAAGGATGCGCTAGACATCCTCGACGAGCGCTACGCCCGCGGCGAGATCACGCGCGCCGAATTCGGCGAGATGAAGATCGCGCTGTCCAGAACGCTGGTGCAGCCATGAGCATCGCCATGCTGGAGACGAGCGACCGGCAGCAGGCCGGCGGCTTGCGGATGCCAGTCCCAGCGGCGCCACTAAGAGGCCGGGTCGTTACAGCGAGCGGCGAGGCTGCGGTTGCAGCCGGCGACGCGCCGGATGAACCCAGTTCGCGTCGATTCATCGCGCTGCTGGAGGCCTACCGTGCAACAGGAGGCATGGCCCCCGGCAACTTCCTGTGCCAGTCGCTCCAGCAACACCAGCGTGGCGAGCTCGGAGCGCTTGCCCGCTTGGTCGAAGATCGGCGGCTCTTCGTGCTCGACTGGCGGGGAGATTCGTGGATACCGATGTTCCAGTTCGATGCCGACGACCTGTCCTGCAAAGCCGGCCCGGCGCGCGTGCGTGCCGAGCTCGCCGGTCTGGATTCAGGGTGGGCCATCGCCAGTTGGTTCGCTCGGCCCAACGCGCAGTTGGGGGGCCGCTTGCCTGTGGACATCGTGGGCCTGGATCTTGGAGCGGTCGTGGACGCGGCGCGATGTCGCGGAACGGCTTCGGAACTGCAACATTCCATCGTGGCTCATGCCTGACGTCGTTGTCGCCGGTTCCTCATGTCACCAGCGTCTTGCGGATCTTCCGTAGCTCGCGCTTGCGTTCGGAACTCATGACCGGGTAGGCCATCTTCAATCCTCGGAGGGCGTCGAGGACGATCCGGGAAACGATCAGGCGGGCGCTGTCCTTGTCGTCCGCCGGCACGATGTACCAGGGCGATGCCTGCGTGCTGGTGGCGCTCAGGCATTGTTCGTACGCAGCCATGTAGGCGTCCCAGAACCCGCGCTCCGCGACATCGGCGTCGCTGAACTTCCAGTTCTTGTCGGGGGCGTCGATGCGGTCGAGGAAGCGAATGCGCTGTTCCTCCTTCGAGAGATGCAGGAATATCTTGACGATGCGTGTTCCGTTGGCATGCAGGTGTCTCTCGAGATCCACCATCGAGCGGAACCGTTCGTTCCAGAAGATCTCGTCGTCCGCGGGCTCGTCGGCGAGCCCTTCGCCGCGCAGCAGCGAGCGGTGCACGCGCACGATCAAGACTTCTTCGTAGTACGAGCGGTTGAAGATGCCGATCCGACCGCGCTCCGGCAGGTCGCGCGTCGTCCTCCACAGGAAGTCGTGCTGCAGTTCCGTCGCGCTGGGGTGCTTGAAGCTGAATACCTGGCACCCCTGGGGATTGACCCCTGACATCACGTGCCGGATGGCCCCGTCCTTGCCGGCCGCGTCCATGGCCTGGAAGACGACGAGCAGGGCGTGACTGTTCGATGCATAGAGGAGTTGCTGCAGGTCGCTCAGTTCCTCCACGTGTGCCCGGAGCAGCTTCGCATAGGCCTTGCTGGACTTGCACACGGGTTTGCCTCGAGTCGGTCGCTTTCGCAGATCGACTTCATCAGATTCATGCACTCGGTATTGCTCGGAATGAATCGTCATCAATGGCGTCTTCTGAGTTGCTTGCGGGTCGCGTGGAGTCGCTCCGTCCCGATGCCACCGGTCGCTGCAGAGGCCTCTCAGGCCGCTGCCCGGCGGTGTGTTGCTTGTTCGAGTCTGGTCGTGTTGTGCGCGCGAGTCTGTACGCCAACGTACGTGGGTTCGTCAGCGCACAGACGCGCGCTTTCTCCGGGGACAAAGTGACCCTTGAAAGTTCCATCGAACCCGACGTCCACCAGGGACGCCAGGGCCGCCATTCGCCGATCGAGGTCGCTCGGCAGTCCATAGGAATCAACCATGTTGCGCAGTACCAAGGATCTCGAGCACTACTCGATGGGCGCGACCGATGGCGACATCGGCCACGTCAAGGACTTCTACTTCGACGACGACGCGTGGGTCATCCGCTATCTCGTTGTCGACACCGGCCCCTGGCTCACGGGCCGGAGAGTGTTGATCTCTCCGATCTCGCTACGCGAGCCGAACTGGATCGAGCGCACGCTGCCGTTGGCGATCACCCGGGAGCAGGTGAGAAACAGCCCGGACATCGACACGCACAAGCCCGTCTCGCGCCAGGACGAGAACCTGTATCTCGGCTACTACGGATTGCCCGGCTATTGGGGCGGCGCGGGAATGTGGGGCGACGGCATGTACCCGTATGCCATGACCCCCGGCTATGTGGCCAGCGCCATGACGCGACGCGAACAGGAGCGCGAGGAACAGGCCTACAGGCTGGCAGAGCCGGATCGCCGTCGCAACGAGGACCCTCACCTGCGCAGCTGCAACGAGGTCGTCGGGTACCACCTTCATGCCAGCGACGGCGAGATCGGGCACGTCGAAGGCTTCCTCCTAGACGACGAGACCTGGGCCATCCGCTACCTCGTCGTGAACACGGGCCATTGGTGGCTCGGCCACAAGGTGCTCATCGCCCCCCGTTGGCTCACGTCGGTCAGCTGGGACGAACAAACGGTGTCGGTCGATCTCGACCGAGCGTCGGTGAAGACAGCGCCGCCCTATGTCGCGGGCGACGAATGGAGCCGGGAACGCGACATCAGGCTCTATGAACACTACGGCCGGACCTGGTACGGCGCCGGCGCCGAATCCCTCGCATCCCAATATTGAACCTGAAGGTCAAGACATGTCTGCTCATCTCGTTTCTTTCACCTCCGCCCCCCGGCTTGCCGTGCTGGCGGCCCTGTCGTTTCTCGCGGTCGGCTTCGTTGGCGCTCAGGCAGCGACCCCCGCGTCAAAGCCCGCTGAAAAGTGCCTTGGCGATCTGACGGCCTTCGACGGCACTCTGCAGAAGGACGGGTATTGGTTCCATGGCTCAGGCTTCGGCTACGGCTACCCGCTGTACGGCTATGGGTATGCGCTTGGCGCGGAACACTCGCCCATGCCCGTGCAGACGTCGGCGACGGCGACCGCGGCCCGATACTCCCGTGCCCGCCCCGGCTACGAGATCCGCACCCTCCTGGCCTCGGCCAACATCCTGGCTCAGCGCGGAGACCAGCAGGGCTGTGAGAACCTGTTGAGCCAGACCCGCGACATCTACTCCAGCTATGCCGCCCAGTTGCGAAGTGATCGGGTGGCACATGTCGACTCTCCCGGCTGGCGCCACCAGCAGATCGCCAGCGCCATACCCGTGGCCGGCAGCGAAGTTGCCTATCGATCGGACGAACTGGTGGGCGCCGGCGTCGTCAATCCTGCCGGCGACAATCTGGGCAGCATCGACGATATCGTGATGAGCCCGCAGACCGGCAAGATCGCCTACCTGGTGATCGGCCGCGGCGGCATCTTCGGCATCGGAGAGAAGTACGTCCCGGTTCCCTGGGCGGACTTCAAGGCGGCCCCCGGTGCAGAGCTGCTGGTGCTCGACACCGCGAAGGCGAATCTGGACACGGCGCCGCAGGTCAAGGAAGACCAGGCCTTCTCGCCGGCCGACTTTGCGACGCAAAGCCAGAAGGTCGATGACTACTGGATGGCTCATCTGCCGAAATGAGCCGAACCATGTTGCGCAGCGTGCAGGATCTCGAAAGCTTCGGAGTCGAGGCGACCGATGGTCGAATCGGGCAACTCGTGGACTTCTATTTCGACGACGAGTTCTGGGCTGTCCGTTTTCTGGTGGTCAAGACCGATGCGTGGGCCGAAGGCAGGACGGTGCTGATGTCTCCTTTGGCCATCGGCCCACCCGATGTGGCGGCCAAGGTGCTTCCGGCGAGGGTGACTCGCGCGCAGGTCAGGATGAGTCCGGACGTCGACACCCAGAAGCCCGTGTCGCGCCAACACGAGGTGGAGAACTACGGGTACTACGGCTATCCCTTCTATTGGGGTGGTTCGGGCATGTGGGGCAATTCCACCTTGCCGGCCCTCATGCTGGCTGCGCGCGCGGGGGACGAGTCGGCGGGGCTGACGCGCAAGCAGCAGGCGTTCGTCGAAGGTCAGGCGGCCTTCCATCGCCAGCGTGGCGACGACCCGCACCTGCGCAGCTGCCGCGCGATTTCCGGCTATCACCTGCACGCGAGCGACGGCGAGGTCGGGCACATGGAGGGCTTCATCGTGGACGACGAGAGCTGGGCCATCCGATACCTGGTGGTCAACACCAGCGACTGGTGGCTGTGGCATCAAGTGCTGATCGCGCCGCCGTGGATCGCCGACATCAGCTGGATCGACGCCACCGTCCACGTCGACCTCACGCGCCAGGCGGTGAAGGACGCGCCCCGGTACGACGGCCAGCCGCTGCCCGACCGCGTGCAAGAGCGCGAGCTGCACGATCACTACGGTCGCGCTGGCTACTGGGGCGACGACTGACGCAGCGTGCCCAGCCTTTGTCTCACACCGAAAGAAAGTCACCCATGAGCCTTTACCACGCAGTCGCCTTCGTCGATCACCAGTCCGCCGAAGTGCTGCAATTCGATTCGACCTCTGTGCTCGATCGCAAGATCCACGAGCATCGGCATTTCACCCGGCAGCATGCGAGCGGCGTGCGCGACGAGCATGAGTTCTTCGGCTCGGTCTGCGATGCGATGGAGGGCATTGCCGAGGTGCTGGTGGCCGGCCGCCACACGGGAATCGCCGACTTCCGGCACTACGTTGACAAGCACCGGCCGCTGACGGCGGCGCGCATCGTTGGCTACGAGGTCGTCGACCACCCGACCGAGAATCAGCTCGTTGCATTGGGTCGCAAGCACTTCGCGAAGTACGACCGGATGACCGATACCGCGCACCGGCCCGCAGGCTGAAGGCGAGCCGACTCAGCGCATCAGGACAGCCGCGCCCTCGAAGCGGCCCGCGCGCAGGTCGCCAAGGGCTTGGTTGGCCTGTTGAAGCGGGTATGGGGTGGTCTTGGTGACGATGCCGATCTGCGGCACAAGGGCGAGGAAGTCCAGCCCGTCCTTGCGTGTGAGGTTGGCTACCGAAAGCAGTTCCCGCTCCTCCCACAGGAGGCTGTAGGGGAAGCGCGGGATGTCGCTCATGTGGATGCCCGCGCATACCACCCGGCCTCCTTTGCGCACCGCCTTTAGCGCGAGCGGCACCAGGTCGCCCGCCGTGGCGAAGATGATCGCCGCGTCGAGTGGCTGGGGAGGCATTTCTTCAGAGCTGCCGGCCCAGGTCGCGCCGAGGCTTCGTGCGAATGCCTGCGTTGCCTGATCTCCCGGCTTCGTGAACGCGTACACGGAGCGTTCCTGCCACTTGGCGACCTGTGCCAGGATATGCGCGGCCGCGCCGAATCCGTACAGTCCCAGGCGCTTGCCCTCGCCGGCGATGCCGAGTGCTCGCCAGCCGATCAGGCCGGCGCAGAGCAGCGGAGCCAACGATTCGTCGCTGCCGACCTCGCCCAGCGGAAAGGCGAAGCGCGCATCGGCGACCGCTGCTGTCGCGTAGCCGCCATCGCGCGTGTAGCCCGTGAACAGGGGGGCGTCGCAAAGGTTCTCGCGCAGCATCTTGCAGTAAGGACAGACGCCGCAGGTGTGGCCCAGCCAGGGGATGCCGACGCGTTCGCCCACCTTCAATCCGTCGACGCCGGCGCCGACTGCATCGATGCGGCCGACGATCTGGTGTCCGGGAATGATGGGAACCTGCGGGTGTGGCAACTCGCCATCGACGACATGAAGGTCCGTGCGGCAGACGCCGCATGCGGCGACCGACACGCGGATCTGGCCGGGACCCGGTTGGCGATCCGGGAGTTCCGTCCACTCGAGCGGCGTACCGATCTTGTTCAACACCATCGCATGCATGTGGTTCCCTTCAAATCGGTCATCGAGCGTCGTTGGTGCCGGAACCGGATCGACTTGACAGGCGTGCCAATTGGGCAGGCACCAGGTCTGCCAGGTCCTCTGCGAGCAGACCTGGGCCGAACGCGGCTGCCGCTGCGCCGTGGATCCAGACCGCCGCGGCGGCGGCCAGGAAGGAGTCCATGCCTTGAGCGAGCAGGCCCAACACGATGCCGCCCAGCACGTCGCCCGCGCCCGCCGTGGCCAGCGTGGGCGGGGCGTTCGCATTGATGATGGCGCGGCCATCGGGCGCGGCGATGACGGTGTCGCTGCCCTTGAGCACCACGACGGCGCCGCTGGTGCGCGCCGCCGCGCGTGTGCGCGCGAGCTTGTCGTCGCGGGTGTCGAACAGTCTCGCGAACTCGCCGTCGTGTGGCGTCAGAACGCAAGGCCCCTTGATCGCCTCGAACAGCAATGGCGGTTCACCTTCGAACGCGGTGAGCGCGTCGGCATCCAGCACGGTGGGCCGCCCGGTGCGAAGCATGGCCAGCACGCGCTCGCGAGTCGCGGCGCCGGTGCCAGCGCCCGGTCCAATCAGCAGGCCTGAGTAGCGCTTGTCCTCAAGCAGGAGATCGAAGTCCGCCGGCTGCGCGAGCGGCGCCACCATGATGCTCGTCAGCGCGGTCGCGTAGATAGGCAATGCCACCTCGGGCACCGCGATCGTCGTCAGGCCGGCACCGATGCGCGCGGCGGCGCGCGCGGCCATGCGCGCCGCGCCCGTCACGGGATAGCCGCCGGACACCAGCGCGTGGCA
>Ga0302311_10004169_pt1 | contig 15655 bp, 18 predicted proteins | sample III_Palsa_N1_3_FD_200449 | JGI IMG/M metagenome (GOLD analysis project Ga0302311, IMG submission 200449) | Peat permafrost microbial communities from Stordalen Mire near Abisko, Sweden - III_Palsa_N1_3 | ecosystem: Environmental > Terrestrial > Soil > Palsa > Peat permafrost | place: Sweden... | reverse complement strand
TGGATAGCCACATCAAGCTCTGCGAGGAGCTGTTCTCGGCGGCCAAGACCGAGTTCAAGAACCTGGAGTTCTTCTATTTCCACAATTGCCCGTACGAGAGCCTGTGGAAGGACAACCGGCGGCGCAACACCGAGAAGACCCCGACCTGGGAGGTGCTGCACAAATTCCCCCACGACTACAAGGTCGTGTTCGTGGGCGACGCCACCATGAGCCCCTATGAGATCACCTATCCGGGCGGCTCGGTGGAGCACTGGAACGAGGAGCCCGGCGCCGTGTGGGTCGATCGTGTCACCCAGATCTACGAGAGCTGCGTCTGGCTGAACCCGACGCCCGAGCGGCATTGGGAATACACGCCCTCGATCGGGGTGATGCGCCAGCTGATGAACGACCGCATGTACCCCCTGACACTGCAGGGCCTCGACAAGGCCATGCGCGAGCTGGTGCGTTAGGCATCGCTCCAATAGCGGTGGACGCCGGACACGCGGAATAGCTAAGCTCCGGGCGGGAGGATTGTCGGCATGAACCATCGCGCGTTGATCGGGCTCGCGATGCTGGCTTTCGCCGCCTCCCCAGGCCACGCCGCCGAGCCGCCTCACCCGAACGGCAAGCTCCTTGCCGCCATCAAGGCCTGCGATCTGCCCGCGCGCCATCTGTTGGAGCAGCTGGTGGCGATCGACAGCGGCACCGGCGACGCGGAGGGGGTGAACGCTGTCGGGGCGATCTACACAGCCGAACTCAAGGCGTTGGGCGCCAGCGTCAAGGCCGCCGCGCCCACCCCGCCGGCGGTGGGCGACAATGTCGTCGCCACCTTCACCGGGACCGGTAAGGGCCGCGTCTTGCTGATCGCCCACATGGACACGGTGTTCAGCCGCGGCGATGTGGCGATGCATCCGCCGCACTGGGAGGGCGAACACTACGTCGGGCCCGGCGCCGGCGACGACAAGAGCGGCGGCGTCACCGCCGTCTGTGCGCTGAAGGCCCTGAAGGCGATCGGCTATGCCGACTTCGCCCGCATCGACCTGTTGCTCAACGCCAGCGAGGAGACCGGTTCGCAGGGGTCGCGCGACCTGATCCGCGCCATGGCCAAGGACAGCGACCTGGTGATCAACCTCGAGCGGGGCGTACCCACCGACCAGGCGCTGGTCGCGCGCAAGGGCGCGGCGACGCTGATCTTCGAGGTGACCGGCCGGGCGGCGCACTCGGGGCTGGAGCCGGAGAAAGGCCGCAACGCGGCGCTGGAGGCCGCACGCCTGGCCCTGGCGCTGGGACCGGTGGCGGATCCGGCGAAACTGACCACCGTCGTCGTCGATGTGCTGTCGAGCGGCGACAAGATCAACGTCGTCCCGGCCCAGGGCGTGGTGAAGGCCGATGTGCGCGCCTTCACCGTCGCCGAATTCGACCGGGTGGAGAAGGCGGGGGCCGACCTGGCCGCCCATCCGACCATCGACGGGGTGACGATCACCAGCCGGCTGCAGCGCAACTTCCCGCCCTGGCCGCACAGCGCGGGCGGCGATGCGGCGATCGCCCGGGCCGGCCGGCTCTACGCCGAACTCGGCCGCACCCTCACGCCGACGGCGGTCGGCTCGTCCTCCGACGCCAACTATGCGGCCGAGAGCGGGACGCCGACGGTGGACGGCTTCGGCATGGAGGGTGGCGGCGCGCATAGCCTGCTCGACTACACCGACTTCACCACCCTGACGCCGCGCGTCTACCTCTTGGCGCGGATGCTGATGGACGTCGGTCATGATCCGAAATCGCCCTGACGCGGTGCGGCCTCGCCATCGGCCCGCCACATCGCCGGTGTTGGGTTGGCGCATGCGCGGATGGATGGTCATATCGCTGGCTCTGGCCGCCCCGGCCGCAGCCGCGCCGGCGCAGCACGTCGTCAAGAACGACCCGCCGCCCGTCGCCGATGAGGTGACCGTGGTGGCGCCCAAGCCGGTGAAGGTGGTGGGCGTCTATCCGGCCGATGGATCCAGCATCCCCGGCGGCACGGTGATCATCCGCATCAGCTTCGACCAGAACATGGCGGCGGACGCCTGGTCCTATACCCGGTCGGACAGGGGCAGGTTCCCGAACTGCCTGGCCCAGCCGCGCCTGCTGCCCGACAAGCGCTCCTTCGTCCTGCTGTGTTCGCTGGACCTGAACACCGCCTACGCCTTCGACATCAACGCCTCGCCGACCTTCGAGACCCTGAGCGGCCGCAAGGCGCCCGCCTATCCGGTCAGCTTCAAGACCAGCGGCGACATCAACATCGGCCTGCATCAGGCGCTGAACTCCGCCGGCCTGCAGGACGCGGACGATCCGATCATGAACGAGGTCTCGACCCCGGGCGCGGTCAAGTCGGCGCCGGCCCAGCCCGCCGCGGATGCGCCCAGCACGGGCTGACTGTTCACACCTCGCTAACCCAACCTCTGCACCGGGCGTCAATCGCCGCCGGCTAGGCTGCGGGCATGGAGACGACCCGCATCAGCCTGCTCGGCGAGCCGGTGGACCTGGTCACCCCCGCCGAGGTGATGGCCTTCACCGCCCGCCGGATCGCGTCGGGCGAGCGCGGCGTCGTGGCCAACCACAATCTGCACAGCCTCTATCTGGTCCGCCGCGAGCCCGAGATGCGCGCCTTCTACGGCGGCGCTGACCTGATCGAACTCGACAGCACGCCGATGATCTTCTGGGGCCGGCTGACCCGCAAGCCGGTGAGCCGGTCGCATCGCTGCACCTATCTCGACTGGCGCGAGGCCTTCTGGGCGCTGGCGGAGCAGGAGCACTGGCGGGTGTTCTACCTCGGCGGCGCGCCGGGCGTGGCCGAGCGGGCGATGGCGAGCCTGCGGGGACGCCACCCGCGCGCGATCCTGGCCGGGCGCGACGGTTATTTCGACGCGACGCCGGGCTCGGCCGACAACGACGCCGTGCTGGCGGAGATCAACGCCTTCCGCCCCGACGTCCTGTTCGTCGGCATGGGCATGCCGCGCCAGGAGCTGTGGATCGGCCGCCACTACGAACGCCTCGAGCGCGGGGTCGTCTTCCCGGTGGGCGCCGCCTTCGACTATGAGGCCGGTGTACAGACCGCCGCGCCGCGCTGGCTGGGCCGGATAGGGCTGGAGTGGGCGTTCCGCCTGGCGTCCTCGCCGGGCCGCATGGCCGAGCGCTATCTGGTCGAGCCGTGGAGCCTGATCCCGGCCGCGTTCACCGACCTGGTGCAGGCCTACGCCGGCCGGCGCGAACCGGCTGAAGCCTCGCCCATCACCGGCTGAGCATCCCGTCCGGGTCGCCGTACATGGCCTCGAACGGCAGGGGCGCGCCGGCTTCAACCGCAGAGATCTTCACCCCCGGATAGCCGACCGCCGCATCGGCGCTGTCATGCCAGGCGCGTACCACATAGTCGCGCAGCCTGGCCGCGCCATCGGCGATGCACTGGGTGGCGAAGGCCACGCCGCGCGGGTCGCCGGGCTGGAAGCCATTCCCCTGCCACAGGGTATAGAGCGGCTCGATCTTGGCCCGGGTGGCCAGCAGGTATTGGGCCATGCACTGGCCGACCGGCGCGGCGCAGGCGTCCGGCGCCGGCAGGGCCGCGCGCGCCTTGCCCAGCGTCACATTGGCGGTGACGAAGGCGCCTTCGAACGGGGCGTGGATGTGGTCCTGGGTATAGCCGCCCGGGTTCGGATAGTCGCCCCAGCCATTGTAGTGGATCGAGGCGTGCATCGGCTGGCTGGCGTCGCCCACGAAGTGTGACCAGTAGCCCAGGTCGCGGATGATGATCAGCTGGCGCAGCTTCAGGTCCGAGACGTACCAGGCCTTCTGCTTGGGATCGGTCGAACGCTCCACCCCGATCCGGTCGGCCCGGTAGTAGGCGAAGTCCTTTACCAGCTGCTCATAGCCGTCGATCAGGTTGTAGTAGAGCCAGCCCGACTTGTGCAGGTCGGACCCTGCGGCGTGCAGCGCGGCGCTGTAGGTGTCGCGGTTGCGCGGCATGTCGGTGATCATCGGGCCGCCGAGCACATGGCCATCGTCGGTCAGGTCGATGAAGTGGCCGGGGTCGAGGTCCTCGTCGTGCGGCTGACCGGCCCCGCGCGAGCGGTCCGGCTCGCGGCTGAGTTCGCCCATCTGCCAGACCACCGACGGCTCCTTGAGGAAGGCGGGCAGGTCGGCGGGCAGGGCCTGGATGCCGAGCTCGCCGATGATGCGGTGTCCGGTTGACTCCCAGGCGGCGGCGGGGCCGGCGGTCAGGACGAGCGCAGCCAGCGCGGCGCCGGCGAAAAGCTTGGACAGCATGCAAACGTCTCGCGGAGGATGAGCGGCGACAGGGACGCGGGTTTGCATCGCCCCCGCCTCATGCGCAAGACATGTCGCGCGCAAACGTCAGGCCGCCGGTTCGAGCCCCAGATCCGTGTCCACGCGCGCGACCCACGCCTTCACCGCCGGGAATTTCGCCAGGTCGAAGCCGCCTTCGTGCGACAGGCGGGTATAGGCCAAAAGCGAGATGTCGGCGCAGGTCAGGGCGCCGTCGACGAGATAGGGCGACGCCTCGAGCCAGGCCTCCATCCGCGCCAGCGCCGCTTCGCCCCGCTCCAGCAGCCTGGGGTCGAGGTCCGCCGCCGGCTTGCCGAGATAGTGCAGCTGGAACCGCCGCACGGCGATGTAGGGCTCGTGGCTGTACTGCTCCCAGAACAGCCATTCGAACATCTTGGCCCGCCAGTAGGCGTCGGCCGGGATCAGCGACGAACCCTCCGCCAAGTGGACGATGATGGCGTTGGACTGGGCCAGCGCGCGTCCGTCCTCGAACAGGACGGTCGGCACCTGGGCCGCCGGGTTGAGCGCGCGGATGGCGTCCGAGCGCGCCTCGCCCTTCACCACATCGACCTCGATCCACTCGAAGGGGATATCGAGATGCTGGGCGGTCCACTTCACCTTCAGGCAGTTGCCCGAGATGGAGTCTCCATAAATGGTGATGGGCATTCGCTGGTCCCTCCTCTGTCGGCGCGCCTTCTAGCGCAGGCCGGGCCGGGGACCAGGAAGAAATTCTGATCGGCTTAGGAGGTCCGCCTACCGACGTTGCTGCAGACGCGCCTTGACGGCGGCGACGGCGCGGTGGGCAGGCGCCCGGGCGACGGTCAGCATGATGCCGGAGCCGATGATCGCGCCGATCAGGAATTGGAGGCTCATGACGCACCTGGAAGCTGAGGACGAATCCCAGCCTCCAGGCTAGCGAACGGGATTCACCCCGTCCATGCGTCAATGTTGCAGCGCACCCGGCCTAGTAAGAGCGGCGCACCAACGCGTGGTAGAGCACCAGCACCACAACCGCGCCGACGATGGCGACCAGCATGCTGTAGAGGTTCAGGCCGGACACGCCGGTGGCGCCGAACAGGTTGAACAGGAAACCGCCCACGAACGCGCCGACGACACCGAGGACGATGTCGAGGATCAGGCCTTCGCCGCGACCACGGTTGACGACCATGCTGCCGATCCAGCCGGCGAGCAGGCCCAATACGAGCCAAGCGATGATGGACATTGCGCCTCTCCAGTGATTCTCGCCGCCGCTTGTTCCGGCGTGCCAAGATAACTGCGGGTAACCTCGGCGGTTCCCTAAGCGGGCGTCAGCCGACGAAGGCCCGCTCGAGCACGAAGTCGCCGGGCTCGTGGTTGGAGCCTTCGACCAGGCCCTGGCCTTCGAGCATGGCGGCCACGTCCTTGATCATGGCCATCGAGCCGCACAGCATGATCCGGTCCTCCGCCGGGTCGAACCGGTCGCCGGCGAGGCCGAGGTCGCGGAACAGCGCCCCGCTTTCGATCAGGTCGGTGATCCGGCCCGCATGCACGCCGGGCGGCGGCGCTTCGCGGGTGACGGTCGGATAATAGACGAGCTTGGCCTTGGCTTCTTCGCCCATGAATTCGTCGTCGAAGAGGTCGCGCTCAAACAGCTCGCGATAGGCGAGGTCCTTCACCTCGCGCACCGAGTGGACCACGACCAGCCGCTCGTGCCGATCGTAGGCGTCGGGGTCGCGGGCCACCGACAGCCAGGGGGCGAGGCCGGTCCCGGTGCCGAGCAGGAACAGCCGCTTGCCGGGTTTCAGCGCATCGAGCACCAGAGTCCCGGTGGGCTTGCGGGCCATCAGGATCTGGTCGCCGGCGACGATCTTCTGCAGGCGCGAGGTCAGGGGACCGTCCTCGACCTTGATCGAGAAGAACTCGAGCTCGTCGGCGAAGTGCGGGCTGGCCACCGAATAGGCGCGCAGGATCGGCTTGGAGCCCTCGGCTTCGCCGGGCAGGCCGATCATCACGAACTCGCCCGAGCGGAAGCGGAAGCTCGGCGGCCGGGTGATGGCGAACGAGAACAGCCGGTCGGTCCAGTGCTTCACCCACAGCACGGTCTCGACGTTATGGGTGGCGCTCTGGATCGGCGGCCGGACGGCCACGGGAAGGTCGGTCATCTAGGGTCAGCTCGGGGAGGATCTATGTCGTGACTAAAGGCCTTCGCCGATGTCCTCGAACGGCTGTTGCGGCGCGTTCAATTCGGCGGCGGTGGGCGTATGTATGCCGCATTCGGTCTTTTCGGAACCCGCCCAGCGTCCGGCGCGCGCATCCGCGTCATTTTCCACCGGACGTGTGCACGGCCAGCAACCAATCGACGGATATCCGAACTGCACCAGCGGATGGGGCGGCAGGTCATGCTCGGCGGCGTAGGCGTCGAGGTCGGCCTTGGTCCAGTTGGCCAGCGGATTGACCTTGATCTTGTCCTGGTTGCGCTCGACCACCGGCAGGCTGGCGCGGGTCGCCGCCTGGAAGCGCTTGCGGCCGGTGATCCAGGCGTCGAACCCTTCCAGGGCCTGGGTCAGCGGGACCACCTTGCGCAGATCGCAGCAGGCGTTGGTGTCGGTCTTCCACAGGGTTCCGGACGGGTCGACGGCGGCCAGGTCCTTGAAGGCCGGGCGCAGGTCGCGCACGTCGGTCAGACCGAGCCGCTCGGCCAGCAGTTTGCGATAGTCGAGGGTCTGGCCGAACTGCATGCCGGTATCCAGGAACAGCACCGGCAGGTCGGGCTCGATCTGCGAAACCATATGCAGCAGCACCGCCGACTCCGCCCCGAACGACGAGACCAGGGCGATGCGGTCGCCGAACGCGCCGAGCGCCGCACGCAGGATCCGTTGCGGCGTCTGGTGACGCAGGGAGCTCTCGAGCGTCACGGCCATGTCTTCGGCCACGATCGGCCGTTCGGCTTCGCTGATATCGAACGCCATCACTCGCTCTCCCGCTCCACAAAGGCCGGAGCGCGGCGATCCGCGGCGGTCTGATAGACATGACGATAGCGGCCGGCGGCGCCGGCCCAGTCCGCGGCGCTCGACCCGTCCGAGGGGACGTAGGCGTCGAAACCGCAGCGCACCATCTCCCGCGCCTGTTCGCGCAGCACGTCGCCCACCGCCCGGACCTCGCCGGCGAACCCCAGCCGGGTGCGCAGCAAGGCGGCGGAGGAATAGGCGCGCCCGTCGCGGTACTTGGGGAAGCTGAGAGCGACCAGGGCCAGCCGCGGCAGGTCGTAGGCCAGCCCCTCGACCGCCTCGTCCGGCTGGATCAGCACGCCCACGGGCCGGCCATCGTCGAGCAGGGCGGCGCCCTCGGCCTCAAAGCGAGCCAGCGGCAGGATCACCCCACCGTCCGTGGGGATCGCCTCATCTGCGGCCACGGTCACGAACCGGTCGACCGCCTCGACGAAGGCGCCGTCCTCAAGCCTGATGAGCGTCGGCATAGACCGCCTCCTTGAAGGGCGCGGGACCGAGCCGGCGATAGGTGTCGAGGAACCGTTCGGCCGGATCCGACCGCAGGCCGAGATAGGCGTCGACCAGGGCCTCCACCGCCGGCGCCACCTGGTCGGCCGGCAGGGCCGGCCCCAGGATCGCCGCCAGCGACGCGTCCTCGGCCCCCGAGCCGCCGAGCGACAGCTGGTAGAACTCCTCGCCCTTCTTATCGACGCCGAGGATGCCGATGTGGCCGGCGTGATGGTGGCCGCAGGCGTTGATGCAGCCGGAAATCTTGACCTTCAGCTCGCCGATCGCCTCGGCCCGGTCGGGGGCCGCGAACCGGCGGGCGATGTCCTGGGCGATCGGGATGGCCCGGGCGTTGGCCAGGGCGCAGTAGTCGAGTCCGGGGCAGGCGATGATGTCGGTGACCAGGTCGAGGTTCGGTGTCGCCAGGCCGTGGCGCTGCAGCTCGGCGAACACCACCGGCAGGTCGTCCAGCTTCACGTGCGGCAGGACCAGGTTCTGCGCGTGGGTGACGCGGATGTCGTCCTGGCCGTAGCGTTCGGCGACGGCGGCCACCGCCTCCATCTGCGCGGCCGTGGCGTCGCCGGGGGTCTCGCCCGGCGCCTTCAGGCTGATATTCACGATCGCATAGCCGGACCGCTTGTGCGGGGCGAGGTTGTTGCGGGCGAAACGGGCGAGGGCGGGGTCGGCGGCCCTGGCGGCCTCGAACACGTCGGACCGCGCCGGCAGGGTCTCGAACGGGACCACGCCGAAGGCGGTACGGATGCGCGCCAGCTCGAGGTCCGGCAGATCGATCGGCGCCTGATCGAGGGCGGCCCATTCGGCCTCTACCAGCCGGGCGAATTCTTCGGCGCCGGTCGAGGCGACCAGGATCTTGATCCGCGCCTTGTAGATGTTGTCGCGGCGGCCGAGGCGGTTGTACACGCGCAGGATCGCCGTCAGGTAGGACAACAGACTCCGCGCCGGCAGGAACTGGCGGATCGTCGGCCCGAGGTAGGGCGTGCGGCCCATGCCGCCGCCGACCATCACCTCGAACCCCAGCTGGCCTTCGCGATTGCGGGTCAGCTTCAGGCCGATGTCGTGCGCGCGGGCAGCCGTGCGGTCCTTGGCCGAACCGGTCACCGCGATCTTGAACTTGCGCGGCAGGTAGGTGAATTCGGGGTGGAAGGTCGACCACTGGCGGATCGCTTCCGACCACACGCGCGGGTCGTCGATCTCCTCGGCGGTGGCTCCGGCGTAGGGGTCGGCGGTGACGTTGCGGATGCAGTTGCCCGAGGTCTGGATCGCATGCAGGTCCACCGCCGCCAGCCGGTCCAGGATGTCGGGCGCATCCTTCAGCCGGATCCAGTGGAACTGGATGTTGGTGCGCGTGGTGAAGTGGCCGTAGCCCTTGTCGAAGTCGCGGGAGATGGCGGCCAGGGCGCGCAGCTGCCGCCCGTCGAGCGCACCGTAGGGGATGGCGACGCGCAGCATGTAGGCATGGAGCTGCAGATAGAGGCCGTTCATCAGCCGCAGCGGCTTGAACTGGTCCTCGCTGATATCGCCCGAGAGCCGGCGCGCCACCTGGCCGCGGAACTCCGCCGCCCGGTCCGCCAGCATCTCGCGGTCGATCTGGTCGTAGGCGTACAAACTCACGGCTTTCTCCGGATCAGGCTGAGACGGCCGGTGGAGAGGGCCGAGCCGTGGGCGTGCTGGATCGCCGCGATCGCCGCCCCGCCCTCGGCCTGCTTGCCGAGCTCGAGATGGTCCGAGGGACCCAGGGCGCGGATCCGTTCGCGGAAACTCACCGGCGCCGCGCCGTCGTCGGTGACGGCGATCAGGTAGGGATCGACCAGCACAGTCGGAAGGCCCTTGGCCGTCGCCAGCGCCGCCTCGGCGGGTTCGGGGTCGTCGTAGAGATGGGCGTCCGAGAACTGCTCGACCCAGCGCTCGCCGGACCAGAACACCACGTCGCCATCGAGCAGCCGGTTGGCGGTCAGAGCTTGCAGGGTCATGGCCGCATTTCCCCGACCAGCGTATCCTGCGCAAGCTCATTTTCAGCGGACGCCAAGGCCAGCGCGCTCACTTCGCCGATAATGAGGATGGCTGGACCCCCAAAGCCGGCCGCGGTCTCGGGCAACCCCGCCAGAGTGGTCACCGCCCGCCGCTCGCCGGCCTGGCTGGCGTTCTCGACGATGGCGACCGGCGTGGACGGCGCGCGGCCTGCGGCGATCAGCCGCTCGGCGATCATCGGCGCGGTGGAAAGGCCCATGTAGACGACCACGGTATGGTTGGCGGTGGCGAGCGCAGCCCAGTCGAGCTCGGGCTCGCCGCCCTTTTGCGCGTGGCCCGTGACGAACGTCACCGCCTGGGCGAGGCCGCGATGGGTCAGGGGCGCGCCGGCGCCGGCGGACGCGGCCAGGGCCGCCGACACGCCCGGCACGATCTCGCACGCCACCTCCGCGGCGCGGCAGGCCAGCATCTCCTCGCCGCCACGGCCGAACACGAACGGATCGCCGCCCTTGAGCCGCACCACGGTCAGGCCCTCGCGGGCCAGGGCGGCCAGAAGCGCGTTGATGTCGTCCTGCGGCAGGGCGTGGCGCGCCTTCTGCTTGCCGACGTAGAGCCGCCGCGCGCCCTCCGGCACGAGGTCGAGGATTTCGGTCGCCACCAGCCGGTCGTGCACCACCACGTCGGCGGATTTCAGCACCCGCACCGCCTTCAGCGTCAGGAGTTCCGGATCGCCCGGCCCGGCGCCGACCAGCCACACCTTGCCTGCCGCAGGGCGCGGCGCATGCGGCTTCCCCTCCCCGCCGCCGAGGGCGACGAGGTCGGACAAGGTGGGGGAGCCGCGACGCGGCATGACGACTTACTCCTCGGGCCCAATGGGTATTGAGGGGCGAGCGTTTCCGCTCGCCTCGCCAACCTTCACCGGAAAGGGCCAACAGTCGGTGAAGGCGTGCTTGCAAAATCGGTTTACAGGCTCCACTTCGCAAGCCACGATTTCCGCCGGGGCGTTTAGGATTTCTATGGACCGTCGACGCTTGCCGCCGCTCAACGCCCTCCGCGCGTTCGAAGCCGCGGCGCGGCATATGAACTTCTCGCGGGCCGCCGACGAACTGTCGGTGACGCCGGGCGCTGTCAGCCAGCAGATCCAGAACCTGGAGGACTATATCGGCGCGGCCCTGTTCCGCCGCACGCCGCGGGGCCTGCTGCTGACCGATGCGGCCCAGACCGCCCTGCCCGCCCTGCGCGACGCCTTCGACAAGCTGGCCGAGGCCTCTTCGTTGTTGACCGCCGCGGTGGACGGCCGGCGGGTGACCGTTTCGGCCGCGCCCTCGTTCGCCGCCAAATGGCTGGTGCCGCGGCTCGGCCGGTTCGAGACCAAGCGGCCCGAGGTGGACGTCTGGCTGACCGCCGGCATGGAGCTGGTCGACTTCACCGCCGGCGAGGTCGACGTGGCGATCCGCTACGGCGCCGGCCACTATGCGGGCCTGGAGGTGGCGCGGCTGATGAGCGAGACGGTGATGCCGGTCTGCTCCCCGGGCCTGCTGGCCGAAAAGCCGCTGAATTCCCTGGAGGACCTCGCCGCCCACACCCTGCTGCACGACGGCTCGCCCGACGCCGACGACAGCTGCCCGGACTGGGTGATGTGGCTGGCGGCGCGGGGCGTGAGAGGCGTCGATGGCGCGCGCGGCCCGCGCTTCAACCAGTCGAGCCTGGTGATCGAGGCGGCGATGAACGGGCGCGGCGTGGCCCTGGCCAAGCGCGCCCTGGCCCAGGCCGACCTCGACGCAGGCCGGCTGGTCACCCCGTTCGACATCTCCACCGCCGTCGACTTCGCCTATTACGTGGTCCACCCCAAGGCCAAGGGCCGGCTGCCACAGGTGAAGGCCTTCGTCGGCTGGTTGAGGGAGGAAGCCGAGATCCACGAAGCGGCCCTGATGACCATCGACAACGGCGCCGGGATCTGAGCCCTCAAGCACCGGAAAAGGGGTTTATTAGGGATTGGAGCGCACCCTCCGCGGATGTGCCCGGCCTGGGGGTGGTGGCCTTGTCTCCTTTCAAGGATTGGTTCTTCCTGGGGCCGTTCGGGCCGTGCGTCGCGGTTCCGCGCAATCTGCTCGGCTGGCTGACCACCCTGGGGCTGACCCTGCCGGCCCTGATCTACGCCTTCGTCGGCGGCGGCCTCGGCCGGCTGCTGGCGGCGGGCCTGTTCGCCTTCCTGTTCGGCTTCAGCTACGCCATTGCCGACGAGCGGCGCGGCGGCAAGGCGGACGCCCCTGGCCCGCCCGCCACACGCGCCGACCCGCGTTCGGACACCACGGTGGATGAGGCTCCCCTGGCCGCGTAGAACCGTCTCCGAACAGGGGAACGGACCATGGTCGAGGCGCCGGCGGCCGTAGCGCACAAGACGGACCTTTTCGGCCATCCACGCGGGCTGTGGTTCCTGTGCTTCGCCGAAGGCTGGGAGCGGTTCTCCTACTACGGCATGCAGGCCCTCCTGGTCCTCTACATGACCCAGCAGTTGCTACTGCCCGGACATGTGGAGCACGTGGCCGCCTTCACCGCCTTCCGCGGCCTGATCGATCCCGGCCACAGCCTGTCGCCGATCGCGCTGAGTTCGGCGATCTTCGGCCTCTACGCGGGCGGGGTGTACCTGACGCCGATCTTCGGCGGCTTCCTGGCCGACCAGGTGCTGGGCCGCACATGGACCGTGACCCTGGGCGCGTCGCTGATGGCGCTCGGCCATTTCCTGATGGCGTTCGAGGCGTCGTTCCTGCTGGCCCTCGCCTGCCTGCTGATCGGGGTCGGCTGCTTCAAGGGCAATATCGCCAGCCAGGTGGGCGAGCTCTATCCGCCGCAAGACCTGCGCCGCGCCGACGCCTTCCAGCTCTATCTCCTCGGCATCAACATCGCGGTGATCGTCGCGCCGCTGATCTGCGGGACCCTGGGACAGAGGGTGGCCTGGCACTGGGGGTTCGGCGCGGCCGGGGTCGGCATGCTGATCGGCCTCGCGGTCTATCTGTCCGGCCGGCGCTGGCTGCCGCCGGACACGCGCAAGGCGCGCCTCGCCGCCGATGCGAAGACCCGCCGGCCGCAGATCACCGCGCGCGAATGGGTCACGGTCGGCGTCCTGGTCGCCCTCTTGCCCGTGCTGGCGCTGGCGGCGCTCGGCAACCAGCAGATCTTCAATTCTTACCTGGTGTGGGGCGACGCCCACTATGACCTGAGGTTCGGCGGGACGCGCCTGCCGGTGACCTGGCTGGTGTCGCTCGACGCCGTGTTCGGCACGGGCTGCATCCTGCTGTCGCTGGCCTTCTGGCGCCTCTGGGCGCGCTGGCGCCGCGAGCCCGACGAGATCGTCAAGCTGGCCGTGGGCGCGGTGATCGCCGCCGGCGCGCCGCTGCTGCTGGCGCTCGGCAGCGTCAACGAGGCGGTCACCGGCCACAAGGTGTCGCTGGCCTGGGGGCTCGGCTTCCACCTGGTCAACGACATCGGCTACGCCAACATGTTCCCGGTCGGCCTGGCGCTGTTCTCGCGCGCGGCGCCCCGGGCGGTCGGCGGGGCCATGATCGGCGTCTACTATCTGCACCTGTTCGTCGCCAACCTGGCGGTCGGCTACCTCGGCGGCCTGCTCGAACCGCTGGGCCCGGCGCCGTTCTGGTTCCTGCACGCCGGCCTGGTGGTCGCCGGCGCGGCGCTGATGGTGCTGTTCGCCGTGGTGTTCCATCGCCAGCTGGCGCCGACGACGGAGGCGGAGGTCAGCTGAGGGCGGTCAGGCTTTGGGTTGAGGGCCTATCTCGACGGTCGGAGAATGTGGACTAAGTTCTATGGACTAACTTCGGAGGTCCACCGTGCGGACGGTCAACATTCATGACGCCAAGACCAATCTCTCCAAGCTGGTCGAGCAGGCAGTGACGCGCGGCGAAGGCTTTATCATCGCGCGGTCCGGCAAGCCCTTGGTCAAGGTTGTTCCACTTGAGCACGACGACCATCCGAAGCGGCGGATCGGCTTTCTGAAGGGCCGATTTACGGTTCCGGACGACTTCAAGGCGGTGGGTCGAGACGAAATCGCCACGATGTTCGAAGGCGGAGAATAAGGCAGCCCCTGGATACCCATCTGCTTGTGTGGGTAGCCACCGGCAGCGATCGACTGTCCAGACAGGCGCTCCAGCGCATCGGCGACGAGAGCGCCGAGCTCCTGTTCAGCGCGGCCAATATCTGGGAGGTCGCCATCAAGTCGGCCCTAGAGCATGTCAGGCCAAAGTGGATCCGGTTTGGCCGCCCGGACATGCTCTAACTCTATAATTCTAGACCCTTTTTTGTCCGGATCAGATGAGTCCATCTGATCCGGAAAGGGTCTAGGCAGGCCGGACTTCGGGTTCGACGCCGCGGTGCTGCGGCGTGCGCTTCTGGAGAACGGCTACGCGGAGATCGCTGTTACCGGCGTCCACGCCAGCCAAGTCGCCAGCCTGCCGCAAATTCATCGGGCCCCCTTCGACCGTATCCTCATCGCGCAGGCGGCTGAGGAAGGCGCCACGCTGCTTACGGTGGACAGGACGATCGCCAGATATCCCGGCGGCATCGAGTACGTCGGTTGAGCGCCAGGGGCGGCGCTTAAGCCGCCGCGTCGAGCCCCTCGGCCGGGGGACTGCCCAATGCGCCGGCCATGGCGTTGAACAGGCGTTCGAGTTCGATCGGCTTGGCCACGCAATCGTCCATCCCGGCGGCGCGGTACTCGGCCACCTGGTCGGGCATGACGTTGGCGGTGAGGGCGATGATCGGCGTGGGCGCCCGCCCCTGCTCGCGCTCGAAGGTGCGGATCGCCCGCGCGGCGTCCACCCCGTTCATCTCCGGCATCTGGATGTCCATCAGCACCAGGTCGTAGGGCTCGGCGGCGAAGGCGTCGACCGCCAGGCGACCGTTCTCGACCACCGTGAGGTCGACCTCCATGGTCTGCAGCAGCGAGCGCAGCACCAGCTGGTTGGTCTCGTTGTCCTCGGCCGCGAGCACCCTCATCGCCCGCTCTTCGACCTCCATCGAGGCGACAGAGGCTGGGGCGGCGATGGCCGGCGAGGCGGCTACCGGCGCCGGCGCCTGGGCCCGCTCCAGCGGCAAGCGGACGGTGAAGCAGGCGCCGCGGCCGGGCGCGCCGTCCGCGGTGATGTCGCCGCCCATCGCCTGCACCCACTCGCGGCATAGCGAAAGGCCCACACCGGCGCCGCCGAACCGGCGCGTGGTCGAGGCGTCGCCCTGGACGAAGTTGTCGAACAAGGTCTCGCTGACCAGCGGATCGAAGCCGATCCCGGTGTCCTCGACCCGGAACGCCAGGCTGTCGCCGTCGCCGGCGACATTCAGCTTCACCCCGCCGGCGGCGGTGAACTTCAGGCTGTTGTCGACCAGGTGAGCCAGCACCCGACGGAGCTTGCCCGCGTCGCCCGACCACCAGCCGGCCGCGTCCGGCGCCAATGTCACATCCAGCGACAGCGCCTTGGTGACGGCCGCGGCGGTGAAGCCCGCCGAGACCGACAGGATCAGGTCTCCCAGGTCGAAGGCCTCGATCACCAGGGCGCTGCGTCCGGCCTCGATCTTGGCCAGGTCGAGGATGTCGTCGAGGGTGCCGAGCAAGGCACGGGCCGACTCGTGCACCACCTCCACCCGCACGCGCTGGGCCGAGCTCAGCTCGTCGCGCTCGACCGCCTGCACCATGCCGAGCACCCCGTTCAGCGGTGTGCGCAGCTCGTGGCTCATGTTGGCCAGGAACTCGGACTTGGCGCGGTTGGCAGCCTCCGCCTTGTCGCGGGCCTCTTCCATCGCCTGGACCCAGCGTCGCTGGTCGGTGACGTCGGACACGATCGTCAGCACACTACCGTCGTCGAGCTGCCGGCGGTCGACGTGCAGGATGCGTCCGT
>Ga0302311_10004167_pt1 | contig 15658 bp, 14 predicted proteins | sample III_Palsa_N1_3_FD_200449 | JGI IMG/M metagenome (GOLD analysis project Ga0302311, IMG submission 200449) | Peat permafrost microbial communities from Stordalen Mire near Abisko, Sweden - III_Palsa_N1_3 | ecosystem: Environmental > Terrestrial > Soil > Palsa > Peat permafrost | place: Sweden... | reverse complement strand
CCGCCGCGTCGCGCGCCCGCGGCCCCGCGCGCGCCACGCGTCGCGCGCGCGAGCTCGGCGCCCGTCCCTGCGAGCTCACCGGAGCCCGAACGCCCGCGCCCGACCGAGGAAGCCGCGGTGCCCTCCCAGGCGCAGCCGGAAGGACAGCCATCGGAACCGGACCGGCTCCAGCGAGCTCAGGCGCTGAGCGCGGCGATCGTGGCGGGGGTGCGGCGTGCCGTGCAGGCCGCCGCGGCAGCGGCCTCGGCCGCCGCGGCGGCTTCCGCTGCCTCGGCCGCCGAGGTCGCCGGTCCGCCTCGGCCGCCCTTCGAATGGCCGCCGGCCACGCGCCTCACGTATACGCTGACCGGCGAGCGCGGCGCCGGCGTCCACCTCTACGGCAAGTCGACGGTCGAGTGGCGGCGCGAAGGCTCGCGCTACCAGGTGCAGTTCGACGTCCACATCTCGCCGCTGATCGACCAGCACATGTACAGCGAGGGCACGCTGGGCCCCGACGGCCTCAGCCCGCAGCACTACGACGAGTCGTTCAGCTTCTTCTTCGCCACGCCGCGCGCGCGCAAGATCGAATTCGGCGACACCGAGGTGACGCTCAACAACGGCAACCGCGTCATCAGGATGCCGCAGACGCAGGACGGCGCCAGCCAGTTCGTGCAGTTCGTCTGGATGTTCTACAACCACCCGGAGTGGCTCACGCCGGGCCACGTGGTGCAGATTCCGCTGGCGCTGCCCAACAACCTGCGCCGCTGGAACTACGAGGTGCAGGGCCTCGAACACCTGGATCTGGCGTTCGGCGCGATCGATGCGGTGCACCTCAAGCCCATCCTCGACGGCCCGCGTCGGCCGAACGAATATCCTTTCGACATCTGGACGGCGCCGTCGCTGCAATACCTGCCCGTGCAGATCCTCGTGAAGGTCGACGACCATACCTGGGCGCTGCTGGTGCTCGACGACCTGCCGATGCAGGCGGCCGGCGAGCGTCCCGCGCCGCCGCCGCCGAAAGTGCAAGCCTTTCCCCCGCCGCCGCCGTTCGGCGAGCGATGAAATCCACCAGGAGACCACCATGACCTACGAAACCATCCTGACCGAGACGGTCGGCAGCGGCCCGCTGAAGACCGGCGTGATCCGCCTGAACCGTCCGAAGCAGATGAACGCGCTGAGCGACCAGCTGATGGACGAACTCGGCACAGCGCTGCTCGCCTTCGACGCCGACGACGGCATCGGCGCGATCGTCGTCACCGGCAACGAGCGCGCGTTCGCGGCCGGCGCCGACATCTCGATCATGGCCAAGTACGACTACATGGACGCCTTCAAGAAGGGCCACATCTCGCGCAACTGGGAGACGATGCGCCAGGTGCGCAAGCCGGTGATCGCCGCGGTGGCCGGCTTCGCGCTGGGCGGCGGCTGCGAGGTGGCGATGATGTGCGACATGCTGATCGCCGCCGACACCGCGAAATTCGGCCAGCCCGAGATCAAGCTGGGCATCGTGCCGGGCGCCGGCGGCACGCAGCGCCTGCCGCGCGCCATCGGCAAGGCCAAGGCGATGGACATGGTGCTCACCGGTCGCATGATGGACGCGGCCGAGGCCGAGCGCTCGGGCCTGGTCTCGCGCGTGGTGCCCGCCGACGCGCTGATGACCGAGACGCTGGCGATCGCCGAGCAGCTGTGCGCGCTCGGCATGCCCAGCGTGATGATGGCCAAGGACGCCGTCAACCGCTCGTTCGAGACGGGCCTGACCGACGGCATCGCCTACGAGCGCCGCCTGTTCCACTCGCTGTTCGGCACCGAGGACCAGCGCGAAGGCATGGGCGCGTTCCTCGAAAAGCGCAAGCCCGCTTTCAAGAACCGCTAGTCATGGCGTGAAGTCGCGCCGCGTCTCGGCGTCGAGCTTGGCCGGATCGAACGCGAAGCCGGCGAGCAGGATGGGCGGCCGCACGGCGACCTTGCTCGCGCGTTCGACGCGGTTGCGATGGCCGTGCACGACGTCCTCGATCACGTCGAGCTTGTCGCCGGTGACGAGGTTGGCGGTGTTGACGTAGCGGTGGCCGTCGCCCGAGCCGTCGTGGCTCGCCAGCACCGTGCGCACGCCCACCAGCCGCAGCGCGCCGGCCTTGGGCGTGGCGATGAACTGCCAGCCGACGACGTGCGTGCCCGAGGCGTCGGCGGCCGTCGTCTGCACCACCAGCGCCTTGTGCGCGATCTGCACCTGCACGTCGCAGCCGTGGCAGTTGTGCGTCAACGGGCCGCTGGCCGCGCCCAGCCGCAGGCTGCCGTCGGCCTGGGCGAGCAGCAGCGCGAGCGTGGTGTCGCCGTCCGGGCCGGCCGCGGGCGCCAGCACCACGGCGAGGTCGCGCGCACTGTCCGCGCGCAGCGCGCCCGCGCTGTGCGCCAGCACGGTCGTGCCCGGGAAGCGCGCGCGCAACAGGGCGACGGCCGATGCCGGCAGCGACTCCGTCTGCGCGAACGCCGATACCGGCTGGCGCCGCAGCTCCGGCCCCAGCGCCTGCGGCGTGAAGGCGAACGCGTCGAACGCGATCGCGGGCCGCAGCGACACGGTGGACTTCAGCTCGCGCCGGCGCGTCGGGTCGCTCTGCGTCGCGTCCAGCGTGTCGACCTTGCTGCCGTTGATGAGATTCGCGGTGACCGCGTAGCTGTGCGCGATCGGGTCGTCGCCGGCCGGCTGCGCCGCGGTGACGCCGACGAGGCGCAGCGCGTCGTCGGTGTCTCGGTAGCCGAACTGGTACGTGACGCGCTCGAAGTCGGGATCCGACGGCCGCATGACGTGCACCGACAGCAGGTGGTGCGCGATGTCCACCGTGGTCGTGCACGGCTCGCAGCCCGGCGCGACCACCCTGCTGGACGTCGCGACGCGGTAGTCGCCACCGGCGCCCGTCACCAGCAGCGCGACGATGGCGTCATGCGATTGGCCGATCGGCGCCAGCACGACCGCGAGGTCGTCGGCGTCGTCCACCTGCAGATGGCCGGCGCCGTGGCCGATCGCGTGCATGTACGGGAAGCGCTGGCCCAGTGCGCGCGCGGCCGAGGCGGGCAGGCCGGAGTCGGTCGGCGGCTCGACGTGGCGCGCTGCCGGCACCGGCGTCGGCGGTGGCGCGGGCCGGAACAGGCCGCAGCCGGAAAGCAGCGTGGCGAGGAGGGTGGCGGCGACGCGGCAGCGGCCGGCCTGTGCTCGGCCGCGGCTAGGGGAACCCGGAAATTGCATGCCCGCGATCATGCCTCCCGGAATGGCGCGCTTCGCGTAACGACGCGTATCGGTCGCCGGAGGAAACCCGCATGGGGTCGGCCGTCAGGCCACAACCGTGTGGGTGTCAGATGGGCGGCGCGTAGCGCGCGTCGATGTAGACCCAGGCCTGCAGGCCCGACGCCAGCGTCACCGCGACGCGGCGATAGGCCGACACCTCGTAGACGTCCGCCTGCGCGAGCTCCGCGTCGCTGATCTCGAAGACGGTGCCCTCGACGCGATCCGCCGCGTCGCCGCTGGGCCGGACGATCGGATGGTGCGTCTTGCCGCTGGTGGCGACGACCTCCGGATCGTCGATCTCGTGCATCTCCTGCGAGTACCCGGGCAGGGTATCGGCGCGGCCGCTCAGCAGGCGCCCGAAGGTCGCGTGCTGGACGTCGTCCTGCTGGAGCGTTCCGTACGAGAAGAGCTGGGGCATGGGCGCAGGCTTACCGCGGCACGCGCTCGCCGCGGGCGACTACGGCTGCACCCAGCGCGACTCGCGGCCGCCCAGCAACGCGCGCCGATGGCCCTCGGGATGCAGCTCCACCCAGTCCACCGTCTCGGCCATCGCCTCGATCATCGCGAAATGGCCGCGCACGCCGAGTTCCGACAGCGGCGCGTCGAGCGGACGGCCCGGGGCGGCGACGGACTGGTAGTCGCGCGCGCCGGCCGAGGTCTGCAGCCTGGCCCAGCGCGAGGAGACGGCCAGGCCGGCGGTCTCGACGTTGAGCCGCACCTGCATGCGCAGTTGCTGGCCCAGCTTGCGGCTGTAGAAGATCAGCGTGCCCTGCGGCGACTGCTCGATCTGGCGCACCTTGGGCGAGCGCGCGTCGGTGTAGAAGACCAGGCGACGCTCGGCCGCGTCCACCTCTCGCAGCACGAGGCTGCGCGCGTCCGCCTGCCCGTCGTCGACGGTGGCCAGCACGGCCACGCGCCACTCGTGAGGCGGCTCTTCCGCATCCATCTCGCCGGGCTCGGCGCGCGGGCGCACTGCAACGCATCGCTCGAGCTCGCTCCAGATGCTCGTCTCGATCTCGTCGAGTTCCTGCAGACGCTGAGTCATGGCAGACCTCCGGGCGGGATGTGAGGACCAACACTATCCCTAGGTCCGCTGGCGGTCAATTGCCACCCGGTAAATTTTCTTGATCGGTTTGCGAGGATCGCTAACCGATCGGATGAGCACCGGAAGCGGGCGCAAAGCCGGCGTTAACTCGGCGTCAAGCTTCGTGCCGCAGCGCCGGGAACAGGATCACGTCGCGGATGCTCGAGCTGTCGGTCAGCAGCATCATCAGGCGGTCGATGCCGATGCCGCAGCCGCCCGTCGGGGGCATGCCGTATTCGAGCGCGCGGATGAAGTCGGCGTCGTAGAACATCGCCTCCTCGTCGCCGGCGTCCTTGTTGGCGACCTGGGCCTGGAAGCGCGCGGCCTGGTCCTCGGCGTCGTTCAGCTCGGAGAACCCGTTGGCGTATTCGCGGCCGGTGATGAACAGCTCGAAGCGCTCGGTGACGGCCGGGTTGGTGTCGGACGCGCGCGCCAGCGGGCTCACCTCGACCGGGTAGTCGATGATGAAGGTCGGCTGCCACAGCTTGGCCTCGACCTCGGCCTCGAACAGGCCGAACTGCAGCTCGGCGAGCGTCCAGTGCGCGGGCGCCTTCTCGTGTGCGGCCACGATGCGGGCGCGCAGCAGATCCTTGTCTTCGGTCTGCTCGATCGTCAGTCCGCAGTGTTCGACCAGCGAATCGCGCACCGTCAGGCGGGCGAACGGCTTGTCGAGGTGCACCTCCCTGCCGGCATAGGTCAGCGCCGCGGAGCCGGTGGCGGCGACCGCGGCGTGGCGCAGCACCTGCTCGGTGAAGTCCATCAGGTCGTGGTGGTTCCAGTACGCCGCGTAGAACTCCATCATCGTGAATTCGGGGTTGTGCCGAACCGAGATGCCTTCGTTGCGGAAGCTGCGGTTGATCTCGAACACGCGCTCGAAGCCGCCGACGATCAGGCGCTTCAGGTACAGCTCCGGCGCGATGCGCAGGTACATCGCCTGGTCGAGGGCGTTGTGGTGCGTGACGAAGGGCTTCGCGTTGGCGCCGCCGGGGATCGGGTGCAGCATGGGCGTCTCGACTTCCATGAAGCCGTTGGCGATCATGAAGCCGCGGATCGAGCCGAGCGCGTCGCTGCGCGCGCGGAAGCGCTTGCGGGCTTCCTCGTCGGTGATCAGGTCGACATACCGCTGGCGGTATTTCACTTCCTGGTCGGACATGCCGTGGAACTTGTCCGGAAGCGGGCGCAGCGACTTGGTCAGCAGACGCAGCGTCGTGACCTTGACGGTGAGCTCGCCGGAGCGCGTCACGAACAGCGTGCCTTCGGCGCCCAGGATGTCGCCCAGGTCCCAGTGCTTGAACCGGTTGTAGGTCTCCTCGCCGACGAGGTCGATCTTGACCTGCAACTGGATGCGGCCCGTGGCGTCCTGCAGGTTGCAGAAGCCCGACTTGCCCTGCACGCGCTTGAGCATCATGCGGCCGCCGACGCTGACGCTGATGGCCTGCGGCTCCAGCTCTTCGTTCGTCAGCTTGCCGTACTTCTCGGCCAGTTCGGCCGCGCGGTTGGCCGGCTTGAAGTCGTTCGGAAACGCGACGCCGCCCTGCGCCCGGATCGCGGCCAGTTTCTCGCGACGCTCCGCAATCAGCTTGTTCTCGTCGAGCGGCGGGGTGGGCGGAGTGGTGTCCATGCGAGGAATTTCGGTGCGGGAAGGGAAGGAGGCAGCGCGCGCTGCCAGGGAGAACCCGCGATTTTACGTTGAACCTGGCGTGGTCAGGGCCTGCAGAGAACGGGTGTCAGGTCTTGCAGTGCAACGGTGTCAGGTCTTGCACTGCAACGTTGCACTGCAAGACCTGACACCGTTGCACTGCAAGACCTGACACCGGGTTGTGTTGCCAGACCTGGCGCCCGTCTGGACTGCTGTTCCTCGCCGCGGCGCCCCGGCTGCCTTAAAATCACGGATTCCGTTCGTTCATCCACCCGCCCGCGTCCCGCGATGGCGCGGGCGCGCGCCATCGCGCGCCCGCATCAACTTCAAAGCCCATGTCCCCGCACAGCCTCCGTCCCCAGACCCACGCCCCCGTCACCGGCCGCAAGGTGCGCTTCGCACTCGTCGGCTGCGGACGCATCGCCGCCAACCACATGGAGTCGGTCAAGGTGCACGCCGAGCGCGCCGAGATGATCGCGGTGGTCGACACCGATCCGGCGAAGCTGGCGGCGGCGGTCGAGCGCACCGGCGCGCGCGGCTATCCCAGCCTCGAGGCGATGCTGGCGGCCGAGACGCCCGACTGTGTCGTGATCACGACGCCCAGCGGCCTGCACTCGCAGCAGGTGATCCAGGTGGCGCGCGCGGGCTTCGACGTGATGACGGAGAAGCCGATGGCCACGCGCTGGCAGGACGGCCTGGCGATGGTGCGCGCCTGCGACGAGGCCGGCGTGCGCCTGTTCGTCGTCAAGCAGAACCGCCGCAACAAGACGCTGCAGCTGCTGAAGAAGGCGATGGATCTCGGCCGCTTCGGCCGCATCTACATGGTCAACGTCAACGTGTTCTGGACGCGTCCGCAGGAGTACTACGACTCGGCCGCGTGGCGCGGCACCTGGGAGTTCGACGGCGGCGCCTTCATGAACCAGGCGAGCCACTACGTCGACCTGCTGGATTGGATCGGCGGCCCGGTCGAAAGCGTGATGGCCTACACCGGCACGCTGGCGCGCAACATCGAGGTCGAGGACACCGGCGTCGCCGCGCTGAAGTGGCGCAACGGCGCGATGGGCACGATCAACGTGACGATGCTCACGTACCCGAAGAACATGGAAGGCTCGATCACGATCCTCGGCGAGAAGGGCTCCGTGCGCGTCGGCGGCCTGGCCGTCAACGAGATCAAGCACTGGGACTTCGCCGAGAAGCACGAGATGGATGCCGAGGTCGAATCGGCCAGCTACCAGACGACGTCGGTCTACGGCTTCGGCCACCCGCTGTACTACGACAACGTCATCAACACGCTGCGCGGCGAGGCCGTGCCCGAGACGGACGGCCGCGAAGGCCTGAAGTCGCTGGAGCTGCTGATCGCGATGTACCTGTCGTCGCGCGACGGCCGCCGCGTCAACCTGCCCCTCGAATACTGATGGCCACGACGATCCATCCGACGGCCATCGTCGACGACGGCGCCGTCCTCGGCGAGAACTGCCGCGTCTGGCACTGGGTGCACATCAGCGGCGGCGCGCGCATCGGCGCGGGCTGCTCGTTCGGCCAGAACGTGTTCGTCGGCAACGACGTGGCGATCGGCAACAACGTCAAGGTCCAGAACAACGTGTCGGTGTACGACGCGGTGACGCTGGAGGACGACGTGTTCTGCGGGCCGAGCATGGTGTTCACCAACGTCTACAACCCGCGCGCCGCGGTCGTGCGCAAGAACGAGTATCGGCGCACGCTGGTGCGCCAGGGCGCGACGCTGGGCGCCAACTCGACGCTCGTCTGCGGCATCACCGTCGGCCGCCACGCCTTCGTCGGCGCCGGCGCCGTGGTGCAGAAGGACGTGCCCGACTTCGCGCTGGTGGTGGGCGTGCCCGCGCGCCAGATCGGCTGGATGAGCCGCTTCGGCGAACGCCTGGAACTGCCGCTGCAAGGCAAGGCGGAGGTCGCCTGCCCGAACAGCAGCGATCGCTATCGACTCGACGGCCGCGTGCTGTCACTGATCTGAGAGAGCCATGAACGCACCCCTCCCGCCGCAAAAGAAGATCGAGTTCATCGACCTCAAGGCCCAGTACGCCGCGCTGAAGGACGAGATCGCCGTCCGCATGCAGAAGGTGCTCGATCACGGCCAGTACATCATGGGCCCCGAGGTCAAGGAGCTCGAGACGGCGCTCGCCGCGCACACGGGCGCGAAACATTGCATCACCGTGTCCAGCGGCACCGAGGCGCTGCTGATCGCGATGATGGCGCTGGACCTGAAGCCGGGCGACGAGGTCATCACGACGCCGTTCACGTTCGCGGCCACCGCCGAGACGATCGTGCTGCTGGGCGGCGTGCCGGTGTGGGTCGACATCGAGCCCGACACCTGCAACATCGACGCGTCGAAGATCGAGGCCGCGATCACGCCGCGCACCAGGGCCATCATGCCGGTGAGCCTGTACGGCCAGTGCGCCGACATGGACGAGATCAACGCCATCGGCGCGCGCCACGGCATCCCGGTGATCGAGGACGCGGCGCAGAGCTACGGCGCCACGTACAAGGGCAGGCGCTCAAACAACCTGTCGACCTTCGGCTGCACCAGCTTCTTCCCGAGCAAGCCGCTGGGCTGCTACGGCGACGGCGGCGCGATCTTCACGAACGACGACGCGCTGGCCCAGGCGGCGCGCGAGATCCGCGTGCACGGCCAGAGCGCGCGCTACACGCATACCCGGGTGGGTGTGGGCGGCCGCATGGACACGCTGCAATGCGCGATCGTGCTGGCCAAGCTCGGCCGCCTCGAGTGGGAACTGCGGCGCCGCCACGAGATCGGCGCGAAGTACCACCAACGCCTCGCCGCGCTGAACCTGACGACGCTGACCGTGCGCCCGGATCGCGACAGCGTCTGGGGCCAGTACACGGTGCGCGTGGCCAATCGCGCGCACGTGCAGGCCGTCTTGACCGAGGCCGGCGTGCCGACCGCGGTGCACTACCCGAAGCCGCTGCATCGCCAGCCGGCCTACGAGAAGTACGGCGACCGCGACAGCTGCCCGATGAGCCTGGCCGCCGCCGAGGAAGTGATGAGCCTGCCGATGAGCGCCGACCTGTCCGACGCCGACCTGGACCGCGTGGTCGCGGCGCTGACCGCCGCCGTCGGCGTTCGCGCGCAGTGAACCTGCCGTGACGGCGCCCCGCCGCGGCCTGCTGCGCGCCGTGCTGACGCTGGTCGCCGGCGGCGCCATCGCGCAGGCGCTGCCGCTGCTGCTGGGCCCGTGGCTCACCCGGCTCTACACGCCGGAGCAGTTCGGCGTCTACCACCTGTTCGCCGCCGTCTCCGCCAACCTGGCGGTGGTCGCCTGCGCGCGCTACGAGTTCGCGTTGCCGCTGGTGGGCGATGCGGTCGACGCCGCGGCCTTGCGCGCGCTGTGCCTGCGCGTGCTCGCGGGCGTGACGCTCGCCAGCGCGCTCGGCGCGGCCGCGTGGCTCGCGTGGTCGGCGCACGGCTGGACGGCGTGGCTGCCGGTGGCCGTCGCGATACTCGGCTGGCTGTCGCTCGCGACGCTGTGGGCGACGCGCGCACAGGCCTATCGCGCGCTGGCGATCGCGCGTGTCGTGCAGTACGGCGGCGCGTCGCTGGCGCAGGCCGGCGCGGCCATGCTGGGCGCGGGCGTGCAGGGATTGATCGTCGCGCCGATCGCGGCGGCCGCGGCGGCTGCCGCGGTATTGCGATTGCCGCTGCAGGACGACACGTCCGCCGCGCCGCAGCGTTGGCGCGAACTCGCGCGGCGCTTCCGCGACTTCCCGCTGCTGAACACGCCGCACGCGTTCATGGGCGCGTTGCAGGACACCGTCTCGATCGCGATGATCGCCGCGTGGCAGGGCCCGATGGCGGCCGGCTTCTGGGGCTTGTCGCTGCGCTACCTGAAGGCGCCGGCGACGCTCGTCGGCGGCGCGGTGTCGCAGGCGCTCTATCCGCAGCTGGCCGCGCACGGCGCGTCGGTCGACCACGACGCCGACGCGCACGCGCCGCTGCGCGTCACGCGCGAGGGCCGCGCGGCCGTGCGCCGCGTGATGGCCGGGCTCGCGGCCATCGCGGCGCCGCTGGTGCTGCTGCTGTGGGCCTTCGCGCCGTGGGCGTTCGAGCGGCTGTTCGGGCCGCAGTGGCGCGGCGCCGGCGAGCTGGCCCGCACGCTGGGGCTCTACATCGGCGTGCACTTCGTCGCCGCGCCGCTGGCGGTCGTCACGCTCGCGTGGGGCGCGCAGGCCTGGGCGCTGCGGCTCGCGCTGGTCGGGCAGGTCGCGTTCGTCGCGGCGCTGGCCGCCGGCCTCAAGCTGGATGGCCTGCAGGGCGCGGGCTGGGGCGTGTCGATCGCGATGACGCTGTACTTCGGCGTCTACTTCGTGCGCCTGGCCACCTGGCCGCTGACCGAGAAGGAACACCCATGACGATGCGCACGACCTTGAATCGCCTGCGCCGCAAGTGGCTGCGGCGCTGGATCTGGCAGCCGGTGTTCGGCGAGGCGCAGGGCGGCCGGCTGCTGCCGCACACGCGCATCTCGAGCGCCAGCGTGGTCGAGCACGAGGACAAGCTGACGCTGGGCGACAACGTCTTCATCGGCGCGTTCAACTTCATCGAGGCCAGCGGCGGCATCACGATCGAGGAGGGCGTGCAGATCACCAGCCACTCGGCGATCGTCACGCACAGCTCGCACCGCTCGCAACGCCTGCTGGGCCCGGCCTACGTGACGTTCCCGGTGCCGGCCGGCGGCGAGCGTCCGGGCTGGATCTCGGGGCCGATCCACATCGGCGCCTACAGCTTCGTCGGCCCGCACTGCCTGATCGAGGCCAACACGCGCATCGGCCGCGGCACGCTCGTGTGCGCGGGCAGCTTCGTGCGCGGCAACTTCCCCGACTTCGCGATCCTGGAAGGCCGCCCCGCGCGCGTGGTCGGCGACAGCCGGCGCGCCGACGAGCGCGCGCTGGTGCGCTTTCCCGAGCTGCAGGTGCTGTACGACGCCTGGGCCGTGGCGCCGCAAGCCGTCGACCTCGAAGGGCCGCGGTGAGCGTTGCGAAGCAACCATTGCGCCTCGTGCTGTTCGGCGACGGCGAGAGCCCGCACCTGCTGAAGTGGGCGCAGGCGCTGGCGCCGCGCACGGAGCTGTACGTCGCGTCCAGCCGCGGCCTCGCGCCGGCGCTGGCGGCGCTGGTCGCGCCGGAACGCACGCTGCTGCTCGCTCACGACACGAAGTTCGAAGGCGGCAACGTCGCGCTGCTGAAGACGCTGCCGCTTCTCGCGCGCTGGCTGCGCGGCGTCGACGCCGACTGGATCAACGCGCACTACCTGACCTCGCACGGCACGCTCGCCTGGCTCGCGCGCAGGCTCGGCGTGCGCGCGCGGCTCGCGGCGTCGGCCTGGGGCTCGGACATCCTCGTCGCGCCGCGCAGCAGCGCCGTGCTGCGTTGGGCGACGTCGCGCGTGCTGCGCGACGCCGCGGTCTGCACCAGCGACTCCGCGCACATGGCGCAGCGCATGCGCGAGCTGGGCGCGCGCGAGGTGATGACGTTCCCGTTCGGCCTCGACGCGTTGCCCGCGGCGCCGGCCGCCAAGGAGCCGCAGCTGTTCTTCGCCAACCGCGGGCTCGAGGACATCTACGATCCGCGCCGCGTGCTGACGCTGTTCGCGGGCATCGCGGCGGCGTGGCCCGATGCGCGCCTCGTCGTCGCCAACAGCGGCTCGTTGAGCGACGCGTTGCAGCGCCAGGCCGTGGCGCTGGGCCTGGCCGATCGCGTCGACTTCGTCGGCCGGCTCGACGCCGAGACGCAGTCCGCGTTCTATGCCCGCGCCCGCTGGTACCTCAGCGTGCCGCGCAGCGACTCCGTCTCGGTGTCGGTGCTCGAGGCGATGGCGCACGGCTGCATCCCGCTGCTGTCCGACCTGCCTGCCAACCGCGAGCTGGTGCGCGACGGCGCCAACGGGCTGATCTTGCCCGACGGCCAGGCCGCGTTGTCCCAGGCCGCGCTCGAGCGCCTCGCCGCCGATGCCGCCGCCATCGCCGTCGCCAACCGCGGCTGGGTCGGCGCCCATGCGCTGTTCGAGCCCAGCGTCGACGCCTTCGTCGCGCGGCTGGAACACATCTCGTCATCGTCCAAGCCATGAACATCGTCTACATCAACCACTATGCCGGCACGCCGTCGCTGGGCATGGAGTTCCGCCCGTACTACCTCGCGCGCGAGTGGGTGCGCGCCGGGCATCGCGTGCAGATCCTCGCGGCCTCGCACTCGCACGTGCGGGCGCGCCAGCCCGAGGTCGGCCGCAAGCCGAAGAACGATACGGTGGACGGTATCGAGTACCGCTGGTATCCGACCAGGGCCTATCAGGGCAACGGCCTGGGCCGGGTGCGCAACATCTGGGAATTCCTGCGCCAGGTCTGGAGCGAGACCGACCGCATCTTGCGCGACATGAAGCCCGACGTCGTCATCGCGTCGAGCACGTATCCGATGGACATCTGGGTCGCGCGCCGCCTCGCGCGCCGCGCCGGGGCCAAGCTGGTGTTCGAGGTACACGACCTGTGGCCGCTGTCGCCGATCGAGCTGTCGGGGATGTCGCCCAAGCATCCGTTCGCGCGGCTGTGCTTCAAGGCCGAGTCGGATGCGTACCGCGACGCCGACGTCGTCGTCTCGATGCTGCCGGTGGTGCACGGCTACATGGCCTCGCGCGGCCTCGATCTCGACAAGCTGACCATCGTGCCCAACGGCATCTCGCCCGACGACTGGGCCGACAAGCCGCAGCCGCTGCGCGAGGACGTGGCCGGCAGGCTGTCCGCCGCACGCGCGGTCGGCGAGACGGTGGTGGGCTACGCGGGCTCGATGGGCGAGCCCAACGCGCTCGACACGCTGCTCGACGCCGCCGCGCTGCTGCGCGACGACCCGCTGGGCCGCAAGCTGCGCTTCGTGCTGGTGGGCGACGGCCACCTGCGGGAGCACCTGAAGAATCGCGTGCGCGCGGAACGGCTGACGAACGTCACGATGCTGGCGCCGATCCCGAAGCTGCAGGTGCCCGCGATGCTGGCGCAGGTCGACATCGCCTACATCGGTTGGCAACGCGTGCCGATCTACCGCTTCGGCATCGCGCCCAACAAGCTGATGGACTACATGATGGCCGGCCGCGCCGTGCTGCACGCCGTCGAGGCCGGCAACGACCCGGTGGCCGAGGCCGGCTGCGGCGTCACCGTCGCGCCGCAGGACGCCCGCGCCGTCGCCAACGGCCTGCTCAAGATGATGCAGCTGGCGCCGACGGCGCGCGCAGTGATGGGCCAGCGCGGGCGCGAGTTCGTGCTGGCGCGGCATACGTATCCGGTGCTGGCGCAGCGGTTCCTCGGGGCATTGGCGCGGCAATGAGCCCTGGTGCGGGCGCGACGCGGCCTTCGAGGGCTCAGTCTCTAGCAGAACCAACGTAAAACTTCATACCGGCTTCACGTGCAACTTCGTGACCGGCACGTGACAACAGTCGAGTTGACGGTAAGATCGAGCTTTGGCAAGGCGTGTGCCTGGTCGACCAAGAAACGAAAAAGCTTCGGTTGGGTGGCTTGTTCGACCCTTTGCGTTTGGAGCAAGGCGTTATTCTTGGAATATCAAATGGATCTACGCAGCGCAGAGAATTATGAAGATTTACAGACTAGTCGCCGGGTTATTCATTGCGCTTGGCGTTCACAGTTTGAGTCACGCCCAGACTCCTTTTGATAACGTATTGTTGCAATATACTGCGGCATGGAACTATCAGTCCGGGTACCGTACTGACGGCGTTCAGTGGGACCCCATGGCCGACTATCAGGTCACGTTTCAGCTGATTCCACAGAATATTCGCAATTATGTCGTATCTGCCAATACGCTGACGCAATTCAATTTTTACTCCACGAATTTCCAAGGCAAGCTGCGCGCATTCGCCCAGCGGGCCCAGTCGCAGGCGCTTGCAGGCAAGCCTTTGCTGGACGCCACGACATCCTTCCTCGACGCGACGTTCACGCGAGTGAAGCCCCAGCTGGCGCAGATGTATCCGGGCTATCCGGACGACGTCTACAAGGCACTGGTCATCCAGAATCTGAGCCACGGCATCTATGTCTACGGGACGTCCCTCTACTATGAGACGATTACCGGACAGGTCACCGGCAGTTCGCCTATCCTTCAGAATGGCCAGTTGACGGTCGCCCAGGAGTTGGAATCGCTGCTCGAGCTGACCACCGCCGATTGCGGCGAACTCGCGGAATTGGACCGTGTTCTAGGTCACGCCTGGGGCCTGGACATGCGCTACGTGGGCATCGCCCCGGACTATTGGTCCTCGATCGCGCAGGAACGCGTCCAGGCAGGCATACACGCGATCGACGCGTTGGTGTACGCCTCGCCGGTGAATGGCGCGAAGCAGGCGCTCCTGATCGACAGTCTGACCAACATGGCGGCCGCGCCCGGACCGCTTTCCGCCATATTCCCTGGCGAGATGGTGGGGGACGGCATCATCGCCGCGACGGCACGCGCGAGCGACCGCTACATGGCGCTTGCCAGTGCTGGCAGGATCATGCCGTTTTTCGACTACTTCATGCATCCTCCCGTGCGCAGTGGCTACCTGAAATCGTCGATCACGGACGCCTCCCTGATCAAGTTCATGTACAGCTATTACTTCGAAGCGTACCCCAACCCGGCACAAAGCTATCTGAACTATCCCGCCTGGCAGGTGAACAGTGCGAGCTGGAGTACCCAGCAGCCGCTTTACTGACGGCTTTGCGGCTTGCCTTGCGCGAAACTGTCGACTCGCTGGAGTTCTGGCGTCCTCGGGTACGCTTGCCGGATGTCGCCTGACGGGCGGCGACTGCGTACTGACAAGGAGCTCCGATGAGACGTGCCGCACACATCCGAAGAATCCAAGCTGGCTTGATCGCCGGCTTGTTTGCATTGGTTTCCTCGGCGAGCGCAATGGCGCAGTCCGACAACGGTCTGGTCGACTCCGATTTCGATTTCGCGCTTGGCGACTTGTCTCCCAGCAGTGCTGCTGTTGTCTATGGCACGCTGACCTTGCGGGCTGGAGGCAAGGTCGATGCGAACGTCTGGAAGGGTTCGGCACGCGACCCCATCCCGGGCATGGCCGATGTCGGGCGCCTGTCGTCCACGATCGAGCCGGAGGGCCGCTCGCAGGCCACCGATCGTGGGCACAAGGTTGTCACCAATCCCCGGGCGTTCGATGGTCGCGCGCAGTCGCTGCACGGGCAATGGTGGAGTTCCGGCGACGACATCTGCCTCCAACTGGATGGCCAGCCAACCGTTCGGCTGAACCCGGTGAAGCTGGCAAAGCCAGATAATTGGGGCGCGCTGTTCCGCAGCAACGAGCAGGCCAGCGAGTGCACGGGTTCCGCGGGGTCGCAGCACGCAGCGGCGCGCGTGGCGCCACCATCGACGGTCGCGGTGCTGTCGCAACGCGTGTTCCCACGGACGCGCGGCGACATCAAGATCAAGTACCAGCGCTTCGACGGCATCATGTCACGACTGAACGGTTGGGATCCGCGCTGCGTGCTGACGAAGTGGGACAAGACCGAATTGCACTTCGTTCCCGGCACCTTCGAGTAGGTCGGCCACAACGTGTGGCGGGCCATCACGTCAGAGCCGCAGAAGAGTGGGCCCGACATGCAGGTGTTCTCCTACCTGGCCGTCCCGGAGGAGGTGACTTCTGCGGGGC
>Ga0302311_10004164_pt1 | contig 15664 bp, 12 predicted proteins | sample III_Palsa_N1_3_FD_200449 | JGI IMG/M metagenome (GOLD analysis project Ga0302311, IMG submission 200449) | Peat permafrost microbial communities from Stordalen Mire near Abisko, Sweden - III_Palsa_N1_3 | ecosystem: Environmental > Terrestrial > Soil > Palsa > Peat permafrost | place: Sweden... | reverse complement strand
GCCACCACCAATTCACAGTCCGGCGTGCGCGAGCTGTCGCGGGTGTATCACGTACTCGAAGCGATGGAGAAGCACGAACTGCCCTTGCTGCTGCATGGCGAGGTCACCGACCCGGACATCGACATCTTCGATCGAGAGCGCGTTTTCATCGACCGTCATCTGATGCCGCTGCAGGCCCGTTTCCCCGGCTTGCGCATGGTGCTTGAGCACATCACCACCCGTGATGCAGTCGAATTTGTCCGTGGCGCCCCGGCCAACGTGGGCGCCACCATCACCGCGCATCATCTGCTACTCAACCGCAACGCGCTGTTCGAGGGTGGCATCCGTCCGCACAACTACTGCGCCCCGATCCTCAAGCGGGAGACGCATCGTGCTGCCTTGCTGCAGGCGGCCACCAGCGGCGATCCGCACTTCTTCCTCGGCACGGACAGCGCGCCGCATCCGCGCGAAGCGAAGGAAGCGGACTGCGGGTGCGCGGGGCTCTATACGGCCCATGCGGCGCTGGAGCTGTATGCCGAGGCATTCGATCAGGTGGGCAGCTTAGATCGGCTCGAAGCGTTTGCCAGCTTCCATGGCCCGGACTTCTACCGTCTGCCGCGCAACCAGGATCGCATCGCGCTCGAACGCACGCCATGGATCGTGCCGGACGAATATCCCCTGGCCGGATCCACCTGCAAGCCGATGCGGGCCGGCGAGTCGGTCGCGTGGTCGGTGGTTGGTGGATAGGGCTTCTGCCTGATCGGCTGACACGGAACCTTCCGGCGTAGCGCAACTTCCGCCGGACTTGCCGATTGCGAGATGGCTGATCAGTGAGTCGTGCTTGGTTGCGCGCGCAACGCCGTGAGAAATTTCTGCCCCGCACGTCCATCGACCGGCATGCCAAGTCGATCCTGCTCGGCGCGGATCGCGACACGCGTCTTGGCACCGATCAGGCCGTCGGGCGTGCCGATGTCGTAGCCGCGGGCCTGCAGCAGGGTTTGCAGCTCACGGTTTTCCGCACGAGACAGGCCTGGATCGTCGGTAGGCCACGGGGTGACGAAACCGATGTTGTCGCCATGGCTGCCGACTAAGGTGGACAACTGCGCGATCGCCAGCGCGTAGTTTTCGCTGGCGTTGTAGCTGTAGATGGTGTCGAAGTTCTTGCCGGTCAGGAACGCCGGGCCTTGCGTGCCGGTGGGCAGCAGCAGGCCGGTGTCGGGCAGGTTCGACGGCAGCGGCTTACCGTTGGCTTGGGTGATGCCCTGCGCGGTCCAGTACGCGACATCGTGCTTGTTCTTGCGGGCGGAGCTGCCCGCATAGCCGGCCGGCAACTTCACCTCCAGGCCCCACGGCTCGCCCGTGCGATAACCCGCCTGATGCAGGAAGTTGGCGGTGGAAGCCAGCGCATCGGGCACGCTGCCGACCACGTCGCGGTGACCGTCACCGTCGAAATCGACGGCGGTGTGCAAGAAGGTGCTGGGCATGAACTGGGTTTGCCCGAACGCACCAGCCCATGAGCCGTTGAGCTTGTCCGGTGCGATGTCGCCGTTCTGCAGGATCTGCAGCGCCGCGGCGAATTCGGTGCGGAAATACGCCTGCCGCCGCCCGAAGCACGACAGCGTGCCCAGCGACTGCACCAGCGGCCGGCCGCCGGTGATCTTGCCGAAATTGCTCTCCACGCCCCACACGCTGACCACGATCGCCGGATCGACGCCGTAGCGGCTCTGGATCTGGCGCAGCACGGGCAGCCATTGCTGGTACGCGGCGCGGCCATCGGCCACGCGCTCCTTGTCCACCAGCATCGCCATGTAATCCCACGCCGGCAGGGTGAATTCGGGCTGCTTGTCGAGCAAGGGCAGGATGCTGCCGTCCGGTGCGAGGTTTGCCGTGTACTGCTTCCACGTGTCATTGCTGATGCGTGCGAAGTCGCTGCTGTGCTGCAGCCCGGTAAGGCATTGGTTGAATTCGGTCTGGCTGAGGATGGGTGCGATGGCATCCTGCGCGTGGGTGGTGGGCGCCAGGCATGCAGCGATCAACAGAGAAGCAAGGCTCAAGGTGAGGTGTTGTGTGTTGAGCATCGGTCGTCCTTGTGGCGCTGACGGATGGGGAAGAGCAACGATCATAGCGGTTTGCGCTGGGGCGGCATGGTCGCTTTGCTCCCTCCCCTGCTTGCAGGGGTTGGATCAATGCTCCGAACTCAAGGAATCCCCAAGCTCGTCATTCCGGCGTAGGCCGGAATCGCATTGGCTTTGTTGGCGGCATCCGATTGCGCGACGAAAGTGCGATAACCGGCTTCGCTGCTGAAAAGCGATTCCGGCCTACGCCGGAATGACGGTGTAGGGAGTTTTCGGGGCAGTGGAGCGTGCCGTCAGTAGGCGAACTCGCGGAACACCGGGTCGACGCTGCCTTTCCACGCACCGTGGAACAGCTCCAGCTTGCGCTCGGCTGGCGTCTGGTTGGCCTGCACGATCTCGATCATCGGCTCGAGGAAGATGCTCTCGTCGGCACCGTTCTTGTTGAGGCGGGCGCGACGCTTGAGGCCGTGGCCGGCGATCTTCAGTGCTTCTTCGGCGAGATCGCGCACGGTGCCGTTGCGGAACGGCAGCTTCAGCGCATGCTTCGGCACGCCATCGCGCAGCGCGTGGCGTTCCTCGCGGCTGAAATCCTTGACCAGATCCCACGCCGCATCCAACGCCTCGTCGTCATAGAGCAGGCCGACCCAGAACGCTGGCAGCGCGCACAAGCGATTCCACGGACCGCCGTCGGCGCCACGCATTTCCAGGTACTGCTTGAGGCGAACCTCGGGGAATGCGGTGGTGAGATGGTCGGCGAAGTCCTTCATGTTCGCTTTGGCGCCGGGCAGCATCGGCAGTTCACCGGCCATGAACTTCTTGAAGTCCTGTCCGGCGAGATCGATGTAATGACCATCCTGGAAGCTGAAGTACATCGGCACGTCGAGGATGTAGTCGACGTAGCGCTCGTAGCCGAAACCGTTGGCGAATACGAAGTCCAACATCCCCGTACGGTGCGGGTCGGTATCGGTCCAGATGTGCGAGCGATACGACAGATAGCCGTTTGGACGTCCCTCGGTGAACGGCGAGTCGGCGAACAGCGCGGTGGCGATCGGCTGTAGCGCCAGACTCACGCGGAACTTCTTGATCATGTCCGCTTCGCTGGAGAAATCCAGGTTCACCTGCACGGTGCAGGTGCGCGTCATCATGTCCAGGCCGAGCGAGCCGACCTTGGGCATGTACTCGCGCATGATCTTGTAGCGGCCCTTCGGCATCCACGGCATCTCGTCGCGACGCCACTTCGGCTGGAAGCCCATGCCGAGGAAACCGAGGCCCATGCCGTCGGCGATCGAACGCACCTCCTCCAGATGCGAGTTCACCTCGCAGCAGGTCTGGTGGATCGTCTCCAGCGGCGCACCGGACAGCTCCAGCTGGCCGGCCGGCTCCAGCGTGATCGAGGCGGCATTCCGTGACAGTGCGACCGGGTTCTCGCCTTCGCGGGCCACGTCCCAGCCGTAGCGGGTAGCAATCGTTTCCAGCAGCAGCTTGATGCCGCGGTCGCCCTCGAAGGTCGGCGGACGCAGAGTATCGGTGAGGAAGCCGAATTTCTCGTGCTCGGTGCCGATGCGCCAGGCCTCACGCGGTTTCTCGCCCGCGGCAAGGTAATCGGTGAGTTGCTGGCGCTCCCGGATCGGGGTGCTCTTGACGGCACTGGGTATGGACACGGGCAAAGCCTCGCAGGGTGAGCGAGTCACTATGGGGGTGTTGCGTGACAACGAAAAGGGGGTAACTGGAAATAATTGGACGGGGCGGTACAGATGGCACCCTCGTTTGATCTGCAGGGCACTAGCCGCCCCGTATGGCAGAAGTCATTGACGGCTTTCGCTATGGGCCGAGTCGAATGCCGGGCAAGTCAAGCCGGCAACTACATCGTCAGGGAGTTTTTTCCGACGCCCCCAATCAGCGATTGTGGAGAAGTGATTCATTTTGCGCTCCAGCTGGCGCCGGTGGATCAGGCGGTCCTCCGCACAGGCGTCGGCGCCGTGCTCAAGCAGGTGCTGCACGGCGGCTGTATTCCCGAGGGATACAGACGCTTCCAGTGCGTTCATCACATTTCGAAACGGATTCACGGCGGCATCGGCATGCTGTCGCAGCAACACATCAAGCGTAGCCACGTCGTTGCACCTAGCGGCGATAATCAGCGCTGTACCATCGAGGCCGGCTTTGACCGGGAACGACAGCACGGCCGCCTCCTTAAAATCCGTAATGGGATTCGGGCTCGTCTCCCAATTCGGGTCCTTCTTGATGTCCTCGACAGCTTGATCGTGGAAACTTTGTTTGAGGCTGGGCATCCATCCGCTGCCATCTACTGCGGCGCCGTCGTTCAGAAGAGCTTTCACGATCGTTGGGTTGTTGGCATAGGTCGCGATGATCAGGGTGGATTGCCTCCAGCGCGCAGCATCGGCCGTCGGCATCGTGTTCAGTTGTTGACGCACCTGTGGCAGCTTGCCGTCGATCACGTTCACCATCAGTGTATTGATTGCAGGCGGTACGTCGAAGGCGCCTAGCAGCGCAAGCCTGCGCATCATTGCGGTTTGATATTGGCAAGCCATCGGTGGCTGGAATGGGCGGCTATCGTCAGCGATGGCCTGCATAGCAAACAACAACCCAAGTGCAAGCAATGAGATACGCGAAAGCATCAGATATTTCCCCCTGAAGAGCTGGTCGATTCCAGCCGAAGCAGGGAGGTTCCGCAAGTGCGTGAAAGCAGAAAGGCCGGCATGTGCCGGCCTTTCTGCTTGATCCGAACGGATAAGCTCAGCGCTTCATCGAATTGAAGAACTCATCGTTGGACTTGGTGTTCTTCATCTTGTCGAGCATGAACTCCATCGCGGAGAGCTCGTCCATCGGGTGCAGCAGTTTGCGCAGGATCCAGATCTTGGCCAGCATGTCCGGCTCGATCAGCAGGTCCTCGCGGCGGGTGCCGGAGCGGTTGATGTCGATCGCCGGGTAGACGCGCTTCTCGGAGATGCGACGGCTCAGGTGCACTTCCATGTTGCCGGTGCCCTTGAACTCCTCGTAGATCACCTCGTCCATCTTGCTGCCGGTTTCGGTCAGCGCGGTGGCGATGATGGTCAGCGAGCCGCCTTCTTCCACGTTACGCGCGGCGCCGAAGAAACGCTTCGGACGCTGCAGCGCATTCGCGTCCACGCCGCCGGTGAGTACCTTGCCGGAGCTCGGTACGACGGTGTTGTAGGCGCGGGCGAGGCGGGTGATCGAGTCGAGCAGGATCACCACGTCCTTCTTGTGCTCGACCAGGCGCTTGGCGCGCTCGATCACCATCTCGGCGACCTGCACGTGGCGCACGGCCGGTTCGTCGAACGTCGAAGAGATGACTTCGGCGCGCACCGTGCGGGCGATTTCGGTCACTTCCTCTGGACGCTCGTCGATCAACAGCATGATCAGATGCGCGTCGGGATGGTTGTAGGTGATCGCCTGGGCGATGTTCTGCAGCATCATCGTCTTGCCGGACTTCGGCTGCGACACGATCAGGCCACGCTGGCCGCGGCCGATCGGCGCGATCAGGTCGAGGATGCGGCCCGTGATGTCCTCGCTCGAACCGTTGCCGCGCTCCAGCTTGAACGACTTGCGCGGGAACAGCGGGGTGAGGTTCTCGAACAGCATCTTGTTCTTCGACGCTTCCGGCGGATCGCCGTTGATGTCGTCGACACGAAGCATCGCGAAGTAACGCTCGCCTTCCTTCGGATGGCGCACGCGGCCGGTGATGTAGTCGCCGGTGCGCAGGTTGAAGCGGCGGATCTGGCTCGGCGACACGTAGATGTCGTCCGGGCCGGCCAGGTAGGACTCGTCGGCCGAGCGCAGAAAGCCGAAGCCGTCCTGCAGGATTTCCAGCACACCCTCGGCCCAGATGCCACCGCCAGAGCGGGCGTGCGCCTTGAGCACGTTGAAGATCACGTCCTGCTTGCGGGCGCGGGCGATGCCTTCGTGCAGGCCCAGCGATTCGGCGAATTCCAGCAGCTGGATCGCGTTCTTGCGCTTGAGCTCGGTGAGGTTGATCACCCGGTCGTTGCTGCCCGGATCGGCGTTGTCGTCATCCACCGGCAGGCCGTTCGGATTGGGACGCGGGTGATTGCCCTGCGGGCGTGGCTGCTGCGGATTGGGATTGCCACCGCGCTCGTTGCGGCGGCGCCGGCCACGGCCGTCGCGACCTTCGCGGGGACCGTTGTTGGGGTTGTTCGGGTTCGGACCCGGGTTCTGGCCCTGGCCGCCCTGATTCGGGTTCTGGCCCTGGTTCGGGTTTTGCGCCTGGGTCTGGTTCTGACCCTGGCTCTGACCTTGGCCCTGATTCGGGTTCGACGCCGGATCCTGATTCTGGTTCTGGCCCTGGTAAGCGGCCGGCTCGCGCGGTTCCTGCGGCGCCCGCTGCGGCGGTGCTTCGTTACGTGGCGCTGGCGGTGGCGCCTGGGTGGCCTGCGCTGGCGTCGGCCGTTCGGCTGGCGCCGGGGGCGGCGCTGGCGCGGCGACGGATGACGTCTTGTCGCTCATGGCTGCCTTCTCTGCGTTGGCCGCTGCAATCGCCGCCGCCGTGCGGCGCGGCGCGCGGGGGCGCGGCTCGGGCTTGCCTTCGGCAGCAGGGCTGGTATCGGCGCGCTTGGCGTCGTTCGGGATGTTGTTTTCGTTATCGGACACGGGCAATCCTCGCGGGGCGCCGTTGAATTACAGGAGGGAGGGTGTGCGTCGCGCTGAAGGCGCAAGGGGACAGGACTGTCCCGACGGACGCGATGAATCTAGCACCCGCTGCGTATCGGCGTAAAGCCTCGCAAGCCGGCCGGGCAATGCCGGGCCGGCTTCATGCAGCGGATTTGGAACAGGTGGATCAGATGGCCTTGTCGATCATCTGGGTCAGCTGACCCTTGCTGACGGCGCCGATCTGGGTCGCCTCGACCTTGCCGTTCTTGAACACCATCAGGGTCGGGATGCCGCGCACGCCATAGGCTCGCGGGGTCTGCTGGTTCTGGTCGATGTTGACCTTGACGATGCGCAGCTTGCCTTCGTACTGCACGGCCAGCTCATCCAGCATCGGCGCGATGGCTTTGCACGGACCGCACCATTCCGCCCAGAAATCCAGCAGCACGGGGGTTTCGGATTTGAGCACCTGCTGTTCGAAGGCGTCGTCGTTCACATGGGTAATCAGGTCGCTCACCGGGGATCTCCGTGGCTGGGGCGCAAAAACGTGTGGGTGAAAAGTGGGGTGGCAAGGGTGGGAAAACAAGGAGATGGCGACGCCAAGGGCCGTCATCAGCTACACTCAGGCGCCCATAAAGCGCGAGTTGGGCAGGAAGGAGAGGTGCCATGGCGGCAGGTCTTCATTCCAGCGCAACTCCGGGCACGATTCAAGGGCGGCTTGCAAAGCTGCCCGTCAGACCGCCGGCAAACACGGCGTCGCTAGGAGCCTGGGTGGTAGAAAGCCAGCGAGCGAGGCAAAGCGGATTTGAGTCAGGTTTTTCGATCGTTTGAGGCGAATAGCCGTAGCTATTCAACGAAAAGGAGCGGAAAAGATGGCCAAATCCGCGCAGCCGCAGCCGCTGGTGTTTCTGCCACCCAGGCTCCCGACCGCGGCGCGATCTTGTTGACCCTGACATTGAGCCGCTACGCGCCCCCGTCCTGCACCGCCCTCCGCCGACGTTTGACGTCCGGCGTCTGAAGCGGGTGCAGCACATCACGCCGCCGTCAGGCAAGGTTTCCAAATCCCCTTATGTCACAAACCGTACTCACCGATACCTTCTTCACCAACTTCGACTTGCATCCGCTGCTGCAGCAAGGCCTGGACGACAGCGGCTTCACCCGCTGCACGCCGATCCAGGAAATGACCCTGCCGCTGGCACTCGCCGGGCGCGACGTCGCCGGCCAGGCACAGACCGGCACCGGCAAGACCTGTGCCTTCCTGGTCGCGCTGATGAATCGCCTGCTGACCACGCCGGCCGTGGCCGACCGCAAGGACAGCGATCCGCGCGCGTTGATCATCGCGCCGACCCGCGAGCTGGCGATCCAGATCGAGAAGGACGCCAAGGCGATCGGCCGCCATACCGGCCTGCGCAGCGCGCTGATCTACGGCGGCGTCGATTACGACAAGCAGCGCCAGCAGCTGAAGGACGGTTGCGACATCATCATCGCCACCCCCGGCCGCATGCTCGACTACCACAAGCAGGGCGTGTTCAGCCTCAACAGCGTCGACGTGATGGTGATTGACGAAGCCGATCGCATGTTCGATCTCGGCTTCATCAAGGACGTGCGCTTCATCTTCCGTCGCCTGCCGCCACGCGAGCAGCGCCAGGTGCTGCTGTTCTCCGCCACACTGAGCCATCGTGTGCTGGAGCTGGCCTACGAGCACATGCACAACGCCGAGAAGCTGGTGGTGGAGAGCGACAACGTCACCGCCGACCACGTGCGCCAGCTGGTCTACTTCCCGGCGAAGGAAGAGAAGATGCCGCTGTTGCTCAATCTGATCGACCGCGCCAAGCCCAGCCGCAGCATCATCTTCGTCAACACCAAGGCCGCTGCCGAGCGCATCACCGAGCGGGTCAAGCGCCACGGCTGCCGTGTCGGCGCGATCTCCGGCGACGTGCCGCAGCTGAAGCGGCAGAAATTGCTGCAGCGTTTCCAGGACGGTCAGCTGGACATCCTGGTGGCCACCGACGTGGCCGCGCGCGGCCTGCACATCCCAGCGGTCAGCCACGTGTTCAATTACGACCTGCCGCACGAGGCCGAGGATTATGTGCACCGTATCGGCCGTACGGCGAGACTCGGTGCCGAGGGCGATGCGATCAGCTTCGCCTGCGACCTGTACGCGATGTCGTTGCCGGATATCGAGACCTATATCGGGCAGAGCATTCCGGTAGCGCAGATGGATCCGGAGCTGCTGATCATGCCGAAGTCGCGTGCGATCGATGCCGAGTTCGCCGCGAATGCCGCTGCCGACAGCGCCGCGTTCGGTGACGTGGTGGCGCCGCGTCCGGGCGACAAGCCGAGTCGTTCGCGTGGCCCGGCCGGTAGCCGTGATGGCGAACGCAGCGGGTCCCGCACAGGTTCGCGGCCGCCGCGCGAGCGCAAGCCGGCGGCCGTGGTCGATCATGTTGCCAGCGTGACCGAAGCACCGGTCGCCGTGGCCGTGCACGCCACCGAGGGGGCTCCAGTTGCCGACGCTACGCCCGGCGCGGAAGGCACCCGCAAGCCGCGCCGCCGTCGTGGTGGCCGTAATCGCCGCCGTGAAGGTGGTGCCGAGGGCGTGCTCGAAACGAATGGCCAGACGGCCACCAGCGCCGTCGAAGGCAACCGTGCACCGCGTGGCGAGCGCCGTCCGCCGCGCGAACGCAACGCGACGGAGCCCACCGCCAGCGCCAACCGGCCGTCGCGGCAGGTCGCGGTGACCGCGGGCAAGAGCCATGAGCATGCCCATGCGAAGAAACCCGGATTGTTCCGCCGGTTGACCCGGCTGTTCACCGGGCGCTGAGCGGATCGATCGCCGCGGCTGAATCCGCGGCGATCGGCGAGTGTGTGAAGTCCGCATCTTGGTGCCGGCTTCCCTTATCCTTGCCGCTGGTACGACGGCAAGCAGGCACGGGGACGCTCGGTGATCCATTTTGATCAAGTCAGCAAACGCTACGAGGGCGGCCATGAGGCGCTCTCACAGCTTTCGTTCGAGGTGCCGACCGGCGAGATGGCTTTCGTCACCGGTCACTCCGGTGCCGGCAAGAGCACCCTGCTCAAGCTGCTCGGCCTGATCGAGCGGCCCTCGCACGGCACGATCAGCATGGACGGCAAGAGTCTCGCGAAGATCCGGCACAGCGGCATCCCCAAGTGGCGCAGGCAACTCGGCATGGTGTTCCAGGATCACCGGCTGCTGATGGAGCGCACGGTGTTCGCCAATGTCGAGCTGCCGCTGATGATCAGTGGCATCGCCCGCCCCGAGCGCGCCCGACGCGTGCGTGCAGCGTTGGAGAAAGTTGGCCTGCTTGCCTACGAGCGGCAGCTGCCGGCAACCCTGTCCACTGGCGAGCAGCAACGCGTCGGGATTGCCCGTGCGATCGTGGCGCGGCCGACCCTGCTGATTGCCGACGAGCCCACCGGCAATCTCGACCCGCAGCTGGCGGTGGAGATCATGGGCCTCTTCGGCGAGTTCCAGCAGGTCGGCACCACGGTGTTGATCGCCAGTCACGATCTGCCGCTGATCAAGCGCATGAAGAAACGCGTGATCGTGCTCGACCACGGCCGGCTGGTCGCCGATCTGGCTGCGCAGGAGGTGCTGTGAACATGCCGTCCGAAGACATCCACGCCACGCCCCCTGCGCCGTCGGTCGAGACCTCGCCGCGCAATCAGCACAGTCATGGGCGCCGGGTCGCCAGCTGGCAGGAGCATCACGGCTGGAGCGCCGCTGCCAGCCTGCGCCGGCTCGCTTCGCGTCCGCTCGGCAGCCTGCTCACGATCGCCGTGATGGGTCTGGCGCTGGCGTTGCCGCTGGCGTTCTACCTGCTGCTGGGCAATGTGCAGAAGCTCGGCGAAGCGTTGGGTCAGAGTCAGGCGGTCAGCGTCTTCATGCAGCCCGGCCAGAGCGAGCAGCAGGCACAGCTGCTGGCCAAGCAATTGGGCGATCGGCCCGAGGTGGCCGCCGTCACCATGAAAACCCCGCAGCAGGGGATGGACGAACTGGCCAAGATGCAGGGCTTCTCTACCGGTGCCCTGCAGACACTGGGCGACAATCCGTTGCCCTACGTGTTGCAACTGCAGCCGCGTGATGGTTTGGACGCTGTCGCCATCGAGCGGCTGGTTAGCGATGTACGCGAGATGCACAACGTCGATCTGGTGCAGGACAGCGGCGACTGGCGCAAGCGGCTGGATGCGTTGCTCGGCGTTGGCAACCGCGCGGTACTGGTGCTGGCCTCATTGCTAGCGCTGGCCGCGCTGCTCGTGGTCGGCAACACGGTGCGCGTGGATATTGCCAGTCGTAGCGAGGAGATCGGCGTGCTGCTGCTGGTCGGCGCCAGTGGCGCCTTCGTGCGCCGGCCGTATCTGTATGCCGGTATCTGGTATGGCCTGTTCAGCGGGATCCTGGCAGCGTTGCTGGCGGTGCTGATCGAATTCGCGCTGGCCGATCCCGTGGCGCAGTTGAGTCAGGCCTATGATGGCAAGTTGCAGGTGGGTGGACTGCCACTGTGGCTGTTGCTGGCGGTGCCGCTGGCTGCCGCAGTGCTGGGCTGGCTGGGCGCGCGACTGGTGAGTGCATGGCAATTGCGCAAGCTGGCGTAGCAGGTTTGCTACACGGTGACCGGAATCGCAGCGGTTGCGCTGTGGCCGGTGCACTATCTGTATGGAGGCGGTCGCAGGGGGTGCGGTCGCAGGTTCATCGGCAAGGATCGCCGCGTGTCAGGTGGATGAGCTAAGGAATGAGTACAAATATCAGCAGCCGTTTGCTCACCGAGGCACCGCGGGTGCTGGTGGTCGACGGTTCGCGTGTGGTGCGGCAGTTGATCACCCGCGTGCTGCAGGCCGAGTTGCCCGGTGTCGAGGTGGTCGGCTGCGGCAGCGGTGCCGATGCACAACAGGTACTCGACGCGGGCGTGTTCGACTTCATCACCATTGCGCTGCGCCTGCCCGATATGGACGGGCTGGAGCTGGCGCGTTTCGTGCGCGAGTCGGCGCCGCAGATCTACGTGCCGATCGTGGTGGTTTCCGGTGATGTCGAGGATCGCCTGCACCGGCGCTCGCTGGGCGAGCACGTCACCGATTATTTCGACAAGGCGCTGGGCTTCCAGGCGTTGGCCGAATTCATCCGCGGCTACGTCAGCCCGCAAGCGGCTGCAGAGGGGACCGTGCTCTACGTCGAGGACAGCCGCGTGGTGGCCCTGGCGACCCGGCGCATGTTGGAGAAAATCGGTCTCACCGTACGCCACGTAGTCAGCGTGGAAGATGCGCTGGCGATGCTGGAAACCGATCGCGCGCTGGGCTGGGTCGGCGCCGACGTGGTGTTGACCGACGTCAGCCTGAAAGGCGAGCTGACCGGCGGTGACCTGCTCGAACACATCCGTGGCGAGTTCGGTTACGGCAAGGGTCGATTGCCGGTGCTGGTGATGACCGGTGACGAGAACCCGGCCAACCAGGCTGCGCTGATCCGCGCCGGTGCGAACGACCTGGTCGAGAAGCCGGTCGAGGAAAAACTGCTGATCACCAAGTTGCTGTTCCAGCTGCGCGTGGCGCGGCATCTGCGTGAGCGTGAGCGTGCGAGCATCGCATGAGCGACGAGCGGCCCATGCCCGAAAAGGTCCGGTTGGAACCGTCGTGGAAGGCGCGCGTCGGCGATTATCTGCAGCGCCCCGAGATGCAGGCGCTGGCGACGTTCCTGCGTGCGGAAAAGCAGGCCGGCAAGCGGATCTATCCGCCCGGTCCGGAAATCTTCGCCGCGTTCGAGCACACCCCGTTCGATGCTGTGCGGGTGGTGATCCTCGGCCAGGATCCGTACCACGGCGCGGGCCAGGCGCATGGCCTGTGTTTCTCGGTGCGCCCCGGCGTGCGAGTACCGCCGTCGCTGGACAACATCTTCAAGGAAATCCAGCGCGACCTCGGCATCGCGCGGCCCGACCACGGCTGCCTTACGCCATGGGCCGATCGCGGCGTGCTGCTGCTCAACAGCGTGCTGACGGTCGAGGACGGTCACGCCGGTGCGCATCAGGGCAAAGGCTGGGAAGGTTTCACCGATGCGGCAATCAACGCGCTCAACCGCGAGCGCGAGGGCCTGGTGTTCCTGTTGTGGGGCTCGTACGCCCAGCGCAAGGGGCAGCTGATCGATACCAGCCGCCACTGCGTGCTGAATTCGGTGCATCCGTCGCCGTTGTCCGCCCATCGCGGTTTCCTTGGTTGCGGCCATTTTTCCGCCGCCAACCGCTACCTGGAATCCCGTGGCCACGCGCCGATCGACTGGTCGCTGCCGCCGCGTTCCGCATTGCAGGGCGGTTTCACGCCCGCTTGAATGCCGGTGGGTGACCCTCATGTCGAGGCCATGGGGCCGGTGGACAAGAGCCGTAAATATCTGTACGATACGGTTCATTAAGTCCCGGAGCTTATCCGGTTCGAACTAATCGCTCGCTTAGCACTCCAACCACCCGAGTGCTAAACTTTGATGTCATTCAGGAGGTTCCACCCATGTCTCAAGCCTTGGTGACCGCCAACTTCCCGCTACCCAGCGTAGTCGGCAGTCTTGATGCCTATATTTCCGCGGTACACCGGATCCCGGTGCTCACCACGGAAGAGGAACAGGCGCTGTCGCGCGACTACCTCGAAGAGGCCAATCTGGCTTCGGCCAAGAAGCTGGTGATGTCGCACCTGCGTTTCGTGGTGCACGTGGCACGTGGTTACAGCGGTTACGGCCTGCAGCTGGCTGACCTGATCCAGGAAGGCAATATCGGCCTGATGAAGGCGGTCAAGCGTTTCGACCCGGATCAGGGCGTGCGTCTGGTCAGCTTTGCAGTGCACTGGATCCGTGCCGAGATGCACGAGTTCATCCTCAAGAACTGGCGCATCGTGAAGGTCGCCACCACCAAGGCGCAGCGCAAGCTGTTCTTCAACCTGCGCAAGAGCAAGAAGCGCCTGGGCTGGATGAACGCGGCCGAAGTGAGTACGGTGGCGAAGGATCTGGGTGTGCCCGAGGCGACCGTACGCGAGATGGAGTCGCGTCTGTCCGGCCGAGATATCGGTTTCGAAGCACCAGCGGATGCCGACGACGATGCGAAGCCGGCACCGGCGGCGTTCCTGATCGACGAAGGTGCCGACCCGTACGAGAACGTGGCCGATGCCGACGATGCCGACAACCAGATGTCGACGCTGTCCAGCGCGCTGAAGAACCTGGATGCGCGATCGCGCAACATCATCCAGCGTCGCTGGCTCGATGACGACAAGGCCACCTTGCAGGATCTGGCCGACGAATACGGCGTCTCTGCCGAGCGTATCCGTCAGGTCGAGGCAAATGCGATGAAGAAGATGCGCGGCCTGTTTGCCACCGCCGCCTGATCCAGCGCGACATGCGTCAAGCGAACGGCCTCCTTCGGGAGGCCGTTTCATTCGGCACATCCATGTGCCTCACCCTGGGGGGCGGCTATCGCCGTGCAAATCGGCGATCCCGCCGATTTGTCGTTATGCTCGCTCTCAGTACCGCACTTGGTAAATGATCGATGCCACGTATTCTGGTCATCGAGGACGACGATGTCACGGCGCGCGAGATCGCGGCGGAACTGGCCAGCCATGGCATCGAGACCGACCGCGTGGCGGATGGCCGCGAAGGTCTGCGGCGTGCGGCCGATCCCTGCTACGACGCGATTACGCTGGACCTGATGTTGCCTGGCCTGGACGGGCTCAGCGTGGTGACCCAATTGCGCGGGCAGGGCATCGCCACGCCGGTGTTGATGATCAGTGCGCTCAGCGACGTGGATGAACGCGTGCGCGGCCTGCGTGCCGGTGGCGACGATTATCTGACCAAGCCGTTTGCCCCCGATGAAATGGTGGCGCGGGTGGATGTGCTGTTGCGGCGGCACCGCCAGCAGGGACAGCAGACACTGTTGCGCGTGGCCGACCTCGAGCTGGATCTGGTGCGGCATGTGGTCCGCCGTGGCGACACGCAGCTGTCGTTGCTGCCCACCGAATTCAAGCTGCTGGAATTCCTTATGCGGCATGCCGGTCAGGTACTGACCCGCACGATGATCTTCGAGACGGTGTGGGGTTTTCATTTCGATCCCGGCACCAACCTGATTGACGTGCACATTGGCAGGCTGCGCAAGAAGATCGATACAACGGGATGCACACCGTTGATCCATACCGTACGCGGCTCGGGGTACAGCCTTGCGCAGACTGACTGACAACTGGCGTTCCACCACTGCGCGCCTGGTTCTGATCTACGGTTCGTTCTTCGCGCTATGGGGCATCGTGGTGATCGGCCTGATCCACTGGCAGGCGGCCAGCTATCTGACGCGCGTCTCCAACGAGCTGATCGGTCGCCAGGCGAATTATTTCTCGATGCTGGACGAACCCACGCGCCGGCATGCGTTGAACGACTATGTCTCGCTGGAAACGCGGCAACTCAACGCGTGGGGGCTGTTCGACGCTCACGGCAAACCACTTGCCGGCACCATTACTGCGCTGCCGTCGCAGGTGGTGATCAACGGCCCGGTGGCCATCGTGCCGCAGGGTCTGGAGCGCAACGATGGCCACGCGCATGTCAGCGTGCGCGCGGCCGCCGTGCGCCTCGACGACGGACGCATCCTGTTGGTCTCGCGGGATACCAGCATCGTCGACCGGATCGGCACGATCATCTTGCAGGCTCTGCTATGGGGCATTTCGTTGACCGTGGTGCCTGGTCTGCTCGGCGGCTGGCTGCTAGCCCGCGGGCCGCTGCGCCGCGTTCATGCGATACGCGAAGCCACGCTGCCGATCATGCGCGGCGACCTCGCCCAGCGCCTGCCGGTGAGCCGGCATGGCGATGAGCTGGACATGCTCGCCGGTATCGTCAATGCGATGCTCGACGAGATCGAGCGCCTGCTCGGCGAAGTGAAAGGTGTCTGCGACAACATCGCGCATGACCTGCGCACGCCGCTGACGCGGTTACGCGCACG